>Ga0247764_1000555_pt1 | contig 13097 bp, 5 predicted proteins | sample UWRJL051202B4_FD_179932 | JGI IMG/M metagenome (GOLD analysis project Ga0247764, IMG submission 179932) | Plant litter microbial communities from Arlington Agricultural Research Station in Wisconsin, United States - UWRJ-L051-202B-4 | ecosystem: Environmental > Terrestrial > Plant litter >...
CGCTAAAAAAGATATTAAAATCAGGTATTTAATTGACTGAGCGTCTTTCCGGGCAACGCCCTCGCATTGTGCAAATGCTTATCCGGCCTTACGCCAGGTCATCGAGCAATGCCTTCGCGTCGAGTAGATCGCTGGTTTCGAAGCCCTCGGTAAACCTATTGTAAGCGGAGCGCACCAATGCTTGCGCTTCCTTATGGCGGCCATTCTGCCGGTATAGCCGTCCCAGACTTACGGCGGTCCGCAACTCCCAGCCGAGCCCACCGTCCATGCGAGCAAGGTCAAGCGAGCGACGGAAATAGCCTTCGGCCGCCACCAAATCCGGCGATCTCTGCACCGTCAGAACCTCTCCTTTCTGACGAAGAAGTTCCGCAAGGCACCAGTAATTTGGGTGGCTTTCCTTACGCTCGAATTCTTCGAGCATGCCGAGTGCTTCGCCGGCAGCGCCGGTTGCTGCCGTAGCCAACGCAAAAGCTCCTAAAAATATGGGATGGAAGACTTTGTATGCCGCTGTATCCAGCTTTCGAATGCCTTCCGAGAACAGAGATCGGGCTTCGGTCGACGCGCCTTGCCGCATCCGGCATGCGCCCATCAGGCATTGGCCAAGACCATGATAGCTGACGAAGCCGTGTTGTTTAGAGCGCTCGATCAACTCGGCCGCTGCCACTTCGCAATTTGAAACGTCGGCGCCAGCCAGCCATGTCGTGATTCCTGTCCAGCCTAAAGCGACGCACAGAGGAAGTCCGTAGTTCAGGGGGCGAGCCTCTGCCACAGCGATAGCGCTTGTTTGCAGGGCTTGGGCAGGAAATCCCTGGATCCATAGAACGTTTCCTAGAACGGACAGACCGTCGATGCGACGGTCGTATGCAATGCGTGCAGTCCAAACGAGCCGAGAGGCATCGCTGTCTGTCGAGAGCGCATGCTGTAAACTAGAGCGTGCGCCCGCGAACTGTCCCATATGGTGCTGCGTAACACCGCCCATCCATGCGGCCATCGCTACCGATCCCGAATCTTCGGATTCTTTTGCGACGTCGGCGGATTGGACGGCGAATGCAAGTGCCTTGGGGTAATTTGGAAATCGAATATGAAAACCCCACAGCGCCAGGATGGCGCTCAATTGATACTCTGTGTCGCCAAGCATCTCGGCGATCTCAAGTGTGCGCTCCCATGTTGCATGGGTTTCCGACTGCCAGCCTTTCGTGAACAACAGCGAACTCGCCAGCGCTTTTTGCAGCAGCATTTCCTGCCGGGTGCCTCGCTCTCGTTCATCGAGATGATCGAGAGCATTTTCAACCCAGTTACGACACTCGGCCAGCAGCGACATCGCCATCCATAACGGTGAAGATGCCGTGGTAAGCGAAACGCCGATCGACTTTTCGCCGTGTGGGGAAAAGGCCCATCTCAACGCTGCGCGAATATTATCGATCTCGGGAGCATGAGTGCCCGCGAACGTGTGCTTGTCGCTGGGCGCATCTGGTGCCTCGAGCAGATTACGATAGTAGACTGCATGCATCCGGGCGAGCAGGTCAGTCTCGCCGCCATCCGAGAGCTTCGCTAGTGCATATGCCCGCGTCGTCTCAAGGAGCCGAAATCGGACGCTACCCGACCCCACGTCGGCCGCGACCAGCGACTTTGCGACCAGGCTCTCCAGCCCGTTAGCGACATCGTACGTCGTCCAACCGGGAGATATCGCCACTTCGAATGCAGCGTCGAGCGTAAATCCTCCTCGAAAAATGGCGAGACGTCTAAACAAGATTTGCTCGTCGTCGCCGAGAATTTGATAGCTCCAGTCGAGCGCCGTTCCGATGGTCTGATGCCGCGGAGAGGACGCACGGCGGCTGACGCTGAGGATTTGCAAGCGGTCGTCGAGATGGCTCGCCAGATCGCGAATCCCGAAAGCATTGGTCCGGGCAGCCGCAAACTCGATGGCAAGCGGAATGCCGTCTAGCTTGCGGCAGATGTCGCCCACGGCCGCTGCATCCTCATCGGTCAGGTCGAATTGGTTGGTCGCGGCCGCGGCGCGCTCGACGAACAATTGTACCGCGGGATATGCCAAGGCGTCGACCGCGCCGAGCCTGGCCGAAGGCGGTGGACTTGGGAGTGGCGCCAGGCGGAAAACCTGCTCGCCCTCCGCGTTGAGGGTCTCGCGACTGGTCGCCAGAATCCTCAGATCTCGGGTACCACGGAGAATCTGCGAAGCGAGTGTGGCGGCTGCGTCGATCACATGCTCGCAGTTATCCAGAACGAGCAACATTCGCTTGTTCTTTAGTCCGACTACCAGATCCGGAACCGGATCGTTGGATCGAACCTGAAGGCCCAAAGCGGATGCGAGAGCGGTTGGTACCAACGAAGGTTCGGCAATCTTGGACAGATCTATCAGCCATATACCGTGGGAGTACAGTTGTAACGACTTTTCCGCAACGTCGAGGGCAACGGACGTCTTTCCAATGCCGGCCGGGCCGACAATATTTATCAGGCGATGACGCGAGAGATCGTCAATCAATTCTAGTATGGCTTCGCCGCGGCCGATTAGCGGCGTCAAACATGCTGGCAGGTTGTGGGGCAACGACTCTTGGGGGGCAATATCGGTGGATGAGTTCACAACGGTCACGGGGGCCACAAAGCGATAGCCGCGGCCGGGAACGTTGACAAGGTATCGTACTCCAGCGCGCCCGTCGCTCAGGGTTCGTCGCAACGCGCAGATGTGGACGGTAAGGTTGGCGGGCTCAATGTTAACATCTGGCCACACCTTGTCGAGCAACTCGTTCTTGCTGACTAGCTCACCGGCGCGTTCCAAGAGGATAGTCAGGATGGCAAGTGCTCGGCTGCCGAGCCGAACCGGTCGCTCCCCCTCAAGCAATACGCCCTGATTGGCAAATAGACAGAACGGACCAAAGCGAAGCCCGTACTCATTGCTCGTGGGCAGAGTTAGCGCGTCGGAGCTGTCGGGCGAGCCCAGTACAATTGGGTGAGTATTCATGACAATCTTGGATTCGGACAGACAAGCTATCCATCCCTTGGCTCGGGTGGCGTCGACGCTACGGTCGAGCGCATATGACCATGCGCTGTTGAACGCCGCAACGCATCCGAGCCGGCACCCGACCAAAAACCGTGCGTATTTGAAAGGCGATGGCGACGAGCGAGCTGACTTCCGTTTCGTCCTCTCCCGCGGAGCGATTTTATATCGATCGCTGCGTCTCGTATTCTTCCCGCGGGATTTCTTGAAAACTTGAATTGACTCTAGCGAAGGTCGGAAAAGCGAAGATCACGATCGGCTGACAACGTGAGATCTCGTGCTTACAAAGCTCCGCGCGCGAGCATCGAATTTTCGTTAGGCGCGCGGTTAGCTCGATCTCCGCTTCTCTGAAATTCCCGCCATCGGGCCGGAGTCTCGTTAACAATGCGTTTGAACACCGTTGAAAAGTGCGCTTGGCTTCGGAAGCCAGCAGCCAAGGCGACCTCGGCCAAAGGCATCGCGGAGCTTGTCATGGCCTGCTTGGCATGTTCAATCCGCGCATGCAGGAGATACTCAAGCGGACCAGAGCCGGTTGCGGCTCGAAATTGCGCGGCGAACTGCATTCGGGACAAGCCCGCGACCTGTGCAAGGCTCGCCAAGGTGATGCATTCCTCGATATTTAACTGAATGTGACCGACGACAAGCTTCAACCGCCACGTTGACAGAGCTTTGGTTTTCGTACGCGATCGGCCCGTACGGACGACATGCATTACCAGCGCTCGTCCGATGCATCGCATATATTCTGAATCGGCCGTTCCCGAATTCTTCTGCAGGACCCTACGCAGTTGCCCGACGAAGGAGTCCCGCAACAGCACCATTTCTCTCAATTCGTTGCCGGGGTGCGATCCGCGCATGGCATCGTGTTTCTCAAGAAAGTCCGTTGGAACATGAAAGTGCATGATGTCAAACGGCGCCAGAAACCTGACACTTAACTCGCGTGACGGCGCGCTGACATGCAGCGTTCCCGCTGGCATGGCGCCGTTGAACACGGTCGTGGTTCCCCGGGCGAGCACAAGGCACGTGCTCTTCATTGCAATGCTGACGATGTATCGGTCAGCGGGAACCGTTACGGCCTCTATTCGTGACGCATCCGCGTCACCGATCCATCGCGTTACGGAGATGTCGCCCGATAGGGAGTGCGAACTTGAGCGCACCTGGCCCATGCGGTATGAGGGCATCCCAAGACGCGCAGCAGGACTGATAGGCTCCGGCGCCGAGCAGTCGCCGAGACGTGTCGAGTATGTTTCGGTAAGCATTTCGCTCTCCCAAGTTGGTTTCCCACCTTCGCCGAAGCGCCGTGGGACGCAGACTCGTGATAGCAAGATGCGATAGTCGCGATCGAAAAGCTTGTTATTGATGATTAAGACCTATTAATTCTGGCAAAGAAAGGTGGCATCGCGCAAAGCGATATCGCTAGGCCGCGCAATGACTTGCGGCTGGTTTTAGGTCGAATGCCTGACCCGCCAGTGCGATTGCATAATAGAACGATCTGTCTCGCCGCGCGTCAAACCGGCGGAACGACGCCGTGGAGGTGTCGGGTATATTCAACGGGCCAAGGTACTCCTAAAGCCAGAAAGCTCAGGAAACTGGAACAGGCGTTCAGCAACCGCGATCTAGTTCGTCTAATAGCGTTTTCGCGGTGACAAGGTCTTTGCTCCCAAATCCTTCCGTGAACTGGCGAACGATGTTTTCAAGTATTTGCCTGGCTTCTTGGCGGCGACACTGCGCGGCCCACGTCTGCGCCAGGGCGATCGAACTCTTCAATTCCCAACCGAGAGCAAATTGATCTCTGGCATATTTGATCGAGCGCAACAGTGAACTTTCTGCGGCCGCAAAATCCGGGCGCGGAATCGCAAGCAGGACCTCACCCTGAACCCGCAGCAGGCTTGGCAGCCAGAACGTGTCCTTGCCTGCGTTCACACGGGCGACAGCCTCACCTATAACGTTCAGCGCCTCTTCCGGTCGTCCCAATCGAACTAATCCATCACAAAGGGCGCACGAAATCGCCGGTGTCGTAATATGAAGACGCAGAGCTTGTAGGAATTTTAACGAGGACCTGAGGAGATCCACTCCCGCGGTGACGTCTCCACGCGCCACTAGCAGCTCGCCTTTGAGCGCGCGACCAATTGCGTGGTCGCGAGGGAAGGGAGATCTGAGCGAGTTGGCTATTGCTTGTTCGATGGGCTCGGCCGCGTCGTCAAAACGACCCATCCAGAGAAAAACCGGAATCGTGTAGATGGCGGCAATCGAGCGGGAGATGGGTGGAGCATTATCGGCTGAATCGCGAACTATCTGATCAGCCATTTGATACGCCTGGTCCGACAGGCCGCGTAGCCACAAAGACCTTGCCATAACGACTTTGCCTCGAGCACGGTGATCAAAGCCAAAGACGTTCTCCGGCACGGCGTCTACTTCCAACTCGAGTCTAAAGCCACGCTCGCAATGACTAAGCGCAGCCACTTGATCGCCCGCAAAGTGGTAGGCTGCCCCCAGGACCCATTCCGCGACCACCGTTTCAGCAGTCAATCCAGCGCGGCGTGCGACCGCCGCGCATCGCATGGCGACGTCGAGTGCGCTGCTAAAGTTACCAGCTCCGGTAAAAGATATATTGAGGCCGACCAGAAATCTTACTTGGCGCGCGTCGTCGCCCAATGCTTCCGACACTTTAATGCCGTGTTCGATCTTGTCTCTGATCTCGTGCGCGACGTTGTGGGTCCATAAGAATGAAACCGCATGAGCCTCCTGCAAGTCTAGGCCGCGCTGCGTTAGCGGATCCTGTTCAGGTAAGAGGCTCAATGCTCGCTCGCACCATTTTCGGCATTCGGTGTACAGCGAAAGTTCAAGAAAAACAGGGGCCGCACGGGCCACGAGTTCGGTGCTTTCCGCGACTTCATTGCCGGAGAAGCTCGATGACAAGGCTTTGCGAAGATTATCGAGATGGGGCACGAATGAGAGTGCCTGCCTGTGGTAAAACCCAGTCCCGCCCATCGCAGAGCCGAGAAGGTCTGAGAAGTGGCGTACGTGCCGTCTTGTGACGGCTTCGTTATCGCCGCTTTCCAGCAATTTTTCTGCCGCGTAGTGGCGTGTGGTGTCCTGAAGTCTGAATCGAGCAGGTCCATCGGTCGGCAGCAATGAAACTAGAAGAGACTTGGCTACAAGGCTCTCAACCGCTCTAATCACCTGGGCTTGGGTGATGTCGTCTGCCGCCACTATAAAGCAGGCGGAATCCATCGTGAACGTGCCAGAGAAGATCGAGAGCCGGACGAGTGCGACGCGCTCGACAAGCGAGAGCAAGTTGTAGCTCCACTCGATTGTCGCCTGGAGGGTTTGGTGTCGTGGCGCGGCGGTACGGCGCCCTTGCCACAATAGTGCAAACTGGTCGTTCAGAAGAGTGAATGTCTCATTGATGCCGTGGGTGCTCGCGCGCTTTGCCGCAAGTTCGATTGCAAGGGCGATGCCGTCTAGCTTACGGCAGATATCGCCAACAAGAAGGGCATTGTCGTCATTCAGGAGGAAGCGACCGTCGTGTGCAGTTGCGTATTCCACAAATAGCTGAACGGCGGTAAATACAAGTGCCTGCGCAGCGGTCAAGCTCTGTTCATCAGAGGGATATTCTAAAGAAGTAAGGCGATAGACCTGTTCGCCTTCCACGCGTAGTTGCTCTCTACTCGTAGTCAGGATGTGTAACTGCGGAGCTTCGCCGTGCAAGCGTTCCGCGAGTGCCGCAGACACTTCGATCACATGCTCGCAGCAATCGAAGATCAACAGTACCCGCTTGTCCCGCAGATAAGCGGCGAGACCATCGATCGGATCGACCGATTTAACTGCAAGCCCGAATGCAGACGCAACAACGGTCGGTACGAGCGCTGGATCGTGGATTGTGCCGAAATCAAAGAAATAGATGGCGTCGGAAAAATGCTCAAGGAGGGCGTGCGCAGCCGATATCGCCACGGTGGTCTTGCCAATCCCCCCCGGGCCGACGATCGTAACGAACCGCTCACGACATAGCCGATCCGACAATTCTTCAATGGCTTGATCGCGCCCCACGATCCATGGCAATTCGGCGGGAAGACGACGCGCCGAACCTAGCGCCGGCGCATCAGAGGCGCCCATCTGTCCGCTCTTGCCTGAAACTCGCGCCACGAAGCAATAGCCCTGACCAGAGACGGTCGTTACATGACCCGCATCTGGCATTCCGGTATCGAGCGCCTTTCTGATGGCAGTCACATAAACTCTCAGGTTGCGCTCGTCTGATTTTCCGCTTGGCCAGATCCTTGCCAGTAACTCGGCTTTGGAGACCACCTCGCCCGCTCTCTCCACCAGAAGGATCAAGATGTCGATCGCATGGCCGGGGAGTACTATCGCACTACCGTCCTTTTCGAGCCGACGTTCCGACACGTAGAGCTGGAATGGACCAAACGAGAATTGCTCCGCAGAGCGTTTTCGGTTTGCAGGGCTGCGGCCGTGACCCTTCATTTTGCGCCCCGATCAAGCCACGAATTGCCACCCGCGAGACTCATCGAACCCACGATCCGCAGTAACTGAATGACGTGCATCGTTTAGGACTGGCTCCAGGAATCATAGCGGTTCTGAAAGGCGATGCAAATCGATCCCGGGTCCGGCTACGCGGTTCAAGTCTGCGAAGTACTGGCGGTTAGGGCAATCAATTGCTCTGGATGGGGCTTATCGCAGCCAACTCGATCTGCCGGGGCAAGGTCATACTGCGATGCGGTTGCCTGCGGCCGGTCACGAGCAGGTTTACCGCAATACAGCGCGACGAACCTTTACCTATTTGATTGTGGCCGGCTTTAAGATGTCCTGAAGTCCGATCTGCCGAAACAGATCGGAGCGTGCGCGGTCAGCGACGCCATCGACGACGGCCGCCCCATCGTCGTCTGGATCGAAGTGAACACGAAGAGGGCGTTTGCCGAATGGCGTATCGATCACCTTTACAATGGCGTTCGCCACATCCTGCGGATCCGTATCGCTTGGAGCCAAGTTTGCCATGCCGTTAAGCGTAGTGTCGCTGAGGCCAGCGGTCGGGCCGTCCGCATATTCTTCCGCCCGCATGCCGTCGCGCGGTCGCCCGGATCGAATATAATGATCTGGACCCAAGGATCTTGGAACGATGATAGTCGTCTCGATTCCCCAGCGCGCGAGCTCGCCGGCATAGGTCAGTGCCAACGCGTCCATGCCAGCCTTGGTCGAAGCGTAAAGTCCGAGAAACGGCGGTGTGCCGCCCCGCGCCCCGCTTGATGAGATCCATACCAGCAGACCCTCCCCCTGCTTTCGCAACTGCGGCAATGCCGCGCGATTGACCCGCTGCGCGCCAAGCACGTTTGAATCATAAAGTTCGGCCAGTTGGTCGGGCGTAAACGCTTCTGCCGGTCCGTAAACAATTTGACCCGCATTGTGGACAACGACGTCGAGACGCCCGTTCTCCGAGATCACGGCATTGAAGACTGTGTTCACGGACTCCTGAGACAAGACATCGAGTTCGATGGCGGAGAGCTGAATGTTGTGCTGGCGCGCGAAAGCATCCATCTGGCTCGCCAGAAGCGCATTGCGGCCTTTGGTGTCTTCCATCGAGGCGTAGACTGCGTGCCCCGCCATCGCCAGTCCTTCACAAGTTTGTCTTCCAATGCCGTTCGAAGCGCCGGTGACAACAATGATCTTGCGCATCCCGCACCTGACTGCGTTCGACTCTGCCTTGGCTACGCGGACAGCCGTGCCGCCCCAAACCGCGTCTTGGCGAACTGTTCGAATGCGCTCGAATATTCGCCTTAGGCCCCCCGCCGTCTTTCAATCCGATCGGCACATTGTCAAAACGCACGAATGGTTCCAAATTGGCCTTGCTCGTTTCGCCTTGCGTCCGCGCAGGCATGCCTGAGGAGCTGGCCGAGCAGACTGTCCGGAATCGGACGTAACGACCGACAGCAGATTGAAGGTTGCTCCGTGACAACCGCGCGTCTTTGGGTTGTTGCCTTATGCCACTGGCGACAGCGTTGCAAACGACATCTGTGTTCGCTACTGCGAAGGCCTGCGAAGGAAAAGGGATGGAAGAACTGAAGTCAGAAACAGGCTGGCGATCGGACACGGTCACGTTTGGGCCGTTCAGCTTGTCTGCGTCTGGCAGGATATTGCAGAAAGAAGGCAAGCCCGTTCATCTCGGCGGTCGCGCTTTCGACATCCTACTGGTGCTCGTCAATCGGGCTGGGCAGGTCGTCGGCAGGCGTGAGCTCATCGATTTGGTTTGGCCCGATGCGACGGTCGATGACGGTAGTCTGCGCTTTCATATCGCGTCGTTGCGCAAGGCACTCAGTGACGATGTATCGGGCGTTCAATATGTCACCACACTCCAAGGACGCGGATACTGTTTCGTTGCACCCGTTACCCGGTCAGATCTATCGGCGCCTCTTCTCGGAGAGCAAACCGGGTTCCGGTCACATCGGCTGCCGCTGCGTCTTTCACGTATGGTCGGCCGCGACGAGGCCATCAAAAAACTCTCCGGAGATTTAACGGAAAAGCGGTTCGTTACGATTGTTGGCCCAGGTGGAGTTGGAAAGACGACTGTAGCGGTCGCGATAGGCCATAAGCTATTCCAGGATTTCGGCGGTAAGGTCTACCTATTCGATCTTGGACCGCTGAATGATCCGTTGCTGGTAGCGAGTGCGGTTGCTTCGACCTTAGGTCTTTCCGTTCAATCCGAAGACGCAGTTCCGAGCCTGATCGCATTCCTAAAGGACAAGCGCGTCCTGCTGATCCTTGACAGCTGCGAGCACGTGATCGACTCGGCCGCCGCCTTGGCCGAGCAAATTTTCCGCGAGGCGCCACAATCGTACATCTTGGCAACGAGCAGGGAGGCATTGCGCGTCGCGGGCGAACACACGCGGCCGCTTATGCCGCTGGATAGCCCGCCCCATTCCGACGCCATCACCGCAGAGCAAGCGCTTCGCTTCTCGGCCACCCAACTCTTCGTCGAGCGCGTAGCTGCCAGCGGGCTCCCATTCGAACTCAGCGATGAGGACGCGCCGACGGTCGTCGATATCTGCCGGCGTCTCGACGGCATCGCGCTCGCGATCGAGTTGGCGGCCAGTCGCGTGATGACCTATGGTCTCGGCGAGACAGCTGCGGGAATCAACAGCAAATTTAAGCTCTTGTGGGAAGGGAGGCGTACGGCGCTTCCCCGTCACCAAACGTTGGGCGCCACGCTGGACTGGAGCTACGATCTTCTGCGGGACGACGAGCGGATCACGCTAAGACGGTTAGCCGTGTTTGTCGGCATATTCACGCTGGAGGCCGCACGGTCAGTGGTCGCACCCACCGAAGCACACCGGCAGGCCGTCGTCGAAACGCTTACCGGCCTCGTTACGAAGTCCCTGGTTGCTGCGGATACGAGTGAGGCAACGACCCATTATCGGCTGCTCGATACAACACGATCATATGCGTTGGGCAAACTTGTTGAGAGCGGCGACGCAGACGCAGCCGCACGTCGTCACGCGCTGTATTTTCGTGGGCTGCTCGAACATGCCGCCGCGAGCCGTTCGACGTCACCGACCGAAAAGCCGTTCGCAGATTTTCGGGTTCATCTAGGAAACGTACGGGCGGCGCTCGAATGGAGCTTCCTTGACAGAGAAGACCCTGGGATCGCCATAAGGCTCGCGGCGGCGGCATCCGGTCTGTTTCTCGAATTCTCACTTTTGACAGAGTGCAGCCGCTGGGCCGAACGAGCCATCGCCAAGTTCGACGCCGCCATGCATGGAACGCGGCTGGAGCTCGAGCTTCAATCAGCCTTGGGGCTATCGTTAATGTTTACAAGGGGGAATGGCGAGCAAACGCTCCATGCGCTGCAGCGCGGCCTCGCACTTGCCACTAAACTTGGTGACACCCACAACGAACTTCGGCTTCTTGGTCGCCTACATATTTTTCATGAAAGGGTAGGCGAGTTTCGCGCCGCGCTTCAATACGCCGTGCGTAGCGAAGCCGTCGCGGCGAGGATCGGGGATTCGGTGGGCATGGCGGAGGCGCATTCCGCGCTTGGCATTTCATATCATTTAGATGGATCAGGGACCGCGGCCCGCTTTCATCTCGAGGCTGCAACAGCCGATCTTCCCGAACTCGCACGCATCGACTCGTTTCACTTCGGGTTCGACTATCGCAACCGAGCTCGTATCGCGCTGGCACGCGTACTGTGGCTTGAGGGGCTCTCACATCAGGCGGTCGCTATGGCGAGGGAAACGGTCGATGACGCCGAAGCGCTCGATCATCCCGTCACACTATGCATCGCGCTAATCTGGGCTGTTTCGATCTCGATCTGGAATGGGGATTTCACCGAGGGCGAACAATATATCGATCGCTTCATCGCGGTGGCTGACAGGCATTCTCTTGCCCCATATCAAGCCGCGGGACGTGGCGTGAAGGGAGAATTAATGGTGCGGCGAGGCGATGTGCAGCCCGGCGTGGTTCAATTGCGGGGAGCGCTCCGGACGTTGCATGGCCTCCGGTACGAATTGTTGACGACCTCCTTTATGATGAGCATTGCCGAAGGGTTGGCGATGACGGGGCAGCACGACGAGGCAATCAAAAGCATCGACGAAGCGATAGCCATCGTGAACAACAACGGCGACCTTTTCATGATGCCCGAATTGCTGCGAATAAAGGGCGAAATAATTGTCTCGACGGAAAGTGGCGGATCGCAAGAAGCCGAGGTGTGGCTTGGCCACGCGCTGGATCTTGCCGCTCGCCAAGGCGCATTGGCGTGGCAATTGCGGGCCGCGATTAGCTTGGCCAGAGTGTTGGCTGCTCAGGGCCGAAATTCTGACGCCAGAAGCGTGCTTGATCCCATCTATCGGAAATTCATTAAGGGCCTCAGTAACGTCGATCTGGCTGCTGCACGTCAGATCTTGGACGACCTAGACTCGATGTTCGAGTAGCCTCATACGGCGTAGCCGTCCCTGCTACGGAACGGCCGCCGTGGCGTATCTCGAAGAACAGCACGCCCGGGTGACGTTTGAAACTCGCGTCGTCAGCGCACGCTTTTCCGCGCCGAGTGATTACTTCCGAACAGTAGTTTGGGGTTTATTGTGCAGTCCGCATCGAGACCCGATGCACTTGCCTTGCATTGCTTCAAGGTCTTGAAGTCACAGCGGGGCGTATCACCGGGGCCGTCGATGCACCACTTGTAGGGTCGCGCGAATGCTACGTTCGTGACGCACGCGAGCGCCGTAAGGACTGCGAGTACTTTGAGTGTCCCGTGCATGGTCATTCTCCACAGTTGCATGACCTGGAAACCGCTTCCACGATCATCCCGCGGATCGTGCAACAGGGCATTTGATTTGTATTCAATATCGGAACGATGCTTTCAAAACTGCACGCCTAAAGAACATTCGCCGCTGCGACACTTCTCCCAAGTCTGAGATGCGTGATTGGCGTGCGATCAGGAAAAATCCGACATCTGGAGAACGATCGCAACGCGCGACTGCCGTATCGTCGGCCTAAGCCGCCGTTAGAGGAATCGTCATGAGGTATTCCATGGTCGTCGTGTGGGGAGCCCTCGCGATCACGGTTGCAGCGGGTGCAGCGGTCATGTCTGCTCGCGTAGGGCGCGACAAAGTCGTTCCACATCTGGTCGATGTCGTCGCGGCATCGATCCCCGTGGTTTCCGGCATCGTCCAAAAGCAGGACGTCCCGATCTATCTGCGTGGAATAGGCAACATCGTCGCATACAACACCGACGTAGTGCGTAGTCAGATATCGGGCCAATTGATCAGCATCGATTTCACGGAAGGCCAGACGGTCAAGGCCGGCGATGTGCTGGCCGTCATCGACCCCAAGCCCTATCAGGCGAAGGTCGACCAGATGACCGCCAATCGCGCGCGCGACCAGGCTGCACTCGACAACGCCAAAATCAACCTGAAACGCGCGACGGACCTGATCGGCCAGGGGTTTGCGACCCAACAGACGCTCGATACGCAGAAGGCCCAGGTCGACCAGCTGCAAGGCGCGGTGCAGTCCGACGATGCTCTGATCGAACAGGCCAAAGTCGAACTCGGCTACACCCGGCTGACGTCGCCGATCTCCGGTA
>Ga0247764_1000556_pt1 | contig 13087 bp, 6 predicted proteins | sample UWRJL051202B4_FD_179932 | JGI IMG/M metagenome (GOLD analysis project Ga0247764, IMG submission 179932) | Plant litter microbial communities from Arlington Agricultural Research Station in Wisconsin, United States - UWRJ-L051-202B-4 | ecosystem: Environmental > Terrestrial > Plant litter >...
GACGACGACCTGATCGACAGGCTCGAGGAGACGGCCAGGGCACATGGATGCACACTCTTCATAGCACTGCTGGCTATCTGGCAGACGCTGCTGTCACGGTTGTCAGGTCATCAGGATGTGGTTGTTGGCACGACCGTGGCCAATCGTGACAATGCCGCGCTCGAGGAAGTCGTCGGCTTCCTGGTCAACAACGTTCCACTGCGTGGAGATTTGACAGGGAATCCTTCATTTGCCGACCTGCTTGCGAGAACCAAGCTCGCCGTTTTGGGCGCCTTCGAACATTCCGCCCTGCCATTCGAGGCTCTTGTCGAGGCGGTAAATCCTGAGCGTACGGTCGCTCACGCGCCGGTCTTCCAGTCGCTGTTGACATTGCTGAACTTTCCGATGGAAGCGACGGGCCCCGGCGGTACGGTGTTGGCTCCCATCGAGCTGGAAGTTCATGCAGCCCGCTTCGACCTTGCACTGGATCTCGTGCGTCTGCCCATCGGTCCCCGAGCGGGCCAAATGGTTGCAGGTTACGAATACGCGGCTGATCTGTTCGACGAGTCGACCGTGCTCAGGTGGCATGAGCAGTTCAAGCTCTTGCTGCAAGCTGCCTGCGCGGATCCTGGTCGGCCGCTGGCTGAAGTACCGCTGATGCCGCCTGCCGAAGCGCGTGCGTTCTACGCAACGCGCAATGACACAGCACTGGAACACGACCGCTCGCTTGCGACGCATGTTCTGCTCGATGTCGCCGCGCGCCGTGCACCCGAACAGGTCGCCGTCGTCGGACCTGACGGCGAGCTGACGTATGCGGAGTTCGAGGCACGGTCCAACCAGCTTGCCAACGTGCTCGTCACACGCGGCGTAAAGCCGGGTTCACGGGTTGCCGTTTGCATCGAGCGCAGCGTCGACCTGCCGGTGGCGCTCGTGGCTGCGTGGAAGGCGGGCGCCGCCTATGTGCCGCTCGATCCAGCTCATCCATCTCAGCGGCTTGGCTACGTGCTTGAGGATGCCGTGGTGTCCTGCGCGGTAACGACAAGCGCGTTGTCCTCACTTTTCGACGGCGTTTCGGTTCCGCTGCTCCAACTCGACATCGATGACAAGGAAATTGCCGCCGCCTCAACCGCCTTGCCAAACCTGCGCGTCGCCCCGGACGATCTCGCCTACGTGATCTACACCTCGGGCTCCACGGGTCGCCCGAAGGGGGTTGAGATCGAGCACCGCAATCTCGTTGCCTTCCTGGCCGCGATGAAACAGACTCCCGGGCTTCGCGCCGGCGAGACCTTGCTGGCGGTGACCACACCATCTTTCGACATCGCCGGCCTCGAACTTTGGCTCCCGCTCTCCGTCGGGGGAAAGGTCGTGATCGCCTCGCGGCAAGATACGCTGGACGGAAAAGGTCTTGGCAAGCTGCTCGAGCAGCATGCGGTGTCGATGTTGCAGGCCACGCCGGCCACTTGGCGCCTGATGTTGGAAAGCGGATGGGAAGGCAAGGCCGACCTCACGGCGCTGTGCGGCGGCGAAGCGATGCCGCTCGAGCTCGCGCGGTCGCTCACGCCACGTGTCGCCGCGTTGTGGAACATGTACGGGCCGACCGAAACCACGATCTGGTCGATGATTTATCGCGTCAAGGGTGACGAGGGCGCGATCCCGATCGGAGAATCGATCGCGAACACCCGCATCTACATCCTCGATGCTTCTGGAACGCCGTCGCCCATCGGCGCTCCCGGCGAACTCGTCATTGCGGGAGAGGGGGTCGCGCGCGGCTACCGAAACCGGCCCGAACTCAACGCCCAGAAGTTCGTCGAGGTCGCTCCCTTGGGAACGCCCGAACCCGCTTTCCGCACCGGCGACCTCGCGCGATGGCGGTCCGACGGCGAGATCGATTTCCTCGGCCGTGGCGACGACCAGGTCAAGATTCGCGGCTTCCGCATCGAACTCGGCGAGATCGAGGCGCGACTGGCTGCCCTGCCGGCGGTCGCTTCGGCCGTTGTGGCGGCTCGTGAGGACATGCCGGGTGAGAAGCGGCTGGTGGCCTATGTCGTTACGGTGCCAGGCACGGAGTTCGACGAAGCCGAAACTCGCACGGCCCTGCGAAAAACCCTGCCTGATTACATGGTCCCGAATGCCTATGTGCAGCTCAGCCGTCTGCCGCTTTCACCGAATGGAAAAGTAGATCGCAAGGCGCTGCCCGCACCGGGCTCATCGGCAGGCACGGCATCCGACCCTGCCGATGCTTTGATGACACCAATGCAGCGGGACGTGGCGACGCTCTGGCGTGAGGTATTGCGCCTCGACCGGGTTGGCTTGAATCAGAACTTTTTCGACCTTGGCGGGCATTCCTTGCTGCTGGTCAAGCTTCAGGCCTCCTTGAAGGCGTCGTTCGGCCAGGAGATTGCGATCGTGGAATTGTTCCAGCGCACTACAGTTGCTGCTCAGGCGGAACGCCTTGCTAGCCCGGTCCGCGCAGACGACGCGCTGGAACGCGCACGTGCCAAGGCCAGGAGAACGATCCGTGGCTGATAGTACCTTCCCTCCTCATTCAATTGCCATCGTCGGTCTGGCCGGCCACTTTCCGGGCGCGGCCGATCTGGACCAGTTCTGGCGCAACCTCATGGACGGGGTGGACGTCCTGCAATCGTTCTCCGACGAGGAGCTTGCCGATGCCGGCGTACCGCAATCGCTGCGAACAAACCCTGCCTATGTGCGCGCCGGCACTGTGCTCGACGGCGCAGACCTTTTTGACGCGGGTTTCTTCGGTCTGTCGCCACGCGAGGCTCAAATCCTCGATCCGCAGCAGCGCCTGTTCCTGGAGTGTGCTTGGGAGGCGCTCGAGCGCGCGGGCCATGTGCGCAATCCGAAAGACCGAACGATTGGTGTCTATGGCGGCGTAGGGATCAACACCTATCTTCTGGCCAATACGCTCACCGACCGGGCACTCGTCGAGTCGGTGGGCGGCTACCAGCTCATGCTGTCCAACGACAAGGACTTCCTCTGTACCCGGGTGTCCTACAAGCTCGACTTGCGCGGTCCGAGCATGACCATCCAAACGGCTTGCTCGACTTCGCTTGTCGCGGTCGTCGAGGCCTGCCGGGCGCTGGAGCGCGGCGAGTGTGACATGGCGCTTGCCGGCGGAGTCTCCGTGCCTTTCCCGCAACGCGCGGGCTATCTTTACCAGGAGGGAATGATCCTCTCGCCGGACGGCGTCTGCCGTCCCTTCGACGCTGAAGCGCGCGGGACGCGACCGGGGGCCGGCGCGGGGGTCGTGCTGCTCAAGCGGTTGACTGACGCCGTAGCCGAGCGTGATACGATCCATGCCGTGATCCGCGGTGCGGCTGTCAACAACGACGGGGCTGCGAAGGCGGGCTACACCGCCCCCAGTATCGAGGGGCAGGTCGAGGTTATCGCTACGGCGCTCGCACTTGCCGATGTTCCGGCCCGCAGCATCGGTCTGGTAGAGGCGCATGGCACGGGTACGCCGCTCGGCGACCCAATAGAGATCGCGGCATTGACGACGGTCTACCGCAGCGACACCGACGACGTCGGCTATTGTCGGCTCGGCTCCGCCAAGGCCAACCTCGGGCATCTCGATGCCGCCGCGGGCATCGCCGGCCTTATCAAGGCGACACTTTCCATCGAGAACGAAGCCATCCCCCCGCTCGCGCACTTCAACAGTGCCAATCCAGCGCTGATGCTGGAGACAAGCCCGTTCGTTGCCAGTGCCGTGCGAGGTGCATGGCCGCAGCAAGGGCAGCGTCGCGCTGGTGTCAGTTCCTTCGGCATCGGCGGCACCAACGCCCACGTGGTGATTGAGCAGGCTCCGCCTGTTGCAATGTCGGCGCCGACGCGCAGCGACCGCCTGCTGCTGCTTTCGGCGCGAACGCCCGAGGCGCTTGACGTTTCGGCTGCGCGCCTCGCCGAGTGGATCAAAACTCACCCTAAGCAGGACCTCGCCGATGTCGAGTGGACCTTGCAGGCAGGCCGCCGCGATTTTCCACACCGTCGCGCGCTCGTTGTCAGTGAGGGCGCCGATGCCGCGAGCCTGCTCGCGGCGGGGGAGGGTCTCAATGGCCGTCACGACCAGGGAGAGCGGAGGGTTGTGTTCTTGTTCAGCGGGCAGGGCAGCCAGCATGCCGAAATGGGGGCCGGCCTGTACCGCAGCGAGCGGATCTATCGCGAAACGTTCGATGCCTGCGCCGAAGGCTTGAAGCCGCACCTGCAACTTGACCTGCGAGAGGTCGTCTTCGGCGACGATTCCGGGATGCTGGAGCAGACGGCGCTGACTCAACCCGCGTTGTTCGCCATGGAATACTCGCTGGGCAGGCTCTGGTTGTCGTGGGGTGTTTCGCCGGCGGCGATGATAGGCCACAGCATCGGCGAGTACGCAGCGGCCTGTCTGGCCGAAGTGTTCTCGCTTGAAGACGCCCTGAAGATCGTGGCCGCGCGCGGGCGCGCGATGCAGAATTGCCCGCCCGGCGCCATGGCAGCCGTACCGATGTCCCAGACCGCGCTGTCGGCTTTGCTGCCGGCCGGCGTCGAGATCGCCGCGGAGAACGGGCCTGATTTGTGCGCTGTCGCTGGTCCGGCCGAGGCAGTCGATGCACTGGTTTCCAGCCTCGTTGCGACCGGCGTGGAGGCACGGCGCCTGCATGTCTCGCATGCCTTCCATTCGGAGATGATGGCGCCGGCGCTCGCGCCTTTCCGGGCTGCGTTTTCAGGCGTGACGCTAAAGCCGCCGTCGACGCCGTATGTCTCGACCCTGACCGGCGACTGGATTACCGACGATGAGGCGATCTCGCCGGACTACTACGTGCGGCATCTGCGCGGCTCAGTGAGCTTCGCCCCGGGGCTCCGTACGCTGAACGCCTCCGAGCCATCGGCTGCATATATCGAGATCGGTCCGAACACCGTGCTCTCCGCCCTCGCGCGCGGCGTCCTTCCGCGGGACGCCGCGGCGCGGGTCGTGCCGTCGGCGCGCCACCCGAAGGACGACCGCACTGACACCGAGGCGATGCTGGTTGCCGTGGGTCGGCTCTGGCTGATGGGTGCCTTGGGTGAGCCTTGCATGATCAACGGCGAGGCCAAGCTTCGTCGCGTGCCGCTGCCGACATATCCCTTCGAACGTCAGCGCTACTGGGTGGACGCCAAGCCAGCGGCGCTGGTTGGCTCCGCCGCGCCGGCCATATCGCAAAAGCCGGAAGCCTTCGGATTGGCTTGGTCGCGTCAAGCGGCTGCGCCTGCTCCGGCCGCCCTTCAAGGTCGCTGGCTGGTCGTGGGCGGTCCGCCGGCGCTGAATGCTGTGGTCTTGACCGAGCTGCAGGCGGCCGGAGCCAGCGCCGCGCCTCATCTTGCGGGAGATGCAATCGCCGACCCTGGGGAGGTGGCCGGTGTCGTATTGCTCGTGTCACTGGACGGAGAGGGCGCGGCGGCGGCGTACAGCGCATATCAGGAAATCGTCCAAATCTGTGAGCGGCTTGAGACCTGGGATCGGACTGAACCGGCTCGCGTGCTTATTGCCGGTGCGGGCGTCTGGAGCATTCTCGACGAGGATGTGGGTGATCATCACGCCGCTCTTTCGCTCGGACCTGTCCTCAGCCTTCCTTACGAGTCGCCGGGGCTAGTCTTGCGGCATGTCGACGTTGCCGGGGACCTCTCCGATGTCGCGCTCGCTGCGGCGGCGATTGTGTCAGAGGCCGGAATCAAGGCGATGGATACGCTCTCAGCCTGGCGGCGCGGACGAAGGTTCACGCCGCTCATGCAGCATTTGACTTTCACTCCCGCCGTCGAGCCATCCTTGCGAGACGGTGCGGTGGTGCTCATCACCGGCGGCCTTGGCGGCGTTGGTCAGGTGCTGGCCCAACGGCTCGCAACCAGCCACGCTGCGAAGGTCGCTTTGGTTTCGCGCCGCGGATCGCCCGAGGCTTGCGCGGCCGCGATCGCGGCAATCGAAGAGCGAGGGGGGCAAGCGATGGTGATCGCCGCCGACGTAACCGACCGTGCAAGTATGGCTCACGCAATCACCGACGTCGAGGCGGCGTTTGGCAAGCTTGACGGGGTAATCCACGCCGCCGGTAGCGCCGGATCCGGCTCGATCGCTTACCTTAAGCAAGAGGCGGACGTTCGGGCCGTGATCGCACCAAAGGTCGACGGCCTGGACGTCCTTGTCGATTTGCTCGGCGACGTGGAGCTTTCGGTCTTCGCGGTGATGAGTTCAATCAACGCGGTTGTCGGCGGCCCTGGCCTGTCGGATTATTGCGGCGCTAACGCCGTTCTTGACGCCTTTGTCGAAGGTCGCGGTCGACCCGCCGCCTGGCGTCGTGTGCTGTCGATCGATTGGGGTCCCTGGGGCGACGTGGGCATGGCCGCGCGCCGTCTCTCCGTGATGACCGATCCTTCGGAAGCCGACATTCTGTCGAGCGTTTCGATCGCGCCGGACGACGCGGCCGACATCTTCGAACGCTTGCTGGCCAGCGATTTGCCGCGTGCGGTGGTCAGCCGCACGGATCTGACCAGCCTGAAGCCGACCGCGCCATCTTTGGCGGCCGCACCAGTCAAACCCAGGGTATCGACGGCGGCCTCTGCCGACTTCGCTGCTCCTGCCGCGGGCAACGAGACCAAGATTGCGGAAATCTGGACAGCGCTGCTCGGAGTGGAGGCTGTAGGGGCTACCGACGACTTTTTTGCGCTCGGCGGTCATTCTCTGCTCGCGACGCGCGTCCTCGCACGCATAGGCGAACAGCTAGGGGTGCGACTGAAGCTTCGCGACATCTTTGAAGCTCCGACAGTGCGCATGCTCGCAGGGCGTATCGCCGCGGTGCAGGAGGCTGACGATCGGGAAGAATTTGTCCTGTGACGTGTGCATGCCGCACGGGCAAAGATTGCCGTTGCATTAGGCGAAGGTGATCTCGCAATGGTTCCGCACGGTCGTCCTTTGCTGCGAGCGCGATCGCTCGATATAACCGCGCTCGCCAGAGTAGATCAGCCGCAGTTGACGGTAAAGGCGACGGCCGCATTGATGAGCCATCGACTCCGTTCTTCCAGGTTAGGAAGCCAGATCGATTTGCACTGCAATTTCCAGATTGCGGCCACGTTAAGCGATGCTGGAGAATTTCCGGGCCGCGGTTGCCGAGTTCCCCGATCATCGGTAACATAGTATGTTATATTGCCCAATTTACTGCCGTTGGAAATTCGGTGCATCACTTTACGCGACCGCAGTCCATCGGCACCGATGCGTGCTAAGTCAGCGGAAGCGGACGAGATCAGCGAAGTTCGTGGAGGGCGGTTGGCAATAGAAGCTGGCGTTCCCGTCATTCACGCTTTGCGAGGGTGGTTGCAAAGCAGGGAAAGGTCTTAAATTTGCTTAACCTAAGTGTAGCGGTGAGCTTTACGAAGTGGCCATTGTTTGAATGCAAGTTTCCGATGCGCATTATCTTCCGCTGAGGCGGCCGGATCAGTCGGTTACGTGTCGGCGCAGAAATATGAGACCTAATGAAACGGCAGGCGGAGTTTTTGAACAATGAAAATGCGTCGTTTCCCTCGTTGGTCCGGGAACCCGGAGGCAAAGGCAGCGGCAGCTCCGACGGTAGCAAGCTGTGTCTCAAGGTATTAAAAAGGGGGGTTGAAGTTCAGTTAAAGAAATGAGCCCATTTGTCCGTAATTATCTGATCGCGCGCTCGCAATCCGCTTTCAGGTTTTATTTAAAGCGACGCTTCGGCGCCGACTTGGTCCTGGAAGATATTTCGGATGCGCCCACTCTTGCGGAGTGGGCTGCGCTTCTCGGCGCAGCCGTGCTCTCGGCGGCCTGGGCGGCTCCCGCTGAATACACTGATATCGAGGAATTGGTTTTTTGAGCGCAATCGGACTTTGGAGCAAGCTGACCTCTCTCGGCATCGACCTGTCTGCTGCGGCGGGTCAGTTGCGCGTCCGTGCACGGCCGGGCGTCATCACACCCGAACTACAAAGAGAAATCGCGCAATCGAAAGAGGAACTGCTCGCCGTCCTGGCGGAGGGGCCGACCCCGACGGGGCTTGCCCGCGTGCCGCGAAATGGCGATCTCCCGCTATCGTTTTTTCAGGAACGCCTGTGGGTCCTCCAGCGCCTTGATCCGGAGAGCACCGCGTTCAATATGGTCGTGATGTGGCCCTCTGCGAGGCGGACCACCGTGCAAGAGCGGGTCGCCCGGATTCGCGCCGTCGTAAGCAGGCACGAAGTGTTGCGCTGCGCCGTCGACGAGGAGGCTGAGACGCCGCTTGCCCGGCCGCTGGCGCCCGATGACGTCGTCGTGGACGTGGTGGATATTGCAGGCCTTGCGCAAAGCGCACAACTTGAGCGAGTCACCCGCGATCGCCTGGCTGCCACACGTCGGCCATTCGACCTTGCGTCCGAGGCGCCGGTTCGCTTCACCGTCTTTGACGCCGGGGGTCATGTGGTGACGCTGATGGCCGCGCATCACATTGCCATTGATGCGTGGTCGGCGACGCTGCTCCGACGAGAGATTGAAGCCGATGTCGAGGCCGAGAGCGCGAGCCCATTTCAGTATGCCGACTACGCTGCCTGGCAGCGCCGCATGCACGAGACGGCCGATTTCACCGCGAGCCTCGGCTGGTGGGCGGAACGGCTGGCGCGGGTTCCGCAGCTCAGCGCGGTCCCGGCCGACCTTGCTGCGTCTGCGCAAGGCGTTGGTGCGACCTTGGACTATTGTTGGGACGGGGAACTGTCGGATGGTATCAGAGCGCTTGCGCAGGCCAATGGCGCGACGCTCTATATGGCGCTGGTTGCCGCCTGGGCCGCGGTGGTTGGACGACATGCGCGTCAGGACGATATCGTGGTTGGCAGCCCCATGGGGAGCCGCGAGTTAAGCGCGCTGGAGACGATGGTCGGCCCGTTCGTAAATCTGCTCGTACTGAGATTGGATCTCTCCGATGATCCGACCTTCATCGAGCTTCTGTCGCGTGCCAAGAGCGCCGTACTCGACGCACATGAGCATCGTCACACATCATTCGAAAAGCTTGTCGAGCGTTTAAAGCCCGCACGCAGTCTGAACCGCCCGCCGATATTGCAAACCGCCGTTGTTCTGCACAGCGCGGCGCAGGATGAAGACCTCGAAATCCATGGCGGCGGCGCCGTCCACGACATGACCTGGTTTGTGCGAGAGATCAAAGACGGTATCGGCGGATCTCTGGAGTACCGGTCCGACATTTACACGGTCGAAACAGCCGCGCGCGTGGTTCGACACCTTGAGCTGCTTCTGCGCTCGGCGGTCGCGGAACCAGCGTTGCCTGTCAGCAGACTTGCTCTGATAGACGCCGAGGAGCGTCGCGAACTGATCGCCGCGGGTCAGTCGACGCCGGTGGCGGTGGAACTGATGCCGTTTTCCCGACAGTTCGAACGCCAGGTCGCTCGCGAGCCGACGCGCTGTGCGGTGGTTTTCGCAGACGCTTCCCTTACGTATGACGAACTGAATCGGCGCGCCAATCGCATGGCGCGGCAAATGCTGGCTTTGGGCGTAGGAAAGGGCGCCTGTATCGGGGTGTTGCTCGAACGCGGAATTGAGCTCCCGGTTGCTCTCATCGCGATCCAGAAATGCGGCGCTGCGTATCTGCCGCTCGATCCGCGGCATCCGGCCGAACGGTGCGCTTACATGTTGCAGGATTCCGGCTGCGCTCTACTCGTGGTCGATGCCGCCACCGCGGACATCGGCCGGCAATTATCGACTGTTCCTCTGTTCGATATCGCTGCGTTGGCGGGCATCGTCGCCGCCCCGGAGGATATCGATCTTCCACATGCTCCGGACGTCGATGATCCCGTCTACCTGATCTATACCTCGGGCTCCACGGGAAGGCCCAAAGGTGTCGCCATATCGCACGGCAATCTGTGCAACTTCCTGGGTTCGATGGCAAAGGAGCCGGGCCTGTCGCGCGACGACGTTCTCGCCGCCGTGACCACTATCTCGTTCGACATCGCCGGCCTCGAGCTTTATTTGCCACTGCTCGTCGGTGCCAGAATCGATCTGATTGACCAGGAGACCGCAACCGACGGTGAACTTCTCAAATTGCGGCTCAAGCAAAGTGCCGCGACCGTAATGCAGGCTACGCCGACGACATGGCGGCAACTTGTTGAAGCCGGATGGAGCGGCGATACGGGGTTTCGCGCGCTTTGCGGGGGCGAGACTCTGCCGCGCGATCTTGCGGACGACTTGCGAAGCAGGGTGGGAGTCCTATGGAACATGTATGGGCCGACCGAAACGACGATCTGGTCGAGTCTCACCAAGGTCGAAGCCGGCCCCGAGCCCATTTGCATCGGCCGACCGATCGATAATACGGATATCCATATTCTGGATCGTCATGGCGAGCCGGTGCCGGTTGGCTTGCCAGGGGAAATCTTCATCGGTGGGGAAGGGGTTGCGATCGGCTACCATGCAAGGCCCGAACTGACTGCCGAGCGTTTCGTCGCCGACCACCTCTCCGGGCGGCCAGGCGCGCGTCTTTATGCGACAGGCGACCTTGGCAAGCGTTCAAACGACGGCCGTTACGTTCATCTCGGGCGTCTCGACGCCCAAGTGAAGATTCGTGGCATGCGCATCGAGCCCGACGAAATCGAGATTGCGCTCGGCGCGCTACCCGAAGTCCAGAGCGGCATCGTGGTTGCGCGCGAAACCGCACCAGGCGATGGCCGGCTTGTCGCCTACGTCGTGTATCGGCCCGGCCTGGATCTCACCGTAAGCGAGGTGCGTCGGCATCTGCGTGCGACTTTGCCTGATTACATGGTTCCATCGGTGGTGGTCATGCTCGATACGGTGCCCCTCACGCCCAATGGCAAGATTGACCGCCAGGCTCTACCCGATCCTTTTATTTCCGGCGGCAGGAGCTCAAGCGCGGAACCTCCATCTCCTGGTATCGAGCGGCAGATGGCGGAGATCTGGAAAGAGTATCTGCAAGTCGAAGGGATTGGCGCGGACGACAACTTCTTCGAGCTGGGCGGCCATTCTCTGCTTGCGTTGCGGGTCGCGGCCGCCGTGCAGCGCAAGATGGGCCGTCGGATGGATCCCCGCTCTTTGTTCTTTCAGACGCTGCGTCAGGTCTCGACCCATTTTGCAGGCGCGCCTGTCTCCGGCCAGCGGAGCGCTCAATGACACCGCTCTATTTCGGGACCGGTCAACGGCGGCTATTTGGTGTGCTTGATCCTGCAGAGACGCGGTCCAGCCAGGCGCAGGCGGCGGTAATTTGTTATCCGTGGGGGCATGAGTATATATTTGCGCATAGGGCGCTTCGGTACTTGAGCCGCCAATTGGCTGCTCGGGGCTTCAGTGTTTTGCGCTTCGACTACTATGGTTCCGGTGATTCGGCGGGCGATGAGTCGGAAACTCGACTTTCCGGCTCACGAAAGGACATTGTCTCAGCGATCCAGGAACTCAAGGAAATTTGCGACGCGAAGGCGGTCGTCCTGATTGGCCTTCGCCTTGGTGCCTCGCTTGCCGCGCAGATTGCCGCCGAATGTCGAAAGGATGTTGCTGCTCTAGTACTGTGGGACCCCGCTGTTTCAGGCCCGGAGCATCTCAAACTGCTGGAGATCGAGTGGACGGAGATGGCGCAAAGGCACAGCACGTATTTGGGAAATGAGAGCGAGCGCAGGCGTGGGGCCCGTTATGGCTTGCCGATCACGGACGAATTGGCCATGGACGTCAGCGCGATAGATCTGATTAGCATCGTGGACAAGTTGCCGCCACGAACGTTGTGCCTTTGTACCGAGGCCCTGCCGTCTCACAACGCTTGGCGGGCTGCATTGGAGGCGCGTCCTAACGGTCCCCTCGCACTAGAGAATTTCTCCGACATTCATCCTTGGCTCGAAGGCAACCTGGAGACAGTTGGGAGGCTACCGCTCGCAGCCATAGGCCGCATAACCACGTGGCTCGCTCCATGAAGGCAGTTCGGGAAAACGTCTATACCGTCGGTCCAAGCAAGTCTCTCGTAGCTGCCGTCACCGAGCCGGTTCACGTTGCGGCGAACAATGCGACGCCCGTTATCGTCATCCTCAACACCGGCATCATCCACCGGGTCGGCCACCAGCGCAAATTCGTCATGCTGGCCCGCGAACTTGCCGCGCGGGGATACTCGGTCGTTCGTTTCGACTTCAGTGGTATCGGCGACAGCGAACGACGGAAAGATCATCTGCCTGCGCTGGAGGGCTGCCTGGATGATATTCGCGTCATCCTCGATTGGCTCGAAGTCTCCCGCGGGCAGAGACGCGCAATCCTCCTAGGTTTGTGCTCGGGGGCTGATCACGCAATCATCTACGCCGGCTCCGATCCGAGAGTAGTTGGTGCCGGCCTTCTCGACCCGATGATTCCTCCGACACGACGATTTTATCTGCACTATATCTTGCACCGCCTTGCGAGGCCGCGCAGCTGGCTCAGCTTCATCACCGGCAATGGCCGACTGTTCACCACCGTTAGAAAGCGCGTGTTCAAGCTGAAAAGCGGAGAAGGACACGCAGGCAGTCCCGAAGACGAACGCGTGCGTGTGTTTCTGAAGGACGTCTACGCGCGCGCCATCAAAAATGATGTCCAACTCCTGTCCGTGCTTACCGGCGCGTCCGACACCCGTCAGTCTTCCTACCGCGAACAAATTCTTGACGCCTTTCCGGAACTGGACCTCAGCCCTCTGCTTCGTGCCGAATTCTTCGAGGATAGCGATCATCTGTTTCTCTTTGAGCACGATCGCAAGCGGCTCCATGCCATCATCATAGATTGGATCGAGACGGCCAACTTCCGCGAGGTGCAGGAGGGCGCGGTCGATACTGCTGCGCTGACCAAGCTGGTGCGAGGCATCGCCATGGTTGGTGGACAGATTGCCATGTTTGGCGGGCAAGTGTTTGACGGGCAGTTGATCTAATAACACCTGGCACAAAGTGCTCCGCCGTTTCCGGCTTTTTGCATGTTGAGGGTCATCAGACCGCCGAACTGGGCTGATCCGCAACTCACGGCGCGATGCAGCGTCACCCAAAGATTCCGCGGCCGGCTCCCCCTTCGCCTGCGGCGACCTATCAGAAATGGCGCGGGGCGCGCGCGGCTGTTGATGATTCGGTCGTCGCCTGCATCCAGTGGATC
>Ga0247764_1000557_pt1 | contig 13071 bp, 8 predicted proteins | sample UWRJL051202B4_FD_179932 | JGI IMG/M metagenome (GOLD analysis project Ga0247764, IMG submission 179932) | Plant litter microbial communities from Arlington Agricultural Research Station in Wisconsin, United States - UWRJ-L051-202B-4 | ecosystem: Environmental > Terrestrial > Plant litter >...
GCTGAGCGTCCCTCTGCGGCTTTCATTCGAGGACCTCCTGGTGCAGTCCAGCTCGGCGAACGTCGTGACTTCGCCAGACTCGCCTTGCTACGAAGTGATCTATGCATTCCGCGGCGACGATTCGGTTCATATGCTGGACCTTTGTGAGCCTGGCAGCGTGGCGTTCGGGGCGGAGATAGCGTGGCGTGAACGAGTGATCGAGCAGGTGTTCTACTTGCCGGGCGGCGCCAAGGTCACTACCGTACCGCAGACCGCCGACGTAGACGGTGACGGGCAACTCGATGTCTTGGTGGGCTCCGGGAACCAGACCTTCGTCTCACACGGCGATCGCGGAAAGCTCGAGGAAGAAGCCTCTGAGCTGCTATTGCCAGCGCTCAACGACGGCACGGAGTTCCACCTATCTCCCCCGTTGGCGAGTGGGGATATCACCGGCGACGGGGTGATCGATTTCGTGATGCCGACCGGCATCTTGGCTTCGTACACGTCGCTGGTCGACGGCCGCCTGGGCTACTTCCCGTCGCTCGAAAACTCGGCCACCCCCTGGTCGATGGCGGTGATGGCGGACCTCAACGGCAATGACTTGCCGGACGTGATCGCCGCGACGGAGGGCTCACCCGGTCTTTCGTTCGTCAGCGGTACCGGAGGTCCATTTCAAAACCAAACGCGGTTGACCACGCCGGGGTCGCTCCGCTTCATGAGCGTCGGTGACTTCGATGGCGATCGCATGCAGGACGTCGCGTACGTTCAAAGCGGACCGTCGAAGGACGGAGACGACTCGCTCGCGATTGCATTCGGTCAACGTGACGCGTTTCCGCTCGCGGAGCAGCGCATCGCCGAAGTAGCGGGCGTGCGGCAACTTGGCAGCGCGACGCAACAAGCCGGCAGTGGCCTGTTCACCGTCTCCAGGGAGGAGACGGGCGGCGTGACGCGCTCCAAGTTTACGCTCTTCGACGGTAGCCCCGATCGCTTGCCGTTCGCGCCCTACTCACTTGTCACCTTCGCGGTCGACGGCAGCCTGAAAGATTCGCTGGCGCGCGTGCTGACCGCTGGGCATTTCACGGCCTCCGGTGCGAGCGACTTGCTCGCTGTCGCCGGTGACCCGACGGATGCCAGGCTGTGGTCGCTGTGGCTAGTTCCGGAGATTGGCGCGGCCGAGAGGCCACCTCAACGGCTGCAAACCGTGCAGGTCCCGGACGATGCCCTGGGCGTTACCTTCAATCGCGAGGGCGGGCAGCTCAGCGCCGCTGTGAGCGGAGCTGATTTGGACGGTGACGGCCTCGACGAGATCGTGCTGCTGATGCCGAAGGGTGTAGCGAACGATGGTTGCTATTTGCTGTCGTTCGAAATCGATGCGGCTGCCGGCGTGGCGACGCGCGAGCATGCGCTGACGTTCGACACACCCTGTCCAGATCCCGAGTTGGCAACGACCGACTTGAATGGGGACGGAGCCCCGGACTTGCTAGTCTTGATCGGGGATCCGAAAATCGGCCCGCGTCGGCTACGTTTGCTCTTCAACGACCAGCGAGGCGGTTTCTCGCTCGATCAGGGCGCGCTCGTCGGCGTCGAAGGTCGCGACATCCGAGGGGTGAGCGCATTTACCCGGCGCGCAACTCGCCTGGCGTTCGTCACCGAGGAAGGCTTGTACCTGGCTAGGAGCAGCCTTGGCACGTCCGCGTTCGACGAGGTCACTCGACTGCAAGACTTCGTCGAGGCGCGCAGTGTCGTCGTCACCGATCCCAACGGCGATGGCGTCGAGGACATCGCTGTTGCGGACGCCGCCGGAGTCTGGCTAGTGAGGGCGGAGCTGCGCTGAGACCGGCGCGCCACTCCGGCGCAAGGGCGAGCTACGGAACTCACCTACGTGCGATCACAGAGTGTGCCTTCGCGTTAGAGATGATCCTGTTCGGTCCGGCGCGCACGGCGAAGTCCGCGAGATCCCTGAGCCGGCCGAGCGTGGTAGTCTCATCGCTTTCGATGACGCAAATCGAACGCAGGTGGGCGTTTGCGCTTTCGGCGCTCGTGCTCTGTTGTGAAAGTTCGAACTCCGCTGCGCCGACCGATGCTGGCAGCGGCGGCGTGAGCGGCAGCGCAGGGGCTCAGAGCCGGGGCGGCAGCGGCGTGAGCGGCGGAGCTGGGGCAAGCTCGGGGGAGCACTCAGGCGGGGCGGCTGTGAGCGGCGGACGGGCTGCGGCAGGCAACGCAGGCCGCGCCACGGGCGGCGCAACTACGGGCGGCGCAACTACGGGCGGCGCAACTACGGGCGGTGCGCAGGGGACGTTGAGTGAGCGCTATCCTGACGAAACGAGCCTCGCCGCCGACCCGGCCGTGCTCTTTCACGATGACTTCGAATCGGGCTGGGGGCGCTGGAACGCGCCGACGCGCGATACCGAGCACTTGTTCATCGAGGACGACGCAGCCAAGGCCCATGCTGGAGCTCGCTATCTGAGATCGACCGTGACCGAGCAGCAGCTCGCGCAGGACGAGTACATTTCGTCGTCGACGCGGCTCGACTTCCCGAAGCGCGTGGACACGGTGTTCATTCGCTTCCACGCCTACTTCGAGGGCATCGCGCCCAATCCGCATCACTGGGTGCGCGTCGCGGCCGGCACGCCGAGTTACGCATCGAGCGGGCTCGCAAACACCGTTCCTCAAGGCAATCAGGGATTTTGGTTCGACTTCGACGCGGACATCGACGACCGCTTCAACTTCTACGTCTACTGGTACAAAATGCGCTCTGGGCGCTGCAACGATGGCAGCACCACGGCGGGCTGCGCCGGCGACCAAGGCACGACCTACCACTATGGCAACTCGTTCCAGCCACCGGCACAAGGCGCGCTCGCACGCGATCGCTGGATGTGCGTCGAGATGATGGCGAAGGCGAACGGTGTTGGCCAGTCTGACGGAGCCCTCGCGTTTTGGATCGATGATCGGCTGGTCGGTGACTACAAACCAGGGTTTCCGAGCGGCACCTGGCTTCGCGACAAGTTCCACACCGGGGGCTGCACTTTCTCCGCGTGCACGGCGCCGACGCCGTTCGAAGGTTTTGATTTTCGCTCCAATGCCGACGTCCTCTTCAAATCCTTCTTCCTCGACGCCTACTACGAGCGAGGTTCGAGCGCGAACGCACGTGCTGAGCTGAAGTCTCGCGGCCTTTCGCCCTCGAACGAACAGACCGTCCTCTACGATGACGTGGTGATCGCGACCACTCGCATCGGCTGCGGCTCCGGGCGCGGTGCGCCGTAGGTGGAGTCGCGGCGACGACAGCGCCACGCAACGCCGCGGCCTCGCACCGTCTACCGCGGTGAGGGGCGCGTCTCCGCCAGCGAGGTGCAACGCCTCTAGCGTCAGCTCATATCGAGCAGCTCGCGAGGGGACGTCACGGCCGCCGAACCGCGCTTCAAGTCGCGCGGCGCAACACGTGTGCTCGAGGAGGCATGGCTCATCACCACGTCCGCCTGAGCGGGTGGCGTCTGCGAGCGCGGCGCTCTAAAAACCCGGCCTTGAGCCTCGGGCTCCGTGTCGGGTACCTCACCGCGCCGAGGTCGGGAACGCCACGATGACATGCTGAAACCTGTGCGGTCCGGTGTAGAGGGGCCACCCAGGGACCTCATTCCCTCCCCCGGATCGGCGGTTCCCGGGGAGCGCGCCTCGAAAAAGTGATGACTCGGGGGCGTCTCGTGATCCGGATTCGGGCTACATCGCCACTAGAGCGAGCATGGGTTTCGAGCCCGACCACGACCTCGTCCCCGCGCGGGAGGGGCCTCCCGGCGCCACCGAAGGAAGCGCGCGGCTCTCGCCGTGGGTGCTGAAGGCCCGAGGAGGCGATCCGGAGGCCGTCGCGCGCGTGGTGGCCGAGCTCGCCCCGGGCGTTCTGAGAGCCGTGCGGGCGCTCGTCGGTCGTGAGCACCCCGAAGTCGAGGACCTCACGCAAGACGTACTGCTCGCGGTCGTCGCCAGCCTGCCGGACTTTCGTGGCGACTCGACGCTACTCCACTTCGCGGTGCGGATCGCGGCGCGAAAATCGGTGCTCGTCCGGCGGCGACGCCGCAGCGTCGCGGATTGGCTGCAGACGTTTTGGCGCGCCGAGCACCCGCTCCACGAGGGGCCCGCCTCCGCGCACGAAGAGGCGCGCGGAGATCGACAGCGCGCCTTGCTTCGCCACCTGCTTTCGGAGCTGCCCGATGCGCAAGCCGAAGCCTTGATGCTCCGGGTTGTCTATGGGCACTCCATCGAAGAGATCGCGGCCGTGACGGAGACGCCGCTCAACACCGTGCGCAGCCGACTGCGGCTCGCCAAAGAAGCGCTGCGACGGCGCATCGAAGAAGAACCGCGCTGGGCCGAGCTGGGCGAGGGGCAATCATGACACGCATCGATCTTCACCCGGATGATTTGTTGGATCGCGCCGCACGCGGAGTCGCCACTCTGGCAGACATGATGCGGCTCGAGCGTCACCTGTCGGAGTGCGCCGTGTGCCGCGTCGAGCGCGCGCTGCAGGTGCAGGCTGCGGTGGACACGTCGCCGCTCGCAGACGACAGGTTCTTGGCAGCGAGGCTCGCGCGCGACGTGAGCGCTCGGCTGGCGTCGCCGACCGCGCGACGGGCGCGGCGCAAGGGCGCGTTCGTCGCGCTGGGCCTAGCGGCGGCTTGCCTCGCAGGCGGGGCCGTGGCGGCGACGCTGGCGCTCCGGCCAGCAGGACGCGGCGAGAACGTGAGCCCGAGCGAAGCCGCATCGAGCGTGCGCGCCGTGGCGCCAGCGGTGCACGCGCCGCGGCCCGCGCTGCAGCTGCCAGTGGAAGAAGCGGAGGCGCCGCGCGAACCCATTCCCGAACAGATCGCGCCCCCGCCGGCGCGGCCTGCGGCGACCGCGGCCGTGGAGTGGTCGAGGTCGAGCGAGCTGTTCAGTCGCGCCAACCAGGCGCGGCGCGACGGCCAGGTGTCGGAAGCGGTCCGCCTTTACCGTACCTTACAAGAGCGCTTCGCCGGCTCGAGCGAAGAGCTTGTGTCGAGGGTGTCGCTCGGGCGATTGTTGCTGGACAGACTGGGTGACAGCCGAGGTGCTCTGGTCCAATTCAACAGCTATCTCGCGAGCCCAGCCGGTGGGGCGCTGCGCGAGGAGGCGATGGTCGGGCGAGCGCTCGCGCTCGGACGGCTCGGACGCGCCGAGGAGGAGCGTGCCGCCTGGCGTGCACTGCTCGACGCTTGGCCGAAGTCCACGCATCGCAAGCGGGCGCAGTCTCGGCTCGGCGAGCTGGCTGGTGACGGGGCTGATCGTGATGTGGATCGCGCTGGCGTCACCAAAGGCGTGGGCGGGGGAGCTCGGTAACGCGATCTTGCTCACGATCGCGGCTCCGGCAGAAGAGAGCACCCGGCTTGCGGCCGTGGCGAGCGAGCTGCTGCAGCCGCTCGGAGTCCAGGTGGAGCTGCGACGCGTGGCGCGCATCGACGTGGCAGAGCTGCGGAGGGCCTCTGCGCAGGTCTACTTTGCGCGCGTCTGGATTGTGCCGTCGGCTTCGGGCTCTGCGCGGCTCTACTTGGAGCACGGCGCAAGCGATCGGTTGCTGGTGCGAGACGTGCCAGGCGATGTGAACAATCCCGAGCTCTTGCGCGAGGAGCTGGGTCACATCCTGCAGGCGGCCGTCGAAGGCCTGAAGGCGGGGGAAGAGGTCGGCGAGCCGCGGCAAGAGGTGCTGCAGCAGGTCGCGCCCGCACCCGCGCACGCACCCGTCGTGGCTCCTCTCCGACCGGTTGCGACGGCACCACCTGCACCGGAGCGCGCGTCGCGGCTACGCGCAGGCTTGCGCTACGAAGCGCGCTGGTTGGGCGACGGCGCGCGCTTCGAGGATGGTCCGGGCCTCGCCGCGGCCTGGGACGCGCCGCTCGGCTTGGAGCTCAGCGTTCACTACCGACGCCCGCTGCGCGTCGAGGCCGAGCCGGTGGGTGCGCGCCTCGAGACGTTCTCCGCGCGCGCGCTGGTCACCATCGAGCTGTCGCACGGCCTGCAGCTGGGGGCGGGGCTCGGCGCAGACATCGTGCGTGTGAGGCCGATACAGGGTCGTGAGCGGACTACGGAGCTCGCGGAGCCGGGCTCTCGCCTGCTCGCCCTGGGCCGGCTGCAAGCGACGTACGGACGACGCGTGACGCGCTGGTTGGAGCTCGAAGTCAGCGCCGGAACCGATCTCGATCCGAGCGGTACACGCTACGTATTCGAGCGAAACGCGGGAGACGTGACGGTGCTCGATCCGTCGCCGCTGCGGCCGTTCCTGTCGCTCGGAGCGGTGCTGCCGTGAGTACACTGCGCTGGCTGTTGCTCGCGCTCTGCACGCTGGGCTGCGACGGGGGCGCTTATACGCTGGGGCGTGAGCTTCCCGGAAGCTCCGGTGAGCCCGCGCCGCTGCCGTGGTTCGGCGGGCCCGACTACCACGCGGACTGGCCGCGCGGTTACTCGCCGGAACCGAGCTACTTCCCGATCGGCGTCTGGATGCAGAATCCCGTCAACGCGGCGCGCTTCGCCGCTGTCGGCGTCAACCACTACATGGGCTTGTGGCAGGGCCCCACCGAAGAACAGCTCCGCGGAGCGCGCGACGCCGACATGCCCGTGGTGTGCGAGCAACAGGGCGTCTGGCGAGAGAACCTGGAAGAGCGCCAAATCCGAGGCTGGCTGATGCAAGACGGCCCCGACAACGCTCAGGAGCTCGAGGACGGTTCGTACGGCCCGTGCATTGCGCCAGCGGAGACCCGGGCTCGCTACGAGAGAATGGCCGAGGCCGATCCGTCGCGGCCCGTGGTGCTCCTGCTGGGCCAGGGCGTGGCCATTCCGGATTGGGTGGGACGCGGAGAGTGCACCGGACGCACCGAGGACTATTTCGGGTACGCAGAGAGCGCCGACCTCCTCGTCAACTACACGTATCCGATCGCGAACGAACACCCGATCGAGCTCGTCGCGACGGGGATCCGCAACCTGAACGAGTACGCGCGCTTCGAGAAGCCCGTGTTCGCAGACATCGAAGCTTCGAGTATCCGCGGCTTGCCGCGCCCGACGCCGCGGCAGCTGCGCGCCGAGGTGTGGATGAGCCTGATTCACGGCGCGGCGGGGATTCAGTACTTCTGCCACCGAATGGAGCCGTTCAACGAAACCGACTGCCTCGACGACGCGGAGACCGCGGACGCGCTCGGTCGTATCAACCGAGAGCTCAGCGCGCTGGCTCCGGTGCTGAACACGCAGAGCTACGCGCTCGCGCCCCGCAGCGCCCGCGCCCAGGTGCCCGTGCATGCCGTGCTGAAGCGCCTCGGCGCCGAGCGCTACGTGCTGGCCGCTGGCATGGCCGACGGCGCGACCTCCGCGAGCTTCGACCTCGGCGGATTGAGCCGCGGCGCGCGCGTGGAAGTGCTCGGTGAGGGTCGCGATTTGGTTGCAGATGACGGCGCGTTCGAAGACGACTTTGCGCCCTATGATGTGCACCTATATCGAATCGGCCAATAGCTCCGTGATCGGTCCCTTGCGGTAGGAGAACCGCATGTCGCCGAACTCCGTGTCGGGCGCGCCGAGCGCGTTCAGCAGAGTGATGTAGAGATCGTTGGTGCTGGCGGTGCTGCCCGCGTCGAGGGACGCCGGATTCTTGAGGCGCTCCTTGTGGAGCTCGACGAAGCGCCCCGTCTTCAGGTAGCCGCCGGCGCTGCCGAGGAGAAGGTATGGGCCGTCGGTCGAGCAGTGGATCCCGCCGGTAGAGAACTCGTTCGAATAAAAAATCAGCGAATTGTCGAGTAGCGGCACGCCACCCTCCAGAAAGTCCGGAGAGTTCAGCCCGTCCGCGATGAGCTTGACGAGACCCATGCGCCAGGCGCGGTTCTCCTTCATCTCGAGCTCCCATTTTGGCACGTTTGCCGGATCGCCGAGATCGCTCACCCAGTGGCCCAGCGAATGTCCGATGTCGTAGGCCGATTCGAGCTGCAAGCCCGAAGGCGCCCAGGGAGTGAGGATGTCGGCGATCTGCAGGTTGGCGACGTTGCAGGCTCCGCAGCGCAGCGCGGCGACGATCAACTTGGCGTGCACCGGAGCGAGCTTCTCCTGTAGAGAATCGCTGAACGAGGCGGGCCGTTCCGGCACCACGCACTGGGCGCTCAGCTCGAGCCCAGCCACCTCCTTCTCGAGCGACGACAAGTGTTCGAAGTGAGCATCGACGACTTGCTTGTCGGCCTGGCCGAGCTTGCCGGAGAAGCGCCGGTAGCCCTCCATCAAGCCGTTCAGCATGCTCACCTTGAGCTCGCGGCGCAGCACTTGCTCGGGATCCGGTGCGCCGCTGGTCACGCCCGCGAAGAGGCTGTTGAACGCCGTGCGCGGGTCGCTCTCACCCTCCGTGCGCTGCTCGCCCTTCTCACCCCAGAAAAAACCCGAGCCGTAGTAGTGCCCGGGCACGAACAGGGACAGGGGGCTGCCCGGGCCGCCTTGCGTCTGTTTGAGCCGCTGGGCGGCAACCCAGTCGAGCGAGGGCCCGGTCCCGACCTCGGCTTCGTCACCGCCGGGACACTTGTCATCCTCGGCGGAGGAGCCGTCGCGACAACCGGATGCTCGAGCCGTGAGCGACGTCGTGTTGGAGAGGCCGTGATCGCCGCCGTAGCGGCCTTGCTTGGCAGCGCCGTTGTCGAGGCCGCGGATCACGGTCAGCTTGCTCTCGAGATCCGTCCCCTCGAAGATCTCGTGGGCGATGCCGAAGGTCGAGCCCGGCTTCGGCAGCCAGTGATCAATCTTCGGCATCACCGGATCCCAGTCGGGGATCTTCGGATTGCCGGCGCGGAGACCGCTCTTCTGCACGCACATGGTCTCGCCCCCGTGGTTGAAGACGACCACCAGGCGCTTGCCGCGCCCGAGCGTCTTCGCCCAGGCCTTTTCGTGGGTGAACTCGAGCAGGGGTAGGCCCAACGTCAAGCCACCCAGCCCTTTCAGGAACGCTCGCCGACCGCTGTTTCGAAGTGTCATGGCCTCTCCGCTGTTTGCTCGCCGTGGTTTACGTTCAAGAAGGCGTCACTCTCGACCATCGCAAGGAGCAACTCGCGAATGCTCCGGGTCTCGCTGGTCTTCGTTCGGATCCGCTGCACGCTGCACTCATCCAGCTCCACCGGGCTGCGCCGCAGTGCGACCTCGAACCAGCGCTCGGTGGCGCAGGCGGCGACCTCCGGGCTCTGCGCGAGGAGCCGGCTCAGCTCCAGCGCACCGTCGACGCTCCCCTGCAAGCTGCTGCCCGACTTGGAGAGATCCGCGCGCGCATCGATGACCGCGCCCGTCTTGGCTTCTTTGTCCTGCCAGCCGCCAATGGCGTCGTAGTGCTCGAAGGCGAACCCGAGCTCGTTGATCCGCGAGTGGCACGGCGCACAGGCAGCGCCTCCCGTGCGCTGGAGCGTCGCCTGGCGCACCGTTCGCACCTCGCCGCCGGTGATCTCCACGGGCGTGTTGTCGACGTTCGCCGGCGGAGATGGCAACTTCACGCACAGTACCTCCTTCAACAAGTACACTCCACGACGGATCGGCGAGGTAACGCTCTGCGAGGCATGCACTGCCAAGAAGCCAGCGCGTGTCAGCATGCCGGCGCGCTGTGTCTGGTCCAAATCCACCCACGCCCACTGGTCAGCGCTGGCTGGCCCGCTGACGCCATAGAGCGCCGCGAGCGGCGCGTTCACGTACGCACGGGTGCTGCCGAACAACGTCTCGAGGGAGCCATCCTTCTCGAACATGACGTAGTCCATGAACGACTCGAGTTCTCGCCGCATGCTCCGGCGCATCACGTCATTGAAGCGGGGGAACAGCCGCGCGTCCTTCGGCGTATCGTCGAGACTCGGCAAGATGGTCGCGCCGTCGAGCTCGAGCCACTCCGAGAGGAAGGAGCGCAGCACCGGCCTGGCGCGCTCGTCCGAGAGCAGTCGCTCGGCTTGCTCGCGCATGCCCTCGCGGGTAGCGAGTCCGCCTCCGGCAGCCGCCGCGAGGAGCTCGTCATCGGGCGGCGCGTCCCACAAGAAGTACGAGAGCCGCTCGGCGCGCGCGTAGCCGTCGAGCACGTTCACGGCACCGGCCGGCGTGCCCTGCGAGTAGAGGTACAAAAACTGCGGAGCTTGCAGGATGAGCTCACCCATCACCTCGAGCCGCTGCGATAAAGACGCCTTGGCCGGCAGCGCCGCCCAGCTGCTCGCCAGCCATTCGCGCTCGTCGTCTTGCAAAGGACGGCGAAACGCTCGCGCCGCGAAGCGCTGATAAAGGTCTTGGGCGCAGGCCTCGTTGCTGGCGGGATCGCAACTACCGGAGCCCTTCAGCCACGCGAGTGTGGACGGCACCGCGGCGTCGGCCGCGTTGTACCACTTACGCACGGCGTCCAGTGTCGCAAGCTTCTCACGATCGGCGTCTAAGACCGGATCGAGCGCGTCGTTCGACAGGAACGCGCGCAGCGAGTTTCTGTATTCCCGAGGGGTGAGGCGGTGGATACCCTCGGGACCAGCCGCTGGCGTCGCGCAGTTCGCGCCGCCGGATCCCAGGCCGCCGGCGCCGCTTGTACCGCTACCTGTGCCGGCAGCCGGCGGCGCTCCGCCGGAGGCGCCACCGACGGAGCTCCCGCCCGCGCGCGGAGTCATCCCGTCGGGCGCGCCGCCAGTCGCTCCACCAGTAACCGGCGGCTGGCCCCCCGGCGCACCCGCCACGGGCCCTCCACTGCCGAGGTCTCCAACACAGCCGCTCAACCCATAGGCGAGGACTAGGCACGCTCCGGCCCAACGACGCAGGTCTTGCATGTCGCGCCTCTGGTGGAGGCGGCGAGGCGAAGCGGATCACGCCCCGCACGAATTTCGTGCGCGGCTGTGGGTTCAGGTGCGGAGAAGCTCTCCTCTGCGCCGGGCGGCCGAGGTGCGCAGGTGTCACGTCTGTCAATCGCGAGCCGGTCGTGGCTCGAAAGTGTCCTCAATGGCGAGCGGTGTTCGAACGGACAACTTCGGAAACGGGCCGGGTGATCTGTCCACGGGCACCAAGGACGCGCCTACTGATTCAAGAAATCAACGAAGAAACCCCGTTGATGACGCGGTACTCTGTAGGCTCCCGCCGAGCGGGAGTCAGCCGACAGAACAGGATGCCGAGCTCGTACGGCTCTGCCTCGACCAGCAATTCCGAGCCCGAGAAGAAGCAAATCCGATCAACCGGATAGTCGTCACTCGTGACGAACCAATCTCGGAATTCTGGTCCTAACAGGCGAACAATGCCAAGCAACTCGCGCGCGTGGACCCGACAGAGGCCGAGCCGCGCTCCAATTCGCGCGGCGCGATTTGCTGTGTCTGGGGCGCCGCGCCGTTGCTCAGGGCGCGGTGCGCAGCGTCGCCCAGCCGTGCGCGGGCACGTCGAACTGATACAGCGTGCTGCCCACGGCCAGCGTTCGCTTCAACGGGGCGGTGGTCTTGTTGTAGACCTCCGTGACGATGCTGCCGTCGGGGTTCGAGAAGGCGATCGCATCGGTGCTGCCGCTCAGCTTGATGCGGGTGGCATTGGGCTGCACGTACTGAGAAAAGTGCCGGAAAGCGTAGTAGGCCGGTGTGACGATGAGGCGCTTCGTCGAGCGATCGACGGTCAGTAGCGCGTTCTGCGGCCAATTGCCGAGGCTCATACCGACGGTATCGAGCACCATGTTCCACGCGCTGTAACCGTTGACTCCAGCGACGATCCAGTCGCGAAGGAGCTGCCAAGTCTCTTCACCGTACAGATGGTCGTTCTGCGGCTTTTTCGCGTCGTAGCGGCTCTGATCCCAATACGGAGTCGAGAAGTTGTAGTTTCCGCACTTGTGCTCCGTTTGCCAGACCTGCCCCTTCTGCGCCAAGGTGGCGACAGCGGCTTGCAGGTTCCATTGCACGCCGAAGCCTTTCACGTACTTCATGGCATCGGCGTCGAGCGCGACGGCTTTGGCGATGTTCGTGTCGTCGGGATCCTTCGACATCGTCCCGCACCAGATCTCCGCGGTGATGTTGCGTTGAGTGAAGGTGGGGCCGAGATACGTCTTGATGAAGTCGACGAACTGCGCCTGTGTCCAGCGCACCTGCGCGTAACCCGGCTCGTTTTGGGGATGGATCGCGACGAGCTTCAGGCCCTCCTTGGCATACTCCTCGACGAACCTCGCCATGTAGAGCGCGTGCGCGCCGAGGGTCTGTGCGTCGTTTTTCAGGTTCGAACCGCTCTTCATCCAGGACGGAACGACCCACGGGCTCGCCCAGAGTTTGATGTCCGGCCTCACTTGCAGCGCGGCACGAATGAACGGAATAAGCTTCTCTTTGTCGCGGTCGATGGAGAAGTGCTCCATCGCGTAGTCGCCGGTCGTGTCATTGAGCGTGTACCAGCTCATCGAATAGTCGCTCGCGCCCATCGGCAAGCGGCCGTACACGAAATTGGCGCCCTCTTTCGCATCGAACAGCAGCTTCATGGCGCGCGTTACTTCATCGATGCCGAGCACGGAGAGCGCGTCCCAGCCCATCTCGTTGAAGCAGCCGCCGAACCCGCTGAGCTGCTGGTACTTCGTCGTCACGTCGAGCGTCAGATCCGCCGTGCCCGTCGCCAGCACGGTGACCTGCGCTTTCGTGTTCCAGTAGTCATTTTCGGCGGACGTGACGAGGGTCGGCGCGATCGCGCCTCCACCTGCGGCGCCGGCCGAGCCGCTCGCTCCGGCTATTCCTCCGGCAGCACCCGCAGCGCCGCCGGCCGTGACGGTACCGCCAGTCGTCCCGACGAGGCCCCCCGAGCCGCTCGCTGAGGTGCTGCCGCCGGAACTTGGCGCGACGCCTCCCGAGCCGGCGGGTGAGGTGCCGCCGGAGTTGCTACCGGCGGAAGCCCCGCCTGAGGCCGCGCTGGTGCCGCCGTTGGTCGCTCCCGCAGTCCCTCCAGCGGCAATGCCGCCGCCTGCGTTTGTCCCGCCCGGCGTGCCCGCGGTGCCCCCCGTGCGAAAACCGTCATCTGGCGGAGCGGCTTTGGTGCCGCACGCCAACGTTCCGAGTGTCCATAGCAAACCAGTAAGCCGGGCTAAGTTCCGCATCGTCATCCCGTTCCTGCAGTGGACGCTCC
>Ga0247764_1000558_pt1 | contig 13066 bp, 8 predicted proteins | sample UWRJL051202B4_FD_179932 | JGI IMG/M metagenome (GOLD analysis project Ga0247764, IMG submission 179932) | Plant litter microbial communities from Arlington Agricultural Research Station in Wisconsin, United States - UWRJ-L051-202B-4 | ecosystem: Environmental > Terrestrial > Plant litter >...
TGCTGGTCGATAAACCGGCAAAACCGTATCTTAGTCATACTGAAACAGAGGTAGCCGCCACGGCACAAGTAATTCACAAGCTCACAGACTCCGAACGAAGCGCTAATGCCGTCGCTATACAATATGTGCTTAGCTCGCCAGCCGTTACGTCGGCGGTTGTGGGCATCCGAACACGAGAACAACTGGAGCAAACGCTCGCTGCCGCTAACGCTCCCGCGCTCACACCAGGACAGGCGGGTATGCTGGCCGCGTCTGTTCCTGCCAGTCGCTACCAGGAGCACCGGTAGCCATTTTCGTTACAGCGGGTGCTGCGGTATTTTATAAACGGTCTTCGCCATGTGTCGGGACGCGTGTACATTACTCTATTATCCTACGAAAACCTAAACGTATGAATCGAACCTTTCTGAAGCTTATTGCGCTTCTTCTACCGCTGGCGGCAATCGGCCAGCAAACACAAAAGCCCGTGCTGCACGGCAAGAACTGGATGGCGATCACCGGCAAGCCCCTCGCGGCCACCGCCGGTGCCATGATATTCCAGAAAGGCGGCAACGCCATCGATGCCTCCTGCGCCATGCTGGCCGCCACGTGCACCATGTGGGACGTACTCAGCTGGGGCGGTGAAACCCAGGCACTCATCTATAATCCCAAGACCGGGAAAGTAATCGGCATCAATGCCCTTGGCGTGGCTCCCACCGGTGCAACACCTGCGTTCTTCAAAGGCAAAGGCATGAACTACCCACCCGAATACGGCCCGCTTGCCGCAGTAACACCGGGCACACCCGGCGGCCTCTGCACGATGCTCGCGGAGTACGGTACCATGAGCCTTAAAGACGTGCTTGCGCCGGCCATGCAGCTTGCCGACGGTTACCCCATCGAAGCACAGACGGCAAATGCCATGGAGCGTGGCAAAGACCGCATCAAAGAATGGCCATACTCCAAAGCGGTATTCCTGCCTCACACAGGCCAGCAGCGCGAAGCACCCGAAGCCGGAGAGATCTTCCGCCAGGCCGACCTGCTTGAAACATTGAAGAAGATGGTAGAGACCGAACAACAAGCTCTCAAAAAAGGAAAAAGCCGCAAGGAAGCTATCTACGCCGCAAACGACCGTTTCTATAAAGGTGATATTGCTAAAGAATTTGTACGCGGCTGCCAGGAACAAGGCGGCCTGATCACGACCGACGACCTGGCCAACTGGAAAGTTATACAGGAAGAGCCCCTGAAAGTAAACTATAAAGGCGTAGATGTATACAAGCTTTCTCAATGGACGCAAGGCCCTATGATGCTGCAGGCGCTCAATATACTCGAGAATATAGACATCAAAGCCATGGGCTTTAACTCGGCTTCATACATACACACACTCTACCAGGTGATGAATCTTACGTTTGCCGACCGTGACTTCTATTACGGCGATCCTTATAAGGCACCCGAAGAACCTATAAAAGGTCTACTCTCGAAAGAATACGCTAAAGAACGTGCGAAAGCTATCAACTGGAAGAAGAACGATGCCCACGCCGCTCCCGGCGACCCCTATCCATTCGAAGGAAAAGTAAATCCGTACCAGGATTACCTCAAACAATGGAAGCAAGCCACCAACTATACGCCGATGACCCCACTGGATGAGAACTATCTCAACCAGGTATGGCGTGGCACAACGTCTGTAGAGGCCGCTGATAAAGACGGATGGGTAGTTTCGATAACACCAAGCGGCGGCTGGCTTCCTGCATGTATTGCCGGTAAGACCGGCGTGGGCATGAGTCAGCGTATGCAGAGTTTTGTATGCGACGCTACACTCAATCCCTTCAATGTAGTGGAGCCCGGCAAACGCCCTCGGGTAACGCTTACACCGACACTCGCTCTTAAAGACGGCAAGCCTTTTCTATCATTTGCTGTACAAGGTGGAGACACTCAAGATCAAAATCTGCTTCAATTCTTTCTTAATGTAGTAGAGTTCGGTATGAACGTGCAGGAGGCTGTTGAAGCACCGAACATCAATACATACCAGTTCTACCTGTCACTCGGCGGGGAAGACCGCAAGCCCAAACCCGGGAATTTATTATTGAATGAGGAGACTCCGCCGTATGTACGCAAGGAGCTGATGAATATGGGTTATAAGCTGAGCTTTGATGATCGCACGTCGGGGCCTATCAATGCGATCTATTTCGATTGGCTGCATGGCTCGTTCTGGGGAGGCTCGAGCAATCACGGGGAAGATTATGGAATCGGGTGGTAGATTGTGTCAAAAGGACACTTTCGTAAAAAATAAACACACATCACTTCAGGAGTAGTACAAAAGTACTACTCCTTTTTTTGACTACTACTTTTGTAGTACTCCTTTTTAGGTATGTCATGTATTGGCGAGACAGTAGCGTTGGAAATATTCGTTCGTTAAAAGACATAAACACACTTAACCTCATGTAATTCTTTTCATCACTTTTTCACATTTATAACATTTACATGATCACCTCTTCCGAAAAAGCACCCCCAAACCGAGACTAAATCACTGATCTTTGTCTCAAAAAAGCGAAACGGTCCGTTTTTCGATAATTGGCATTTATATACGATCAGCGTAATTTTTTTCACCATAAGTAAACTTTTGGAATTAGTAATACGCATAGATTCGTTAAAATTTTAATAATTTATCAAATACACAAAATGAAAAGAGCTTCTACTACATTGAAACTGGCTTCTTTGACATTGGCCATTGCAGCATCTGCATTCCTGGCAAGCTGCTCAGGTGACGACGGCGCTGTTGGACCTGCAGGTACAAACGGTACAAATGGTACAAACGGTACGAATGGTACAAACGGAACCAACGGTACAAACGGTGTTGATGGTGTAGGTTTTGCCGATGCTGTTGCCAATGGAAACGTGGCACTTATCCTTGATGGTACGCGTCCTGATGGCATTGCGTTCCAGGATACTATCGACTTCAAATACGCTCCTACTGACCCTTACTATAGCAACGTTTATTCCTATGATGTGGATGATAACGAGATCACGGTAACACGTTATCAGGGTTACGATGGAGCGAACTCCTATAATGACATTGGAAAGGTAAGAATGTACAGCGATGTTTGGGATGGTGGTGCCGCAAGTGACTACATTCTTTACAGCTTGGAAACTACTAACGCGATGGTTACCTTCCCTGCGGAACACAAATACTTCATACTGAATTTATCGGCAAATATCGATAACTACAATGACGAAGAGACTGATGTAACTAACTACGTTATCGACAGCTACACAAAGACACTCTCTGCCGGGAAATTCTCTTCTAAAATGAGATATACTATTCCTGCAGCAAATAACAGCACAGGTTACGATCTTAATTTAACTGTTGTCTCTAATTTAACAGTTTACGAAGAAATGGAGAGTATTAAAGAAGGTGGCGAACGTCACCAAAAATCTTCTTCTGTTAACGGCAGAGTAGCAGCTACAACAGTAGCTAAAGCTGAGATGAAATCAATGAACTAAGACCTCCAAAAGTCTATCTGAATAGAGGCTGCTCCACACACTGGAGCGGCCTTTATTTATTATAATGTCGGCGCATACCTGGCAATACAAATACACCCAGAAAAAAGCTCAATTGATGAACTGTAGGAAAAACAAATATCTATCTTTCTTCGTGGTTACTCTCTTTGTTCTACCCTGATGTCTTTTGAATCTACAGATCGCTCTCCCATCGAAGGGACCTGGATGCGAAAGGATGATCATCTCAAGATCAAGATCGATAAAGATCGGGCTGTTATCGTCCTGGAATGCAACGAAAAATTTCCTGCGAAGATCTTTGCCCCTAACACTTGACAAAGTTCCTCTGTCCTAGCTACCCTAGCTATTTATCAACGGTAATAATTCCAAATAAAACTTTCAAGGCACCAACTTTAGCAGGTTATTCACTATAACATCTGATACAGCACACTCACCTCCCACAGAGCTGACGTCACCGACAACGGTTGCGCTGTCAACACAAGTCAACGCATTGCAAACCTCCATCCTGGTTTTGACTAAAATTGGAGAAACACGTCAACTACTCGAACAAACAAAAAGAGCAGATCAAATTGACCTGCTCTCTTATACATGTAATGCTATATCTATACTGACTAGGTAGCCCATGTCTTGCCATTACCCGCTTCCTTAAGCGGCAGGCAGCCGTGGTATGCTCCCGGTACTGCCTCGTATTGCAGCACCTCGGTGGCACCTACCTTCGAGGTAAAGAAGCCAAGCATCGTAAGCTCTTTTGTCATCAATATAAATGGCCGTGGCGGCGCGGGCTTCGTAGCACGTTCTGCTGTTACCGCTTCGTCGTGAATCTTCTTCACAAACTCGGCTTGCTTTTCGGGCTCCAGTTCAGCGAACGAATCGCCATGGGCTTTTTTAGCTTCTTCATCAAAAGCCTTAAGGCCCGCCAGGTAGCGATCCTGATCTTCCTTACTGTATACATCCTTCAACATAAGGTCGATGAAGGCCGGAACGTTTGTTTCTTTAGCGCCCGGCGTGTCGGTCTTCGGGATGATGATCCCAGCTACTTCCGTAATGATGGATGCCTGCTCCTCGTTCAGGAATACGGGCTTCCAGTTTATCGTGGGCTTTGCTGCACAGCCTTTCAGTATGCCCATGATGGCTGGAGCTGATACCACTCCGCCCATGATCCACGCTGTGCGTTTTAATGCTTCTCTACGATCCATAGTGTCTGTTTCGTTTATATGTTAGTTCAGCGAGGACTGATTCTTATAAGTTTTGCTTTTTAAGTTCGCTCACCGCGTGATCGACCGCACGGGCTGTCAGCGCCATATATGTCAGCGAAGGGTTCACACAAGCAGCGGAAGCCATTGCCGAGCCGTCTGTTACATATACGTTCTTACAGGCATGCACCTGGTTCCAGCTGTTCAGTACAGATGTTTTGGGGTCTTTGCCCATACGCGCCGTGCCCATCTCGTGGATACCGAGACCTACACCGATCTTGTTATCGAACGTGCGTACATTCTTGAAGCCTGATGCCTCCAGCATTTCTGCCGCGTCATTGGCCATGTCTTTACGCATCTTGTATTCGTTATCGCGCAGGTCAGCATCGAATGTAAGCGTAGGCAGACCGAATTTATCTTTCTTGTCTTTGTTAAGTGTTACAAAGTTCTCGTGGTATGGCAGGATCTCTCCGAAACCGCCCAGGCCTATAGTCCACTTGCCGGGGTTTGTTACCGCGTTCTTCAGGTCAGCACCGATGCTAAGCTCTGACACCAGGCTAGACCAGCCCTGACGACTCGCACCGCCCTGGTAACCGAAGCCACGCAGGTAGTCGCGTTTATCAGAACCCACGTTGCGATAGCGTGGTATATAGATCCCGTTGGCGCGACGGCCAGAGTAATACTTGTCTTCGTAACCTTCCACGTCGGCACCCGCGCCAACGCTCAGGTGGTGGTCCATGATATTATGTCCAAGCTCGCCGCTGTCGTTACCGAAACCATTGGGGAAACGATTCGAGATCGAGTTCAGCATGATGAATGTAGATCCGAATGTCGATGCACAAAGGAAGATCACCTTTGCCGAGAATTCGATCTGCTCACCTGTTTCTGCATCCAGTACTTTTACGCCTGTGGCCTTACCGAGTTTTTCATCATAGATCAGCTCGTGTACTATTGAGTTTGGACGCAGCGTCATATTGCCTGTCTTCTCTGCCGCAGGCAATGAACCCGACGGGCTGCTGAAGTAGCCACCATACGGACAACCACGCGCGCACAGGTTACGGAACTGACAGGTTCCACGCTGAGGGCTATGCGGCAGCGGAGCCGTAGCATGCGCGGTACGTCCGATTGTAAACGGGCGATTGAATTTGCCTCTTACTTTATCTTTAAGATCGAGCTCAACGCAGTTCATTTCCATCGGCGGCAGGAACTTTCCATCGGGAAGCACATCGTATCCTTCGTTCTGCCCGCTTACGCCGATAAATTGCTCTACATAGTCGTACCATGGGGCCAGGTCCTTATAACGTATGGGCCAGTCTACACCGTGTCCGTCCTTTGCGTTCGATGAGAAGTCCAGGTCGCTCCAGCGATAGCTCTGACGTCCCCACATGATGGAACGGCCGCCTACGTGGTAGCCACGCATCCAGTCAAATCGCTTTACTTCTGTATAAGGGTTTTCGACGTCATTTACGAACCAGTGCTTCGTATCCTGACGGATGGTATATCCTGTACGGGCCTGTACGCCCTGTTGTTTTAAATCTTCCTGACTTGCTTTTCCAGCATAGGGTAAGTCCCAGGGGTCTTTTGTAGCTGTCGGGTAATTCGGGTGAGTAACCATCCGTCCCCGCTCCAGCACCAACGTCTTCAATCCCTTCTCCGTTAACTCCTTGGCGGCCCACCCACCGCTGATGCCCGTACCGACAACGATAGCATCATACGTATTCTTCTTGTCTGCTTCTGTATTGAGATTCATATCGGAATTTTGTTTGCCTAAATTTATAAGAATGCCGTGACTAATTGCGCAATTTACACAAACGGTAGCATAAAAATTCTGGTTTTTAGAATCCGTATAAATAAGAAGATTCAATCGTTTGCCTCCATCCCGCCAACGCCCACCCCAATCCTAATGTGAAGTGGCGTTCGTAAATAAAAAAAGGCTGTCCCTGTGAAGTGACAGCCTCTTCGTGATGGGGGCAAGCGTGAGTGTGAGCGCGAGAGCGGTGGAATGCAAAAATGCTATCCGGCCAGCTCTTCAAGCTCCATCCAGCGCATGGTTTTTTGTTCGATGGCGTCAGATGCCTGTTGAATTTCCTGAGCCCACTTTTGGAGTTGAACGTGGTCCGTTGTGGAGGCCGTGTTCATCTGTGCTGAGATCTCCTCTTTCTTCTTTTCCAGAGCCTCGATCTCACCCGGGAGCTTTTCATATTCCTGTTTTTCCTTGAACGAGAGCTTGCGCTTTTCTGCGGATGGCGTAGGAGCGGCTACCGTTTGCTGTTCTTTGGGAGCCGATACGGTTGCCGAAGAGCCGCCAGCCTGCTCCTGTTCTTCCACCCAATCGCGGTAGTCGGAGTAGTTACCATTGAAGAGGCGGATCTTGCCGTCGCCTTCAAACACGAAAAGTTGATTCACGAGGTGATCCATGAAGTAACGGTCGTGAGACACCAGCAGGAGACAGCCCGAGAATTTCTCGAGGAAGTCTTCGAGCACGTTCAGCGTATCGATATCGAAGTCGTTGGTGGGCTCATCGAGGATGAGGAAGTTGGGGTTCGTTACCAGCAGCTTCAGCAGCTGAAGGCGTTTCTTTTCTCCCCCACTCAGCTTATTGATAAAATTGTATTGCTTCTCGGGCGGGAACAGGAATGAATCCAGGAATTTGGATGCGGACACCTGTGTGCCATCTGAGAGCGTAATAAATTCGGCGATTTCCTTAACCTCTTCGATCAGGCGATTATTCTGATTGAGGGCGATGGATTCCTGTGTGAAGTAACCGAATTTGGTTGTTACTCCAGGGGTAATCTCGCCGCTATCGGGTTTGCCTTTTCCGACGAGCATGTCGAGGAATGTCGATTTGCCCACACCGTTTTTACCTACCACGCCGATACGGTCGTTCTTTTTGAATACGAAAGAGAAGTCGTTCACAATCGGCAGCGTGCCGTACTTTTTCGTGATATGTTCTACTTCGAGGATCTTGCCTCCCTGGCGGGCTTCTTTTATGTCCAGCTCGAGCTTGTCGCGGCGGAGGTCTTGCGAGGCCTTCTCCTGCAGCTCATAAAATGCTTCTACACGATATTTGGCTTTGGTACCACGGGCTTTCGGCTGACGGCGCATCCAGTCCAGCTCTTTCTTGAGGAGGTTGCGCGCCTTGGAAACTTCGGCTTTGAGAATTTCTTCCCGCTGGGCTTTCTTCTCGAGGAAGTAAGCGTAGTTACCTTTATAACGGAACAGCTGTCCGCGATCTATTTCGATAATTTCGTTGGCTACATTGTCGAGGAAGTAGCGGTCGTGGGTAACCATGATGAGGGTGATCATCGCGCCGGCCAGGTAGTTCTCGAGCCACTCTATAGCAGTGAGGTCCAAGTGGTTGGTAGGCTCATCCATGATTATCAGATCGGGTTCCTGGAGCAGAAGCTGGGCCAGGAAGATACGTTTCTTCTGACCACCGGATAGCTCTCCGAACTTCTTTTCCATATCGGGCACGCCGAGCTTCTCGATGACCTCCTGAACTTTGGCCTCATAGTCCCAGGCTTTCAGTTCTTCCATACGTTCAAGCACTGCCTGCATGCGCTCAGGTGAGGTATCAGGGTTGTGCAGACACTCTTCGTATTCTTTTACAACTTTTGCTACTTCGTTGGAGTCGTTAAAGAGGACGTTTTTTACCGATAGTTGTCCATCGACAACGGGCTGCTGGGTAAGGAAAGCCACACGTATTCCCTGGCGGACGGAAACTTTGCCACCGTCGGGAGCTATTTCGCCGGTAAGAATTCTGAGAAAAGTGGACTTGCCGACACCGTTATTACCCACCAGGGCAAGTTTCTCACCCTGAGAAATGCCGAGGGTAAGGTCACGAAAAAGCCATTGATCGTTATACGTCTTGGAGACAGACTCCGCGGAAAGGTAGTTCAAGAGTTTTCTGAGTTTAAAGGGCAAAGGTAGACGAAAAAAGTTATTCTGCTGTTTTTCCAGTAGCTCCTTTAATATAAAGGCAAAAACGTTATCGTGCCTTTAAATCATTATACCGAAAAAGGAGGATGTGTGCAATACACAAGGACAGGCAGAAGAACATTACACATACACGTGTAATATTTACGCAAATTTTACAAATACGGACTGGGATGAGCGTTCTATTTTGGTGAACTGTAAGGACCTAAGAAGTTCTTTTATAACCCTTTAATCCGATTTTGTGTTATGAACCTAACCAGTATCCGGACCGTTGGCATCGCGGCAATTTTCACTTTTTGCTTCGTTTCTGCTTCGGCTCAAACCTACGGACCGGGTGGCATAGCCACCGGTGTTGCACTGTGGCTGGATGCCTCACAAGTTACGGCTACAGACAACGCCACGGTTACCAGTTGGCCGGATGCCTCGGGTAACGGGAGCAATTTCACCACGGGTACAGGTGGAACATTTCGAACCGCTATTCAAAACGGCAAATCAGCGCTTTACTTCAACGGCACAAACCAGTACCTGGAGCGGGCTTATACTGCCGGTATAAATCCGACGGCGCTAACACTCTTTGCCGTTACACGGGTGGAAACCAGCGCCACGTATAAATCTCCTATTACCAGCCGTAATGACGACAGGGGATATATGGTTTACTCCCTACCCACAAGCAATCAATGGGAGTTCTGGTATGGAACGGGTGGTGGTGTACACTCTTACGACCAATTCGGCAGCGGACAGGCTACAACCAATGCATGGAGCGTTGCCGAATACACCGCTACGGCAGCGAACCTCGAAATCTTTCTCAACAATACTTCAATTACCACCAGCAACGCAACCTATCGTCCGAATAACACACGCCCGGTACGTATAGCGGCTGGCAATACGGATGTAAACACGGTAGATTTTTTCTTCAAAGGATACATTGCCGAGATCGCTATCTACAACCAGGTTGTGAGCGCCGCCAAGCGCAATATCATTGCCAACGCGCTGGGCTGGAAATACGGTGTTACACTGACATCCAACGCTGCTTACCCTATCAAATTAGCTCCTGCGACCTACTCAAACGATCCGGGCGGCGTGGGCCGGGTGAGCAACGCCGACATTGTTAACGACAGCCAGGCTGGAATTGTGCGGGTATTCAATCTGGGGACATCGCTGGCCGATAACGAGTACTTATTCTGGGGGCACGATGGCGGCGCGTTATCCGCCTCCACTACCGATCTTCCAGGTTCTACCATCATTGGATCTCCCGGTGGTGTGGCCGGAACGTACACTGTGCAAAGGCGCCTGGCCCGCGTCTGGAAGGCTTATGAGCGCAACAACGCCGGCACTTCGAATACAATGACTATCGATGTCGGCACAATGAGCATCAGCTTCGATCTGAACTCCGTACCCGGAACCAAGCGTCTGCAGGACCTTGTGCTTATTACAGACCGCGGTAACAACGGCTTCGCCGATGAAACGTATACTGCGGGATCATCATCATCAGGCATATTTCTGGCAAGTACATATACCGGCGGTATTGTTACTTTCACGAATGTGAACCTGAAAGAGAACGATTCGTTTACCGTGGCGTCTCTGAACGGCGCCCAGACGCCGCTACCCGTTACGCTGCTTAACCTTACGGCTGATCTGACTGCGGAAAGCCAGGTTAATGTCAACTGGCAAACCGCCACTGAACACAACAGCCGTTACTTTATTGTACAACGATCGTCCGATGCGTCGAACTGGACTGCTATCGATACCGTGGCGGCCTCGGGGAACAGCACTTCGCTTCTCTCCTATGCATCGACCGATGTCCATCCGCTATCGGGACAATTGTATTATCGTGTTCGTTCGGTGGATCTTGACGAGACATTCGAATACTCACCGATCGTTACCGTACAGGTCCCTGTGACCTTCGGCATTTATCCCAATCCTGCGTCGAAGGAAGTATTTGTAGAAACTGACCAGGATATATCACAACCATTATTGCTGGGCGATTCGCAGGGACTGATCCGTGTGGTTCCTGCTGAACAGGTGGATGACCATACGCTACGCCTGGATACGAGCTCGCTCAGGCCGGGCGTCTATATCCTGCAACTTGGAACACGCCGCAGCCGGCTTGTGATATTGTAATTCCGTATAAACTTCAGCAGCACTCCGAGCGTGTATGCGAAAAAGTTTGTAGTTTTTGGTGATGTTACACCGACTCTTTCTGTTCGCTATCATTTGGGTTACCAGCTACGTTCTTCCGGCGCAGGACGTATTCTTCAACGCGACCGACACAGCCAGGCAGACGAGGTTTCCCCGTTATGGCTTTGTCGAGGTGCATCTTCAAACCGGTAAGCTGATAAACTCGGGCACAGAAGGCCTTCGCTATATAGAACAAAACCCGGCGTACTCTGCGGATATACGTTATGGGTTAACGGGATACGGCCGCAAGAAGTGGCATGCGCTTCATCGCTACCCATCGTTCGGGGTCGGTGCGAGTTTTTATCAGTTCAGGCCGTCGCATAATATACTGGGCAACCCCTGGAGCACATACGTATTTTATCGTGAGCCCCTGTGCACCGGGCTTCGCAGTATGCTGGCTTATGATATTTCGGTCGGGCTATCGTATGGATGGAAGGCGTATGATTCGATCGCTAATCCAGAGCAAAAAGCAATCGGTTCTCCGGTCAATGTAATGGTTTCACTGGGGCTTCGATATGACATAACGGTATCTGACCGTGTAAGCATCGGCGTTGGACCAACCATCAGTCACTTTTCCAATGGCCGGACACGCACGCCGAACCGGGGCGTTAACCTGTACGGCATTCAGGCAACCGTTCGTTATAATCTGCCGGCGCATAAAAAAAGCTGGCCTGCGTTTCCCGAAGCCATTCCTTATACTCCGGCTCCCTTTCAACCGCGCTGGGAGCTGTATGCCGTTGGCGGGCTGGGGTTTGTTACCACCTTCAACGACATCAATACCAACCGTGACCGCTTTTACTGGACTACCGCGATAAGCGTGGACGTTGCACGCCAGTATTCGTACACCGGCCGGTACGGCGCGGGCCTCGATTGGTTTACCGATGGCTCTATACGCCAGGATGTTAAAGGTGACGCGCCTTTCGGTAAGTTACAATGGTGGGGCGTTCATGTATCGCACGAGTACCTTATCCATCGTTGGTCGATTGTTACCCAACCGGGGTTGTATTTTCACACTTCCGGAGACAAAGGCGTGTGGTTCTGTCGCGTGGCGCTTCGTTACGATCTGACGCCGCGGTTGTTTCTGCGTGGCGGGGTGCGGATCTACAAGACATTCCGATCGGACTCCATCGAGGGCAGCATCGGGTATACTTTCTGGCGGCGGTCTGCCTGAAATTCGTTCGATGTGGTTTTCTTACGTTGTAATCGTTTGATGATGAATACGCTGAACAACGTGTACCGGAATAAAAATTAAATAATATCTTTGCGGCTTATTCCAAGCATTCATGATCTCAGTTGACGCGGTCGGTGTTGAATTCAACGGTTCAGCCCTTTTTAGTGATATTACTTTTAACATCAACGAAAACGACCGGATAGCCCTTATGGGTAAAAACGGCGCGGGTAAATCTACCCTGTTGAAAATTATTGCCGGGGCCAATAAGCCGACGCACGGTAAAGTTTCTGCTCCCAAAGACGCCGTGATTGCCTACCTGCCGCAGCATTTGCTTACGGAAGATAAAGCAACCGTTTTCGAAGAAGCATCGAAGGCTTTTTCGAAAATCCTCAATATGAAAAAGCAGATGGACGATCTGAACCATCAGCTTGAAACCCGCACTGATTACGAATCCGACGAATACGCCAAGATCATCGAGCAGGTGTCTGAGTTGAGCGAGACCTATTACTCTATCGAAGAGATCAATTTCGACGCGGAAGTTGAGAAGACGCTGATGGGACTCGGCTTTTTGCGCAGCGACTTTACGCGGCCTACCCGCGAGTTTTCGGGTGGGTGGCGCATGCGTATCGAGCTGGCGAAGATCCTTCTTCAGAAGCCTGATCTTATCCTCCTCGATGAGCCTACCAACCACATGGACATCGAGTCTATTCAGTGGCTGGAGGACTTCCTGATCAACAACGCGAAGGCTGTTATTGTGATCTCTCACGACAGAGCGTTTGTCGATAACATTACGAACCGTACCATCGAGGTTACGATGGGTCGTATTTACGATTACAAGGCCAAGTACACCCAATACCTGCAGCTCCGTAAGGAACGCCGCGAGCAACAGCAGAAACAATTCGAAGATCAGCAGAAGGAGATTGCCGATATTACCGAGTTCATCGAGCGATTCAAGGGCACATATTCGAAGACGTTACAGGTGCAGTCGCGTGTGAAGATGCTGGAGAAAATCAAGATCATTGAAGTCGATGAAGTAGATTCTTCTGCGCTGAATCTGAAGTTCCCTCCTGCCCCTCGGTCGGGTAACTATCCCGTTATA
>Ga0247764_1000559_pt1 | contig 13038 bp, 11 predicted proteins | sample UWRJL051202B4_FD_179932 | JGI IMG/M metagenome (GOLD analysis project Ga0247764, IMG submission 179932) | Plant litter microbial communities from Arlington Agricultural Research Station in Wisconsin, United States - UWRJ-L051-202B-4 | ecosystem: Environmental > Terrestrial > Plant litter >...
CCGGCGTTGTCGCCGCACGTTCGCTATTACCAGCGCCTGCTCGCGCGGGATGAAGATGAAGCGCATACCATCGTCAACAGCAAAGTCTCGGAACTGGGTATGACCGGTGTGATGGACCAGATGCTGGTTCCGGCGCTCATGCTGGCCTCGCAGCATCGATCGAAAAATGAAATCACCGAAGAGGATGCGGCATTCATTCTCGCGGCGACCACCGAGATCGTGCAGCAGTTCCGGCCTGCCACGAAAGCCGAGGCGCCGGAGGATGCTCCAACGCGGATCGTCGGCATCGCCACCGCCTCGCCTATCGATCACCTGGTGCTCGAGATGCTGCAGGTGGCCTTGAGCGCAAGCGAACACGTGCTCGACCCGTTGACGCCTAAATTCAGCGGCGAAGAAGCGTTGAGCGTCGCGACCAGGGCGCGAGCGCCGTTCACCTGTATCGTTTCGCTGTCCTCCACCCGGGGATCGGAAGTTCGCGGTTATTGTCGGCAGCTACGCGCCGATCAACCTGGCACCAGCTTGCTCGTGTTGCGGCCGATGCCGGCGGAAGCGGGTTCCTCACGCTCCGCGGCCCGAATGAAAGAAGCGGGCGCCGACATGGTCGTGACGACGATCGAAGCGGCCGTGGGTGCTATCAAGGAATGGGCGCCGGAACGACGCGCGCCCGATCGAGATGCCGCGGCGACTCCCGTGCGTCAGCGAAGCCCGAGCACTGCTGCATCGTTGGATGACGAGATCCGCGCGATCCAGCTTTCCGTGCGCTGAGCCTCGCCGGTGCGTAGCCAGCCGAACACGATGCTGTGCCAGAGAATGCGTTGCACGTAGGCGCGCGTTTCGTTGTAAGGAATATTTTCTATCCAGATGTCCGAGTCGATGGACTCCGCGGGCAGCCAGCGACGGGCAGCACTGGGGCCAGCGTTGTAACCGGCGAGAGCGACAGCGGTCTGGCCGCCGAATTTATCCATCAGCATGCGTAACTGCGCGGCGCCCAGTGGCACGTTGACGGAAGGATCGAGCAATTGCTCTGCGCTCGGCGTGGGCCGTTTCCACTGCTGTGCCGTGCGTCGTGCTGTTTCAGGCAACAGTTGCAGCAGTCCGCGTGCGCCGGCAGACGAGACGGCGTCGGCGCGGTACAGGCTCTCCTGTCGCAACACACCGTAGATCAGCACTTCGGGTAATTGAGTGAGCGCCGCTGCCGAGCGGACTTCGCGATCGTAAGGTTGCGGATACAGCAGTCCGTAGTCATTGAACAACTTCAGCTGGGAAGCCGTCGAGACTGCCTGGTCGTACCAGCCCCAATTGCGTGCGAGATGGATGGCCTGCACCTTCGCGCCTTCCGACAGCGATTCGTAACCGTTGATCCACTCGATCTGCGCGAGTGGCCGCAGGTTGCTCCAGAACAATTCGCGTGCTCGCAGCAGGGCGGGCAAGTGCTCTATCTCCCGCAACAGGTCCTTATCGACGGCTACCTGCTGCGGATGAGGCACCACGGTGCGATCCAGGCGTGCTGCCGACATGGCCGAATAGTAGTTGTCGTCGATCATCACCGATTCATACAGGCGCCGCGCCAGTGTCGAGTCCTGCATATGTTCGGCTGCGCGCGCCGACCAGTAACGCCAGCGCGCCGTCTCGCGCTGGGCGCCCGGCATCGATGCAATCGACTTCGATACCAAGGTCCAATCCTTTGCCCACAGCGCGGCGCGCGCCTGCCATTCGCGGCCGACGTCATCGAAGTCGCTGTTCTGCACGCGCTTGAAATAGTCGAGCGCTTCCGGACGTCGATCCCACGCCAGCGATAGAGCGAGGGCAAGCGCATACGGACTGGCCTGCGTTTCGTTGAGGCGTCGTGCGGTGACGAGTCGGTCGTAACGGGCGAGGGCACCGTCGCGATCGACACGAGTCAGCCGGCGCCAGGTCGCGAGCTGAACTTCCGGTTCGACGGCGCGCTCAGGATCGGCAATCAAGGTATCTATGGCGCGCGGATTGTCGATAAAGGTCGCCCATTGCAGCAGCGGTTCGGTGCGCTCCGGAGGCAGGAACGCGATGATCTGGCGCGCGAAGGCAGTGTTGCCTTTGTCGAGCGCGAGGCGCACGCGCTGTTCGATCAGGGCAACGCTCAAACCACCCTGGGTACGCAGCCAGGCGAACGGCACTTCGCAGGAGGGCAGGCTTTGCGGCGAGAGCCACTGCTTGGCTATTTCGGCGGCGAGCCCTTCGGTCTGGCTGAGTTCGATGCGAGCGATGAAATACTGGCAGCGCAGCTCGTCGTCTGCCGACGGTTCCCGATACTGCTGCACGAATGTTGCCCATTGACGCCGCGATGCGAGGCTCGTGAGCCATGCGCTGCGCACTTCGCGACTTACCGGTTCTCGCCCATGCGCGGTGAGGAAAGCGGCAGCGGCAAGATCGGCCGGCTCTTCGGGTGCAATCGCGATGTCTAGATCGCGGCGCAGTCTCGCGGCTTGCAGATAGGGATACAGGGTATAGCTGCGCAGCGCATCGCTGTCTGGAGATGCAGTTCCACCGGAATCGATGCGTGCGTAGGCTTGTATGAACTGCTCACGGGCGTGCGCGAATTCTTCTTGTGCATCCCGTGCGACGACGGCATTAGACATACCGAGCAGCGCCAGCGAAAGCGCTGCCGGGAAATGACGCCGTCCTGCTCGTGTGCGATGAAATGCCATGCGAGCAGATTAACGATATGCGTGCGCCCACGCCATCGTGGGGTATCGCCGACAGCGACTTCAGGAAAGCCTTGTGCGTTCGGGTACTTGCGATTCGCCCGCGTCGCCGCCATAGAATAGCCGGCCGGCCGTCACGGGCAACTTTTCGTACCCCTTCAGCGTATATCGGGAGACAGCGGAACTCGGTGCCGGGATCGGCGGCCTAATCGTCTGAACAATGCGGTTTCGACGGACGAATCGACTTCGTCGCTGAACGCAGGCTGTATGGTCTGCACCGCGTATCGATTCGCAAGTGAGGTGGGACATGATGATTCGACGATTCGCCATTGCCCTCGGCGCGGCCGCTGCGACGCTCGGCCTGATGGCCGGCTGTGCCAGCACGCCCGCTCCGAAGGCGCGTATCGATTACGACAAGAAGGCGGATTTCTCCGTTTATCGCACCTACGGATTTCCGAAAGAGACCGGCACCGATCGCGGCGGTTACTCGACGCTCGTGACCAGCTATTTCAAGGACTCGTTGACCACGGCGATGGAAGCTCGCGGTTACAAGTACAGCGCCGAGCATCCCGACCTGCTGGTGAATTTCTACATGAACACGCAGGAGCGAACCGAAACGCGCGCCGATCCGGACATGGGTTTCGGTTATGGGTATTACGGTTATCGACGCGGGCTTTATAGCCCTTGGCCGTTGTATGACCAGGACCGGACCGTGACTTACAAAGTCGGGACGATCAACGTGGACATCGTCGATGCCGAGAAGAAGCAGCTGGTCTGGGAAGGCGTCTCGGAAGGCCGCGTGACCGAAGAGGCCATGGCGAATCCTAAGGTGACGGTGAATGCGGTGGTGACGGACTTGATGAGGCAGTATCCGGGGCGGCCGAATATGTGAGCGCCGTGCTTCGCTTGCCCGGCGCAGCCGGTCAAGCGAAGCGAAGTCAATCAAGCCAGCTTGTCGGTGGTCTCCGCGTCGAACATGGCGTTCATGTCGTCGGCGCTCAATTCGATCTCGAGCGACAACTCATCGTCGGGCGATGGCGTGGTGGTTGCGGCCGTCGCAACCTTCGCTACCGGCGGCAGCGGCTCGCCAACGGGATCCAGCGCGGCGATGTCATCGACTTCGAAGCACTCTGCGTCCGATCCTTCCTGCAGCAGTTCCTCCGCTGTCATGTCGATCGTGATCTCAGGTGATGTTTGCATCGCAGGCCCTCGCAACTTTCAGCGTTAGGGATGCTGCCAGAAGTGACGGCTTGCCAATTGATACGCAGTTCACACGCTGCGGTTCGCCTTGAGCATAATTACGAAAGTTGCGTACTTTTGCGCCTCCCGATTTACCTTAATGACATCCAAATTGTCTGGATCGGCACTATCCCTCTCGGAAGCGCGCCGGATCGCCCTGGACGCGCAACAGTTTGGATCAGGCAAAGCCGCTCCTGCCACCGTACGGCGCATGGGAGATATCGTGCGGCGGCTGGGCGTCATCCAGATCGACTCCGTGAACGTGCTGGTGCGCTCGCATTTCCTGCCGGTGTATTCGCGCTACGGCTCTTATCCGATGGCTTTGCTCGAACGCGCCGCGTACGAGCCCAAGTCGCGATGCCTGTTCGAATACTGGGGACACGAAGCGTCGCTCCTGCCGATCGAGTCGTTTCCGCTGTTTCGCTGGCGCATGGACCAGGCGCGTCGCGGCGAGGGGACATGGAAGAGCCTGCGTCGTTACGCAACCGAGCACAAGCAAGCCGTCGATGCGGTCCGCGAGGAGATCCGCGCGCGCGGGCCGCTGGGAGCAGGCGATCTCATCGCCGCCGAACGATCGAAGGGCGGCTGGTGGGGCTGGAGCGAGAGCAAGGAGATCCTGGAGTGGCTGTTCTGGAGCGGCCAGGTGACGACCGCCGGCCGCCGTAATTTCGAACGACTCTACGATCTCACCGAGCGCGTCATCCCCGACGCGATCTTTTCCCCACCGCCGCTCAGCAAAGAGGACCAGCAGCGGGAATTGATGACCATCGCAGCGCGCGCCGCGGGTGTCGGCACTGTGAAGGATCTGCGCGATTATTTTCGCTTGCCCGTAGCCGACGCGGGGACGCGCGTGCAGGAGCTAGTCGAGGCGGGTGTGTTGGTGCCCGTTGCAGTCGAAGGCTGGAAGCAGCAGGGCTACATGCATCGCGATGCTCGCTGTCCTCGCAAGGTGGCGGCAGTGGCGTTGCTGTCGCCATTCGATTCGCTGATCTGGGAACGCCAGCGCACCGAGCGGCTGTTCGACTTTCACTTTCGCCTGGAGATCTACACGCCTCTGCACAAGCGCGTGCATGGGTACTACGTGCTCCCGCTGCTCCTGGACGAACGAATCGTGGCGCGCGTGGATTTGAAATCGGATCGCGCGGCAAGCCGATTACTGGTGCGGGGTGGAAGTGTGGAAGCGGGGGTCGAGCCTGCTGCTGTTGTCGCGGCCTTGGCCGAGCAGTTACAGAAGCTGGCCGAATGGCTGGGCTTGGAACGCTTCGTCGTCGCTACGCGACGCGGCGATCTGATGAAGCTGCTACGGCAGCTGCGCCTCTAACGGGAGCGGTCGCTGCCCTTGGTCCACCAGCCGAAGCCGCAGGCGACGATGAACATGACGAAATAGAAAGCCAGACCCATGGTGGCATCCCGTCGTTGATTGTTTGCTTGCAGGGAAAACGCGGCGGGGAGGAAAGTGGTTCCCCGTCCACGCGAAGCAAAAAAAGGCCGGCGTTCAGCCGGCCTCTCTTCCTAGAACGCTGCCATCAGCGCTCAGTCATCCATCAGAAAGCTGCGCAGCTGCTCGCTGCGGCTCGGATGACGCAGCTTGCGCAACGCCTTCGCTTCGATCTGGCGGATGCGTTCGCGGGTGACGTCGAACTGCTTGCCCACTTCTTCCAGCGTGTGATCGGTATTCATGTCGATACCGAAGCGCATGCGCAGTACCTTGGCTTCGCGCGGCGTCAGGCCGGCGAGGACAGAGTGAGTGGTCTCGCGCAGGGATTCCATCGTGGCCGAGTCGATGGGGGAGTCCACCGAGGTGTCCTCGATGAAATCGCCGAGATGCGAGTCTTCGTCGTCGCCGATGGGCGTCTCCATCGAGATCGGCTCCTTGGCGATCTTGAGCACGCGACGGACCTTGTCCTCCGGCATTTCCATGCGCACGGCCAGTTCTTCCGGCGTCGGCTCGCGACCCATCTCCTGCAGCATCTGCCGCGAAATGCGGTTGAGCTTGTTGATGGTCTCGATCATGTGCACCGGGATACGGATGGTGCGCGCCTGGTCGGCGATCGAGCGCGTGATGGCCTGGCGGATCCACCAGGTTGCGTATGTCGAGAACTTGTAGCCGCGGCGGTATTCGAACTTGTCGACCGCCTTCATCAGGCCGATGTTGCCTTCCTGGATCAGGTCGAGGAACTGCAGGCCGCGATTGGTGTACTTCTTGGCGATGGAGATGACCAGGCGCAGGTTGGCCTCGACCATTTCCTTCTTCGCGCGACGCGCCTTCGCTTCGCCGACCGCCACTTCGCGGTTGATGTCCTTCACTTCGCCGATCGTCAGGTGCACGCGCTCTTCCAGCGCCTGCATCTTCAGCTGGGTCTTCTCGACTTCATCGCGCAGGCGGGCGAGCGCGGCGGAGTGCTTGCGCTTCGCACGGATGTGCTTGTCGATCCAGGTGACGTTGGTTTCGTTCTTGGGGAAGGTGCTGACGAAATCCTTGCGCGGCATGCCTGCGTCGCGCACGCACAGCATCATCACCTGCTTCTCCAGGTTGCGCACTTCCGCCACGTGTTCGCGCAGCTGGGCGATCAACGCGTCGAACATCTTCGGCGACAGCTTCAGCTCCATGAACTCGCCGGCGAGCTTCTTGCGCGCCTTGAGGTTCTTAGGATCCTTGGCGTTGGTCTTGTCTTCCAGCGTCTTGAGGTTCGCGTGGTGCAGCTTCTGGATCGACAGGAAGCGGCGGGCCGCCTCTTCGGGATCGGGGCCGGTCTCGAGCGTCTCTTCCTCGTCGGTGGCGCCTTCGACCACTTCCTCGTCGCTGTCGTCCGCATCTGCTTTCGGCGCAGCGGCGGCAGCCAGCTTGGGATTGATCGGCGCGGCGATTTCGTCGGGTGCGTTCGGGTCGATGAAGCCGACGATGATGTCGACCAGCCGGCCCTGTCCCTGCTTCACGTTCTCATACTGGTTCAGCATGAAATCGTAGGTCATGGGATAGCTCGACAGCGCCGTGCGCACTGCGTCGAGGCCTTCCTCGATGCGCTTGGCGATGCGGATTTCGCCTTCGCGAGTCAGCAGTTCGACGGTGCCCATCTCGCGCATGTACATGCGCACCGGATCGGTCGTGCGACCGAATTCCGCATCGACGGTGGCGAGGGCGGCCGCAGCTTCTTCCGCAGCTTCTTCGTCGGCAACGACGGGCTCCGCGAGCAGCAGCGCCTCGGATTCCGGGGCCTTCTCGTAGACCGGAATGCCCATGTCGTTAATCATGTTGACGATGTCTTCGATCTGTTCAGGATCGACGATTTCGCTTGGCAGGTGATCGTTGACTTCTACATAGGTCAGGAACCCTTGCTCTTTGCCACGGGCGATGAGCAGCTTCAACTGCGATTGACGTTCATCGGCAAGCTGTGCCGGTTCCTTTTTTACTGCCAAAGTCTTGCTCAAGATACGGGCCCTCGGGTACTTGCGAATGCGGCGGGCTTAAAAAGACCGCGCAGTCTACTTTGATTGCGATTCGCTCGCTAGGTTCGCGGCCTCGTGCCGTCGGAACCGGATCGGTCTATGGTCAAAAGTCCTTGCAGTTCAATGCGTTCGGCGTCACTCAAGCCGGACTCACCCTGCTTTTTCAATAATTCCGCGAGGCGCCGCTCGGAATTGGCAGGGAACAGGCTCTCCAGCGCCCCCAATAACTCGCGGGTGGCGCCCTCGGCGTCGACCGGATACTCGGTTCCGGCGAGCTTGGCCAGATGTTCAAAATCGGGGCGACCACGCCAACGTTCAAGCAGCGCGGCCGTATTTACGCAGGGATTTTCCTGCAGATCGTTCAGCAGCTCGATCAGCAGGGGGATTCCCGGGCGATCGACGTTTTCGAGTCCCTCCGAGCCGGGGACTTTGACGGCGACACCGGGGTGGTGCACGAGCACCCGCACCGCCTGTCTCACCACACTGCCCCTGCCGCCGGGGGTTACGGGCGCGAGCGGTCGCATTACGCGCGGCGCTTCCACGGGCACTAGCGGGGGGCGGCGCGGGTCCCGCGCCGACAAAGCGGCAGTCAGTCGTGCACTGTCGATACGCACAAGTTTCGCTAGTTCCTCAGCGAGCAGTTCACGGTAAACACCTTCCGGAATGCGTTCCAGCAACGGCCGCGCCAGTTCTGCGAGTCGCGCGCGTCCATCCACGGTATTCGTATCGACCTGCTCCTCCAGATGCTTGAGCAGGTATTCGGACAGGGAAAGGGCCTTGCCGATACGATTCTCGAACGCCTCGCGCCCTTCCGCGCCGACCAGGGAATCCGGATCCTGGCCATCGGGAAGGAACATGAAACGGATCTGTCTGCCGTCGCGCACCTGGCTGAGCGAGTTCTCCAGCGCGCGCCACGCTGCTGCGCGGCCGGCGCGGTCGCCATCGAAACAGAACGTCAGCTCGTTACAGATGCGGAATACACGGGACAAATGCTCGGGAGTCGTGGCAGTTCCCAAGGTGGCTACCGCATATGTCACACCGGCTTGATGTAAACGCACTACATCCATGTAGCCTTCAACGATCAAAAGCCGGTTGAGGGTTCGCGACGCCTGTCGCGCTTCGTACAACCCGTACAACTCCCGTCCTTTGTGAAACAGCTCCGTTTCCGGTGAGTTCAGATATTTCGGCTCGCCCTTGTCGAGGATGCGACCGCCGAAACCGATGGTGCGGCCGCGTGCGTCGCGGATCGGAAACATCACGCGATCGCGGAAGCGGTCGTAGTAGCCGGTCGGACCAGCTCCCGGCGCCTTGCGCTCGCGTTCGATCGACAGACCGGTCTGCAACAGCTTCATCCGCTCGGCATCGCTGGTGCCCAGGCGGCTGACAGTAAAGTCCCACGCATCGGGGGCATAGCCCAGGTTGAACCTCTGCACCGTTTCTATGTTCAGTCCGCGCGAATTGAAGTAGTCGCTACCGCGCTCCGAACTGCCCAGTTCCTTGCGGTACAGCGCAGCCGCTTTGTCGAGAATGGCGAACAGGCCATCGGTGGGCGAGCTGATGGGCTTCGCACCCGCGTTTTCCTCACGCGGCACATCCAGGCCGACGCGCGATGCAAGGTCCTCGACTGCTTCGATGAAGCTCAAGTGATCGTGCTCCATCAGGAACCCGAGCGCCGTGCCGTGCGCGCCGCAACCGAAGCAATGATAGAACTGCTTGTCGGGAACGACGGTGAAGGAAGGTGTCTTCTCGCCGTGGAACGGACAGCAGGCCTTGTACTCCTTGCCCTGCTTTTTCAGCGGCACGCGGCTGCCGATCAACTCGACGATGTCGGCGCGCGCGATCAGCTCATCGATGAAGTGCTGGGGAATGCGACCGGACACGGCAGGCGGTGACTCGTAGAAATGGCAGGTGTTGCGAACGGCGACTGGCAGGAGCTCGAAGACCCGGTGCCGGGACTGTAGCATCGAATGCGCAAGATCCTCATTGGCTGAAAGGAGCGGTGAGGCGTTAGACAACTCAACGGTTGTCCCTTGCCAGACGGTTCACAAGCGAGCGATGTAATTCACGACTCCGTGAATTCGATTCACCCTACCCGCAGGCCGATCGCTGCGCTTCGCTTCAGCCGCTGAGTTTTGCTTTCAGCTTGGCGCTGACGAGAGCCATGTCCGCGCGTCCCTGTGCGGTCTGCTTGAGGATGGCCATGGCCTTGCCCATTTCCTTGATCGAGGTCGCGCCGGCCTGCGCAATGGCATCGGCGATGAGCTGGTCGACTTCGGCTTCCCCGAGCTGTGCAGGCATGTAGGCCTGCAGCAAATCGATTTCCTGCTGTTCCTTGGCGGCGAGATCCTCGCGGCCGCCGCTCTGGAACTGCGCGATGGATTCCTTGCGCATCTTGATCATCTTTTCGATGGCGGCCAGCACCTGGTTGTCATCGAGCTGGATGCGCTCGTCCACTTCGCGCTGCTTGATGGCGGACGTGATCATGCGGATGGTGCCCAGGCGAGTGCTGTCCTTGGCGCGCATCGCTGTCTTCATGTCTTCGGTGATACGTTCTTTGAGCGACATGGCAGTGCTATCCAGTTGGAACAGGCGGGATGTCAGGAAAACCGGATGGGCCGGAAGGATCCCATCGATCGTCGACGGCGGACGCCAGTCGGCGAGAAGCAGGTCAGCGGGCTTGCGGCGATGTGGCGCCGAAGCCCGCTAATTCAACTGTTGATCAATACGGGCGAGACGCAGCAGCCGGACGAGGACCGCGGCTGGTGGTGGCGCCGAAGTCGCGCGAGGCGCGCTTCATGTGGCGCTTCACGGCAGCAGCCTTCTTGCGTTTCCGTTCCTGGGTCGGCTTCTCGTAGAATTCGCGGCGGCGCAGCTCCGTGAGTACTCCGGCCTTTTCGCAGGCGCGCTTGAAGCGCCGCAAGGCGGCATCGAAATACTCGTTCTCTCGGACACGGACGCTCGGCATCGCTACCTCGGTAAAATCTGGGCCGTTCTCTCGACCTTGGGGGCTTTTCTGGCTCGCGAACCTGCCGGATTGGGAGATGGCAGGGGCGAAGAGCGCGGAAGTGTAATGAGGCGGGCGCGGAAAATCAAAAGATAGCGCGGCAGTTCGTGACGGCGGTGGTCCAAAGGGGGCCGAAAACGCCCGCCGCGGCCTTCCCGGCAGCATATTGGTAGCTTGGTAACCGATCCATCCGCGCGATGCGCGGCGAGTGGATCCTCAGGAAGTGAATGAAAATCCTCGGAATCGAGACCTCTTGCGACGAATCGGCAGCCGCCATCTACGACGGGGAGGCCGGCTTGCTCGGTCACCAGCTCTACAGCCAGGTGGCGCTGCATGCGCAGTACGGCGGAGTCGTCCCGGAGCTGGCGTCACGGGACCATGTGCGCAAATTGTTGCCCCTGGTGGAGGCGGTGCTGGATGAATCGGGCGTCGCCCCCGGTGAAATCGACGGTGTTGCCTATACCGCCGGTCCCGGGCTCGTAGGCGCTTTGCTCGTGGGCGCGGCCGTCGCGCGCAGCCTCGCTTTCGCGTGGAATCGTCCGGCGCTCGGCGTTCATCATCTCGAAGGTCATTTGCTGGCGCCCATGCTCGAGCCGCAGCCGCCGCAGTTTCCGTTTCTCGCGCTACTGGTTTCCGGCGGTCACACGCTGCTGGCGGAGGTTCGCGAGGTGGGCGACTACCGCATCATCGGCGCGTCGCTGGATGACGCGGCGGGCGAGGCATTCGACAAGACGGCGAAGTTGCTGGGCCTGCCTTATCCAGGCGGTCCCGCGCTCGCGAAACTTGCCGAGCAGGGCCGCGCCGGTCGCTTCAAATTCCCGCGACCCATGCTCGATCGGCCGGGGCTGGATTTCAGCTTCAGCGGGCTGAAGACGGCGGTGGTGGTGGCGACGCGCAATCTCGAACTCGACGACACTACGCGCGCCGATGTCGCGGCGGATTTTCAGGCGGCTGTCGTTGCCACGCTGGTCGCCAAATGCGAGCGGGCGCTGGAGCAGACAGGATTCAAGACGCTGGTCGTCGCTGGTGGCGTGGGCGCGAATTTGCAATTACGACGCGACTTGTCGGCACTCGGCGCGCGCCGCAACGTTGTGGTGAGCTATCCGCGTCCGGCGTTTTGCACCGATAATGCGGCGATGATCGCGTACGCGGGCTATCGGCGCCTGGTGAATGGTGAGCACGATGACCTGCGCATCCGCGCTACCGCTCGCTGGTCTCTCGATACGCTGCGTGCGCCGTCGCAGGACGCGGCATGATGGTCGCGGTTTTTCCTGCCTGCTTTCACCCGGATGCTCCTCAATAACGATGGACAAGATTTTCCTCAGCGCGCTCAACGTCGAATGCATCGTCGGGATCTGAGAATGGGAGCGTCGCGTCAAGCAGAACGTCGTGATCGACGTCGAACTGGGCGCGGACATTCGCCGCGCTGCCGCTACCGATCACATCGATAGCACCGTCGACTACAAGAAACTGGCCAAGCGCCTGCTGACCTTCGTCGGCGATTCGCAGTTCCATCTGGTCGAAACGCTGACAGAGAGAGTCGCGCAGCTCATCCTCACGGAATTCCAGGTGCCGTGGGTGCGCGTGCGAGTGAATAAGCAAGGAGCGATTCGCGGCGCGCGCGACGTCGGAATCGAAATCGAACGCCGCCCGGAAGATTACGCGACGGTTCAGCCGGGCCTGCCGTTGCCGGAATGACCGCCGTATATGTAGCGGCTGGCAGCAATGTCGATGCGGTTCGTCACCTGCAACTTGCTTTGCGCGAGCTGGCGCAGCTTTATCCCGATCTGAAAGTGTCGCCCGCTTACAGGAACAAGGCGGTCGGCTTCGAGGGCGACGATTTCGTCAACCTGGCGGTGGGATTCGAAACCTCGCTGCGCCCGGCGCAGGTTCGTGAGCAATTGCAGGCAGTCGAAGCAATCTGCGGTCGCGTGGCCGACTCACCCAAGTGGGCGCCGCGCACCATGGACTTGGACATTCTTCTCTTCGGCGATCTCGTCAGCAACGAACCGGGACTGGTGGTGCCCCGGCCGGACCTCACGCGTCGGCCCTACATGCTCAAGCCGATGGCGGACATCGGGCCAGACGTTGTGCATCCGGTCTCAGGCCGGACGATGCGGGAGCTGTGGGAGGCGTTCGATAGCGAAGGTCATGAAATGAAACAACTACCAGCCGACGCTGCGCCCGCCGTCGACCGCTAGAATCTGGCCAGTCACATAGGGCGCATCCTTGGCGAAGAACAACACCGCGCGAACGATATCTTCCGGCGAGCCGCTGCGTTTCAGCAGCGTTCGCGAAATGATTTCTTCCTGCAGCGATGCGTCGATGCCGCCTTCGGGCCAGAGAATGGGACCGGGTGCGATGCCGTTCACGCGCACTTCCGGCGACAGTTCGCGAGCCAGCGCTTTGGTCAACATCACCAAGCCCGCCTTGGCGGTGCTGTACACGGCATGTTGCGGTAGCGGTCGTTGCGCATGAATGTCGATCATGTTGACGATCGAGCCGTTCGCGGCGCGCAGCGAGTGGGCAGCCGCCTGTGCAAGAAACAGCGGGCCTTTCAGGTTGGTGCCGACCAGGTCTTCCCAGGCAGCGGACGTGATGGCGCCCACCGGCGTCGGATAGAAAGTGGAGGCGTTGTTGACCAGCAGATCCAGCCGGCCGAAGGCG
>Ga0247764_1000560_pt1 | contig 13024 bp, 14 predicted proteins | sample UWRJL051202B4_FD_179932 | JGI IMG/M metagenome (GOLD analysis project Ga0247764, IMG submission 179932) | Plant litter microbial communities from Arlington Agricultural Research Station in Wisconsin, United States - UWRJ-L051-202B-4 | ecosystem: Environmental > Terrestrial > Plant litter >...
GCTGAAGTCACCGGATGTCGCTCTTTGTCTGGACGCTGCTGGCAGCGACGAGCAGCGGGCTCGAGCCGTCGTCGCTGCGAACCCTGGCGCTCTCGAGCCAGCGCCCGGGCGTCTGCCGTTCCTCCAGCTTTGGTGACGCGGAGCTGTGGAGCGCGTCGCGCGGCGGCACCGCTCGGCGGTACTGCCTGCTGCTGGCTCGCGGTTACGCGCGTTTGGGGCTGACGCCGGCGGAGGCGTTGTCATTTGGAGAGAGTGCGCACGCGTTGCTGACAGACGACGCGGAGGCGCAGGTGTTGATGGGGCGCGCCGCGCTTCGCCTTGGCGAGTTTCCCAAGGCCTATGCGCTGCTCTCCGGGCACGTGCGTGCGCGCAGCCGCCCGCTCGGAGATCTGGCGGCCCTCCGCGAGCTGGGTGTCGCGGCGCTCGCCACTTCGAATCTTGCGCAAGCTGCGGAGGCGTACCGCGCGCTGATGCCGCGGGTGAGTTTCTCGCAAGCGCCGAGCTACTCTCAGACCATAGCGCTGGAAGCGGCCGCGGCGCTGATGGCGACGGGGCCGGGCGGTCTGGCTGACGCGGTGCTGTTTTTGTCGGAGGCGCGCCGCCATCCCTCGCCGCCGGGCTCGGAAGAGCTGTTGTTGGCATTGTCCGCGTTGGCGCTCGAACGCGAAGGTCGCAGTGAGCAAGCCCAGGCGCTCGTGGCTGAGCTGAGCGGCCCGTGGTCGCTCGAACGGCACCTCACGGCGCGCGATCGGCAGCGCATCCTGGCCGTGACCAGCGGAGAGCCCGTGGCGCTGCCGCCCATCACGTTTTCGCCAGACGCGCCGCAGCTGGCGGAGGGCGAACTGCACGCAGCGATCGCGGTGGCTGCCTGGCAGCGTGACCCCAAGCTCGCGCGCCTGCATCTCAAAGCGTATCTGCTTGCCAGCGGCGAAGAAGGTGGTTTCGCTGCGTGGGCCCGTGAACGCGCGAGCGGTGTGAAGCGCGCAAAGGTGCCGTGATGGTGCGGCTCCGCGCGCTCGCTTCGGTCCTCGGCTTGGTGCTCTTCGTCAGCGCGGAAGCGGACGCTCGCCCCGGCCTGTGGACGCGCGCGCGTGTTCCGCGCAGCGCGCGTGTTGACCTGGCGCGTGCGCGTTTGGAGCGCATCTTCGACGGCGTCGCGCAAGCGCAAGGCGACGCGGAGATGATGCAGGACTTTCGCTTGGGCACGCTCGCGGTGGCAGAGATGAGCGGCGCGCGCGCCCTGAACGATCCGGCGCTTTCACTGCTGCTCGCCCGTGCGCTGATCGGCGCGGACATTGGACGCGAGCAGGAAGCGGTCGCAATCCTGAGCCAAGCGCTGCGTCAGCTTCTACCCGAGCAGATCTATTTGGAGGCCGAGCTGCGCGTGTCGTTAGCGGAGGCGTTGCATCACGATGCGCACCGTGCCGTGCTCGCAGTGACGCAGGCTCTGTCGATAGTCGCGGAGCCTGCGCAGCGCTCCGCGTTGTTGCGTGAGCGCGCCGAGGCTCAGCTTTCGCTGTTTCGGGTGCGAGAGGCCGTGAAGGATGCCACCCGGGCGCTGACCATCGCGCCGCGGCGCGCGGAGCGGCTCGCTGCGCGCGTCGTGCTCGGCCTCGCTCTGGAGCGCCAGGGCGATCTACCGCGCGCGTTCGAGCAGTTCGCCTGGGTGGAGCGTGAAATCGGTGCGGCCGCGGAGGAAGAGTCGCCAAGCTTCAGCTTCAGTTTTCGACCGGAGGACGCGGCTTACTGCGATGGGTTGCGGGCGCTGCAGCGCGCCTCCTCCGCTGTCGACGCACAGGCGCGCGAGCAGGCGCTGCTGCGCGCCGTGTCAGAGTTTCGGGAGTACGAGGCCAGGGCGGCGACGGAGGATCGCTTCGTGGCGGAAGCGCGTGCGCATCGTAGCTACGCGGAGAGCGCGTTGAAGCAGCTGCCGGCCCAGTGAGCTGGTCAGGCGGCTTCCGGCAACGGGCGCTCACGCAGGATGCGGCTTACGCCTTCCGCGTCCTCGACCGCTTCGAACACCGGGCGCAGGTAAGGTCCGCGCGCCATTTCGCCGAAGGCGCCGCTGGCGGCTACGGCGCGCGCCCGCGGCCCGTCGATCACGATGAACACGTGCCGCAGACCATCGCCTGCGGGCGCCTCGATCACATCGAAGATCTTGGCACGGTCCAGATGCAGCTCTTCACCGCGGCGCTGAATCAGTACGCGCTTGTTGGTGATGAGGTAGCGGGTGTCTTTCGCGAGTAGGCCCTGTCGGATGACGGCGTCGTAGGCCAGGTAGGCTGCTACCGCCACCATTAGCAGCATGGCCAGCACGAGCCCCAGGCTCAGCGCAAAAAACGCCACGCTTCTCACGGGCAACGCGCCTGCCGCCAGTCTCTCCATCACCGGCACTACGCGCAGCACCATTCGCAGCACGCCGAAGAGTAAGAACGCCGCGAACGCCAGCAGCGCCCACTCGCGTTGTCCCTGCGGCACGAAGTTGCGCCATTTGGGGCGCGACAGCGCGCTCCACACCACCGTCTCGCCCCGGTCCAATCTCTGCCCGACCGGTCGCTCACCGATGCCGGCAGGCGCTACGGCTTCAGCGCCGCGCACGATCGCCCAAACTCGGTCTGGCGCGACCAGGCCATTCAGACGCAGGCGCAGCCGACGCCGCAGCGCACCGGTGGGCACGGCGCGGACGACCTCCAAGTCGCCCGTGTTCGGGGCGTCTTCATTCCAGAAGATGCGAGCGAAGCTGATGGCTCGACGCTCGATACTACGCGTGAAGGGTCCGTATTCGATCACCACGTGATTGTCCGTGACGATGTAGCGAGCGCGTTCCGCCCAGCGGCGAGGCAACACCGTGACAGCAACGCCGAGCGCGATGCACCACAACGTGAAAAACAACGGGGCGACTGGGAACGAACCGAGGCCAGCTCCGATCACGCAGGCGAACGACCCGCTGATCGCCGCGGTCACGAACGCGATGGCCGAGAGTCCCCGAAAGAGTGCTGGAGGTTTGGTCACCTCAGGGTGACCCTGCCAGACGATACGCTCTCCGAAGACCGACTCGCGGGGCAACTCTACCTCACTCGTGGTGGACGCTGTGCCTAGTTACGAACGACCAATCGCTTCCATAACTTGCGTCCTTCTTCCCAGAACGTCAAAACCTTCCGCGCGATTCGCAGGTCGAATTCGCGCACAGCGAAGCGTCGGACGACCCCGCTGGAAAGCAGATGTCACGTCGGCGTTGGGCGGCTGCGTCTTCAGCGGCCTCAAACGCGGCATTGATGCGCTTGTAGGTGTCAGCTCGTCGGAGAAACGAACACGATTTCCACTCGTTCGTTCATGCTGGCAGCCCGCTCTCGCTTGGGCTCTACGAGAGGGGCGGCGTTGCCGCCGAAGGCCTGTTCGACCTTGGTTGCGCCGCCTGCCTTGAGCGCGGAAGCAACGAGTTCCAGCCGCGCTTGGTCCTGATTGTCGCTGTTTCCCGCCGTGTGAAGCACCACTAGAACCGGGAAGGTCGGGTGCTGCGCCGCTACGCGCGCGAGCGCCTGCAGCTTAGGGGTAGTGGCCGCTGCGAGCGCAGACTTGTCGAACAACCCGCGCAAGGTGACGACGACGCCGCGCTCGTCGCGAGCAGGTTGGTAGGAAGCGCTGGAGAGCTCCGAGAGCAGCTGATCTTCCTGGCTGTCGGAAGGCGACGCCAGACTCTTTGGCCTGCGGGCCTGGCTCAGCTCGGACAGGCAACGGGATCGCAAACGCAGCGCCGAGTCTAGGGGGGCGGGCTTCGGCGGTTTTGAAGCGAGCTCATCGAGCTCCCGAAATAGCTCTGGCAGCTTCGCTCGCTCCGGCTCCAGCAGGCGAGCAGCCACACACAGTAGTCGTGCCTGCAGCAAGCTCGCGCGTACGGCTTCGACTCGAGCTTTCTCCCGCTCGGGCGTGGCCGGGCCGGCTTCTACGACCGGCAAAGCCTCGGTGACGACGCGCGTGCGAAGCTCCATGTCCTCCGTTTCGGCGCGCACGGTGCGCTCTTGCGCTGCCAGTGAGCTGAGCTCGGCTTCGGCGCGAGCCACGCGCCCCGTGGCTTCGGCCTCGCGCGTGACTGTCGCGCTGATGCGGGCCAGCACCACCGCGTGTTCATACGCCGCGACGGCTTGTTCCCCCAAAATCTGCGCGCCGGCGACGTCGCCCGCCGCGTGCTGCGCGTTAGCGCGGCGCTCGAGCTCGGCCGCGTGCGCATAGGCTTGTGGCGCTAGCTTTTGTGCCTGACTGGCTGCGGGCGAGCTGCGTACCTCCGCGGCTTCGCCGAGCACTCGGGGAGGGGGAGTCTGACCAGCGCAGGCAGCAACCAATAACAACAGCGCCGCGTAACGCTTCATGGCTTGCTCCCTGCCTTGGGACTCGCGGCTGGCTTCTTCGCCGGGGGAGCGGCTTCGCGCTGCGCTTCCACTTCACGCAGGCGCTCTGCGGCGCGGCCGCGTCGCGCCGCTGCTTGCTCTACCAAAGCGCGACCGCGGATCACGCGCGTCTCGAGCTCCAGCGCTTTTTTCTCTAGCGTGGTCACGCGCGCTTCCGCCTCGCTGGCGCGGGCCAGATCCTTGGCTGTCTCGGCCAGCTCCAGCGCCAGGGCCTCCAGCTGGCTGCCGTGCGCGTTATCGCCCGCGCTGCGAGCCTGAGCTGCGCGGCTGAGGGCGGCCTTGGATTTGACTACTAGCGCGTCCGCTGGTGCTTTGGCGGCGCCAAGCTCCGTCAGCAGCTTTTCCGTGCGCTGGCGAGGTGGCTCCTGGGCCAGCGCGCTGCTGGCCGCGAGCAGGACTAGCGCGATGGCTGCGAGGGATCCGCACGCTCGCGCCCACGCGAACCCGGACATGCTGTCGCCGTGGGGCGTCGCTGGCGGATGATTCACGGGCGAAACCAAGCCACGCGAGCCTTTCCGGGTCAAGGCCTGAAACAGGCGGTAGCGAGGTTTGTCCGGTCTTTCGTTGCAGCCGGCGAAGTTGGGTATAAAAAGCGCGGCCAGGCGCGCTGGCCTTGGTCCGCGCCGACGATTTCAGCATGACGGAACGCAAACGAGCCTCCTGGGACGAATACTTCATGGCCATCGCGCGCGAGGTCGCGACCCGTTCGACCTGCGATCGCAAGCACGTGGGCGCGGTCATCGTGCGCGAGAAGATGATCCTGACCACCGGCTACAACGGATCGATCCGCGGCTTGTCCCACTGTGATGACGAGGGCCATCTGATGGAAGATGGCCACTGCGTGCGCACGGTGCATGCGGAGGCGAACGCCATCGCCCAGGCAGCGCGCAACGGCGTGCGGGTCGAAGGCGCCGACATCTACGTCACTGCGTCACCTTGCTTCGGTTGCTTCAAGCTTATCGCCAACGCCGGGCTCACGCGCATAGTCTTTGGGGAATTTTACCGGGATCAGCGGATCTATCTGCTAAGTACCGAGCTCGGGATCAAGCTCGAACATTTGAGCCTAGACCAGGTGAAAGCATGAACCGATTGCGCGTGGCAGTGATCTGTGGAGGGCCGAGCGCGGAGGCCGAAGTCAGCCGCACGAGCGCCCGGGGAGTGGTCGCAGCGCTCGAGGGCCAGGGGCACGTGGCGCACAAGCTGGAGCTCGACGCGGGGCTACCCGCTGCGCTGCTGGCGCTCACGCTCGACGTGGTGTTTCCGGTGACGCACGGCACGCTCGGTGAAGACGGCTGCCTGCAGGGATTGTTGGAGGTGCTCGCCTTGCCCTACGTGGGCTCGGACGTGCTCGCCAGCGCCTGGGCAGCCAACAAACCCGCAGCAAAACTGCGCCTCCGAAGCCGTGGCCTGCCGGTGCTGGACGACGAGCTGCTCTCCGCCAGCGCCGACGCGGAGCTCGTGTTGCCGCAGCTGTTCGCGCGCTTGGGTGCGAAGCTGGTGGTGAAACCTGCTTCCGGTGGCTCGGCGATCGGCGTGGAGATGCTGGATAAGGAAGCTGGCGTGCAAGCCGCGGTAGCGGCGGTGGCGCGCTCTCGAACCGTCGAGGATGAATTGCTGGTGGAGCCGTTTGCCGAGGGGCTCGAGGTGACCTGCGGCGTGCTCGAAACGGGCGCGGAGACTCACGCTCTGCCGCCGACCCTGATTCGACCCAAGGTGACCGGTCACTACGACTTCGTTTCGAAGTACCAGGCGGGCGGCAGTGAGCACGTGTGCCCCGCACCTTTCGACTCAGAGTTGGTGCAGCGGATTCAAGCGCTTGCGCTCGAAGCGCACCGCGCGCTCGGGTGTCGCGACCTTTCGCGCACTGATTTCATCGTCGATCCGGCGAAGGGCAAGGTCGTCGTGCTGGAGGTCAACACGCTGCCCGGCATGACCCCGACGAGTCTGTTCCCCGAAGCCGCTCAGGTCAGCGGAATCTCCTTCGAAGCGTTGTGCGACCGGTTGGCGCGGCGCGCGGCCGGGCGGGAACGCCGCCGCGTCGCGGCTGCAGTTCCGATGCCGTGAGCGGCGCTAAAGCGACGCGTTTTTTGCGCTGTTTTCGAGCGACTCCGCCGCCTCGAGCCCGAGGTTTTGCGCGCGGTGGCGCAGGCGCTGGAGCAACTGATCACGATTCGGCGGCGCCTTCACCAGACCGTACGGACGCGGATGGATCCCGCTCGCCTCGGGCACGCTGAGCGAGCGCGCAGAAGCTTCCGTAGCAGCCTCGGGTGCGAAGGGCGGCAGGGGCTTGACTGCGGGCGCTTGCTGCGCCTCGACAATCGGAGCTGCGCCTGCTGGCGTTTCCGGCGTTGAGTTTTGGATGGCAGACGGTGGCAGCGACGTTGCTTTCTTGGCGCTGGGCGCGGGCGGTGCGGAGGGCACCCGGGGTGGGGGCCTGAATGACGGCGCCTTGGCCGTGGAGAGCGGCGCCAGAGACGGCGCTTTTCCGCCCGAAAGTGGCGGCACCGAAGCTCTGCTGCGCGGGGGACGTGATGAGCTTGTTCGCGCGAGTTGTTCCTCGCGCGCGCGCCCTGCGCGTTCGATGAACGCCTTGGTTTGCGCGCCGAAGCGGCGAAATCGGATGCGGACGCCGCCCAGGCGCTCCTCGGTCGCGGCGGCATAGCCGACGACGCGTCCTTCGGCTCGGATTGGCTTCGACCCGTCGTCGAGCGTCACGTCGAAAATCACCGTCGAGTCGAGCTCCAGCTCGGCTTGCTCCACCAGCAGCATGCCGCGCGCTTCAATCGTCCAGGCTTCGTTGGCTAGATATTCGGTTTCGTCGGCGTAGGGCCGAACGATGTGGAGCACGAGCGGGTTCATCGCAACGTTCATTCTATGTCAACCCACGGCTTGGGGCGACTCGAGAATGCGCGAAATTTGCGGCAAAACCGTGGGGTTTCGCTTCTAGCAGCACGCGAAGACTCGCCTCATCGTGCGTCGTAGTGATGGCTGCGCTCGTGTGCGCGAGAGCGCCGCGATGTAGCCGCTCAGCGCCTCGACGCAGCAGTAATTCGGGGCCCGCTTGACAGGCTGCGCGGGCTCCGGCATGCGATGCGCGGACATGGCAACCCTGAGAAAAGCCTTGGTAGTCGGCTCCGGTGGTCGCGAACATGCGCTCGCGCTCAGGTTGCTGGAGTCACCCTCGATTGGTGAGGTGCTGGTCGCCCCGGGTAATGCCGGCACCGCCGCAGCCCCCGCGACGCTTTCGCACAAGGTGCTCAGAAGTGTGGAGGGCACGCCGCTCGACATCGCGCGCAGCGTGCGACCGGACTTCGTGGTGATCGGACCGGAAGCTCCGCTGACGCAGGGTCTGGCGGACGAGCTTCAAGCCATCGGTCTGCCCGTGTTCGGTCCAAGCCGGGCCGCCGCGCAGCTCGAAGGTTCGAAGTCGTTCATGAAAGAGTTTGCCGCGCGCCACGGCATTCCGACCGCGCGCCACGTCGTGGTGCGCGACCCGACGGCGCTCGACGCGGCGCTCGCGCAGTTCAGCGCGGCACCCGTCGTGAAGGCGGACGGCTTGTGCGCGGGCAAGGGCGTCGTCGTCGCCGACACCCACGAGGAGGCGTACGACGCCGCGAGCCGCATGCTGAGCGGCGAGAGCTTCGGCGACGCTGGGCGCGTCGTCGTGTTGGAGGAGCGCTTACCCGGAGCCGAAGCCACCGTTCACGCGATCTGCGATGGCGAGCGCTACTTCGTGCTGCCCGCCGCGCAAGATCACAAACGCATCGGTGAAGGCGACAGCGGTCCGAACACCGGTGGAATGGGCGCTTATGCCCCGGCTCCGTTGGTCACGGAAGCAGTGCGCTCCAAAGTGGAGCAGCGCATCATTCTGCCGACGCTTCAGGGTATGGCGCGCGAAGGCACGCCGTTCCGTGGCGCGCTGTATGCGGGCCTGATGATCGACGCCGCCGGTGAGCCGAACCTGATCGAGTTCAACGTGCGCTTCGGCGATCCAGAGACGCAGGTGCTGATGAGCGTGCTCGACGGGGAATTCGCAGAAGCCGTCTACGGCGCCGCCAGCGGTCGTCTGGATCCGACGCTCTTGACGCTCTCGGCAGAGAGCGCGATCTGCGTCGTGCTCGCCGCCCAGAACTATCCCGGTACGCCACGCCTGGGTGACGTAATCAGCGGGCTTGCCGAGGCGGAGGAGGCGGGCGTGCGGGTCTTCCACGCCGGTACGCGCCTGAATGCAGGGCAAGTCGTCACGGCCGGCGGGCGTGTGCTGGGCGTCACCGCGCGGGCCGCTTCGCTGGCAGCTGCACAGCAGCGAGCGTATGCCGCCATCTCGAAGATCCAGTTTAGTGGAATGCAGTTTCGTCGCGACATCGCCGCGCGTGCTCTCGTCCGCTGATCCCTTGACGCAGCGCAGCGCGGGCGCTAGCCCTTGCACCTCGCTCGCGAATAATCGCTTGCGAACGTGAGTCTGCGGCTGTACCCACTGCCCCAGTCACCGTTCCTGGAGGACCATGGCTCGAGTATTCAATTTCAACGCAGGCCCCGCAGCGCTTCCCCTTGCCGCGCTCGAGCGCGCTCAGAAAGAGCTGCTCGATTTGGGTGGAACCGGCATGAGCGTGATGGAGCACAGCCATCGCGGTAAAGCCTACGAGGCCGTTCACAACGAGGCGATCTCGCTCACGCGCGAGCTGCTCGCCGTTCCGGAAAATTACGACATCCTCTTGCTGCAGGGCGGTGCCAGCCAGCAGTTTGCGGTCATTCCGATGAACCTCCTGCCGCAAGGCAAGAGCGCCGACTACATCCTGACTGGGTCGTGGTCGCAGAAGGCGTACAAGGAAGCCAAGACCATCGGTACTGCTCGCGTCGCTGGCACCACGGAGAAGGACAAGAAGTTCGCCCGCATCCCGAAGCAGAGCGAGCTCGAGCTGGATGCGAACGCGGCGTACGCGCACATCACCAGCAACAACACCATCTTCGGCTCGCAGTGGCACGAGTTCCCGAACGTTGGCAGCGTGCCGCTGGTCGCGGACATGTCCAGCGACATCATGTGGCGTCCGATCGACGTCTCCAAATTCGGCCTGATCTACGCCGGTGCCCAGAAGAACCTGGGTCCCAGCGGCGTCGTGCTGGTGATCGTGCGCAAGGACTTGGTCGCCGCGGGTCGTCAGGACATCCCGGTGATCTTCCAGTACCGCACGCACTCGGAGAACAACTCGCTGTACAACACGCCGCCCACCTTCGGTGTGTACGTGCTGCGCAACGTGCTGGACGAGTTCAAGAAGCTCGGTGGTCTCGCCGCGGTGGAGAAGATCAACCGCGAGAAGGCCAAGCTGTTGTACGACGCCATCGACGAGCGCAGCGACGTGTTCAGCGCGCCGGTGGAGCGCGAATCCCGCTCCACCATGAACGTGGTGTGGACGGTGAAGACGCCCGAGCTCGAAGCCGAGTTCATCTCGGAAGTTCAGAAGAAGGGCATGGTCGGCTTGAAGGGTCACCGCTCGGTCGGCGGCTTGCGCGCGTCGATCTACAACGCGGTGCCGGTGGAGGCCGTGAAGGCGCTCGCCGACGCGGTCCGCGGCTTCAAGAAGTGAGCGTCGGCGCGCGCTGAAGCGCGTCGCGCACGAAAACGGGATCGATGCCGAGCATCGGTCCCGTTTTCATTTCAGCGCTGCGACTTTCACCACGCGCGCGGCGCACGACCGAGCGCGATCCATTCGCCCTGAGCGTTGTGCACTTCCGTGCTACCGAGCACGAGGAGCGGTAACGAGACCACGACGAGCGCGCCGCCGCCACCCAAGCCGAGCGCACCGATGCCGCGCAACGTCGCTTGGTCGTTGTAGCTGCCGTAGGCGAAAGCCAGCGCGCCCAAGAGCGCGAGCGGTAGGCCCGCGGCGAAGCTGATGCGACCCCAGCTGCGTGCCGTCGAGGAGCCCGGATCCACCGCAATCTGCGCCGTGCCCCCGCCGGGCACGATGCGGAAGGGCGCTGACGGTGTCATGCCCGGGGCGGTAAGCCGAGCGTCGAAACCGTCCGTGAGCACGAAGCGCCCGCATGGCGCTGGACAGGCGCGTCGCCAGTCTCCTGTGTCTCCGAAAGCGCGCAGCTCCAGCCAAAGGTGGGGCGTTGTCGTGCCGATACGCACGAGCGCTCCTTGTTGGGTTGGAGTCCCGCTAGGTTCAGCCGCGGATGGTTGCGTGAGCAGCGTGGCCGCCGCGAGCAGCGTGAAGAAGGGAAGCCGCATCGGCGCGAAGAGGAGCCGAAAGCCCACAGCGGCGTCAAGACCTCACCCCGCAGAACCTAATTGAGAGCTGTCCCATCACCGCGCAGACATGTAGGCCTCGGGGGGCCAAGTAGCCGCAGCGTAGGCAAAACAGCGCGAATTCATAGGCTTTTGGCATCCTCGTGCTGTTGCGCACAGCCTGACCGGCCGTTACTTTTGTCCGCTGGACTACGGCTATCGTGCACACGTCTGACGCGCCACCACCCATGAGGCATACGCTCCGCTACAAAAGCCACGATCTGGACTTGCCGGAGGGTGAATTCGTGGTTGGACGCGGCGCAACCTGCCAACTCTCGCTCGATGATCCGATGGTTTCTCGATCGCACGCTCGGCTGCGCATCACCGCCGAAACCGTCGTGGTGGAAGATTTGGGCAGTCGCAATGGCTTGAAGGTCAACGGCGAGCGCGTCCAAGGTGGACGCAGGCTGGAACACGGGGATTCGGTCACTATCGGAAGCCAGGAGCTGGTCCTGTTGGTGCGTCGCGATGTGCCTGCGGACACGTTGGTGCAACTTCCGGCCGAACGCGGCAACGGCTTTGGCTTGATGGGTGCTCTCGCCGAGAAGGCTCTCGGTCTTGGTCGAGGTGACGAAGCGGAGCGTCTGGTCGGCCAGCAGCTAGAGCAGCTGCTCTCCGACCTGCGTGACGGACGCACACCGTCGAACGATGTACTAGAACGCGCTACGGACTACGCGTTGCGCATCGCGGGTTTGAGCGGCAATGCGCGCTGGACGGACTACCTTTTCGACCTGTACGCGACGCTGAAGCGACCCTGCCCGGTGCAAGTCGTCGATCAGCTGTACACGGTCATGCGCAAAGTGCGGCAGCCCGCCCCAGTTGCGTTGCGTGGCTACCTTGCAGTGCTCCGCGGTTTGGAGCTTGGCCCGGCAGAGCGCTTTCTGGTCGGACGACTCGAAGGACTGGAGCGCCTGATCGGCGCGCGCTGAGCTGCGGTCGAAGGGCTGGGAAAATGCTGGGCCAAGAAGCACGGCTCGCGGGTGGCTCACCCCAATCGCACCGGCGTGCAAATCACCCCGTAGTTCGATTGCTCTTTGGCGCGAACGCGAGCTAGCCTCAGAGGAACGTGGCAGAAGACCGTCACGCGCAGCCAACTCCACCCGCGATGGGGGAGATCCCCTCGGTGGGCGCTCAGCGCTTCTGGCTGGATCATTCCGGGCGCGTCGTGGACTTACCCACAGGGGTTGTACTGATCGGGCGCAGTTCGGGTTGCAACATCGTGCTCGATGACGCGCTGGTCTCACGTCGGCATGCGGAGTTGGTCGTCGGTCCGCAGAACGTCGCGATTCAAGATTTTGGAAGCGTGAACGGCGTATTCGTCAACGGTCGCCGCATCTCCGGGAGTGAGCGACTCACGAGTGGAGATCAGCTCCAACTCGGCACGCAGACGCTGGTGTTACGCTCTGCGCCGCAAAGCTTACGAACGGTCTCCGGTCAACGCCCGCTGGCGGAAACCATGCGGCGCGTGGACGTGCCAGATGCGCTGCGCTCCTTGGCCAACGCACCCATGCCCACCGAGACCGAAGCGACGTTCAGCGTGCACACGCTGGATCTACTCGGCGGCGTCGCTGACAAGGTGCTCGCGCTGGGTCGTGGTGACGACGCAGAAAAGGTGCTGGCCTCGACACTCACCAACATTCTGACGGAGGTGAACCGTGGCAACAGCGCCCCCGCGCAGGTCACCGAGCGCGCCGCGCACTACGCCCTGCGCATCGCTGAAGTAACGGGCAAGGGACGGTGGGCAGACTACGCCGTGGAGCTTTACGCGGCGCTGAGGCGTCCCCTGCCGGCGACGCACGTGGACGCGCTCTACGCGCTTTTACGCAAGGTCGACAGCGTCAATCTCACGACTTTGCGGGCTTACCTCGGCCAGCTGCGGGCGTCGCAGCCGAACTTCGGTCCTGCGGAGCGGTTCGTGCTGCAGCGGCTGGAGGGGTTCGAGCGACTGGCTTCTTTGAAGTAGGTCGCGGCGCTTCCGTACGCGAGAGCGCGAGTCCCGCTGCTTCCGCGATCGCGCGACGAAGCTCGTCATCTTCCACGTGAGCGAGGCGCTTCGTGATCTCTGCAGGCAGGGGTCTTGGTTGCGCTAAGCGTTTGGCTTTGGGCGCCGCCTTCTCCGCGGCTAGATCCGTGCGTACGCGAAAGCGTAGCCGCGCTGCGGTCACGCCGTGCGCGTTCAGCCGCTCCAGAATCTCAGCCGAAAGCAGGCTGAGCTCCTGCGACCAGGCCGCCGAGGCCACGAAGATCGTGAGCTCATCGCCACGTAACGGGCCAACTTCCGTGCGTTCGGCGATGCGCCGTCCCACTGCGTGTCGCCAGGTCGTCC
>Ga0247764_1000561_pt1 | contig 13024 bp, 11 predicted proteins | sample UWRJL051202B4_FD_179932 | JGI IMG/M metagenome (GOLD analysis project Ga0247764, IMG submission 179932) | Plant litter microbial communities from Arlington Agricultural Research Station in Wisconsin, United States - UWRJ-L051-202B-4 | ecosystem: Environmental > Terrestrial > Plant litter >...
ACTCCAGCGGCAACAAGTTTTGGCCGTAGCGCAGCGAAGCGTCTCCGTCGGGGCGCGTCAGCGGCTGGCGCGGCTCTGCGTAGCGCTCAGCAAAGCCGGCATCGAAGAACGTCACCATCGGGATGTCGAGGCCGTCCAACCAAACGACTGGCGTGTCCCCCGGGTTGCCGTGGTCATGAAATGTCCACGACGGCGTGATGATGAAGTCGCCAGGGTGCATCAGGGTGCGTTCACCGTCCACCGCGGTGTAAGCGCCAGTGCCCTCCACCACGAAGCGGAGCGCTGACTGCGTGTGCCTGTGGCTCGGCGCGACCTCGCCTGGCAAAATCAGCTGGAGGCCGGCGTAGAGACTGCGCGTGATCGAGGACGCGCCGCGCAGACCCGGATTCTCCAGCACCAGCACGCGGCGCTCAGCCTGTTCTGCGGTGATCAGGCGACCCGCGTCCATCAGATGGGGCCGCACCGTTCCGTAGCGCCACAGGGCCGGCTGACACGGAGAGTTCGGCCGTGGTGGCACCAGCTGCGCGAGCGACTCCCAGAGCGGCGTCAGGTTCTCACCATCGATGCGTCGATAGAACGCGGCGCGCTCGGGAGTGACTTGCGGCGGGGTGGAACTCATCGGTCCGCCTCGCTCACGCCTGAGCCGTGTCGAGCTCGGGAAAGCGCAGTCCGAGCGCCTCCACCACGGCGCGCGCGCGGGCCAGGAAATCGTCCCGCATCTGCTCGTTGGTGCGCTCTTTCAAGCCGTACCGGCGGTACGTCTCGTTGTTTTTCGAACCAGCGGCGCCGAAGAACTTCGGCAAATAGGGCGCGTAGTCGTCGACGGCCTGTTGCACGTCGCGCCGCCCTTGTTCGGTCTTGCACAGCTCCGTGCAGAAATCCTTGCCGAATTGCGCGTGAAATTTCTCCTCTGGCATCGTGATACGCCCGATGTTTCTGAGCGGCACGAAGCTGCAGTGGAGCAGGTCTTCGACTTGTAAGATCTCCGCGAGGTCGGCCAACATCTTGATGACGCAAAACTCCGGCCATGTCTTCAGTGGGAAGCCGAAGATACTGAGTGGGCGCTTCACGCTAGGATCCGTCGCGGCGGGCGGAATACCGAGCTCGTCCGCAAGGCCCTTGAAGCGCACGTGATGGTGGTATTCCTCCATCGCAATCCGGCAGCTGAGCCACTTCGCGTAGGGCGTCGGCGCCAGCGCGATCGCCGGCTCGTCGAAGACTTGCGCGCCGTAGAGCTCGTTGACGGTATGACTCGAGACGATCTTGGAAATAGCCTCGCGGTACTCCGGCGGCTCGCCAGCAAGATCGGCGACGGTCTTTACCTCATGATACGAATTTGCCATCTCAACCTCTTGGACCAAGTCCCTATCGGATTCGCTGTTTAGATCAGCGCATCGGTGTTGAAGGCTTCCAAGTCCGTACTCAGATCCGTGAACTTGGATGCGAAATGCTCACGACACAACGCCGTGAGCGTCCGAGCGTCCGTCTCGTCCTGCTCTTGAACGGGTAGGATGAAACGCTCCACTGGGCGGGGCTGGGAAAATAGCAGTACTTCGCGTCCGCGCACTCCAAACAGCTGCCCGGTGATGTCCTGCGCGCTTTCGCCACAAAGAAACGCCACGAAGTTGCCGATGAAGTCGGCTGAGATCTTGAGAGCGCGTTCCTTGTATTGCGTTTGAGCCGCGTTCGCAGGCTGGATCGCGTCTGTCACGCGAGTCGCCGCAAATGGTGCGACGGCGTTACACGTCACACCAGAACGTGCCATGTCCATCGCTGCGACGCGCGTCAAGCCAAACAGCCCCGCCTTGCTGCTGGCGTAGGCGGACTGACCGAAGTTGCCGTAGAGCCCGGCAGAAGACGTGAGGTTGACGATGCGACCCGGCGCGCGACCAGCCTTCACCTGCTCGCGCAGGTGTGGCGTCGCCGCGACCAGGACGTAATAGGCGGCGCTCAGGTTGTTGCGTACCACGGCCTCCCAATTCGACGGATTGCCCTTGAATATCAGGCTGTCCCGCAGAATCGCGGCGTTGTTCACGACCAGGTCGATGCTGCCGAACTGACTCACCGCGAGCGACACCGCGGCAGCCGCGCTCTCCGGCGTCGCGATATCCGAGGTAAACGCAACCGCGCGCTCGCCAAAGCTTTGCGCAACCGAGCTGGCGACCTCTGGATCGGGTTTATCCCCGCTGATGGAAACGCCGCTATCGGCGAGCACCACGCTCGCGCCGAGCTGGTGCAGGCGGCGGCTGATGGCGAGGCCGAGGCCACGCGCGCCGCCTGTGACGAGCGCGACTCGCCCACTCAATGAGCTTGGTTCTGTGTTGCCGGACATCGCTATCACCTCCTTGGCTACCGCAGATTGAAAGCGTCTTCCGCTTGGCTGTAGAAGGCGTCCGCGTGAACGTCGCGCGTCGCCACGCCCTTGTTCATCAGCTCGCGCTGCACGGTCTCGACCATGGCGGGAGGCCCGGCGACGTAAGCCTTGAAGCCCTCGAGCCGCGAAAAATCCTTGGTCACGGCTTCGGCGAGCGTGCCTGTTCGTCGCTTCGTCGCCCCGCTGGGTTGCGACAGCACTATCTCCACGCGCACGTTCGCGTTTTGAAGAGCAAGCTCGTGCAGCCGAGCCTCGAGGTAGACGTCGCGTTCGTCCCTCACGCCGAAGTAGCAGTGAATGGCGCGAGACGGCTGCTCCGCGAGCGCCGTCTCGATAATCGAGATGATGGGAGCCATCCCGCTGCCACCCGCAACGGCGAGGATTGGTCCGCGGTGGGCCTCGCGCAAGTAGGCGTTGCCGAGCGGGCCAGACACCGTCACTTCGTCGCCGACCCGCAGGTTCGAGAAGACGTATCCGCTCGCTTGTCCGCGCGGGACCTGCCGAATGTGAAACTCCAGCGTCGGCTGGTCGGGCCGATTGGCCATCGAATAGCTGCGTTCCGGAATGCCGGGGCCGAACTTCAGGCGTGCGTGCTGCCCAGCGGAGAAGGTGTAAGGGCCACCGGCCTGTACGACCAGCGCGAGCGCGCGGATGTCGTGCGTCAACTCGCGGATTTCGGCGACGCGGCAGCGCATGAAGCGCGAGGGATGCACGACCATCTCGTCGGCTTCGAGCAGACGCACGCTGCAGTCGCCCCACACTTGGGTGCGGCACGCGAGGATCAAGTTGCGCGATCGTTCCTCTGCGCTGAGCGCGTATTCTGAGTAGGGCAGGTCCAGGACATCGCCGTCGATCAGCTCACATTTGCAGGCGCCGCAGTTGCCGGACTGGCAGTTGTGGGGAAACGGGACGCCGGCCTGCAACAAGCTCTCGAGCATCGTCTCGCCAGCGAGCGCTGGTGCACTCGCTGGCGGATCCGACAACACGCGGATGGTCGGACTCACGAGAAGCTCCCGTGTTTGGGGGCCACACTTTCGGGGGAGGCAGCACCGCCGCGCTCTGCAGCCGGTGGAAGGCTGACCGGTGCGCGGGCGCCCAAGCCAAATCGCGCTTGCAGGCGCGCCCAGTTGGCTGAGATGAAGCCGACCAGCCCGCCCGGCAGGAACAGCACGGCGACGATCAGCAGCACGGCGTACACGGCATAAGAAAGGATGACAGGGGCGGTTCCAGGCATGCCGTTCAGCGTGGCGACCCTGCTCAAACCGTGAACCAGCAGGAACACGACGACGCTGCCCGACAGCGCGCCTGAGACTTTCCCCAGCCCACCCACCGCGGCCATGACGACGTATTCGATCGAGAGCATCACCGGGAACGAGCCTGGAGCCAGGTAACCCATGTAAAACGCGTAGATACCGCCCGCCAGGCCAGCAAAGCTCGCCGACAGCGCGAACACAGCGAGCTTGTAGTAGCCCACCGCCACTCCGGACGAAGCCGCGGCCACCTCACTCGATGACAATGCGCGTAGCGCGCGGCCTGGGCGCGAGTCGAGGATGTTCCGCGCGACCACGACGATCAAAAAGAGGCCGGCACAACTGAGATAGGCGTAGCTGCGAACCGATGTCAGGGTGATGCCGGCGACGCTGAGCCGCGGAATCCCTTGCAGGCCAACATCCCCGCCGGTGATCGACAGCTCGCTGATCAGCGACAAGAAGATCAGATGTAAGGCCAGCGTCGCGAAGGCCAGATGGTGCCCCCGCAATAGCAGCAATGGCATGCCGACGATGCCTGCGAGGGCTGCCGCTGCCATGGGCGCGAACAGCAGGCCGAGCCAGGTCGGATAGCCTTGAGTCGCCAGGATCCCGGCGGTGTAGGCGCCCGCAGCGTAGAACGCGCCGTGTCCGAGCGAGACCTGGCCGGCGTGACCCATGAGCAGCGAGATCCCGATCGTGACGCTGGCCGTCAGCGCCAACAGCACGTAGACGGAGAGCGCACTGTCGTCGAGCAACGCAGCCGCGACGAAGCCCGCGCTCACTAGTACGGCAAGCCTGGCCGAACGTGCGTGGACGTGCATCATTCCTCCACCGTGTGCAGCGCCTGGCGGCGCGTCGCTTGCACGACCAGGATGGCCAGAGTGAGCAGCAGCGCCAGCGAGCTCTGATACGAGGCCTTGGAGTAGCCCGCGACCATGGACTCGGCCACGCCGAGCGCGACGCCGCCCGCCAGCGCGAACACCGGCCGGGTCAAACCGGCAAGGATGGCCGAGGCGAAACCATTGACGAACAGCAGCACGTCACTGTCGTAAGAGATCGGCTGGAGCGGCGTTAGCAGCACGCCCGCGACCCCGCCGAGCGCGCCACCGAGCGCAAAACCAAACAAACCCATGCGCAAAACGCCGATACCCTGCAGCGCCGCGGCGTAAGGGTTCGACGCGCACGCGGTGAGCGCCTTGCCCGCGTAGGTGCCCTCGAAAAACAGCTCGAGCGCGCCGAACACGAGCAACGTGACCACCAGGATCAGAACGTATTGCGTCGACACGTGGACGCCCATCAGCTCGAACGCCCCCGTGAGACCGGCGAACGAGCGCGGCTGATCGCCCCACGTCAGAATCTCCACCGCGTAGCCGAAGACGCCCACGCCGAGCGTGGCGATCAGTGACGCCTGCGGATGCGTTCCTCGCTTGCCGATCGCCACGCAGCCAGTGAGCAGCCCCACCGCGGCAGCAACCAGGATGGCCATGAGTTCGGAAACGACGTGGGGCAGGCCCGCTCCGAGCAGACTGGTGGCCGTGAAGCCCGCCACCACCGCGAACATGCCTTGGCCCAGGTTCACCACGCGCGTCACGCGGTAGATGATGATGATGCCGCTCGCGATCAACGCGAAGCCGCAGCCGACGCACACGCCGTGAATCAAGTACGATAGAAACGCGCTCACGACGCTCCTTCGTGCGGGCCGCCGAGGTATGCGCTGACCACGAATGGGGAGTCGAGCAGCTCCGCCGAGGAGCCTTGCGCCACGATGCGACCGGTCTCGAGCACGTAGGCTCTGTCGCACAGCGAGAGCGCGACGCGCGCGCTTTGCTCCACCAGCAGCAAGGTGAGTCCGCGCTGTTCGTTAAGCAGGGACAGCCTGCGCGCCAGTTGCTGCACGATGATGGGCGCCAAACCCAGCGACATCTCATCGATGGCGAGGACGTCTGGTCGCGCCATCAGGCCGCGACCGATGGCGACCATCTGCTGCTGTCCGCCCGACAAGCTGCCCGCCAGTTGTCTGCGCATCCGCGTGAGCTCGGGTAATAGCTCGTAGATCCAAGCCGGATCGCGATCGCGCACGCGGAACGCGCCGAGACGCAGGTTGTCGTCCACGCTCAGATCGGGGAACAATTGGCGGCCCTCGGGAACGTGTGCGAAGCGGCCGCTCAACGACACCTGACCGCTGGCCTTGGGGACCATGCCCGAGAGCGCGTTCAGCAGGGTAGATTTGCCAGCGCCATTCGCGCCAATCAAGGCGACCTTCTCGCCTGCGGCGACGTGCAAGGAAACTCCGTCGAGCGCGGTGGCCGCGCCGTAGCGCACGCTCAGACTCTCCACGCTGATCATGAGGCCGCCGCCTCTCCACCCAGGTACGCTGCCAGCACCTTCGGATCACGACGGATGGCGCTCGGTTCTCCCTCTGCGATCACGCGACCGAGATCGAGCACCGTGATCTTGTCCGACAGCGTCGTCACCAACGCCACGTCATGCTCTACGAGCAACACCGTGAGCCCGCGCGCACGGACCTCGCGCACCAAGCCGACGAGCTGCGTGCGCTCGGTGCTGCGCAAGCCGGCGGCGGGCTCGTCGAGCAGTAACACCTTGGGGTTAGCGGCGAGCGCGCGCGCGAGCTGCACCGTGCGCTGTTGACCGAGCGGCAGCGACTCCGCCGGTCGGTCCGCCACGGCAGCCAGGCCCACGCGCTCCAGCACCGCATCGGCCTGCGCCCGCAGCTCGCGATCTTCGCGACGGCAGCGCGCCAAGCGCAACGCAGCCTCCACGAAGCCATGGCGAGCATTGCAGTGCGCTCCTACCATCACGTTTTCTCGCACAGTCATGCGCCGAAAAATGCGATCGCCTTGGTAGACGATCGCAATGCCTCGGCGAGCGCGCTGATCCGGGCGCAAGCGATCGAGCGCTTCATTCTGCAGCAGGATGCGTCCTGCGCTGGGTGCGAGGTGGCCGGAAATCATGTGAAATAACGTGGATTTGCCGGCGCCATTGGGTCCGATGATGCCTCGGAGCTCACCCGGCTCCACGCTGAAGCTCACGTCGGCCACCGCGTAGACGCCGCCAAATCGCCGGCTGAGTCCTTCGACCCGGAGCATCGTCTTACTGTTCCGCGACTACGCGCGTAAGCTTCGCCTTCGCCCAGTCCGTCGGCACGAACTTGCCTTCGACTACTAGGTTCACGGAGATGTAATCGCGGCTCAAGCCAGAGTGATCGGTCGGAGTGTATTGGTACTTACCGTTGGGCGTCAGCAGGCTCACGTTATCCAGCGCCTGCTGGATCTTGGGGCGTTCGGTGCTGCCGGCCTTCTTGATGGCCTCGAACAGCAGTAAGCAGGCGCTGTAGCCGTCCTGTGCGAATTGAGGTGGCGGGTAGCCGTGCTTCTGCTGAAAGGGCGCCGCCATCTGCTGAATCACTTGCTTCTGCGGGCCGTCCGGGAGGTATTCGCCGACGACGCCGATCGCGCTCAGCACCGTGACGCCGTTACCCGCAGGGCCGACCGGATCCAGCCAGAGCTTGCTGGCTTGCCCCGGGGTCAAGAACAGCGGAACCTTCACTCCCGCAGCAGCGTGCTGCTTCGTTACGGTCACACCCGTTGGGCCTGTGCCCCAGAACAGCAGCGCCTCCGCGCCGGAGCCTTTGATGTGCGTGAACATCGGGCTAAAATCGTTGGTGGTGGTCTCGAACTCTTCGTCACGCACGATCTGAACGCCGTACTTGCTGGCCAGTGCTTTCGTCGCGTTGTATCCAGAGATCGCGTAAGCGCCCTTGGTGTCGTGGGCGACGGCGATCTTCTTGATCTTCTGGTCGTGCATGTATTCGAGGTAACGCTCGGCGTAGGCATTCGCGAGCGCGGGGATCACGAACACGAACGGCTTGAGCGGGACGACCTGCTCCTCCGCGGGTGTGAGCGACAGGTAGGGGATCCCATCCGTCTGAGTCAAAGGGATGGTGGCGAGCGCGGAGTTCGAGAACACGGAGCCAATCACAGCCACGACGTTCTGCGCTTTCAGGTCGTTGTACGCGAGCACCGACTTGTCAGGCAGCGTCTGATCATCGCGCGTGAGGATCTCCACCTTCTTGCCTAACAGCCCGCCCGCGGCATTGATCTGCTCGACGGCGAGGTCGACGGCTTTTTTGTCCTCGCTGCCGAGCGCGGAAAACTTACCCGTCAGCGAGGCGATCAGTCCGACTCGAATCGTCTCCGGTTTCGCGACGGAGGCAGCGTTCGTGTCGACCTGGAGCTCCCTGGTTGGTTGCGGCTCCGACCCCTTACGGCATGCGACGGCCAGACACAGCAGCGAGAGGCTCGCGAACATTCGGCGGTTACATTCCATCGACATCTCCAGTTCTATAGGTCGAGCTTTCTTCACGGATCCGCGAGAGTGACACCGAGGTAGAGCATGTTGCTGGGCTGGCTCCGTGCCGCCGTCGTCGCCGTGGGCGCGAAGTACGTGTCACCGCGACGATAGCCCAGTTGAAAGCGAGCAAACCAAGCAGCAATGTTGTAGCTGAGCTGTGCGTCGAGCAGCGTGGAAGCATCCGCGCCCGGAGCTGCGTCGAGAGCGCGCTGATAACGAACGGTGGCGCGCAACTTCCCGATCCCGATGGGCTTGGGCAGCATGTATCCCACCGACGCCAACCAAAAATCCTTCCAGCGTTGGAAATCCCCTCCGTACTTGTAGTACGCGCCGACTACCGAGATCGTCCCCGCATCGGCGATGTTTTTCTCGACGGTGAGATCCGCCGTGACGTTGGTGTAATCGTCCGTCAGCGGCACCGTCGGCGGCGTCGTCGCTGGGACGACCTGCACGGAGCCTTGCTTTTGGTACTGACCGCCGATACCGATGGAAATCAGGTCCTTCGTCCCGAAGTACGTGGTGCGATGATAGAAGGCTGGCTCGCCGTTCAACAAGCTGACCTGAATGCGCCCACTCAATAGCGGGTTCAAGGCAGGGTCGTACAGGTTGAATGCACCCAAGTAGTACTTGATCAGACCCTTCATCGGGGCACCCCAGACGGTTACGCCGACATCACGTCCGACAGCGCCGGCCTTGGGCAACGCGGGCGCAGCGACCAGCGGAAAAAAACCGGGGAAGAAGAACTCGTCCATGCCCCAGGGACCGCTCGGTGCGAAGCGGTCCACGACGACGAGCATCCGGCCCACGTAGATGTTGAGCTCAGGGCGCAGCTCGATGCGCGCGATGACGTCGAGGGGCTGCACGTTCACGGAGCTGGGTGACCCCGGGGTTCCCGCATAGTTGAGCGTCAGCGACAGTTGCCATTTGAGGTAACGATGAATCTGTCCGGCCGTGAGCAGGTCGGCTGTCAGCACCGCACCGATGTCATTGAGTTTCGTCGGATCCGTGGGATTTTGCAGCCGGAGACCGGCTTGCATACGCCCGCCGAAATCGATGTTCGGAATGGCAGGAGGGAAGGCCGGTGCGATGGGACCGGCCGGCGCCTCGCCATCGGGAATCGCGGAGGGTGGTGGCCCACTCGGGGGTAGCGGCGCCGCAACAGGTGGTGGCGTACTCGGCGTTACAGCCGGCGGCGGTTCGGCGTTCGGCGCGGCCTCCCGGTTCTCTGTAGGTGCAGCGGGGGCTGGTTCGGTCGCCGCGTTCGGTTCGGGAGCAGGAGTTGGCTCTTGCGGTGGCGTCGTCGCCTGAGCCCACGCGAAGCTGCCCCACGCGGAGGCCCCCGCGATCAACCAGACCGCCAGCAATCTCGACTGCCCCACCGATCTAGACCATCGACGCATTCTCACTCTCCTGAGCGCAAAGCTGTATTCCCCAAGGACTTCGCGACGCTGGCGCGCCAGCTGCACGAGTTGGCACGGCCGTAACGGCGTCCGACCAGAAGTACTATAGTATACCTCATCAGCGCTCTCTATAATAATCTTCAGCTCTGCGAGGCCATTCACCGTGAGGAGCAACTCAGCTGATCATGTGAAAACTCTCGCAAAACACCGGCGTATCGAAAAGTTCCGTTGCGGGTGGGCGCTGCGGACGAGGTGGACAGCTAAGATCTACTATAGTATATCCGGCTGAGTTCCTGACGACCGGTAGAGACTGCCGCACCGTGAGTTACGCTGGCCCCATCCCCGAGCAATTGTTCACGCCTCCCGCGGTGGAGCTGCTGCGTCGTGAGCACGATCAGCTGCTGCGCTCGCGTCACGTACTAAAGGCCTATGCGCGTTGCACGGGTGAGTTCCTCGAACACTGGGCGCGGCGCGCGCCCGAGAGAGCCTTTCTGTTGGAGCGCGCCGGGCGAGACTGGCGCGGGCTCAGTTACGCAGAGATGCTGGAGCAAGTGCGTCGCGTTGGCGCGTGGCTGCTGGGCCGCGAGCTCTCTACGGAGCGCCCGGTTGCGATCTTATCGGAGAACAGCGTGGAGCAAGGCGTGCTCACGTTGGCCTGCTTACACGTGGGTGTTCCGGTAGCGCCGATCTCGCCTGCGTACTCTTTGCAGTCGAAGGATTTCGGCAAGCTGAGGGCCATCGTGCGCGCGCTGCGCCCGGGCCTGATCTACGTGAGTGATGCGGAGCGCTTCGGGCCAGCCTTGGGCGCGATTCGCGAACTTCACCAGGCGCTGATCGTGAGCGGCGACAACTCTGACGCAGGCGGTGTGGTGACCTTCGACTCGCTCAAGCAGCTGCGCAACGACGACGCCGTGCAACGCGCGTTCGCCGCGCTCACACCCGACACGGTGGCCAAAGTGATGTTCACGTCGGGCTCCACCAGCGAGCCCAAAGGCGCGATCAATACGCAGCGCATGTTGTGCTCCAACCAACAAGCCATCGCCCAGATCTGGGCGTTCTTGAGCCGCCCCCCCGTGCTGCTCGACTGGTTGCCGTGGCATCACACCTTCGGCGGCAATCACAACTTCAACATGGTGCTCCGGAACGGCGGCACGCTGTACATCGATCGTGGCCGGCCGCTCCCGGGCCAGTTCGAAGAGACGCTCGCGAATTTGCGGGAGGTGTCGCCCTCTCTCTCGCTGAACGTGCCCCGCGCGTACGACATGCTGGTCGTCGCGCTTCGCGGCGATGCCGAACTGCGCGGCCGTTTCTTCGCCCAGCTCGAGTGCGTGTTTTACGCCGGCGCGTCGTTGCCGCAGCACCTGTGGGAAGCGTTGCGCGAATTGGCCAGGCAAACCCTGGGACGCGAGCTGCCCATGCTGTCCTCCTGGGGACTGACGGAGACCGCGCCGACCGCCACCATCGGCCACTTTCAACCGGACCGCGCGGGCATCATCGGCCTGCCGCTTCCCGGCAGCGAACTCAAGCTGGTGCCGAACGGTGACAAGACCGAGGTGCGCGTGCGCGGGCCGAACGTGACGCCGGGCTATCTGGGGCGCGCGGATCTGTCGGCAGATTGCTTCGACGAAGAGGGATTCTTCAAGACCGGGGACGCCGTGCGCTTCGTGGATGCACAGCACCCGGAGTGTGGACTGCTGTTCGACGGACGCATCGGTGAGGACTTCAAGCTCAGCACGGCCACTTGGGTCAACGTGGGCGCGCTGCGCCTGGACGCGATCGCGGCGCTCGCTCCCGTAGCGCAAGACGTGGCGGTCGCGGGGCACGACCGCGACGAAATTGGTCTGTTGGTTTTCCCGAACCTCGCCGGCTGCCGCACGTTGTGCCCGGATCTCGCGGAGGATGCGGCACCGCAAGTCGTGCTGACTCACGCGGCCGTGCGCGCGCGCATCACGCAAGGTCTCGCGCAGCTGACCCGAACAAGCACAGGCTCATCGACGTGCGCTCGCCGGGCGCTGTTGCTGCTCGAACCGCCGTCCATCGATGCCGGCGAGATAACCGACAAGGGCTACATCAATCAACGAGCCGTTTTGACGCGCCGAGCGGCGCTCGTCGCCAAGCTGTACCAGGTGCCGCTGGAGCCCGAGGTGATCACGGCGCCCAGCGCGAGCTCACAAAGCGGCGAGGGCGCGCGCTGAGCGCGGGCCACGTAGGTCGGGAGATCGGAGTTACACATGCACGAATCCTTGCAAAGCCACGCACTCATCGCTCGTTACGACGACATTTGGTTGCTCGGCGGCGCGCGCACACCCTTCGCTGATTACAGCAGCGTGCTCAGCGGCGTTTCACCGACGGATCTCGGTATTCACGCCGCGCGAGCGCTGTTCGAGCGGCTCGGTGTGCCGGCGGCGGACGTGGGGACCGTAGTCGCTGGCAACGTGGCGCAGTCGAGCTTCGACGCCTTTTACCTGCCGCGCCACATTGGGCTGTATTCGGGCGTTCCGCTCGGGGTCCCGGCGCTGCTCGTCCATCGATTGTGTGGAACGGGCTTCGAGACGATCTCGAACGCCGCCGATCAGATCGCGCTCGGCAGAGCCAAGCTCGCGCTGTGCGTCGGTGCGGAGTCGATGTCTCGCAATCCCGTGGCCGCGTTCACCCATCGCAGCGGCTTTCGTATGGGTCAGGTGGAGTTCAAAGACTTCTTGTGGGAAGCGACGCTCGATACGGCCTCCAACACGCGCATGGGGGAGACGGCCGAGAACCTCGCGCGCCGCTATGAAATCACGCGTGAAGAAGCGGACCGTTTCGCGGCGCTCAGCTTCGCGCGTGCGCAGAGCTCGTGGGACGACGGCTACTATCAGGATGAGATCGCAGCGGTGACGTCTCAGCACTGGCCGCTCGAGGGGTACCAGCCCCGTGGCATCGCGCTGCCCCGTAAGGTGGAGCGATTCGATCGCGACGAGCACGTCCGCGCGAGCCCGTTCGAGGTACTGCAAAAGCTTCGTCCCGCCTTCGGCAAGGACGGCGTACAGACTGGCGGAAATAGCTCCGCGATCGTCGATGGCGCCGCTGCGGTGCTGGTCGCATCCGGAGAGTACGTGCGCGCGCACGGGTTGAAACCGCTGGCGCGTGTGCTGGCGAGCGCCGTGGTCGGTGTGCCGCCTGAGGTGATGGGCATCGGGCCGGCGCCCGCGATCCGGGCCTTGCTAGGGTCGCTCGGAATCGATCAAAACAGCGTGGCGCGCTTCGAGATCAACGAGGCGTTCGCCGCCCAATACATCGCGGTCGAGCGCGAGCTCGGCCTGGATCGTGAGCGGGTCAATGTGCACGGTGGCGCCATCGCCATCGGCCATCCGCTCGCGGCTTCCGGCGTACGGCTGACGACAGCCGCGGCCCGCGCGCTCGATCGCGCCAAAGGTGAGTTTGCGATTGCCTCCGCCTGCGCCGGCGGAGGCCAAGGCGTCGCCATTCTTCTGCAGCACGCCACGTGATCAACGTTCAACCTTCGAGAACCAGACATGCAACTGAACGCATCGACTTTCATCGTAACCGGCGGCAGCTCGGGCCTTGGGGCGGCTACCGTCCGGGGCTTCCACGCGCAGGGCGCTCGCGTCGTGATCGCCGACCTGAAC
>Ga0247764_1000563_pt1 | contig 13001 bp, 13 predicted proteins | sample UWRJL051202B4_FD_179932 | JGI IMG/M metagenome (GOLD analysis project Ga0247764, IMG submission 179932) | Plant litter microbial communities from Arlington Agricultural Research Station in Wisconsin, United States - UWRJ-L051-202B-4 | ecosystem: Environmental > Terrestrial > Plant litter >...
ACGGAGATGCTGGTCGACGGCTTCCTGGATCTCTACCGCAGCGGCATTCTCAATCGCTGTGTTTTTCCGAGTGCACGGTTGCAGCGCCTGCTCGACGAAAGCGACATCACCGCGGACAATCTCGGCGAGCGCACGCTGCTGGCGCTGCACGAGTCCGGCATGAACCGCATGTCTTACGCCGACTTCAATGAGTTTCGCGACGTCGGCCTGTTCCGTGAAGAGGTGCAATACGAACAGGGACAGTTGATCGCCCCCGACGGCACTCGCCTGCCGGCCAATTTCTCCGATCCGCATTCCCGCAAGCAGATCGCGCGCACCTGCCTCGGCGAACGATTGCGTAACGGCATCCTGATCGATGCCGGCTTTTTTTTCGGGCCGAAGAAATTCTACAAGCAGCTGCGGGAATTACCGGCAGGCAAGCGGGCGTTATTCGCCATGCGCGGCATCAGTTTCGTCAACGAACTGCAGGGCCACGAATGGGAACTCAAAGTGGCGCAGCGCCGCTATGCGCGGTTCGTGAATACCGCGATGATGGTCACGGGCCTCGGCGCAGCGGTGTCAGACACACTCGGCGACGGCCGCGTCGTCAGCGGTGTCGGCGGGCAATACAACTTCGTCTCGATGGCGCACGCCTTGCCCGAAGCCAGATCCATCCTATGCGTTCGAGCCACGCGCACAGCGCATGGCAAGCCCTCATCGAACATTGTCTGGAACTACGGCAACGTCACCATCCCTCGGCACCTGCGCGATATCTTCGTCACCGAATATGGCATCGCCGACCTGCGCGGCAAGACGGATCACGAGATCGTCGCCGCGCTGGTCTCGATCATGGATGCCCGATTCCAGGAACAGTTCGTCGGCGACGCCAAGCGGGCGATGAAGCTGCCTCGCAGCTACACCATTCCGGATCGAGCCCGCGCCAACCTGCCCGGGCAGCTCGCGAAGATCATGGCGCCGTGGCGCCAGCAAGGACTGTTCGACGAATTGCCGTTCGGCTCGGAGATGACGCGCGAGGAAGTCGAACTGGCCAAAGCACTGCGGCGCGTCGCCAGCCAGGCAGGCTCATGGTCCGGACGACTGGCGCTATTGAAACAGGTGCTGCTGGCTACTCCGGATCGCACGACGCTTGCGTCGCTCAAGCGAATGGATCTGCACCGCCCCGAAACTTTGCGGCAACGCCTGCAACAACGCCTGGTGATCGCGGGCTTGAAATCGGTCCGGGTCGATGCCGGTAGCCGCGACTAACGAGTCGAACGGCCTGTCACAGCAGATCGCGCGACTTCTCGCTGAGACTCTCGATGGCCTTACCGATGTCTTCGCAGGACGTGCCATTCGCCAGGATGCCACGGGAAACGCTGGGTAATACCCGACCTCTCGCACTCGGCATGCGGGCCTGCACATCCCGCATCGTCGCTCCTTGCGCTCCCACGCCCGGCGCCAGGATGAAAGACGTCGGCATGGCAGTCGCCATTTCCTCGGCGTCATCGCAGGTAGCGCCTACGACAGCGCCGATGGCTCCCGGGGAAACGTTGCCGTGTCGTTCGTTCAACCGCGTGATTTCAGCGCACAGGTGGCGGGCAACTGTCGTACCGTCGGCCATTCGCGCCGTTTGCAGCCCGATGCCTTCGGGGTTCGACGAGCGCACCACGACGAACACGCCACCCTCGTTCTGCACGGCCATCTTGATGAATGGATCGAGCGCGCCCAGGCCGAGATACGCATGCGTCGTCACCGCATCCACACGCAGCGAGGTCGTCTGCGAAAAATAGCCTTCGGCATACGCGGCGCCGGTGGTGTCGATATCGCCTCGCTTACCATCGAGCAGCACGAGAACTTCTCTCGCGCGCGCCTGCCTGACCAGTTCCTCCAGCGCCAGCATTCCCGTGCTGCCGAAGCGCTCGAAGAAAGCCGACTGCGGCTTGATGATGGACAACTGGAAGCTCACGGATTTGAGCACGCGCAGCCCGAAGGAGAGCGCGCCTTCCGGACTATCGGGTAATCCGCAGGAAGCCAGGAGCGCAGCGGAAGGATCGATGCCCACGCATAACGGGCCGTAAGCACGGATTCGTTGCAGCAGGCGGGAGGCGAACTGACTCATGAGACGCGCGACATTGCAGGAGGTGGCGGTATTGTACCGGGCAGACCGGAAAAATGGCGTCAGGCCGGCGCCTGGAATCCATGCTCGCGATAGGTCAGCACCAGGGTGTCGCGCACTCCGGCATCTCCCTGCGGCAGGATCGGCGTCGTCTCATGAATGACGTTCGCATCGTCGAGCAGTAGGGCCGTCCACGGCTGCGTCATGGTGAACCGCACACCCGCCGTGCCTCGCGCTTCGAATACTCGCGTTTCACCGCCGCGCACATGATGCCGACCGACCAGAACGACTGCGACATAGTCGACACCATCGCGGTGAGCGCCTTCCGGCGTCGGCCTGCCTATACCCGCGGCCGTATCGATCCGGAACTGGTGCGCTTCGACGTACCAGCGACTCACCTTCGCGGCCTGCGCAAACAGCAGGCCGAGGCCGCGGATCAATCCTTCCCAGGCGCTGTCATTCAGGACGAGGGGGTCCACCGGTTCGAACCAGCGTTCCATTCCACCGTGCAGGGCGTTGTAGTCGGTCGGTTGCCAGTGGGCGCGATGCGGGGAAAGTTCGAGGATGCCGTCGGGCAGACTCTGCACGAAGCAACTGTGGCGACGAAATCTGTAGTGACCGCCGTCGCGCAGGTAATTGTCTTGCGGCAGCCGCGACCAACTGTCACGCAGGGCATCGAGAGCGGTCAACTCGACGTTCACCGCCTCGCTGAGCTGGGCGGGCTGCAGCAAGGCGTAACCCGACTGCTGCAGTTGACTGACGATGGATGCGTTATTCATGGGGCTCGAATTCTTGCACAACGCCCGGGATTGCGCTTTCGCGGCTGAACCCACGATCAACGAGTCTCGGGCGCGAGCAGCTGTCGCACATTCTCCGGCGGCCGGCCGATCGCAGCGGCATTCCCATGAACGAGGATAGGACGCTCGATCAGGATGGGGTCGGCCACCATCGCAGCGATCCATTGCGCGTCGCTCAGGACTTTGCCCGAGTACTTCTCCAGGAACACCGGTTCCTTCTTTCTCACCAGGTCGATCGCCGCGATGCCTAGCTTGCGGACGATGGCGGTCAGCTCGGTGACGCTCGGAGGCTGCTTGAGGCACTCGATGATGAGCGGCTGAATGCCACTCGCCTGTATCAGCGCCAGCGTCTCGCGACTCTTGCTGCACGCTGGGTTGTGATAGAGGACGAATGTATGACCGGTCGCATCTGCGACTGGCTCCAAGGGTGTGAGTTCGTGCATCAGACAGGCAGGCGAGCTGAGTTCAAGCGGTTCGTCCGTTGCGCCGGGTTTGTTTCTTTCGCTCATAGTCGAGAGTATGCCGTGCCTGGAACTACGATCGACAGTCGCAACGTCGTCTGTGATGCACCCACCATTCGCAAAGAGGACCGCGCGGAGTCTTACTCGGTATACACCACGCAGGACAAACCGCGAATCATGTTGCGTGAGGATATGCCTGGAGAATTGGTGTCGGTACTGGTTGCCATGGAGGAGTGAATGCAGATCGGTTCGAGCTGACGCAGATGCATCGCGGATGTAGGATCGCGCCTGTCTGGTTCGTCCTTCGACCCGCGTTGCGTTGCGAATACTTCAGGAGAAGCCACTATGGCCAACGATTTCTGCTGGTACGAATTGATGACCACTGACCGCAAGGCGGCAGCGGCGTTTTATGAATCGGTAGTTGGATGGCGCGCCCACGAGACCGATCTGCCGGGCATGCCATATACGCTGCTTTCCGTGGGTGCTGCGGACGTCGCCGGAATGATGGACCTGTCCGAGGAAGCCTGCAAAGCCGGGGCGCGACCGGGCTGGATCGGCTACATCGCCGTCGATAACGTCGACACATATTCCAAGCGCGTCACCGAAGCCGGCGGGTCTGTCCATCGACCACCGGCTGACATCCCCAACGTCGGCCGTTTCGCCGTGGTCGCCGATCCGCACGGCGCCGCGTTCGTGCTGTTCACTCCAGGCGGCACGCCAGCTGCACGACCGGAGCCACGTTCACCCGGCACGGTTGCCTGGCATGAGTTAATGGCCGGCGACGGTGCGAGCGCATTCGCTTTCTATTCCGGTTTGTTCGGCTGGAGTAAATCGCAGGCCATGGACATGGGGCCGATGGGCACCTATCAACTGTTCAATGCAGGCAAAGAGGATATCGGCGGCATCATGACCAAGATGCCGGAAATCCGTGCGCCGTTCTGGACGTACTACGTTGTGGTGGAAGCTATCGACGCCGCCACTGCGCGAGTGCAAGACAAAGGCGGGAAGGTGCTCAACGGGCCGATGCAGGTGCCGGGCGGTAGCTGGATCGTGCAGTGTCTCGATCCGCAGGGAGCGATGTTTGCGTTGACGGCGATGGCGAAGTAATCGACGAAGGCCGCACCTGATTTCATCTTCGACGTATCGGCAACCGAGATATATAACCGGCCGCGAACTGCGACCGGTTCCCAAAGGGCGCGCTCCTATGCCTTTCTCGCGAGCAGACGTTAACTCAACGACAGTATGATGCTCCAAAGCGGGAATCCAGCCGTTGCATGCAGTAATCTTGCCGCAGCCTGGATTGACCGTATCAAGGAGCCCCCGATGCCGAAATGGATGACTGCAATCGCTCTCACTCTGCTGGCAGCAGCCCTGCCGACGCAACCGGTGCGGGCGGCCGGCAACGCGCTGACGACCATCGCCGAGCAATCCGGCTTCAAGCGCACCGGGCGGTTCGTCGAAGTCGAGGCGTTATGCGCAGCGTTTCAGCAGAAGTATCCGCAGTCGGTGCGCTGTGTTGAATTCGGGCGCAGCCCTGAAGGTCGGCCGATGCTGGCGCTGGTGGCTTCGGGGGATGGCACTTTCGATGCAGCGGCGAACCGTGCGAAACATCGCGCCGTCGTGCTGATTCAGGGTGGCATTCACGCGGGTGAGATCGATGGCAAGGATGCGGGTTTCCTGGTGTTACGACAGATGCTCGAAGGTCGCACCAGCGCGGGTGTGCTGGATCGCGTCACCTTCGTGTTCGTGCCCGTGTTCAATGTCGATGGACACGAGCGCTTCGGTCGCTGGAATCGTCCCAACCAAGTGGGGCCGGAGGAGATGGGTTGGCGCGTCACTGCGCAGAACCTGAATCTCAATCGGGATTACGTGAAGGCCGAGGCGCCCGAGATGCACGCGATGCTCCGCCTGCTCAATGAATGGGATCCGATTCTGTACGCGGATCTGCACGTCACCGACGGCGCCGAGTTCGAACACGATATTTCGCTCGGCGTCGCGCCGACGCTTGCGGGCGATGCCAAGTTGCGCGCCAGTGCGGTCGGCATACGCGACGAACTGCTGCAGCGACTGAAGGCGCAGGGCTCGCTGCCGGTGGATTTCTATCCTTCGCTGGTGCGTGACGACGATCCGACGTCAGGCTTCATCGTCAACATCTCGTCACCGCGCTTCTCGCAGGAATACTGGGCCAAGCGCAATCGCATCGGCGTGCTGGTGGAGACGCATTCGTGGAAGGATTACCCCACGCGCGTACGCATCACTCGCAACTCGATCGTCGGCATGCTGGAACTCGCCGCGGCGAACGGCGAAAGCTGGCTGGCTGCGGCGGCTGAGGCCGATCGTAATTCGCAATCGCTGGATGGCCGGGCGGTGGTGCTTGCTTATGGAAACACCGAGCACTCCACGCCGATCGATTTTCGCGGCTACGCTTACACGCGCACCGAATCGCCGATTTCCGGCGCGCTGATGACACGCTACGACAACAAGACACCGCAGATCTGGCACGTTCCGTTGTATGACGAGGTCAAGCCGACATTGACCGTGCCCGCTCCTCGCGGTGGTTATATCGTGCCCGCGGCGCATGCCGCGTGGGTTGAAGCGAAGCTGGCTCTGCACGGTATTTCCAGTCGTCGCATGACGAAGGCGATCGCGTCGGGCGATCTGCAGATTTTTCGTGCGAGAGAAGCCAAGCTTGCGCCGCAAACCTTCGAGGGGCGCGCATCGCTTACCGTGACCGGTGAGTGGCAGGCGGCGAAGCGCGCCGTGCCGATCGGATCGCTGTTCGTGCCCATCGAGCAGCCGCGCGCGGAGCTGGTCATGACCCTGTTCGAACCGCAGGCACCCGATTCGTTCGTGAGCTGGGGTTTCTTCAACGCGGCGTTCGAGCGCAAGGAATACATGGAAGCGTACGTCGCCGAAGCCGTCGCGGAGGAAATGCTCAAGGACACTGCTATTCGCGCGGAATTCGATAAGAGACTCAGCTCGGATCCGGAATTCGCGAAGAGCCCCGGCGAACGCCTCGACTTCTTCTATGCGAAGCATGCGTCGTGGGACGATCAATACAATCTTTATCCGGTGTATCGGACGGAGAAGGAGCTGCAGTAAGGCTCTTTCTTTCCTTCCTCCCTGGCCGACTGTGGGCGACTGGGGAGGAAGCGATCACCTCGGCGGCATCGTCTCCGGCTCGATTCCCTTGCTGCGCAGCCAGTCGCGCAGGGCGGGGCCGGTGCCGCTGGGCCAGACGCGAACTTGTTCTGGCGGCACATGCTTGAAGTCATCGAGTTCGTCGTTCAGGCGGATGATGCCAGTGGCTTGCACATGGAAGGCGATGATCACCTGGTTCATACGCTCGAAGGGATAGGCGCCGATCAGCGTCGGTGGCGACTGCACGTCGAGATTCAGTTCCTCTTTCACTTCACGGACAGCGCATTCCTGCGGCGATTCGACGCGTTCGAGAAAGCCGGTGATGACGCCGTAAAAATCCCAGTGCCGCGGCCATGCCTTGTTTCGCGCCAGCACCACAGCGCCTTCGTGCTCGACGATGGCGGCGACGACGGGCGTCGGGTTGTCGTAATAGACGAATCCGCAACTGGCGGAACAGGCTCGCCTCGACTCACTGTTGACGATGGCGTCGGCGAGAGGTGCGGCGCAATTGGGGCAGAAGTTGAAAGCCATGGCGGAATCTTATCCGATCCCGCCCGCGGAAAACTTCCGCCCCTGCTCCCACAAGGGCATTACCTATCGAGTTCCGCGGCCTTCGCTTCGTCCGCTTTCGCTTCGGCGGTCTTGCCCATCACGCTGTAGATATCCGCCCGACGGAAGTAACCATCCGGCTCACGCGGCGCCATGGCGATGGCCTTGTCCGCATCGCGCAGCGCTTCGTCGTTCTTCTCCTGCGAGGCATAGATTCGTGCGCGGTTGAGATAGCCGGCGGCATCGTCGGGCTTGAGCGCGATGTACTTGCTGGCGTCTTCGATCGCGGCCTCGTACTTACCGGACGCATCGCGAGCCCGGGACCGTAGCAAATAAAGATCGGCGCGCTCCGGGGCTTGGTCGATGGCTCGGCGTAGCAGGCTCACGGCGTCTTCCGGGTGACCTTTCGACATCGCATTCTGGGCCTGCAGCAGCAGGTCATCGACATTTTTACTCGACTGGGCGATCGCGGCCTGCGACAGGACCGTCAAAGCTCCTGACAGTAAGACCAGGCACAGGGAACGGGAAACAAGGGTTCTCATGGCGGGCAACATGACGGCATCCTCTTCCGGTTGCGGATCTTGCGTGCACAGTATGCGCCTGCGAATGAATGCCGGGAATATCGTTCCGTAGATAACTCAACAGTGGTTGGCGCGGCGCTTCTTTTCGAGCTTGGCCTTCTGCTCCCGCAACCGTTCGCCTTCACGCACGGTGTATCCCGAACGCATCTTGCGGGCGATGTCTCGAAGCGAGCTGTTGACTCGTTCGCACTCGGCGAGGCGCTTCGAGGAACCGGCGGCGGCCGGCTTTCGCCGAGCCTTCTTCTTGGCGCCCGTTGCCGGAGTCTTGGGCGGCGCTGCCGCTTCGTCCGGCTCGTAGCCGCTGACGCGGCTATCGTCGGGGAGGAAGGCCTCTGCTCCGGGGGCGCAGGGGCGATCCGATAAGGTGGTGACGCCATCCGCTTTGCAGCGGTAGATCACCCGGGCTTCGATGGCGTTGGCAGTGTTCGATGCCCACGCGACTAGCGTGGCGCTCAAAAACATCGAGGGAAGATTCGGCCCGGTCCGGCAACGATGATGACGCATGACACCTCCTTGTGTTGCTGGAGTGTCAGCCGAAAGGCCTCGCCGCGACCGGTGAATTATTGGGGTCTTTGAGGAGATTTGCCCGGCGGCGCCTCGAATAGAGCGCTGAGCGAAGAAACGTAACTGATTGCGATCACCGCGCCCCACAGCGTCGAGGACAGATCGATCAGCAGCGACGCCCAGCCGGACTGGATCCACACGCCGCCCAACGGATAGAACAGCAACTGTAGCAGCGTCATGGAGACCGCCAGGCCGCGCGACCAGGGCCGGAATTGAAACAATCCGACGATGGCGCCCACGATGCCGCCGAACGTGATGAGCACCAGCAGGCTGGACAGCAGCAGCGTCGCATCCGGTTGGGGAGGCAGCTCCTTGAACGCCTTGAGCAAGGTCGGCGGGATCAGCGCGAACTGCGCGTCGATCATGCTGCCGACCAGCCCGGTGACGATGCTGGCGAGCAGCAGGCCGCGGAATAACTTTATCGACGAGGACAACGTCAGGCCGCCTTCAGCACGATGACCCGCTCCGCCTGGTTGCGCAGCAGCCGTCCGAAGCCCACCGAATCGTAGAATTCGTAGAGCGCCGCCAGGTCCGGGGCGCGTCGTTGCAGGTCGGCCAGGGTCACTGCGATCGGCATGTCGCATGCGATCTCGGTGAGCTGTCGCGCGAGGAACGCCGATTCGCGATGGTCGCGCAGCTGGCTCACGACGAACGGAGCATTGCGCATCTTGAGCTTGAGTATGCGTTCCAGCTCATCGTACACATGCAGCAGCGACTCGAAGTGATACAGCAGTGTCGACGCTGTCTTGCGGCCGATGCCGGGCACGCCGGGAATGTTGTCCACGGCATCGCCCATCAGCGCGAGAAAGCAGGCCATTCGTTCCGGCAGCACGCCGAAGCGGCCGGCGATGTCGCCATAGTTGAAGCGCTTGTCGCTGATGTAATCCCAGTACACATCGCCGGGACGCAGCACCTGCGAGAGGTCCTTGTCGCGGGTGACGACGGTGACCTGTTGTCCGCAGTCACGCATGCGCGACGCCAACGTACCGATAATATCGTCGGCTTCATATTCGCCGCTGACGAAGGTGGCGACGCCGAATGCTTCGCACATGCGCCGGCACAACGCGAACTGGCGACGCAGGTCTTCGGGAGCAGGTTCGCGATTGGCCTTGTAAGCGGGATAGAGACGCTTGCGGTAAGAAGTCGCCAGGCTCTCGTCGAAAGCCACGGCAATGAACTGCGGCGAGACGCGCTCGATCAGGTCACCCAGAAAGCGAGCAAAGCCGTGCAACGCGTTCACCGGGTTGCCATCGAGGTCCGTCAGCGTGTTCGGCACCGAGTGATAGGCGCGGAACATGAAGATGGAGGCGTCGATGAGATAGAGCATTGAGGGACATTGACGGGGAAATCAGCGGGGAGCTTAGCAGTGTTGGGGCGGTTTGGCTTCGCGGTGGCCGGCTCCGCCGGGGGACCCTCACCCCGCGCTCCCGCTCTTGCGTGCGCTCTGCCGAACCGGAAGAGGTTGAGAGTAGAGCGCCTCCGGCTCTCTACCTCTCCCGGTTTCGGGAGAGGTCGCGCTAACGTAGTTAGCGCGGGCGAGGGCCTCCCGGCGAAGCCGGCTAAGAAGCCTTCAGCCGTGCGTGGAGCGGGCTCGAGCGCGGGAAGTGCGCCAGCAGGTATTCCATCTGGTCCGCCATGACGCGACGGCCTTTGAGGTAGATGTATTCGGCGTAGGTCGGTGTGAACGGCACTGCGAGCAACTGCAGGCCCGCTTGTTCAGGGGTTTTCCAGGCTTTCTGGTTATTGCAGCGACGGCAGGCGGTGACGACGTTGGTCCATGTGTCGCGGCCTCCCTGGCTCAGGGGACGCACATGGTCGCGGGACAACTGGTTCGAGGGAAAACGCATGCCACAGTAGAGGCACAGGTGCGCGTCGCGCCGGAACAGCGTCTGGTTGTTGAGCGGCGGAATATAGTCGTGGCGCAGGTTGCCGGGGTTATGCGTGTGCCCCATGGTGGCGATGATGGAATTCACATCCACCACCGTGCGCCGGCCGGAGCGGGCGTTGGTGCCGCCGAACAGGCGATACAACTGGCTGCCGCAGGCGTACGCCACCTGCTCTGTGTGGTAAAGCCGCACCGCGTCGCGGTAGTCGATCCATTCCAGCGGCATTCCTGACACGTCCGTGCGCAGGATTTCCTGGCTCAAGTTGTACAGATATTGCACGACTGATATTGCGCTGTGGCCGTCCCATAGTTGGGCCCAGGCCTAGGCTGTACCTAGACATGGGTCTTCGGTTCAGTCCAACAATACGCGAGGCGAGGCGAAGTCGAAAGAGGGGGGACCGGACCGGCGTGGAAGTTAAGTCACAAAGCGACGCGAATTGGCAGTCACACGGCTGCAATAAAGCCGTTGACTTCAGTGCCCGCCTTCCAGCGACTTCACGGCCTGGATCATCGCCACCAGCACTTTCTGGGCATCGCCGTAGACCAGGTTGGTGTTATCGGCGAAGAACAGCTCGTTCTCGACGCCGGAATAGCCCTTGCCCTGGCCTCGCTTGATCACATACACCTGCCGCGCCTGGTCGACGTTCAGGATGGGCATGCCGTAAATCGGTGAGGACTTGTTCGTGCGGGCCGCGGGATTCACCGTATCGTTGGCGCCGATGACGACCGCGACATCGGTCTCTTTGAACTCGGCATTGATGTCTTCGAGGTCGTAGATCATGTCGTAGGGCACGCCGGCCTCGGCCAGCAGCACGTTCATGTGGCCGGGCATGCGGCCCGCCACCGGATGAATGGCGAACTTCACTTCCACGCCCGCGTCGGTCAGCAGTTTCACGAATTCATACAGCTTGTGCTGGGCCTGCGCGACCGCCAATCCGTAACCCGGCGCGATGATGACCTTGGACGCGTAGCGCATGTTGATGGCAGCGTCGCCGGCCTCGGCGGGTTTCTGGCTGCCCTTGATCTCGCCCTGCTGCTCCCCTGCGGCCGCGCCGAAGTTACTGAAGATCACGTTGGCCACCGAGCGGTTCATGGCCTTCGCCATCAGCAACGTAAGCAAGGTGCCGGCCGAACCGACCACCATGCCCGCGATCATCAGCGCGGGGTTCTGCAATACATAGCCTTCGAAGCCCACCGCGAGGCCGGTGAACGCGTTGTACAGCGAGATCACCACCGGCATGTCGGCGCCGCCGATCGGCATGGTCATGAGCACGCCGAAGATCAGGGCGCCGATGAAGAAGGCGGCGACAATCGCATGGGGCGCATGCCCATGCGTTGCGAACACGATGTAGAGGCCGATGGCGAGCGTCACCACGAACACGGTGCCATTGAGCAATTGCTGGCCGCGCATGCGCCAAGTGCCGTTGATGCGGCCGTCGAGTTTGGCCCAGGCAATCAGCGAACCGGCGAGCGAGATCGCGCCGATCAAGGCACCGATGATGGTGACGACCAATGGCACCGTCTGATGAACGGCACTGGCACGCAACAATTCCACGGCCGCAATCGCCGCAGCAGCGCCACCGCCCATGCCGTTGTACAACGCGACCATCTGCGGCATCGCTGTCATCGCGACCCGCTTACCGCTCCACCAAGCCCAGCTGGTGCCGACTGTGAGCGCGATTGCGGCCAGCGCGACGTTCGTCATCAGGTGCGGTTGCGCTTCCGGGCTGATGCCGAACACATAGAGAAAGCTTGCCAGCGTCGCAACCAGCATGCCGACACCGGCGACTACGATGCCGGAGCGCGCCGTGACCGGCGACGACATGCGTTTGAGGCCGTAGATGAACAGGAAGGCCGCCGCGAAATAACTGGCGTCGATGACCAGTTGCGGACTGAAGGAAGGAGTTGGGTTCATCGGGTTACGCCTTGCCTGCCTTGTCGTTCCTGGAATCGCTCTTGGAGTCGCTCTTGGGCGAACTGGGCTTGAACATTTCCAGCATGCGTTCGGTGACCACGTAGCCGCCCGCCGCGTTGCCCGCACCGAGCAGCACGCCGATGAAGCCGATCACCTGCTCGACGGTCGAGGTAGCGTTCAGCAGCGCGAACATGGCGCCGACGACGACGATGCCGTGCACGAAGTTCGATCCCGACATGAGCGGCGTGTGCAAGATGGCCGGCACGCGGCCGATGATCTCGTAGCCGGTGAAGGCCGCGAGCATGAAGATATACAGCGCGACGAAGCCCGTGATCGTGGTGGTGAGATCCATGGAGAACTCCGGAAAATTGCTGGCAGCGAATCGCTCAGGCGCCCGAGACTGCTTTCGCAGCGGCTTCGTTACGAATCTCGCCCGCGTGGGTCAGTGCCGTCTTCGCGATGACTTCGTCGGTCCAGTCGAGCGTAATTGACTTGTCCTTGAGGAACAGCTCGACCAGGTTGAATTGATTCTTGGCGTAGAGCTCGCTGGCGTGTTCGCCCAGCATGCTCGGCACATTCAGCGGGCCGACCACCGTCACCTGGCCGATCTGCACCGTCTCGCCGGGTTGGGTGTATTCGCAGTTGCCGCCGCCCTCCGCTGCGAGATCGACGATCACGCTGCCGGCCTTCATGCCGTCGACCTGCGCCTTGCTGATGAGCTTCGGCGAAGGGCGCCCCGGAATGGCCGCGGTGGTGATGATGATGTCGGCGGATTGGATGTGCTTGGTCACCACCAGCGCGATGCGGTCCTTTTCTTCCTGGGTGAGTTCGCGTGCATATCCGCCTGCGCCGCGGGCATCGACGCCGGTGTCGACGAACTTGGCGCCGAGCGATTCGGCCTGTTCCTTGGTCTCCGGTCGAACGTCGTAGCCTTCGGTCATCGCACCGAGACGGCGAGCCGTGGCCAGCGCTTGCAGGCCGGCGACACCCAATCCCATTACCAGCGTCTTCGC
>Ga0247764_1000564_pt1 | contig 12990 bp, 14 predicted proteins | sample UWRJL051202B4_FD_179932 | JGI IMG/M metagenome (GOLD analysis project Ga0247764, IMG submission 179932) | Plant litter microbial communities from Arlington Agricultural Research Station in Wisconsin, United States - UWRJ-L051-202B-4 | ecosystem: Environmental > Terrestrial > Plant litter >...
CCTCTCGGTGAGCAGGCGTTTGGCGACCGGCACGATCTGCTCGCCCACGAGAATGCCGAGCAATCCCACCAGCGCTACGACGGGCGGCGCCGGCGAGCGCACACCCAGCAGCCCGTAAATGACGCCGACCAGCAGGCCGGCGGCAGCGGAAAGTAGATAGATTTTCATCGCCGGACCTTTGGTCGAGAGGACTTCAGTGCCCTTCCGACGCGCCGAACATGGTCTTCGCGTAGGTGATGCCGAGACCGTACGAGCCGGCGAATTTTCGAGCGATACCGGTGGTCATGTCGTAGGTCTCGCTGCGTGCCCAGTCGCGCTGCAGTTCGAGCGTGTATTGCAGCGAAGTCATCGGACTCACGCCTGCCTGCACCATGCGGTCTACTGCACGGTCGTGTGCTTCGGCGGAAACGTCGCCGCATGCATCGGCGATTGCGTAGACCTCGTAACCCTGCTCTATCGCGGACAGCGCCGGACCGACGATGCACACCGATGTCCACAATCCGCACAGGACCACTCGTCCCTTACCGATGGCATTCACCTGCGCGACCACCGCGGCATCTTCCCAGGAGTTCATCGAGGTGCGATCGAGCAGCGCCTGGCCGGGAAACGCCGCGGTGACTTCCTCGAACATCGGACCCGAGAAACTCTTCGCGGCGACGGTCGTCAGAATTGTCGACACGCCGAACCCGGCTGCCGTATTCGCCACGAGCGCCGCATTGTTCCGCAGCGACGCGCCGTCGATCGAATGCGTGGCGAAGGCCATCTGCGACTGGAAGTCGATCATGATCAACGCATGATCGCGTGGGGTCAGCAGCTTGGAGCCCGGTGTCGGTGTCGCTTTCAATGTCATGGCGCTATCTCTCTGGTCGTTGGGTGGCAGTGTGTGGACACTGTGCAACCCCACCGACCTCAAGGTCTTGCGCGTTTGGAACGAGCGCTTGAACGTTCATGATCGAGGTGGAGAATCAGAGATTCCCTGAGTCGATTGCGTATTTGCTCGCGAGGTCACTCAGCTACAATTCTGTCGTTTTCGACAACGAATGAACGTGGGATGGAATGCAAACCGAGTCTTCGACGATGACCGTCGCTGCCAGCCTCTGATGGTTCGGCGCCTGCGTCGGCAATGGCTGTGTCTATTGCTGTCAGGCGTGGCGCTGCTCGTTGGCGCGCGTGCGCTCGCGATCGACTCGACACAAACTCTGTCCGAGCTGCACCACACGCAGTGGACGGTCCGTGAGGGAGCACCAGCCCAGATCGGTGCACTCACCCAGGGCAGCGACGGATTCATCTGGATCGGGGCAGCGAACGGCCTCTACCGATTCGATGGCGAGCGCTTCACGCGTTTCACCTTGGCGGATGGAAGCCAACCCATCACCGGCAACGTCTCCGCACTCCATGCTTTGCCGGGCGGCGAGTTATGGGTCGGGATGAGATTCGGCGGCGCGTACCGGATCGGCGAACATAGTTTCACTCACTATGGCGAAGACGCCGGGCTGCCCCGTCGCAGCATCATTCAATTCGCCGGCCGTGGCGATGGCTCCATGTGGGCACAGACACCGGGGGGACTCTATCGTTTCGAGCAGACGCGATGGAGCAAAGTCGGCAGGGACTGGCAATACCCCGCGTCCGTCGGCTATTCGGTCCTGCTGGATTCGCGAGGAACACTGTGGTCGCGCGGCGCCGATGGAACGTTCTATCTTCCTCCCGGCGCCACCGCCTTTCAGAAATCGACATTGAATGGTGGCCAAGGCTGGCTTGCCAATTGCGTCGACGATTCCGTGTGGGTATCCGACTTCGAATCGGGATTGCATCCGGTCAACGAGCCTGGAAAAGCCGTTTCCGGCATAGCGCTGTCGGGCGGCGAAGCAGGAACCGGCGCCATCCTGTGCGATCGCGATGGCGGCCTGTGGACTGTCGTCTATACGAAGGACGTCTCTCGACTCATCCGCCTGCCCGACGCGAAGACCGCGCTGACTACCGCGACGACGGTTGGCGTCCAGGAATTACGGGCCGGCGAGAAGCTCTCCGGAGAACAGCCCGGTCGATTCCTGGAAGACCGCGAAGGCAACGTCTGGTTGAGCACTTTGGGCGGCCTCGACCGGTTCAGGTCCAATAAACTGCATTCTGCGATGGAGCCCACGCCGCTGGCTCGGGCGGCAATGGCGTTGGATGCTCGTGGCAACATGTGGTTCGCCAACAATACCAGCGTCGTGTCGTTCGGCTCTGATGGGTCCGCGCCGCACGTGCAGCCATTCACTGGCGATGCCACGCATTGGCTCAGCAGCTTCACGGTCGATGCCGACGGTAGCCTGTTGATTGCACAACAGGGCCAACAGCTGAGTCGTCATGCCGGCGGTCGCATCCAAGCGGTGAGCGTCCCTGAACGCACCAAGCTCACCACCGTCCAAGCCGTCGCCCGGGATCGCAGCGGCGCCTTGTGGGTGTCAATTTCCGGAGACGCGGCGTATCGACTGGATAACGGCGGCTGGGTCGTGAATGGCGGCATGGCGGAACTGCCGCATGCAGTGCCGGTGATCCTGCGACAGGACCGACGCGGTCGTTTATGGTTCGGCTATGCGGACAATCGCATCGCCGTCGTCGATCGTGACCAGGTCGAGCTATTCGACGCGAGCAACGGACTGAACGTCGGCGCCGTGCTGGCGATCGATCCGGACGGCGACCACGCCTGGATTGCCGGCGCGGACAATGTCGCTGTCTATTCCCTGAATCGTTTCAGTTCCGTGACCGACAGCGATGGTTTGCCGTTGTCGGGACAGTCGGGAATCGTCCTGGGTAACGCAGGCGATCTCTGGTTGAACGGCACCTCCGGCGTCGTGCACATAGCCGCCGGGCAAGTGCAGCGCTTCCTCAAGGATCCGAGCCACCGGGTCATCACCGAAACATTCAATTACGAGGACGGCCTGAACGGCGCCGCCCCACAAGTGCGCCCGCTGCCAACGGCATTGAAAGGCGGCGATGGGAGAATCTGGTTTCTCACCGACCTCGGCGTCTATTGGATCGATCCGTCCCACATCCAGAGAAATCCGTTGCCGCCGACGGTGAAGGTACTCGGCGTGATCGCCGCCGGCCGCACTTACGCGAACACAGCGACCGTCAGCCTTCCCCTGCATGCGACCAACTTCGAAATCCACTACACGGCGCTCAGCCTTGCCATTCCCAGCCGCGTTCGCTTCCGCTACAAGCTCGAGGGAGTGGATAGCGAGTGGCAGGACGCAGGCGCTCGACGCCAGGCCTTTTATACCAACGTGCCGCCCGGCGATCATCGCTTCTCCGTCATGGCAGCGAACGAGGATGGTGTCTGGAACGCGGCAGGCGATTTCTCGACGATCTACATTCCACCGGCGCTGTATCAGACCAAATGGTTCGCCGTCCTTTGCGCGGCGGCGGCAGCCGCTTTGTTGTGGGCGCTCTACAAACTACGCGTGCGAACACTGGCGGAACGAATGCGCAGCCGCCTGGAAGAAAGGCTGACGGAACGCGAACGGATTGCCCGGGCCCTCCACGACATTTTGCTCCAGAGCATGCAAGGGCTGATCTTCCGGTTTCAAACCATCACCGAGCGCCTCTCGTCCGACGAACCGGCGCGCCAATTGATGGAAAAGGAATTGGACCGTGCCGACGCGGTTCTGGCCGAAGGCCGCGACCAGGTCGCCGGCCTGCGCGGAGCAACGCTTGGAAGCATGGATCTTGCACAGATCCTGGCGGCCTTTGCGGATAGCCTGGCAAAGGATCATTCATCGACGTTCGCTCTCACCGTGGAAGGCCAGCCGCAGCCTCTTCATCCGCTGGTGCAGGAAGAGGCGATACGCATCGGATGCGAAGCGCTGTCCAATGCATTTCGCCACGCCCATGCGGCGCAGATCGAGGTCGAGCTGTTCTTCGGCCGTCGCGAATGGCGATTGAGAATTCGCGACAATGGCGTCGGCATCGATCCCAACACCCTGGCGGCCGGATCCAAGCCCGGTCACTGGGGTTTGATCGGCATGCGGGAACGCGCCGCAAAGATCCAGGCGAGCATCGACTTCTGGAGCCGGGCAGGCGCGGGAACCGAAATTGCGTTGGTGGTGCCGGCAGCGGTCGCGTACAACGAGCAAAAACCCAGCCTCTGGTCGCGATGGTTTTCCGCGCAGCGTTCGCTCGAACGCCGCTGACGGGTCATTCGTCCGGTCTGCCTGCGAGCGTGATTCGTTTACGCCCGAACACGCGCGCGTCGATGGACCACGCGCCTGGACCTATCATGCCCAATCCAACGCAAAAGCTGACTGCCACGACCGTGGCCCCAAGGCCCGGCATTTCGCCTAAGTATTCGGTGATGCGAATGATCGCCGCCATCGCAGCCGCATACGGAGTAAGAAATCCCAAGCCCAATGAGACGGCCGCCACGAGCGTCAAGCCGAGAGCCGCTACGCCCGTTATCGTCTCCGGCAATGTAGTGACGGAGACGGAATCGGCAACCAGGGAGAAACCCGCCGCAAGGCGCAGTATCAACAGTCCGAGGCCGGGCCAGGAGTTGGGGAACGTGGAAAATAGACGCTGCATATCGACGCGACGATAAGCGTATTCGACCCCCAGCCCCAGCTTCCGTGGGAGGAGTTCGACGCACTACTTTCGAGGGGTCTACAACTGAATGATTCCCCGCCGCAGTCCGATGGTGACGGCATGCGTGCGATCGCTGGCGCCGAGCTTGGCGAGAATATTCTTCACATGGCCTTTGATCGTCACTTCGTTGACGAACAATGCATCGCCAACCGCGCGATTCGAATTGCCCTGGGCAATGAGCGCCAACACTTCCACTTCTCGCGGCGTGAGCGATGCGTAGCTCATGTGGTGCGCCAACTGGGTGGCGACATCGGATTGAATCCGCTTGTGCCCCTGGTGGACGGCTCGCATCGTCGCAAGCAGTTCCTTCCTGACGGAATTCTTCAGCACATAAGCCTGGGCTCCCGCCTTGAGCGCACGCTCGGCCCAGATATCGCCGGCAAACGTCGTCAGGACAATGATTCTCGCATCCGGCGCTTCGCTGCGTATCGCGGAGATTGCCTCCACTCCGCTCATGTCGGGCATCTGCAGGTCCATCAAAGTAATGTCCGGACGGACCAGCCGATGCTGCTCGATCGCCTCCTGCCCCGTGGACGCCTCACCCACCATCACGAAATCCGGCTGGTTCGAGATGAGGCCGATCACGCCCTCCCGCAGCAGCGGGTGGTCGTCGACTGCGAGTACACGGATCGGTGCCGGGATCGATGACATCGTCCGATTATCGTCAATCGAAGCGGACGCCGCACCAAGAATCTCAACGCGAGGCTCGCGGCCACCCTCTTTCGAAGGGTATCAAAATCCCTCCTTCGCAGGGCGAATGCGTCCGCCGCCGAAGTTATGTTGCGCACACGGATCACCAGCCTGGGAAGACACCGATGCAACAACCGATCGCCGTTCACGCCGACGTCACGAGCGACTCCATCGCGAACATGCTTGCCTATGCGCTGCAAGCGGTGCGTTCCTCGCAGGACGATCGTAGCCCGCGGATCGTCGGCCTACTGCAGAGCGCCCTCGAAGCCTGCAACGACCACCCCTCGCCGATCGACACGGTCGTGAATCGGTTACTTGCGCCGTGGCAGGTGCGGAAATCTCAACAGATGATGCTGGATCACCTGGAGAGGAATATTTCATCGACCGATCTTGCCAAGGCGTGCCGCTTGTCGCGAGGCCATTTCTGCCGCGCCTTCAAACAGACCGTGGGCATCCCTCCGCACCGATGGCTGGTGCTCAGGCGCATCGAGAAAGCGAAGACGCTCATGAACGCTCGACACTGTTCACTGGCGGAGATCGCGTTCCATTGTGGATTCAGCGACCAGGCGCACTTCTCCCGAATATTCAAAGCGGTCACTCGCTCCACACCGTCCTCCTGGCGTCGCAGTCATTCCCGGAACGCACAGCGCTCGGCGGCGATGGGCGATACCACCCGACTCCATTTAACCAACCAAGGAAACTAGCTATGGATGAGAAACAACTGAATGACAGGCGCATGGCGCCGCTGCGCCCGAGGGTCGGCATATCGTCGGAAGCGACTCGCGACATCGCGGCCGCTCTCACCGCCCTGCTGGCGGATGTATTTGCGCTGTACCTCAAGACGAAGAATTTTCACTGGCACGTGGCGGGGCCGCACTTCCCCTCGTATCACCAGATGTTCGATGCGCATGGCGACGAACTGTTCGCGATGACCGATCCGCTCGCGGAACGCGTACGCAAAATTGGCGGGGCGACCTTGCGATCCATCGCACACATTGCCCGGCTGCAGCGAGTACTCGACAACGACGCCGACTATGTTGGCTCCCACGAGATGCTCGCAGAGCTGTGCGAGGACAACGGCGCGCTCGCCGGCAGGCTGCGCATTGCCCGAACGTTGTGCGATGAGGCCGGCGACGCGGCAAGCGCGAGCCTGATCGAAAACTGGTTAGACGAAACCGAACGGCGCGTCTGGTTTCTCTACGAGTCCACGCAGAAATCTTCTTGAACGAGCATCTCCGCCCATGACCGATATCCCCGATCGATACGAATTCGACATCACACGGCGCCGCCTGCTCGCAACCGGAGTCGGCGCCGCTGCCCTGGCGAGCCTGCCGTTCAATTCAATTGCGCAGACCGTCGATGCGCGCTTTCCCACAGAAGCCAAAGGAAACCACTCGATGAATCTCACCACCAAAGACGGCACCCAGATCTATTACAAGGACTGGGGCAAGGGCCAGCCCATCGTGTTCTCGCACGGCTGGCCGCTCTCCTCCGATGATTGGGATGCGCAGATGATGTTCTTCGTGACCCGCGGCTTTCGCGTCATCGCGCATGACCGTCGCGGCCACGGGCGTTCCAGCCAGTCGAGCGAGGGTCACGACATGGACCACTACGCCGACGACCTGGCCGCCGTCACGGAACACCTGAACCTCAAGAACGCCGTGCACGTCGGGCATTCTACCGGTGGTGGCGAAGTGACCCGCTACATTGCTCGTCACGGCGACAGTCGCGTGGCCAAGGCTGTGCTCATCAGCGCAGTGCCGCCGCTCATGGTCAAGACCGCGGCGAATCCCGGTGGCATTCCCAAGGAAGTCTTCGATGGCCTGCAGTTACAGGTCGCCGAAAACCGCTCGCAGTTCTATCTCGATCTGCCGACGGGCCCTTTTTATGGATTCAATCGACCCGGCGCGAAAGTCTCCCAGGGCGCGATTCAGAATTGGTGGCGCCAGGGCATGATGGGCGGCGCCAAGGCTCACTACGACGGCATTGTCGCATTCTCACAGACCGACTTCACCGAGGATCTCAAGAAAATCTCGGTGCCCACGCTGGTCATGCATGGCGACGACGACCAGATCGTTCCCTATGCCGACTCGGGCGTATTGAGCGCGAAACTGTTGAAGAAAGGTACTTTGAAACTCTACAAAGGCTTTCCACACGGCATGCCGACGACGCAAGCGGCGACCATCAACGCGGATCTTCTAAAATTCATACAGTCTTGATTCTAACCCTCCTCCCCCGGGCGACCGGGGGAGGAGATTGAGATAAGAAACGTCGGCCATTCAAACGCTATCGCGCGCCTTCTTCAGCGCCGCAGTCCACCACAGCAGATCGCCGATCATCGCATCAGCCGGCGCCGTCAGCTCGGCCAGCCCCGCATCGACGTCGCCACCCTGGAAATGAGCCCACAGCGTGGCGACAGGGATGTGAACCGATAGGCGAATCGGCGCGAGCTGCAGTTCGATCGCGATTTCACGCAACTGCTGCACGCTGCGCACTCCCATCGCCGCGCCATAGCTCACGAAGCCAACCGCCTTGCGCTGCCATTCCGGATACACCCAATCGATCGCGTTCTTCAACACGGCCGTGGGTCCGTAGTTATATTCAGGTGTAACGAAGACGAAGCCATCGGATTGCGCAATCGCGGCAGTCCATTTCTGAACCACCGGATTGTCGAAGGCCGCGCGTCCGGGCATTGCTGGCGGCAGTGGCTGATCGAAGAACGGCATCGGGAAGTCACGCAGGTCGAGCAGCCGCGCATCGATGCCGTCGCGCTGCTTCAGGTGCTGCAGGATCCAGCGCGCGGGTTTCTCCGAGAAACGTCCCTCGCGGGTGCTGCCAATAACGACGGAAATGACGGTCATGTTTACTCCTTGGACAAATGAACTCGGTTACCTTTAGTAACTAGCGCTAGAATGATCACCGCGAACCGATCCCACAAGGAGGCACTTTTTTGATACCGAGTGATAAACACGAGCCCGGCGAATGCGGCGCGATCAGCGAGACGCTCGCGCGCATAGGCGACAAATGGACGGTGCTGGTCGTGGAGATGCTCGCCGACGGGCCGGTGCGCTTCAGCGAGCTACGCCGAACCATCGGCAACATCTCGCAGCGCATGCTGACGCTCACGCTGCGTGGGCTCGAGCGCGACGGGCTGGTCACACGCACCGTCTATCCCACGATTCCGCCTCGTGTCGAGTACGAACTCACGAAACTCGGGCGCACGCTACGCGAGCCCCTGATCGCGGTTGCTGAATGGGTGAGAAAGCACCGGCCCGCGATCGTTGCGGCGCGACAGGTCTTCGATACGGGAAGTACGGCAAAACCCAGCCATCGGCGGGAACCGCGTCGGGTACCTAAACTTCCTCGCTCTCCGCGAGGCCTCCGCTCGGACTGATTCGCTGCGGCCGTTCCGGTCCGGCAACAATCGTACTGACGCACACCACATCTCTTGACAGGTGTTGTGACTATTTGCGGGCACTCTGTAAGGACGGCAGCCGACGCCCACTCGGCTTGCACCTCGCGTCACAGGAGTACGTAATGATCGAATCCCCTATGACCCCGGAACAGCAAAAAATGCTGATTTCCTGGCAGCAGCACACCTACACGGAATTCGCGCTGAGGGATGCAGAAGCGGCTGTCGCAACGATGACAGAAAATCCTTACGTATTGCTCGTGCCCTCGGGCACCGGTGGCGAAGGTCGCAGGGCAGTGCTCGATTTCTATACCCATTCGTTTCTGCCGCACATACCGCTGGACCTCGAACTGACGCCGATATCCAGGGTATTCGGACGCAACCAGATCATCGAAGAGTCGGTCGCACGCTTCACCCACAATGTGCGAATGGACTGGATGCTGCCGGGCGTGGAACCCACCGGGCGCCGGGTGGAGTTCGTGATGGTCAGCATCGTCGGCATGCAGGACGACAAGGTGGCCCACGAACGCATGTACTGGGACCAGGCTACGGTGCTGTCCCAGCTTGGCGTTCCGAATCATGGGGCGGCCAAGGGCGGAATCGGCAGTGCCGCGACACTGTTGCGGATGATGAAGACGCGAGAGGAAGCTTCGCGGACCCGATAACATCGGCGGCTCGACAGATGTAGTGTTCCGTCTTCCTCGCTCGATCTCTCGTCCGCCAAGTACTTCCGCTACAAATCTGTATCCGCGATTTCACATCCAATCAATGCGAACGAACCCTTGGCGCCGGCGCCGGCCACTTGGAGCTGTCTTGTTCGCGCACGACCAGCAGAGTCTCTTGACTGACGATCATTCAGGCCGCTTCATCGGAAACATTCGAAACGCCTGGGATTCTCACATCCACCCTCACAGCAACACAAAAACATTCTAGTTGACGGGCTTCAACCAGCCTCCTATGGTTACATCGAGCAAAATTTCGTCGCGCAGAATCCTGCAGAACGAATTTAACTATTGCCAGAATTTCCATGAGCTCGGTCCAGGGAGATGAAATGCGCGAGTTGTTACTTTGTTTTTCACTGTTCGTCGCTAGTTTTTCCGCATCCGCCGATGAGACGGTTACAGATGCGCTCATCGTTCGTTTTTATGCCCAGGGAGTAGCTGAAAGCAGCGCCCATCTCATTGCGACCAGTAAGACCGTGGACGCATCCTGCAATGGTCGTCTGTACATAGATTTCCCCGACAAGGCGCTATTCACCGTGGCCTTGGCGAAGCATATTGCGGGAACTCCAGTCGACATCATTTACAGGCCGGCAGGTGGCGACCGGAACGCATTCGGCCACGGTACATTCCACTGTCGAGTCCTGAGCATTTTTTAAGGGCTATTTAAGTAGTAGCTGCCGCTCTTTATTCACGGCAGTTAGAACATTCCGTCGGCTGTGTGAAACAGAAACGCAATTTTTTCAACGAGACGCGTGCTCCTGTAACCCGCTTCGCTCGTTGTCACAGCGATTATCTTGCCTTGTGAATTAGGCGCCCTTGCCTTCGGTACTTCAGACGGAGACGACAGATGGACCAGCAAGCACCGATGGGACGAAGCTCAGTGCGCCAAGCTCTGTTTTTCAGCTTCTGCCTGTGGGCCCTGACCCTGGCGTTCGACGTCAGTGCACAGGAGCGAAGCTTCCAGATGACACTCATGGAAAGCAGCGATCACAGCTATGTGGATCTGGATTGGATCGCGCCTCCCGATGAGGCGCCAGCCGCTCCACGGCGAATGATACTTCAGATTGGTCACTTCCTCGACTTCGAAGGCGAGGGTGCAGGCACCGTCGATTTCTACATGTCGAAGCTGACTCAACAGTCGTACAACTGGCAGCAAGTTGCTGCGGTCATGATCGACGAACCCTACTGGAATGCAACAGGCCGCGTAATTACGGCTGTTCCCTGCCCCGCGTCCCCTGGCACCCAACCCGATACACGATACGCCGATATCGTCGAAAGAATGGCCCGAATGGCCAGCCTTGCAACGGCTGTAAAGCGAATCTCGTCGAACACGCGCTTTTGGGTGAACTTCAGCCGTCCCGAAATGGATTGGATGGATCCGATGAAGAGCCTGGCCTGTACGCACGACCTGATGAAGTCGTATATCGACGTCATCTCGGTCGACATCTACGAGGCCGACTTCAATAGCATGGTCAAGCCGTACTACGATTGGATCCTTGCGAATCGCACTCGCACGCAGCAACAGCTCGCATTAGTCCCGGGTGTGTTTACGATAGCTACGTCGCCACATTGGTCTGCCACGCAGGTTGCCGGCGCGCTGGCGGCATATTTCAGCTACGCCAACTCCACCAATGCGGCAGCAGGGAAACCGGTCGTCTGGCTTATCGCTGGCTGGCCCGCCACCAACAGGGTAGATCCGGTTGGAAACATTAGTTTTCGCGGCATGTTCGACGCTGCGAACACGGTCATACGCGATCGCTGGAGGCTGGAGTCCATCAAGTCACCGGGCGTCGATTCTTCAGGGCGAGTCAAATCGGCTGTGCTCTCTGTCATCCTGGATAGCGAATCCTGACCTGCATATGCCCCCAGTCAATTCCACCCTTCGAGCCAAATGCAAAGGAAGCGTAGCTGCCACTAGCCCAGCCACGCGAATGCTCCTATGAGGACGCATGAAGAGAACAACAAAGCGGTCGGAACGACGATGCGAAGGATGAATCGCGCCCTCCACTTGCGTCGCCAGGCGCGAACGCCCGTGTAACTGAAGTAACCGACGATCGCGCTGGCGACGAACCAAGTCTCAGGCGGCAAGTCAGATGCAGGTTCCTCACTCGCGATCTGTTCCAGAATCACGAATGGAAGCATGAACACGAATCCCCAATAAACAGCGAGGATGAGTGCTGCGGCGAATTGCCACTGCTTATGGATCAGGTCTGGCACGTCTCTCGTTTGGCTAACGATCCGTTTGCGGATAACTTGGCGCGTGCTAGATAACATCGCCGCCGATCTGCATGCAAGTCCCTATCGGGCGAGGCAGGTGCTCGTCATCCGACAGAGTCCTGGTACAGTGGGCGCCGACTGGCCATGTTTGACGCTTGGTCATGAATGCCAGAACATCACCCCCCCCCGCTCTGGCAGCACATTCGTAGAGAATAAAAGGATAACGTGATGTCAAATCGAACCCGCAGGATTGCAGGACTCGTTGCGATCGCATTGCCAATGCTCGGCGGGTGCGCATCCAACGTTTCACAGGTGCGCATGCGAGGCGCCTTGGACCTGGGTTGCGACCCCGCGAATTTGAACGTGCAGCTGACCGAGAGGCCGTACATTGGAGTGACGCGCTATGAGGCGACAGGATGCGGCACGACCCGATCTTACGTATGCCGCGCTCGATTTTATTCCGTGGGCCTGCTTCCTGTGGGCGAACGAAGCTGCAAGCAGTCGGGCGAGCAGCCTGATGCGGTGATCTCCCCGCCCGGCCGCGTAGCGTTTTAGCGATTTAATTTTCTCGTTGCGCAGCTCGCGCATACCGCCGAGGGGACACACCCATTACGCGTTTGAAAGCAGTGTTGAATGCGTGCTCGGACTCATAGCCGAGAGAACTGGCGATCCGCGTCAGCTTGTCGCGACCGCCGACCAGCTTCTCTCCCGCCAACATCATTCGCCATCGCGCAAGATAGGCAATCGGCGTCTCACCCGTACGCTCCCGAAATCGCTCGGCAAACATGGAGCGGGACATCCCCGCTCGCGCGGCGAGTTCCTGCACCGTCCATGCAAGCGCCGGGTCTGCATGTATAGCGGCAATGGCCGCACTCAATTGCGGGTCCACCAGCGCGGCCAACCAGCTCACATCGTTGATCGGCTGCTCTGACAGATATAATCGCAGCGCTTGCACCAACATCATTTGCGCAAGTTGTTGCGCGATCAACGACGAGCCTGGCCGCGCCTCCCGAAACTCTTCCATCATGTGCTCGATGGACAGGCGCAATCGCTCGCGATCGCCCGAGGTCTTAACCAGCAAAAGCGGCGGCATGGTCTGCAACAGCACTTCGGCGTGGCGGCCGCTCACTTCGAAGCGGCTGCCGATCAGGTAGATGTCTCCACCACCGTTATAAGTGACGATCTCACCGCTTCGATTGGGATCGAGCACCTCGCTTGCCCGCATCGGTGCGACGCCCGGGGAGCTGCCAATAGTCACCGGACGCCCGCTGGGCAACACGAAGCAGTCGCCCGCATGAAGTTGTAGAGGATGTTCGAGACTCTCCATCG
>Ga0247764_1000565_pt1 | contig 12978 bp, 10 predicted proteins | sample UWRJL051202B4_FD_179932 | JGI IMG/M metagenome (GOLD analysis project Ga0247764, IMG submission 179932) | Plant litter microbial communities from Arlington Agricultural Research Station in Wisconsin, United States - UWRJ-L051-202B-4 | ecosystem: Environmental > Terrestrial > Plant litter >...
CGCGCGGCAAAGGCTGGTCCGCAGTTCACAGCCCCACCCCGGCGGACAGGGCGCGCGCTCTCCGTCTTCGCGTTCACTGCAGTCTAGATGGCACTGCCCTTCACTGCCCGGCGAACGGCACGAGGCGCCGTGCCAAACGAAGGAGTCGCAGTCTTCTCCTGCGGCCTCTTCGATCACGCCGTTTCCACACTCACCTTTTTGGATTTCGGGTAGCTCGGCGCACGCCGCGCCGACCAAGCCCACGACCAACAACGACCAAGCACCAACCCGCGCGTGCCAGCTCCCGCGCCGGCACTTCAAAATGGGCTCTCCAAGTCGCGCGGGATCGCGGAGCGCGGAGCGTTGGCAGGCGCACGTTTGACCGCTTTTCCTGCGGAGCTCGACGGCGCGGGACTAGCCGGGTCCGCGCTGCTCCCGCTGGCAGACGGGGCAGGCGCAGCCGCGGGCAACATCGCTGCGGCGCTGTTGCTCCCGCTCGAGCTCGCGGCGCTGGGTGTTGCCGCGGGCGTCCCGATCGCGTTGGAAGCCGAGCCACGCTCGGCCAGCACCAGATAAAGGCCCGCGCCCAGCAACATCAAGAGCGCAAGCACGGCCGGCCATGTCCAGGATCGCGAACGCTCGCGCGTCCTGGATTCGAGGGAAACGAAGCTGGGATCGACCTCGGTGGTGCGCCGCCCCACCTCCGAGCGCAAACTCGGCGGGACGGCGCTCATCGGTGGCGGCGCAGTGGGAGCTGGTCGCTCCAATTGCGGTAACCCCGGGCGCAATTGGTATCCGCCCGCCTCGGCCGCGCGCTCCAGCGTGGACAAGGCCTCCCCAGCCGTCGCGGGCCGCGCTTCCGGCTTCTTTTGCAGCATGGCGAGCACCGGAGCGTCGAGCTCCGGCGACAAATCCGGCGCCACTTCGGACACGCGCGGCGGGTCTTGGATGATCTGCGCCATCAGCACGGCGATGGTGGTGTCGCCGCCGATCGGCGGATGTCCCGTCAACATCTCGTGACAGAGCGCGCCGAAGGCGTACACATCGGAGCGACCGTCCACCTTTTCGCCGCGCGCTTGCTCCGGCGACATGTACAGCGGCGTACCAACCGGCGTGCCGCTCACGGTGTGGACGGTGGAATCACCGAGCAGCTTTGCCATGCCGAAGTCGAGCAGCTTCGGAACGGTTTCACCGGTGGCGTCCCAGGCCAAGAAGATGTTCTGCGGCTTGAGATCGCGGTGAACGATGCCGGCGGCGTGCGCGGTGTCCAGCGCTGTCGCGATCGGTCGTAGGATTTGCATCGCTGTCGCCACCTCCACGCGTCCAACGCGTTCCAGGAAACGATCCAGCGGCTCGCCGTCCAGCAGATCCATCACGTAAAAGTGACGACCGTCGGGTAAGCGCCCGAACGAGAACACATCCACGATGTGACGACTGCGAACCTGGTTCACGGCCTGCGCTTCGGAGATGAACCGCAGCACGGCGTCCGAATCCATGCCAGCTGCGCGATGCAAGACCTTGACCGCTGCCTTGCGCTTCAGCACGGGGTGCTGTGCCTCATAGACGGCGCCGAAGCCGCCCTCCCCCAACTTTCGTCCCAGCCGGTACTCCCCAGCCATGCGGCCCGAGATCTCGGAAGGATCTCCGCTGGGTTCGAGGGATTCGCTCATCGGCGGCGCGGACGATACCACGCCGCCGTCCAGTGTTACGTGAAAGCCGCTAGCGGCGCCAGGCGACGCGTCCCAGCGCTGAACGGCCGAATCGCTGGCTTTGAGTGTGCTCTGGTACGAGCGCATCTTCGTCACCGCCTGAAGTTGAGGCTGACGCGGATCGCGGTTGCCGCTGGGTTGCCCTCCCGGTCGAGCGCGGGGATCAGTCGCTCGTTCATGAGGCAGCTGCGCGCCGCCGCAAAAAAGCCTTGGCCGCGCGGCGCCTCCGAAACCAAGCTCACGCTACCAACCCGTCCGTCCTTGCCGACGACGATCATGACCGCCACATCACCGGCGTCATCGAAAGCCTGGTTCGGAAAGTAGCCTCCACAGGGATCCGCCCGGGGTAGCGCGGGCCGTCGGCTCAAGTCACCGAGCGCAGTGAGCGCTGGTCCCGCAGCCGGCTTGGGAGGAGCCGGAGCCGACCCGGTGCCCTGCGCGGTGGCGCCCTTCACGCCGTAGTCCGCTGTGCCGCCGACGGCCACCACACCGCCGCCATAGGAAGTGCCGTTGGGGTCGGTCGTGAAGTCCACGACGTCGGGAGCCTGGGCCTGCGGCGACTCCGCGCTCGCGGTGTGGAGCGCGCCGGCGCGGGCGGCGGCCGGCGCCGGGCGTGCAGCGGCAACCGGTGTGCGCGCCGCGGGCTCCGCGGGCGGAGGCTCCGGCTCGTGCTCTTTCGGCGGTGGCGCGGGGGGCGTCACGAACTCCAAGTCGAGCGCGGGACGTGTGACTTCCGCGCGCTTCGGCGCGCGATGAGCGAGCGTGGCAGCGAACGCGACGTGCGCGACGATGGCCACGGCGAAGCCGACGCTCGCTGCGGTGCCGCCACGCTTTGCGCTGGCGAAGAGCTCGGCCGCAAACTCGGAACGGTCGGCTGTGGAACTGGCGCCTGTCACGATACTTCTCCTGGTTGACGAGCGCTCAGCGTTGCGCGTCCGGGCTGATCTTGTCGGCCGCGAAGGCTATCTTCACGGCGCCAGCGTCGCGGATGGTGTCGACGACGCGCATCACGTTGCCGTGGCTCGCGCTGCTGGAAGCCGAAATCACCGTACGAAGCTCGGGATTTTCGCGCAACGCTTGGCGCGTGCGGTCGCGCAAGGCAGCCTCGTCCGCAAGCGGTGCGCCGTTGGCGAGGATTCGGCCTTGCGCATCGATGGCCACGTTCAGCATGGTTTGGGTAGCGGATGCGGTGGCGGCCTTGGGCAAGTCGAGCGGTACGCCCTGACCGGCGATGAGCTTGGCGGTGACCATGAAGATGATCAGCAACACCAGCGTGATGTCGACGAGCGGGGTGACGTTGATACCGTTGATGCCTTCATCGTCCTGAGTTGCGCTGGCCATTGTGGGCTCTCCTTTCTCTGCCGAACTCAGGCGGACACGGCGCTGACGCGCACGGATGGGGCCGCGCTTTCTGGCTCGGTGCTCAGCGCGCCGTGCGACTCGCGGTGCCCGGTTGCGCGGCTCTTGTGCTGCCAGGCGCTGCTCTTCGTGTAAGCCAATACCAGGTGCGTCAGCGCCTCGGCGTTGCCCAATGTGCCCTTGATACGGCGTTGGAAGTAGTTGAACGCGGCGACGGCAGGGATCGCGACGGCCAGACCGATAGCCGTCGCGACGAGCGCCTCGGAAATCGCGCCCATCACGTCGGTGGCAGGACCGCCTCCGCCGCCTTGCATGCCAGAGCTCTGCAACTTGTCGAAGGCCTGCACGATGCCGATCACGGTACCCAACAGACCAACGAACGGCGCGTTGTTGCCCAGCGTACCCAAAAACGCGAGTCGGCGTTCGAGCCGCATCTTCTGCAATGCGGTCGCGCTAGCCATGACCTCGGCAGCGGTGTCCGAGCCCTTCTCGATTTGGAGCAAGCCCGCCGTCACGATCGCGGCCTCTACCGAACGGGACCTCTTCACTAGGTCTTGCGCGCCACGCACGTCCCCAGATTCCAGCCGCGCCCCGAGCGCCGCGGCCAAGCTCACCAGGTTCTCCGACACACGGAAGAAGAACCAAGCGCGTTCGATCATGATCGCGAGGCTGACCACGCTGAGCGCGATCATCAAATACAAGATCGGTGAAGCTCCGATGTCGAGCAGGAGCACTTTGGAACGTTCGACGATGTTCATGAGCAGACTCTCCAGACGCAGGCGACAGGCAGGCGCGGACAGCTCGCGCCCGCCGGCCCTCTAAGCACGCCGCATGCCGCTGGCTGTCTCCGCTAAAATCTCGCTGATTTCTCGCTGCCGGGCCGACTTCCGTGCCCTGGGGCTGGACAAGTGTCCGCGCGCGCTTGGCGAGCGGACACCGTGGCACGGACAGATGTCCTGTTGGGACGCTCGCAACGCAAACTCGCGCCCTTCTCATTCTGCGAGTCCAGCGTGAATAACCTTGAAGTGCGCGCAACGCCACAGTTGGCGCGCGCCTTGCTGAAGGGGCGCGGGGACTACATGAAAGAACGCTGGATAGCGCTGCTCATTGCCTTCGCGTGTTCGACATCGATCGCGCGGGCCCAGACCGAACCACCACCTTCCACGGAAGTCGTACCACCGCGCGTGCTGCGCGAAGTCACGCCCGAATACCCAGAAGCACAACGTGCACGCGGAGAAGCTGCCACCGTCGACGTGCTCGTCACCATCGACGCCAACGGTGCCGTTTCAGACGCCGTCGTCGCGGAGCCGGTAGGTCCGGACTTCGACGCCGCGGCCCTGCGCGCCGCCAAGGAGCTCACGTTCGAACCCGCTCGCCGTGGCGGCACCGCGGTCGCATCGAAGATCCGCTACCGCTTCGAGTTCCAGCTCGAGCCCGCTCCCGCTGCGCCACCGCCGCCCGCTGCTGCGCCGCCGCCCACCGCGCCCGCCGCTGCCGCGCCGCCGCCCCCGCAACCAGAAGCAGCGGCTGCGGACGATACCCTGGCCATCGACGTAGCCGGCGCGAGACCACCGCGCGAACCCACCGTGCACGTGTTGTCCGTGGAAGAAATCGCCAAAATCCCCGGCAACAACGGCGATGCGCTGCGCGCCGTGATGTCCATGCCGGGCGTGGCGCGACCTCCGGGCGGCGACGGACTCTTGATCGTGCGCGGCTCTGCGCCGCGCGACACTCAAGTGTTCGTCGACGGTACGCGCATTCCGCTCGTCTATCACTTCGGCGGGCTGTCGTCGGTGATCCCGAGCGAGATGCTGGAACGCATCGACTTCTATCCTGGCAACTTCGGTCCGCAGTTCGGACGCGCGATGGGTGGTGTGATCGATGTCGGCGTGCGTTCACCCCGAAAAGATCGTCTGCACGGCCTGCTCCAATTCGATCTCGTGGATGGACGCTTCCTCCTGGAGAGCCCCATCAACTCTTCGACTCGGTTCATGGTGGCAGGTCGCCGCTCTTGGATCGATGCCTGGCTAGGCTCGGCGCTGAAGGCGGCAGGAGTCGGCGTCTCTGCCGCGCCCGTCTACTACGACTATCAAGCCATGGTCGAACACGACGCCACGCGTGACACTACGCTGCGCTTGTTCGTATTCGGTGGAGATGATCGCTTTCGGCTCCAGCTCAAGTCCCCAGACTCTGGGGATCCCACGATCGGCGGCGCGTTTGGTCAACATTCGAGATTCTGGCAGGTGCAGGCGCGCGCGGAGACTCGCTTCAACCAACGAGTCGTGTTGCGTACACAAGTCTCTACGGGCAACGAGGCGGAAGAGCTTCGCGTCGGTGATCTGAACGTGGACTACAGCTTTTTCAGCGTGAGGGGCCGCGCGGACGTGCGCGCGCAGCTCTCGAACCACGTGACCGGAATCGCGGGTCTGGATGTCAACTGGGCTCGTTACGACGTCATGGTGCGACTCCCTCCCATCGACTTCGAGTCGAATCAAGACCAAGGACCCCTGTTCGGGCGAGAAACCATCGAACAGACGGGGCGCGGACAAAGCTTCCGTCCTGCCGCGTACGCAGCGCTCGAAGTGCGGCCGGTCAAAGGCATGAAACTAATGCCCGGTGTACGCACCGACTACACGCACGACACCAAGCGCTGGACGGTCGATCCGCGCTTGGGCGTGCGTTACGACTTGCGCTCGGATTTTCCGCGCACCACGTTGAAGGGTGGCATTGGCCTGTTTCATCAGCCGCCCGACGAATACGAAAGTAAGAAGCCCTTCGGTACGCCGGGCGTTCGCAGCAACCGTGCGCTCCATAGCAGCCTGGGCATCGAGCAAGAGATCACGCCCGAAATCGAGCTATCCGTCGAAGGCTTTCACAAGCGCCTCGACAACCTGGTCGTCTCCCAGCCCGCAGCCGATTCGGCAGAGGGCGGCACCGCGTATAAGAATATCGGCTCCGGGCGCAGCTACGGCGCCGAAGTCCTGCTTCGCTACAAGCCGACGGGTAGACTGTTCGGTTGGGTTGCCTACACCTTGTCGCGCAGCGAGCGCGAAGCCGGTCCGGGCCAACCGACTTACGTCTACGACTACGACCAAACTCACAACTTGACCGCGCTGGCCAGCTACAAGCTGGGACGCGGTTGGCAAGTCGGCGCGCGCTTCCGTTACATCACGGGCTCACCGTACACCCCGTACACCGGCGGCGTACTGGACTACGACGCAGGCGCCTACGCGCCGATCACGGCCAACCGCATCAACTCCGGACGCCACAGCGCCTTTCATCAACTGGACTTGCGCATGGACAAAACCTGGCAATTTCCGAGTTGGGCGCTGTCTTTCTATGTCGACGTCCAGAACGTCTACAACCGCCAAAATTCCGAAGTGCAGATGTACAACTACAATTACTCGCGAAGCAAACCGGTTGGCTTTTCGACGTTCCTGCCGATCCTCGGCCTGCGAGGTGAGTTATGATCGCGCGTCGCGTTGCGATGGCCGTGACCCTGGCGCTCAGCGCTGGCGCCTGCGACTTTCCAGACTTCGACCCGATTTCGCGCGTCACCACGCTGCGCGTGTTGAGCGTGGAGGCGGACCGGCCCTACGCTGCTCCGGGAGAAGACGTGACGCTCACGGTCACGGCTCATGATCCCGAACAACGACCGCTGCAGTACGCTTGGGCCGCCTGCCTCAATCCTGTCGCGTCGACGGTGGAGGGCTGCCTCGCCAAGTTGGAGCAAGACGCTGAAGCCGGTGAACCGGCGCTGTTTGCGGTCGGCCCGGAGCTGTCGACGTTCTCATTTCGAGTGCCAGACGACGCCATCTCCCGATTGCCGGTGCCGGCGCAGCGCAACGCGCTTATGGGCATCGTCAACGTGGTGTGCCCTGGCGAGCTCAGCTTGGACGGCGATGCGCCCTCCCTGCCGTTTCGTTGCAGCGATCAGGATGGCAAGACGCTACAGCTGCCAGACTACATCGCGGGCATCAAGCGCGTGTACCTGCGTCCGAGCGATCGCAACCAGAACCCAACCATCGCCCGCGTGACCTTCGATGGCGAGGACTGGCCAGAAGACGAGGTGCCCGAAGTGGACAGCTGCGACAGTGACAAGAACGCCTGGGAGGATTGTAAGAATCCTCGCCACAAGCTGGGCGTGTTTGCAACGCCGGAGAGCTTCGAGGCGGGACGCAACGAGTACGGGAACGATTTTTCGGAACAGCTCATCGTCGACTATTACGCCACCGAGGGTATCTTCGAATACGAAGTGCGCATCGCGAGCGAACCCGAGACAGGATTCGTCGCGCGGAAGCAATCCGCCGGTCAGGACGTCCGCCTCTGGTTCGTTCTCCGCGACAACCGCGGCGGAGTCAGCCACGTCCAACGCACCATCCGCGTCCGATAGGCCGCGAACCACCGTAAGGCAACGGACGTTGGGGGATCAGCAGGAAGGCGTGAGGCGAGAAGCTCCCGTCTTTCGTCTTCCTGTTGATCTAGTCCTCGTGGGTCGTGTCGATGCCGCTGAGGCCGGCTGCGGGCTCCGAGATAGAGCGCAGCCCGCCGAGGCGCACCGCGGAGCGATCGCGACGCGCGATCAGCGGCATCACTCCGAAATCCAGAAAGGCCGGCGCGACGCGCTCGCTGACGTTGACCTCCGTGGCGGGCACCAGCTGGCGTTCCCCATCTTGCTCGAAGGTGTGGCTGGGCAAATCTCCCAGCTCCGGCGTCATGACGTGGGAGTAGCCCCAGCCGTACTCGCGAAAGCCCAAACCGAACACGGTGAGCAACGCGAAAGCAGCGCTGCCCCACAGCCGTTCGCTGGCCACGAACTGCGCCGAGCTCAGCTCTTCGAAGGCGAGACTCTCGACTTCGTCCGTCTTTTTGCCGTACGGCAAACGCGCGAGTACCGGCGGAAACACCAAACCAACGTGCGCCGCGAGCGGACTGGTGCGCAGGGCGTGCCACAGAGCCGAAGAATCAGCGGGCGCCCAAGCTTTGGGATCGGACGCGCTACGAACATCCGTCACACCGAACAGGCCGGGCGCAGCGTCCGTCAACAGCGCGCCGCCGTTGCGGGCGACGATCGCGGTCAGACTTGCGAGCACGGTGAGCTCGGCGTCGTTCGCTCCGAATTGACCATTCAGAGCCACGACGCTCCAAGCCCTCTCGGAAAACAGCGCGTGCAGCGCGCTGCGTTCCAGATCCCCGCCCGCCGCTTCGAGCGCGCCAACGAGATCGGCGTAGCAGGCGTCCAGCACGTGAATTTCGAGCGATTCGTCGGTGTCCAGCGTACGGATCACACGTTCGGCGCCGCGCCACGCGGCCTCCAACTCACGAAACGCCGGAGAGTGCAGCAACGAACGCAAACCATCTTGCAGCAGACGCGACAACTCGCGCGTCAGCAAATCGCGTTCACCGCCGGCCGGCACGGCCAGGTGCGGCCGCACGGCTTCTTTGAGGAACGACGCGACGACGCTCTCGACCGCGGGCGCGCGCTGCGGTTCAGGACTGGACGCCTGCGGAGCGCGTCCCAACAAACGATCCAACGTCGCCGAATCGCCACCGCTCGCGTCCCCGGACGCGGCGGTGCTAGCTCCGGGCGCTGCGAGTTCAGGCTGCGCAGCAGCTGCGCCTACCCAGCGACGCGCTTGTTCCAGTAGCTCCGGCTGTGAGGAGCCTTCACGCAATCCGCGCAGCGTCGCGAGCGCGTCCCTGAAGCCATTCACCTTGGAAAGCACTTGGTCTGGGTGCAAATCCTCGACCGAACCAAGCCGCAAGCGCTCTGCCCCACGCAAGCCGGGCACCTCGATTTCCGCGCCGAACGCGGCAAACGCAGCGTCCAAGTTTCCCGCGTCCACTTTGCGCGGTTTGCGCAGTTCAAGCTTTGCTCCTTGCGCGAGGCGCGCGGCGCGGCCGGAGAAGTCGGCGATCAGCAAGACACGGAATGGATCGTCCTGATCCCGCACTACCTTGCCCGCCCCTTTGCCACGCAAGCTCACCGACAGCTCCATGCGTCCAGCCATGCTCGCCGTCTACCGCAAATCCCAGCTTCGATGCGAGCCTTTTGGCGCGACGACGCTGACCAACGTGGCACAGGCTGGCACCACCACAGCCCGGCAAGCTCGTGAAAATTCCGCAAAAGTCAGCGCGGGAGCGTGCGGCACGCTTGTTGATTATTGGGGTCGTATCCGCGTCGATTGGAGCGGGATATAGTGGGAGGAAACACCGTGAATCGAAACTTACTCAGTGGGCTGTTGGCGGTTGGCGTCAGCTTGGGCGTCTCAGCAGCCTATGCGGATATTCCGCCGCCAGATGCTTGCTCTACCGTGAACAGCGCCTGTGACAACGCGGGTGAGCGTCACGACGAACCGGGCACGTGTAAGAGCACGACCTGCAGTCGCATGACACCGTCGGGCGTCATGGAGTACGAGTGTCTGCGCTGTGAACGGGTCGCTAGTCCTGGCTCGGCCGGCGCGGGCAACGCGCCCGAACCCACCACCGGCGCAACCACGAAAGATGGTTGTACGTTCGGCGGGTCGCGCGGCGGGAGCGCGCTGGCAGCGTGGTCGTTGCTCGCGCTGAGCGTCGGCGTGTTCCGCAAGGCCTCGCGCCGTTCTGCATGAGCTCCTCGGTCGGCTTGCGCAATTTGGAGCGTTGGGTAACGCCGCTCGACGTGGCGCGGGCTTGGCTGATGAGCGCAGCCCTGCGCGTGCCGTTGCTGGGCGACAGATTGCGCCGCCGCGACGAGCGCGTTCCGTTCCTGCTCACGCTGCATTCCCTCGCGGCGTTCGTTCTCGCCGTGCTCTGCCCTAGCCTGTTGTTGGTGGTCGGTCCGATCGTGCTCGGGGTCGCGCATCTGGCATCCGACGTGCGTTATCTGGTGGTGCGCCAACGGCTCGCCAAATCCTACGTTCACGTGGTTTGGTTCGGCTGCGCAGCGCTGTTTGCGCTGCGGGGCGGGCTGGGTGCACTGTATCGACCCACGGTGGTGCAGCAAGCCGAACTGGGGTTGTTCGGGTTGTGGCTGCTGTCGTCCGCCGTGATGGGGCTTCGTGGGACGAACGCTGGTCGGCACGCGCGGGCGCGAGCCAGCGTCGTGGTGTTGCTCACCGCGGCGCTGGCCTTGCTGGCTGCCACCCGAACGGCGACCGTGTACCTTGCTTTGGCGCACGTGCACAACCTGGTCGCGCTCGGATTGTGGTTGTGGTTGTTCCGACAGCGTCTTCGCTCCGTGTGGTTGCCATTGACGCTCGTCCTCGGTTGCTCGGCTTGGTTGCTGAGTGGTCACCTGACTTCCACGACGCTGCGGCACGGCGTGGTGTCGTTGTTCGGTTTGCACGTCCTCGGCGCCGCAGACACGTTGGCACCCAATTTGTCGGCGGCGCACGCCGTTGGCCTGACCTGCGCCTATGCCTTCTTGCAGTCCGTACACTACGCGGTGTGGCTCGTGCTGATTCCGCAGGACCAGACTCGCACGCAAGGGACGCTCACCTTCAAGATGTCGCTGCGCTCGTTCTTCGGGGACTTTGGGAACGTAGCGGCCCTGGCGGTGCTTGGTTTGATCCTGACGGTGCTCGCGGCGGGTGTGATCGCGCCGCTGGCGACGCAGCGAGCGTACCTCTCGCTGGCCTTTTTTCACGGCTATCTGGAACTGGCGATCGCCGCTTTTTTGTGGGTCCGCGGCAGCGCCGCAAGCGCCGAAGGGACCGGGACCCGGCCGGCGCTTGCCGCGTCCAGCGTCTTCGGCAATAACGCCGGCGCGTGATCCTTTCGGGTAGCCCTAATCCGTGGAAAAGCTGGGTCCTTTGCTGACCTGGCTACGTTCGTTTTGGAGTCGGCTGCTCCGCGGTGAATTGAGCGTGACCATCGAGACGCGCGCCGCCCGTGTGTTCACGCTGCTGCTCCTGCTGCTCAGCGCGGCGGGCTTCGCGCACGCCACGGCAGTCGTGCTGATGCGCGCCTGGTTCGAAGCACAGGGCCTCTACAACGTGGACACCACGCTGTATTGGACGATCGGCCGCGGCATCACGCAGGGATACATGCCCTACCGCGATCTATTCGAGACCAAACCGCCCGGCGTCTTCGTGCTCTCGGCGCTGAGCTTCGCCTTGACGGGTGACTACGGCCTCACCCACGCAGCGCAAGTCTTGGCCATCCTGTTCGTGGCGTTCGCGCCGTGCTTCGTGCTGGTGCGTTTGCTAAAGCCGCAGGTGTTCGTCGAGCGTGCAGCGCTGTGCCTCGCACTTGGCTCGGTCTGGATGACCCTGGTCGGTTTTTCGGCGGTCCACGCCGGCGAGGTGCAAACCGAGATGCTCGGGCTCGCACCTGCCATCGGCTACGCGCTGCTGGTCGGCAAACCGGGCTGGCTGCCCTTCGTCGCGCGTGCGTTGGCAGTCGGCGTGAGCATCGGAATGAAGGAGCCCTTCGCGCTGGTGTTGCCGGCGGCGTACTTGGCGATGGATCCTGTCGCACGCCGCCCGGTCGCGGACCTTTTCGGGCCATTAGCGCTGGCTGCCACGGCCGGCGTGTTCCTGCTGGCGGTGCTCGGCTGGTTGCCGAGTTACCTCCACCTTTATTTGGCGACGATGTTCGGTGGTCACACGCAGGTCGCCGGGGCGCCCGTCGAGCGGATGCTGAACTATCCGCTGACCATCGCCACGCTCGCCGAGTACTCGTACGCGTTGCCAACAGCGTTGTCGCTGTGCGCGCTCGCGTACATATTCGCTGATGGAGCCGGTACCACCGCGCGACGGGTGCAGATCGTGCTGCTGGGAGCAGTGGTTTCCGGTCTAGCGGTGGGGCTAGGCGCCACGTTCTACGTCCACCATCACGTGTTGATCATGCCCTTGGCCATGGCGATCGTGCTGACTTTGCTGCGCAGCGCCACGCTGCCAGCTACGGGCCGCTCGTGGTGGACGAGCGGGTTCGTGCTCTTCTCGCTAGCCCTGCCGCGCTGGGAAAGCACCGAAAAGCTTGAAGAACACCTGGTCAAGGTGCAACGCGCCGACGCGTCGGCGCGTGATGCAGCGCGCATCATCGATCGCATCGCCGACCGTCTGCGAATCGAGCGCTGGCAGTGGCTGGGGCCCGGCGCGTACGCACCTTATCCATTCACCCGTCATCTGCCGCAGGGTCCACTGTTCTTTCAACAGGTGGTGTTCTTCGAGGGCAAATACCCGCCCTGGTTCGCGGAGCAATTGCGCGCGCAGATTCGCCAGTCAAGCCTGCTGGTAGTGCACAATCCGATGTTCGTGGGACGGATGTTGCCCCAGGTGCGGGGCTTGATCAACGCACACTTCGAGTCCCTGCCCGACGACTTCTTGCTGCCCGGTGAGCGCATGCCCTACGGCTTGTTCGTGCGCAAAGGGTTGCTTCCCAGGCGCTGAGCCGCGTCCCTGTCTTCAGAAGCGCAGCGCAAAGACGGCGCGGTCAGAGCCGACACGGAGCGCGATGCTGCTCGAACCGCGGACGCGGGAATACACCAACACCGACGCGCCACCAAGCACGGCCACGGCGCCAACGCCGATGGTGACGAAGGAGACGGTCCTGTAGCTTCTGAAATAGTGAATGTCGTCTCTCTTGTCGCGCGGACATCCAGGGCGACACACTTCGTCCAGCTCCGATTTCTTGTCCAAGGCCACGATGCCCGTCACGATGCCCGTGCCAAGTGATACGGCACCGAGCCCGATCGCGGCCCAACTCAGTGTCTCGGCGAGCGGCTGCGCGCGCGTCTCTTCCGGCCGCGGGGGCTGTGACCGTACTGGCGCGGCTGGCGGTGGCGCGAGCGGCGCAGGTCGCGGTGGGGGCTGCAGCGTGATCAGCACCTCTTCGCGCTCACCCTCCTTTAGCGCGACTTGGCGAACGATAGGAGCCTGCCCTTTCGCGCGCACCTCCAGCTGGCGCTCCCCGGGATCCAGCGGTGTGTCCACGCCGAGCAACGCCA
>Ga0247764_1000566_pt1 | contig 12977 bp, 10 predicted proteins | sample UWRJL051202B4_FD_179932 | JGI IMG/M metagenome (GOLD analysis project Ga0247764, IMG submission 179932) | Plant litter microbial communities from Arlington Agricultural Research Station in Wisconsin, United States - UWRJ-L051-202B-4 | ecosystem: Environmental > Terrestrial > Plant litter >...
AGGGCGGGGATACGCAGGACCAGAATCTCCTGCAGTTCTTACTTAATATCGTTGAGTTTGGCATGACGGTGCAGGAGGCGACAGAGGCGCCGAATATCAATTCCGATCAGCTGTGGCTGTCTTTGGGCGGAGAACGAACAGAGGACCGCCGGCCCCGGCCCGGACATATCTTGCTGGGAAATGAAACCCCTCCTTATGTACGACGGGATTTGCGAAAGATGGGCTATATTGCTACCTACGGTGACCGTACCAGCGGCCCCATCAATGCTATTTATATCGATACCAAACATGGTACCTTATGGGGAGGCAGCAGCAACAACGGAGAGGACTATGGCATTGGCTGGTAAAAAGCAAATAGAGAAGCAAACAATAAATAAAGCCGGCAAACACTGCCGGCTTTGTTTATTTATAATTCCCTTTAAACGTATTTTTAAAATGAACGAAGTCCCGGATGGACACCGACTGCACATAGGGGTTATTCGGATGATTGATAATATACTCCTGGTGATAATCCTCCGCCGGATAGAAGACGGCAAAAGGGGTGACCTCCGTGACAATTTTCCCTGAATACTTTCTGGCGGCGGTAAGCCGGCTGATTTCGTCCTCGATAATCTTCTTCTCGGCGTCGTTGCGATAGAAAGCAATGGACCGGTATTGAGTGCCTTCATCGGGTCCCTGCCGGTTGAGTTCGGTAGGATCCTGGCTGGCAAAAAAGGCAGCTACCAGGGTAGCATACGAGATTTTAGCCGGATCATAATATACCTGCACGGTTTCCGCATGCCCGGTGCTCCCGGAACCTACTTTCTCATAATCCGGATGCTTGTCCCTGCCGCCTGCATATCCTGACACGGCATCTCTGACGCCGACCAGGCTCTGAAAGACGATTTCGGCATGCCAGAAACAACCTTCCGCAAAGTCAGCCACCGCCTCATTCGGGGAGGGCTTCCCTTTTTCTGCGGCGGGGATGGCTACATCGGTTGTCTGTGTCTGACCGCAGGCGACCAGGGCAAATAAGGCCAGGAAAGTGAACGCGAAATACTTCATTGTAAAGGTTATTTTAATGATTTTCGACTCGGCGCCATTCTCGATTTGACATCCCAGGCAGGCAGACCTGTCTTCTAGCGTGCGGTGACGGGAGGATTACCGCCTTCGGGAACGAAGATCAGAGCCGCACTGTTCAGGCAGTATCTTTTGCCGGTGGGGGAGGGTCCATCATCAAAGACATGTCCAAGATGCGATCCACTCTTACTGTCCACTACTTCCAGCCGCACCATCCCATCGCTGTTATCCTTGATCAGCCGGACTGCATCCGGGGTAATAGGGGCAAAAAAACTGGGCCATCCGGTATGGGAGTCGAATTTGGTGTCCGAGCTGAAGACCGGCTGCAGGCTGGCCGCAGAATAGTAGGTTCCCTTCTTATAAAAATGGTCATACTTCCCGGTCCCGGCCCTTTCTGTGCCTTGTTGCCGGAGTATATAATATTGATCCGCAGTGAGCAGCTCCTTCCATTGGGCGTCGGTATGAACCATAACCCAGTTGGTTTTAGCAGTTACGACAGGCGGATCGGGGTATTTGGAAGACTGGGCGGCCGCAGGTAACAGGTTCAGTGTCAGTGCCGCTGCAAGCAGGAAAAAGAATAGTTTAGTCATATAATCACATTGTTATAGCTATATTAACGAATTAATGGGCCGGAGGGTTTTCCCGTTTATGTTAAGGTCTTTAAAAAGATTTCCCAAAACACCCGCTTGTTCCCCAAAACAGCCGCTTGTTCTCAAAAACACTCGCTTGCCGGGAATGGGAGTTGTTCTTCCACACTTCTGTTTTTCAGGAGCGGATTTCACCGGCGGAGGAGCCGGTTTTTTGCAGATAACTGAGATGTATAAGCGGCATTGGTACCGAATAGGTGTAAACGCTTATTCGTTTACAAAAGATTAACCCAGATGTGAACAAAAGAATTTTATAAATTCGATGAATATTTCCAACTTGCGTCCTGAAGATCGTAATAGCCCCTTTCTAATCCATCTTGTTAACCGTAGCGACGCCCTCCGGGTGCAACGCACTATTTTACTTTGCCATAAAACGGTTGCCCCTACTATTGTTTTTTTAGTTGGAAATCCCGCTAACCTTTTGTAATAAAAGAAATAAATTTTATAACCTGTTTGATCCGGGAATAGTGTTCCCTGTTCATCAACTCCCTGTTTTTGAATCCCTGTCCCTTTTGAGCCAAAGGCCGATTCCCATATTATATGTTATATGGGATCGGCCTTTTTTGCCTTCGGCGTTCATTGAAAATGTAACGCCGGGCAAAAAGATATTTGATTGGACTTCGTCCGGCAAACCCGTGGTTTGCCTTGTTCCCTTCGGGCAGCAAACCTATCGCGTGTCCCACCGGAACCATTTAATACCCAGGGTGGTGAACAGGATGGTATAGCCCAGGGTGACCAGCAGGGCTATGGATGTCTCCTTTTTCCAGGTAGCGGGTTGCAATCCGGCGGCAACGATATTTTTTACGGTGCCATAAGGCGACCATTTGACGATGTCTCCAACCTTATCCCCTAATACCCCAAGCTGGGCGAACATACCGACCATGATGAAGAGGAAATAAACGAGCCGGGTAACGGCGCTGACGGCTTCCGGATTTTTAATCAATCCTACGACCACCTGTCCAAGACTGAGATACACGGCCCCGCCCACAATGGCCATCGCCATCCCAAACGCATAGCCGCCCACAGACAGCGTGATATGATCATATTGATAGCCTACGATGAAGATCACCGTAGCCATCAGCACAATCATCGCCAGCTGAACGAGGAGGCGGCTCATTATGATGGACCAGGATGGGGCCGGGGCCACACGGAGCCGCTGGAAGATACCCTTGTCCCGGTCGCGGGCCACAGCATTGGAATAGCCCATCAGTCCGATGGCGGTAAGACCAACAGTGATGCAGTTGGAAATGACGGAAGCGCCTCCCAATTTTTCGACCAATGGCCTCCAGGAAATAAGGATAAGTACCGGCACAAGGATCACCAGGATGGAGGATCTGCGATTGCGCCACTGGGTGGTGAAGTCGGCACGGAGCAGGGAACTGAATACGGTAGAGATGGAGGGGAGATTTGTCGCCATATAATAATATTAGTAATGTTTAAATGAAAAACTGCCGCCTTCGCCGGCTCAGGACCGGACCGTATTGCCGGTAAGCCCGATGAATACGTCTTCCAGGGTGATCCTTCCTTTTCGGCTGGCGCGGATAACCTCGGAGCGGTTCCGGTTACTTTCGATCAGCGCCTGGGGCGTATCGATCGTGATAATCTGTCCATGATCGATGATGGCGATACGGTCACATACGGATTCCGCTTCTTCCATCGAGTGGGTCGTTAGCAAAATGCCATGCCCCTTGTCACGCATGGCTTCTATTCTTTCCCAAAGCTGTCTGCGCGACTGCGGATCGAGACCCGTAGTCGGTTCATCCAGTAAGACCAACCGGGGATCATGGATCGTGGCGATGACCAGGGATATCCGCTGTTGCTGTCCTCCGGAAAGCTGCCCATAACGTTTATTCGCAGCATCCTGTAATTTGATTTCGGATAGAATAGATCCCAGTTGATCCTTGGGTAGTTTGATCCCATAGATACCTGCATATAATTGAATGATCTCGGCTACCGTAAGTTCCGGCTGAAAGCTGGTAGCCTGTAATTGCACGCCCATGTTGGCCCGGGCATACATAGGTTGCTCCCGGGTGGAATAACCCGCTACGCTGATAGCTCCTGACTTTGGCTTTATCAGTCCTTCCACGGCACTCAGCGTACTGGTTTTACCGGCTCCGTTCGGCCCCAGCAATCCGAAGATCTCTCCCGGCTGAACAGCAAAGCTGACATTTTGTACAGCCTGAAAATTGCCATAAACGACGTTCAGGTTTTCCACTTGCAGCGCGGGGGGAGTAGCTATTTGGTTCATGCCGCTAAGATAGGTTCTTGGAAAAGAGCACACAACGCCCGAACGGTAGTTTTGTCCAAATTTCCGGTAAAGGCCCCGATTAAAGCGGTAAAGCACCGGCTGCCTCCGCCGCCCCACATCTGACCTGCCCCATAGCTCGTCCCCCGACCCGGCAGTAGACTGCCTTAACAATTACATAATACTAAAGACCTTTCTTTGCTCCTTGTTCCCATTACATGGTTTATTTTCCTAATTTATTTAACGATGACCTATCTCGGATTGGCCTCCTGGCTTTGGCCTTATCCTTGTTCCTCCTCGGCCGGCCGTTGCCGACTCATGCCCAGGACAACGACCGCGCAGAGCTCCTCTATACCCAACGTCTTAGCAAGAAATTCCCTGACAGCGCCTTCCTGCTCCTGAAAGAAATGTATAGCCAGTCCATCGCCAAAAAAGATCGCCTGGGAATGGGCATCTGCCTGCAGCAGATGGGACAGGTCTGCTATTATTTAGGCAACTACCCCCAGGCGCTGGATTATCATGGACAGGCCGATAAGATCTTTCGGGAAGAAGACGACCGCCAGCGGATAGCCGCCAACCTCAATGACAGAGGCATTCTTTATTATTATAACCGGCAGATGCCCCTGGCCCGTAAACAATATGATGAGGCCCTGTCAATCTACCAGCAGGACGGCAATAGCGGCGGACTGGCAGACACCTATGGGAAAATAGGGCACCTCTATGAAAAACAACAGCGGTATGACAGCGCTTTTTATTTTCAGCGTATGGCCCTGGCACAGTACAGCCGGATTGCCCATAAACAGGGGATGGCCAAGATCTATGAGAATATGGGAAGTATCTATGAGGATCTCGAACGCTATGATTCCGCCTCCTGGTACTTTACCAACTCCTTGTCACTCTATGAACAGGCGGGAGAAGAAGTGGCCAGCATCGAGGTGGTGAATAATCTTGGCGATATCTTCCGTAAGACGGGACGTTACCGGGAATCTATCGTGCAAACCGGCAAGGCCCTGACCCTATCGGAAAAAACCAATGACCTCTATGAGAAAGGCGCAGCTTACCGGGACCTGGGGAAAGCCTATCATCTGCTGGGCCGTGAAGACAGCGCCTACCATTACCTGGAATTGTCCCGCCGCGTCACCATCGATATCTATTCCAGAGAAAACAACCGGCAAACGGCCTTTGTTAGCGTACTTTTCGACATCGATAAGAAGAATGATGAGATCGTCCGGCTGGAGAATGCCCGCAAGATCACTTCTATCATCACCGTAGCGGTTATCATTGTGATCGTTCTGCTGATGGTGCTGGGCTGGGTGATTATCAGCCGCCAGCGGCTGAAGATCCGGACGGAAAGACTCACCAGCGAGCAGGACCGGCATATCTATGAGACGCAACGGGACCTGATGCAGGCAGAACTGGAAAATCGCCAGCTACAGGAAGAACGGCTGGTCCGGGAGCTGGAAGTAAAACGGAAAGGATTGACCAGTTCCACCCTGCACGTCATCCAGAAAAATCAACTGCTCGAAGACCTGCGCAACCGGCTGGCCCTCCTGGTAAAAGACGAACGGCGCGACCAGAAGAAGCAGCTGCAGCATCTCATCCAGCTGATTAACCTCAATTTTAATCACGATCAATACTGGAATGAATTCCGGGAGGCCTTTGGCCAGGTGCACCAGCAATTCTTTGATAATCTCAAAAAGCATTGCGAAGACCTGACTGGTAATGACCTTCGGTTACTTTCCCTCATAAAATTAAACCTCGCTTCCACTGACATCGCCACCTTGCTGGGAATCTCTCCCGATAGTCTCAGAGTATCCCGCTATCGTCTTAAAAAGAAGCTAAGCCTCGAGACCGGCGAAAGCCTGACAGCCTTCGTGCAGTCGCTATAGCCCGTTGCAAGTGGCTCCTTTCGCAGGGATGACCAACTGGTAACATTGTCTTCATCTGCGGGTAACAATTTGGTAATGGAGGGTCTTGTACGAATATGATAATTGATAACCAATATATTATGACATGTTTGTTAACGCTGCTGCTGCCTGGTATACGCACCAGAACAGGCTGTTGTCATTTTGTTCACTCTCCGTTTTTCGATTTAGGCTGCTGCCACCGCACATTTGCGTCGCCTTCCGGAATTCTCCGGCAAGCGCGTAAACAACTAAACCTGGCTTTTTATGAAGCGATTATTTTCCCTGATAATTTTGGTCTGTATGGGCTGGATGACTGCCCATTCCCAGACTGCTCCGCTTAGCGGGACCATTGTAGACCGACAAACGGGAGAACCTTTGCCGGGCTCCAGTATTGAGATTTCGGCCAGAGGCGTGGGTGGACCCGCGGCTGGTAAAAAAGATCTCCACCTTCTGGCCGGTCTGAACGGTAGTTTCCAGATACGGCACATCGCAGCCGGTCACTATGAAGTCTCTGTCAAATTCGTGGGCTATGAGCGGTATGCGGTAGAAATGGATCTGGTGGAAGGCACGACAAAAAACCTCCAGATAGGACTGGAACCTAAAAAGAGTGAACTGGCTACGGTCAATATCCTATCAGGCAGCAGAGGAAGTGAAAGGGCTTCCCAACTGGCGGACCGCCGGGCCGACATCGTGCAGAACTCTCTTTCAGCCCGGGCGATAGAGGTCTCTCCGGATCTTTCAGTAGCCAATACGGCTCAACGTGTCTCCGGCGTATCTCTTGAACGTAGTTCCAATGGGGAAGGACAATATATCATTGTCCGGGGGATGGAGAAAAGATATATCTATACGCTGGTTAATGGCGTCAAAATACCCAGCCCTGACAATAAGAACCGCTATGTGCCGCTGGACATCTTTCCGGCAGACATGCTCGAACGGCTGGAAATCTTCAAATCCCTGACTCCGAATATGGAAGGAGACGCTATCGGCGGGGCTGTGAATATGGTGATGAAGGACGCGCCTTCGAAATTCAGCGTCAATGGCAATGCCGCGGTAGGTTATGCAGACAAGTTCTTTACACAGGACTACTCGAAATTCGACCAGGGCGCCAGCCTGAACCGCTCTCCCCGGGATATCAATGGGCCCGCTTATGTGGCCACCATGAAGGACTTTCCCAATAATGCCTTCAGCCACAATATCAGTCATAATCCCCTGGGGTCCGTATTGGGCTTGTCCGTTGGAGGGCGTCTGTTTGGTAACAAACTGGGGGTTATGGTTGCAGGTAGTTTTCAGAACAATTACCGGAATGTGAATTCGGTACTCTTTCAGCAGCCCGATCAGCTCATCGATGGAGGATTGCAGCTGGCAAGTGTGGCGCGCCGTCATCTTTCCGCCCAACAACAGCGTAGCGGGGCTCATATCAGACTGGATTATCACCTGGATGATAAGAATAAGATTAGTTTCTACGGCGCCTACCTGAACCTGATGCGGCAGGAGTTCCGCAATGTATCGGACACGAACCTGGAGTTGAACAGGACCGGTCCCGGTTATGGCCGAATCGAAAACAGTTTCAGGGATCTGCATGAGGTACAGCAGATCTCCAATTATACCCTTAAAGGCCAGCACACGCTGGCGGCCAACTTCTTCCTCGACTGGACGGCAGCTTATTCAAGAGCCACCCTCAACAGACCTGATGAGGCTACGGTCAACGTCAATGCAGGCATCGAGAAGGACCCCGTTACGGGAGATAAAGTGGCTGACCCCACCACCCTCGAAGAATCCAGCCGGGAGTTCACCTATAGCAAGGACATAGACAAGAGTGGATACCTCAACTTACTCTACCGCAGCGTCATAGCGACGGCAAAAGTGGACTGGTCCATAGGCGGTATGTACCGGGACAAACACCGGGCCAGCACCTATGACAACTATGACCTTCGGCCCAATCCGGGCGGACAGACCTATAACGGGGATATCAGCCAGAATACCTTCGACGTGTTCAATGGCCAGGGGACTTCTGACAACCCGTTAAACTATACAGCCGAAGAGAAGGTGGGAGCTGCCTACGGCATGGTGAAAATAGAAAAGGGCTCCTTGTTGGTTACCGGCGGCGCCCGTTATGAACATACGGACCTTAGCTGGCTTAGCAATGTCTCGGAGACCGTAGCTGGCAGGACGGGGGACATCTCCTATTATGATGTACTGCCCAGTGGCAACATTAAATATACACTCGACAGGCGGCAGGCAGTCCGCCTCTCCTATTACTCGGCCATCAGCCGGCCCAATTTTTATGAAGTGATACCCCATACGCTCTACGACCCGGAAACCGGCAGGACAGAAAAAGGCAATCCTTATCTGAAGCGTACTACGGCCGACAATTTTGACCTGCGCTACGAATATTTTCCCAAGGGCCTGGATCAGTTACTGGTAGGCGTCTTTTATAAGAGACTTAAGAATCCTATCGAATATTCCATCACCAATGCACCCGATCCACTTTCCACGGCCAGCAGCAGCAATATGACCTATTATATACCTGCCAACTTTGGAAATGCGACCAATTACGGAGCCGAGCTGGACCTGACTAAGTATTGGAGATGGCTGGGGATTAAGGTCAATTACACCTATACTCATTCGGCGATTACCACTACCAAAGAGCACGATATCAGGGTTCAGGGTGGTACCAGCGCAGAATACCCTACCCAGACACGCCCTCTGCAGGGACAATCCAAACACATTGCCAACTTTTCGCTCTTGTTCAAAGATGACAATAAGCTGGGGCTGAACGCCCAGCTGGCTTTTGGATATACCAGTGGAAGGATCAATACCGTATCCCAGTTTTACAACTATGATATCTGGCAGAAGGATTTCGAACAGCTGGACTTTTCCGTGGAGAAGAAGGTTGCCCATCACTGGTATGTCTATGCCAAGGTGAACAATATTCTCAATACGCCTTATGAGCTGGAAGTAAAACAACCCTATGCAGTGGGTACGACGAATAGTTATGCCCCTGACCAGACTCCCGGCAAGAACCTGTTTATGCAGAAGGATACTTATGGCGCCAACTACCTGCTGGGCATAAAATTCAAATTCTAATCACCCCTTAAAACCGAATAAAATGTGTACGAAATATAATTTTTTACTGGTCGTCGTACTGATGCTGGCGGCCTGCCATAAGTCCGAAGGGGTGAATGTCAGCCCGGCCAGGATATCCGGCAGCCATCCCATTACCAGCGATACGCTGACGGGGACGGTGAAAGGCACCCTGCAGGCCGGGAAAACCTATTATTTCACTGCCGACATCACGATCAACCAGGGCGATACCCTGTTGATGCAGGCAGGCTCCCGCCTGATTGCCATCGGGGATGGTAAGACCACGGCCACCAGCCCGCAGATCACCTGTAACGGCTCCTTTGTCAGCCTGGGCACGGAAGAGAATAATAATTTTATAACAGTCCCTGACAACCTGCGTACGACTGCCAGCATCGGCAAAGGGCTTTGGGGCGGAATTCAATGTGGTGAAACCAGCGGCGACGTAGTCATTAAATGGACGCATATAGAGTTTGCCGGCGGACCGGCGGGACCCGCGGCAGATCCCAATGTCTTTGCTGCCGGCGATCCCCGTAACAGCCTCAGCTATACGAATATCAACGGGAATATTATCCTGGAAGATTCCTGGATCTATGGTACGTCGGATGATGGCATGCGCCTCCTCCACGGGCATGTCAGCGTTATGCGCAATACCTTCGAAGTTTGTGGCAAGACAGGCGGAGAGGCCCTCAACCTGAAGAATGGCTGTGTAGGTGATGTGGCCTACAACCTGGTGATCGGAGCAGCCACGAATGGCTTCAAGGTTTCCAACAGCGGTGGCGGCGCCGTAGAAAACAAGACCTACCTTTATAACAATACGATCCTGAACAGTGGCTTCCGGCAGCTGAAATCGGGTCGTGGCGGCTCCATCGATTATGAGAAAGGAGCACAGGGCAAAATCTATAATAATATCATCATCAACTGTCGTTTTGGTTTGCGGCTGACACCGGATGCGGACGTGGTAAACACCAGCTATAACAACCAGTTCTTCTATGCCAATGCCACTTCGCTGATCAACCAGTTCTATACGGCGGACGGAGTAGGCCAGGTGCAGGATGGTGATATCCGCAGTGCCAGCCCCGGGGATAACAACCCCCGGTTCAAATCGTATAATGTAGACCAGTTCGACTTCTCCAAAGTAACACCGCCGCTGGCTATGGCGAATATGCCCCTGGCTATCCTGACCGACTCCAGCTATGACTTCAGTCTATTAGTGAGCAGCCCTGCCTACCATAAAGGCAATGCCACCATTTTTAAAGCTCAGCGGACAGTACCACAGGGAGGTGATTATGGCGCGGCGACCCTGGATCCCAATATGGATATGGGAGCCTATCCTTCCGATGGCTCGGGTAATCAACATTTAACAGGCAGCCTGTCTTCTAAATAATGTGTGTTTGTATGAAACAGATCCGTTTATCCGTATTTTCCGTGCTCCTTGTCTTGTCCGCATGGACAGCCCATGCCCAGACGCACTCTTCCATCGCTGCCGGACAACTGCAGGACTTATTCCTTGGCACCAAGACCCCCTACACGGCGCCGGAGCAGCCCTCTACGCCGCCTCCGGCGGGTTATAGGCCGGTATTTATAAATTATGTAGGCAGACATGGAGCCCGGTATCTCACCAAAGCCGGGGCGGACCTGCGAGTATGGGACCTATTGGCGGCGGCCGAAAAGAGTCATTCGCTAACAGCCACAGGACTCCGGGTGAAAGAGATGACCGCCCGGCTGCTCGCGATTCAGAAGGATAAGTATGAGCAGATAACCGGCCTGGGCAGGCAAGAGCAAACAGCGATCGGGGCACGTATGCTGAGTAATTATGGAGACGTGTTTAGAGGAAGAGGACTGAAAATAGTAACCACCTATAAATTGAGGACGCAGCAGAGCGCCGAGGCCTTTTTACTGGGACTGAGCAAGGTGCCGGGAAAGCGGGAATATGCCAGAGCCCCTGATTCACTGGATGCCGTACTCCGCTTTTATGACTTGTCTCCTGCCTATCAGCGCTATAAGAAGAGTGCCACCTTGCGGAAATACCTGGACTCCCTCGACAATGATAAGCGAACAGCGCTGGTGGCAGCACATATCTGGGAAGCGTTGTTTACAACCGCTCCCGTCCCCGCGGAAGCCGTCTCTTTTGCCGACAACCTCTATGATCTGTATTCCGTGCAGTTCTCCCTGCCGGATGAAATACGGGAACGGGGATTTCCGAAGGACAGTGTCTCACTGGGTATTGCCTTTGACCGGCAGGACCTGGAGTGGCTGGATTACCGGTCGCAGGCACAGGACTTCCTGGAGAAGGGACCCGGCTTCGATCCATCGGGTATCCAGGTCAGAATAGCGGCGCCTTTGCTGGCGGATTTTCTGAAAACCACCGAACAGGTGGTACACCAGCTGGCCCCAACGACTCAGAAAGGGCCCGAACAGGTCTACGCCGGAGCGGTACCCGATGCCATTTTACGGTTTACCCATGCAGAAGCTATTTCGCCTTTTGCCGCATTACTTGGTATTCCGGAGGCCAGCACCCCGGCGTCTTCCATTTATGACTATCGTGCCCACTGGCAGGCGCAGTCGGTTATCCCCTTGAGCGCCAATATAGCATGGATCCTTTATACCAATGGGCAGGACTGGCTGGTCAAGGTGCTGCTCAATGAACGGGAATCGGCTTTACCCCTGCCCGCCGCGTCATTCCCGTATTACCGGTGGGAGAATGTAGAAGAATTTTACAGGGTTAGGCTTTCGGGTTATAAGATCTTATAACTTTATGTTATAATTTATTAATCAAATTTTATGCGAAAGTTAACCCTTCTGACTGTTGTTCTCTTAATGACAGCGATGACTGGCCTGAAAGCCCAATCCTTGCAACACACCTCCTGGAAAACGTATTTCGATGCTTTGCACGATACCCTTACGTTGCATATAGAAAAAGATTCCAGTTTCGTCACTGTCAGCAGTGGGGATGTGGTAGTCCGCTCGCTGTTCAAAGCCCAAAAAGATACTCTTACGATGAATGATTATGAGGGAATGTATGCCTGCCCGGGAGATGCTGGAATCTACAAAGTGGACCAGACCGGCGGTACCCTGAATTTTACGCTGCTTAGCGATCCCTGTGCCGGGAGAAGCAGTTCTCTTCCAGGCAGCAAATGGATCCGGGTAACCGACAAACATTGATTAGCGGGAGTAAGTACCTATAAAAAAACCGTCTCAGAAATTTTATCTGAGACGGTCTCTTTTTTTGTACTAATGAACTATTTACAAGACAACTTAAAACTTATAATTTGGTTACAACCACGTTCTCCGTCACGGTCGTATTTACTGCGAACTGACGAACGATCTCATTTTCGTTGCTGCGGATGATGAACGTAGGATGAATATCAGCTTCTTCTTTCTGGAAATAAACAGACTTTACAAAATGAGAATCGCTGAATTGCTTGCGATAAACTACTTCACCGGCATCGTTCTTGATGATCAGCCAGAATTTCGTAGCAGTAGGATTTGCCAGCTCTACACGGAAAACTACGCTGTTATCATTGGTTCCGACGTACTGAACATTGACTTGTTCTTCGGTAAGAATAGAAGTTTTCTTACCACCGTTAGCCTGGCTGGTTAAAGGATTGCTAACGAAAAGAACGATAGCTGCTAAAGCTATGGTGATTACTCGAGCTACACGGGTGTTAATGGAATTAGTGTTCATAATATATTGTTTTTAATTTTACTTTGTTGAGATGGCGGGCAAATCGTGTAGCGAATGGCGGAAGCAAGGAAGTTAGAACTGTATCGGGCGGGAAGCAATCATCTGAATTGTTATACAAATATAAATCGGATAAAAGGGGCTTACAAGCCGTGTTTTGCTGTTTTTTATCACCTCAACCCTACATAGATTCATCTTAACTCGTTATAAACAAATGTATTAGGTCTCTTTTTCGAATGATGACCAACCCTTTTTTGATCAAACATGTTTTTTTTCATAATTTGAATTTTTACAGCACTTATATAACCAATACCATTACTTATTTTATGAAGAAATTATTGATTGCGGCAGGT
>Ga0247764_1000567_pt1 | contig 12967 bp, 7 predicted proteins | sample UWRJL051202B4_FD_179932 | JGI IMG/M metagenome (GOLD analysis project Ga0247764, IMG submission 179932) | Plant litter microbial communities from Arlington Agricultural Research Station in Wisconsin, United States - UWRJ-L051-202B-4 | ecosystem: Environmental > Terrestrial > Plant litter >...
GCGTCGGCGTCGACCACCGGCTTGTCCGAGTTGATCGGGTCGTTGACCATCATGTCGCCGACCGCGAACTGGATCATCATGTCGTTGTCCTCGTGCACGAGGTTGTGGCAGTGCGTCATGTACCGGCCGCCGGCGTTGCCGTCGCCGGTGGTGAACTGCATCAGCGCCGTCACGGTCTCGTTCTCGCCGAGGTAGAAGACGTCCTTGCCGCCGCCCTCCCACGGGTGGGCCTTCTTGTCCGGGGTGGTGTTGCGGCCGATGATCTGCGCGTCGATCAGGTGGATGTGCAGCGGGTGGAACCAGCCGCCGGACTCGTTGACCAGCTCCCAGATCTCCACGTCGTACGGCTTGGGGTTGCCCAGCACCCGGGTGAAGTTGGTCTCCTCGACGTCCTCCCAGGTCTCGCCGTTGACCGTCCAGAGCCCGTTCTTGCGCTCCACCCGCAGCCGCCGCTTGGCCTTGGCCATCTCCGGCTTCAGCTTGTTCACCTCGATCGCGCCCCGGTTCGCGTACGGCTGGGGGCCGAGGTCGAGGGTGGTGGGGATGACGTAGGTGTCCTTGGGGCCGCTGTCCTCGACCACCTCGAACTGCATGACCTTGCCGGTGTTGGCGAAGTCGACGTTGTTCTTGTTGCTCAGGTTGCGCAGCTCGATCTTGGTGCCGGGCTTGTACTTCCGGAAGTCGATCAGCACCTCGTAGCGCTCGGCCACGCCGTGCCGCCAGGACGCGACCGCCGCCGGCTTGGGCATCATGCCGCCGTCGGTGCCCACGACCGTGATCGGGTCGCCGTTGCTCAGCGCGAACCGGAACGACCGGGAGATGCCGCAGGCCAGCACGCGGAACCGGTAGACCCGCGGCTTGACCTTCATCTTGGGCCACGGCACGCCGTTGACCAGGATCACGTCGCCCATGAAGCCCTCGTGCGACGAGTCGTCGAACGCGACCTGCCCGTCGGCCTTGAACGCCATGTCGCTCACCATCAGCGGCACGTCGTACTCACCCTGCGGGAGCTGCGCCTTCTCGTACGGGTCGCTCAGGTGGTACTGCCCGGCCAGGCCCATGAAGACGTTCTCCGACGTCATCAGGTGCATGTGGTCGTGGTACCAGAGCGTGCGCGCCTGCTGCCAGTTCGGGTACTTGTAGGTCTTGCAGCTGCCCGGCGCGGTCCAGTCGTTGGCGTACCCGTCGTACTGCGGCAGCGACGCCGACCCGTGCAGGTGCGTGACCGAGCCCATCGCCTTCCGGTTGATCGGGTTGACGGTCATCTGGTTGGCCACCCGCAGCTCGGTCCGGGTGCCCTGGTCGACCTTGATGATCGGCCCGGGGAAGATCCCGTTGTAGCCGGCGATCGTGGTGGTCAGGCCGGGCACGATGGCGGCCTGGCCGAACTTCGCCGTGACCCGGTAGCGCGCCCACGGGCCCTGCTCGTCCGTGCCCGTCTCGAGCGGCATCAGCACCGGCGGACGACGGAACATGTTCGTGTACGGCGTCGGCGTGTTCTTCGCCGCGAGCTTGCTGGAGGCGGCGATCACTTCGCCGCCGGCCGTCGCCACGATCAACCCGCCGCCGCCCAGCGCCATCGCGCCGCGCAGCAGGTTGCGCCGGCTGACTTTTCCGTTCTCCATCGCATTACCCCGTCCGCAGTTACCAGGTTTCTCCCGATCTGTGCAGAGGTTAGGAACAGGCTCTGAAGTCGGCCTGAAGAAGGGCTGAGGTGGGCCGGACGGCTGCCGATACCACTTCACGATGAATGCGAGGGATGCCATGATGCGGGTCAGCGTGCTTGGTCAACTGACTGTCACCGACGACGACGGCGCCGAGGTACCCGCCGCGGAGCTGCCCCGGCGGGCCCGGCAGGTGCTCGCCGTCCTGGCCGCCCGCCACGGACGGATCCAGTCGAAGGACGCGCTGGCCGACGCGGTCTGGGGCGACGACCTGCCCGGCAACCACGTGGCCGCGCTGGAGCATTACGTCTCGGTGGTGCGCCGCCGGCTGCAACCGAACGGCGCCGCCGCGACCTGGTGCATCGTGACCCGCAGCGGCGGCTACGTCTTCGACACCGGACGGGCCGAGCTCGACCTGTGCGAGCTGCGCCGGCTGGTCCGCGAGCTCGAGATGCTCCCCCCGGGCGGCCCGGAACGGCTCAGCCTGCACGAGCGGATCCTCGAGCTGGGCCAGGAGCTGCCGTTCGCCGAGGACCCGTACGCCGACTGGGCCGCCACCGCCCGCGGCGAGGTGCAGACCGCCGCCGTGACCGCCCGGCTGGAGCTCTCCCACGCCGCGCTCGACCGCGACCCGTCCCGGTCGCTGCGCCTGGCCACCGAGGCGATCGAGCTCGACCCGTTCCTGGAGCCCGCCTACCGGGCCGCGATGGTCGCGGCCGTCGCCCTGGACCACACCGAGGACGCGCTGCGCCTGTTCGAGCGGTGCCGCAAGTTCCTCGACGACGAGCTCGGCGTGACGCCCTCGAACGATCTGGTCCGCCTGCAACGCGAGATCCTCGGCCGGCGCCGGCCCGAGCCCGAGCACACGTCCGTCCCGAAGATGCACCGGACGCCGCTGGAGCGGTTCTTCGGACGCTCGAACGAGCTCCGGGTCTTCGTCGACCCGGACCCGCCGCGGGTCGTCCACATCGTCGGGCCGGAGGGGTCGGGCAAGTCCGCGTTCCTCGACGAGATCGCCCGGCACCTGGTCGACCGGGTCGGCGTGGGGCACGCCGGCTCGTCGATCGCCGTGCACCGGCTGGCCTGGCTGCGCAGCGCGCTGGTGCAGCTCGGGGCCGGCCGGCACGTGCTCGACGTGATCGACTCCGCGGCCACGGACCGCCCGCTGGGCCGCGCCGAGCTCGAAACGATCTCCGCCGTGCTCGACGGCGACGAGCCGATCGTCATCGCCGTCGACGACGCCTGCAGCCTGGACGCCGCCGGGGTCGCCGAGCTGTCCTGGCTGTCCCGGCACTGCCCGGCGCTGCGGATCGTGCTCACCTACGACTACCCGTCGCAGATCACCTCGCTGCCGCTGGCCGGGCTGGGCACGCCGATCGTGCTGCGGCTCGCCCCGCTGACCGTCGAGGACCTCGGCGACGCCGAGCTCGCGGTCCGTACCGGCGGAATTCCGGCCCTGGTCGCGGTCGCGCGGCGACCCGACGAGATCGCGCGGGCGGTGGCCATGCAGATCGCCCGCGCGCGCACCCGGTGGATGCCGGAACAGTCCTGGGACCTGCTGCGGCACAGCGCGGTGCTGGGCGACCTGACCGCGAACGAGCTTTCCGCGCTGACCGGCCGGCCGCTCGCCCACGTGCTCACCTGCATCGACCGGCTGGTGCACGCGCACCTGCTCGGTGAAGGCCCCGACGGCGAGGTCGGCCACCGCAGCTCACTGATTCGCGAGGCGGTGGCCGACCAGGTGTCCGGCGCTTCGAGCCGGGCCTTGCGGGAGATGCTGGCGGTCAGTTCGTCACGGTGACCGCGAAGGCCGGCTGGCGAGCGCCGGTCGTCGAGACGAGGCTGACCGTGGTGATGGCGCCGGGCACCGGGCCGGTGACCCGGATGCTGAACGCGCCGGTCGCGTCGACCGCCGCCGTGCCGATGACCCGGCCGTTCAGGTTCGGGCCGAGCACCGCGGTCACCCGCTGCCCGGCGAGCAGCGTGGTGTTACCGGCGATGCGCCACTCGTTGTTGCCCGTGCGGTAGCGGACCGTCAGCCCGGTGAACGCGTCGGCCTGCGGCCGCACGGTCGTCCGCGCCGTCGAGACGCCGGCCGGGTTGCGCACGGTCACCTCCAGGACGACCGGGTTGTTGTCGAAGACGAAGGCAACGTTCGGACCGGGCGCCGCCGGCAGGAGCTGAGCCGGGTAGCTGAACGTGGGCTTCGCGACGGTCCCGCTGGAGAGCGTCACCGCCGGCCCGGAGACCTGACGCCACGAGTACGTCTCGGCCGCAGTCGACCGGGAGGCGTCCAGGGTGACGACGCGTCCACGGACCACGGTCTGATCGGTGCCGGCGTCGGCCCGCGGCGCAGTGGCCCCGGTAACAATGACCGTGACGGTGACCGGGGCGGGAGTGCCGCCCGGGCCGGCGACGGTCAGCGTGAACCCGTACGTTCCCGGCAGGGTCGCCACGAAGGTCGCCTGCGGAGTGCTCGCGTTGGCCAGCGTCACGGCCGGGCCGGACGTCTGCACCCAGGTGTAGCTGTCGATCTGCCCGGTCGAGCCGGTCGCGTCCAGCTTCACGTTCTGGCCGACGATGGCCGGGGTATCGGCCGTGGCCGCGGCCACCGGGATGCCGGGCAGGAAGACCTGACCCGTGCCGACGAGCGCGACCGTCGAAGTGCCGCCCGCAGCCGACGTGACGGTGATGGTGCCGGGCGGGGCGATCACCCCGGCGAACGGGGAACCGCTGATCAGCCCGAATCCGGTGACGGTCAGGGCCGGCCCCGACTTGTCGCTGGAGCTCGCCCGTACGGTCAGAGACCGGGCGTCCGCGTCGTAGCTGACCTCGTTGATCGTCACCACGTCGGTCATCGCCTTGGTCTTGTGCGGCACCGGCCGGTCACCGGCGTTGATCACCTCGACCGCCGTGCCCGGCGCGATCGGCCCGTTGATCGGGAAGCGCCCGTAGTAGCGGCCGTGCGAGTCGCCGCGCAGCCGGGTGTTGCGGTAGCCGAGCGCCGGGTTGCCGACGATCTCGATGGCCTGGCCCGGCTCGCTGGTCGCGTAGACCTCGAGCACGCCCTTGTGGTCCACGCCGAGCGAGTAGTTCGCCTGGTTGAGGTCGACGCCGGCGTTGACCGCGTAGCGCCCCTGGATGGCGAAGAGGTCAGTGAAGCCCAGCTGCGAGATGACCACGCCGGTGGTGGGGTTGAGCTGCTCGATACGCACGAAGTTCGTCTCGTACGGGCTCCCCACGACCTGGTGGTCGACGCCCGGGTTGCCGGTGTATCCGGTCGGCGCGGCCGGGGCGACGGTCGGGTCCCACTTCAGGAACGGCCCGATCCGGCTGTTCAGAGCTCCGCCGAACGCGCCCGGGGTGGTACCGATGTCCTCGGTCATGGTGACCCGCCCCCGGTCGTCGGAGACCAGGTCGTCCACGCCGTACGGGTGGGTGATGCGGAAGCGCTGACCGGTCGGCGCGTCGAAGCGGATCCGCACCCGGCCGAAGACCATCTGGTCGCCCTCGACGACCTGCCCGGTGGCCCAGGCACCCTCGAGGTCCATGCCGATCGTGGCCGTGACCCCGTTGGTGAGCGTCACCGCGGCCCCGGCAAGCTGGTAGAAGAACTCACCCGGGAAGTTGCCCGGGTACGAGATCGGCGCGTCCGGGGTCGGCACCTCACTCAGCAGCACCGGGCAGAGCGGATCCTCGGTGACGCAGGCCTCCAGCCGGACGTTGTTGCTGTCCCGGTACCAGGCCGGGAACCCGTGCTCAGCGATCGGCCCGACCTGCACGAGCTTCCCGACCCGAGGCGCGGACGTGACCACGACGGCACTGGCTGCGGTGGCCAGCGGCGCGACGACGGCCAGGGCAACGCCCGCGGCGATCGCCATGCGGCGCAGCTTGCTTCCCATGGGACTCCTCTGTTCCTCGTGGAGCTTTCGCCGCGAACATTGGCCCGCCTCCCGTTGGTCCAGCTGAGTACTTCCTGAAATTCCCGATTTATCCCCCTCAAACATCAACCCCTAACCGCTCAAGTACGCCCGTCCCCCTCCCCCAACCGCACCTAAACCGCCCCCGGACCTGCGCATCGGCCCCCTGCCACGCCAGGCCGCCGGCGGCCCCCGGCCCGGCCCGCCGGCGCGCGATGAGGGTGAGTTCGACGGTGCGGGACGGCCTGGTGGTGCTGGTCGGAAGATCCCGTATCGCCGGGGCGTCCCGGATGGTGCTGCGCGCCGGCGGCTCGCTGCATCTCCGGGGTGAGCCGGCGTCAGCGGATGTCGTTGACGCAGCGCAGGTTCGGCCGAGCGGTGAGTTCCGTCTCGTCGAACGAAGCTCCGGAGTGGACGGTGAACGTGACCGACTCGCCCGGCAGCACGGTCACGCCCGCGCGGTCGGCCTCGGCCGCCGGGTCGAGCCGGTCGGGGAAGAGCGTCACCGAGCGCAGGATCGACCCCGCGTGCACGGTGACCTTCGTGCGGTCGCCCACCCGATCGACCTCGGTGCTGAAGTCGGCCGCCGGCCACGGGATGTCCTTGTCGGGCGCGAAGAACCATGTCGTCCCGGTGTCGCTGACCAGGAACTCCGTCGTCGGGTCGCCCGGCGTGGTCACCTCCGCGGGCAGGACCAGCGTGGCGTTCGCACCGGAAGCAACCGAAGCCGCGACCACCGCGGACGCCAGCACCTCCCCGGCGAGGTTGCGGCGGGTCACCGTGGTCTCAAGATCCCAGGGCGTACGGCTGTCGTTGACCACCACCAGCGCCGGGGCACCCTGCGGCGTGAACACCGTGCCCGGTTCGATCTGAGTGAGCGGACCGCCGGCCGTGAGCTCGGCGCCCGTACGCGGCTGGAAGGTCAGCAACCGGTCGGCGTAGGCGTCGCGCATCGCGTACCAGAGGGGCTTCTTCCGGCCGTCGCCGTCGACCGCGGCCCAGGAGGTGACCGGCCAGCAGTCGTTGAGCTGCCACATGATCGCACCCGCGCAGAGCGGGCGCAGGGACCGGAAGTGCTCGATCCCGTACGCCACCGCGCGCGCCTGATTCAGCTGGGTCAGGTAGTGCCAGTCGTCGAAGTCGGCCGGCGCGGGCAGGTGATTGGCCAGGCCCAGCGCGAGCTTCGCGGAGCCCCCGGCCGCCTTCTGGTGGTGGGCCATGCCGGGCGAGTCCGGCGTCAACGGCTCGTCCGAGATCGAGCGCCGCAGCGTCGAGAAGGTCGGCGGGCCCTGGAAGCCGAACTCGGAGACGAAATGCGGGCGGTACGCGGCGTACTTCGTGTAATCGTCGGTGTTCCAGACGTCCCACACGTGGGTGGTGCCGTGGGCCGGATCGTTCGGGTAGCGGTCGGGGCTGCCGGAGTAGGGGCTGCCGGGCCAGTACGGACGGGACGGATCGAGCTCGCCGACGATGCGGGGCAGCAGGTCGTAGTAGTAGGCCGAGCCCCAGGTGCGGCCGTTGAGAACAGGCTTCCAGTCCCAGTCCTCGTACCCCCACAGGTTTTCGTTGTTGCCCGTCCAGGTGACCAGGCTGGGGTGCGACGCGAGCCGTACGACATTTTCGCGGGCCTCGGCCTCGATCTCGGAGCGGAACGGCTCCTCCTCGGGGTAGGCCGCGCAAGCGAAGAGGAAGTCCTGCCCGACCAGGAAGCCCTCGGCGTCGGCGAGGTCATAGAAGTCGAACGACTCGTACCGGCCGCCGCCCCAGATCCGCAGGTAGTTGACGTTGGCGTCGGCTGCCTGGCGGAAGCGGGCGGTGAGCCGGTCGCGGGTGACCCGGTTGTCGAACACGTCGTCGGGGATCCAGTTGACGCCGCGGACGAAGACCGGCACGTCGTTGACGTGGAGCGTGTAGCCGTCGTCGGCGGTGTCGACGCGTACGGAACGGAAGCCGATCTTGCGGTTCCAACTGTCCAGAAGCGAGCCGTCGGCGGTCGTGAGCGACACGTCGAGTTCGTAACGGTTCTGGTCGCCGAAGCCGCGCGGCCACCACAGATCGGGGTCGTCCACGGTGAGGATGAGCAGCGCCTCGATGCCGTCGATAGTGGCCTGGGCACGCCGGCCGGCCACCGAAGCGGTGATCGTGACGGGCACGTGCGACAAGCGGTCGAGACGGACCCGTAGCTCGACCCGGCCGGTGCCGTGGTCCACGGTGACCTGCGGACGCACCGACGCGAGCCGGGCGACCCGCCACGTCTCCAGGCCGATCGGCTGCCAGATGCCGGACGTGACGAGGATCGGTCCCCAGTCCCAGCCGAAGTTGCAGGCCTGCTTGCGGATGAAGTTGAACGGCTCGTCGTACGCGTTGGGGCGGTGGCCCAGCCGCTGCTGCTGAGCCTCGGCGTAGGTGTACGGGCTGGTGAATTTGACCTTGAGGGTGTTCTCTCCGTCCCGCAGCCGCGCGCCGACGTCGAAGCGGTAGCCGCGGTGCATGTTGGCGGTCTCGCCGACCGTCTCGCCGTTCAGCTCGAGGGTGGCGATCGTGTCGAGCCCGGCGCAGACCAGGTCGATCCGCTCCCCCTCGCCGGCCGCCGACGCCCGGAAGGTGGTCGTGTAGTCCCAGTCGGTGCGCCCGATCCAGGCGAGCTCGGTCTCGTTCGCGTCCAGGTACGGATCCTCGATCCGCCCGGCCCGCAGCAGGTCGGTGTGCACGCACCCGGGCACGGTGGCCGGCAGGCCGTCGACATCGGCCCCGGAGAGGGTCCAGCCTTCGTGGAGGGGTTGGTACGAGGTCACGGTTCTCCCTTGCTTGCCCTGCCGCCCCACCCGCGGCGATCGGCCTCGGGCAGGGCGCAGTGGTCAGGACTTGACGGCGCCTTCCATGATCCCCCGGACGATCTGCCGCCCACCGATCAACAGCAGCAGGATCAGCGGAACGGTGGCCAGGAACGCCCCGGCCAGCACCCGGCGGTAGATCACGTAGTTGCCGCTGGCCAGGTCGGAGAGGGCCACCATCGAGGTCGGGAAGTCGGTGCCGTTGAGCTGGATCAGCGGCCATTGGAAGTCGTTCCAGGCCATCACGAACGTGAGCAGGCCGAGCACAGCGAGCGCCGGGCGGATGGCCGGGAGCACGATGTTCCAATAGACGCGCAGGGTCAGCGCGCCGTCCATCCGGGCCGACTCGACCAGCTCGTCCGGCACCGCGTGGGCGATGAACTGCCGCATGTAGAAGACGCCGAACGCGCTGACCAGCCCGGGCGCGATGACCGCCAGCAGGGTGCCGTTCCAGCCCAGCTTGCCCATCACGATGTAGAGGGCGACGATGCCGAGCTGATTCGGCACGGTCAGGGTCAGGATCACCACGACCAGCAGCCCGTTCCGGCCTTTGAAGCGCAGCTTGGCGAAGGCGAATCCGGCCAGCGAGCAGAAGAACAGCGTGGCCAGGGTGATCACCCCCGACACGAGAACGCTGTTGATCAGCGAGGCCGCGAAGAAGACGTCGTTGAGCGTGAAGACCTCGTTGACGTTGGTCCAGAACTCGCCGCCGGGGACGACCGACGGCGGGATCTGGGCGACGGCCGCGTCGGTGCTCGTCGCGATGACGAACATCCAATAGACCGGGAAGGCCGAGAAGAGCAGGACAACCGTCAGTCCCGCGTACGTCAGCCAACTCCCTCGGGTGTCCTGCGGGGCCCGGTTCACGTACGTTCTCATCGGGCTCCTCCGATTCGCCTGGTGAGCAGGGTGTTGATCCCGGCGACGAGCAGGATGATCAGGAAGAGCGCCCAGGACATCGCGGCGGCGTACCCGAGATCGAGGTCCTTCCAGCCGACCTTGTAGATGAGTTGGGCGATGGTCTGGAACTGGTGGGCCGTGCCGCCGTCGGCCGACTGCGGGTTCTCGTCGAACATCATCGGCTCGTTGAACAGCTGTAACCCCCCGATCGTCGACAGGATCACGGTGAACACCACGACCGGTTGGATCATGGGTACGGTGATCCGCCACAGCTGTCGCCACGGTCCGGCGCCGTCCACCGCCGCGGCCTCGTACACGTCTTTGGGGATCGATTGCATCGCGGAGAGATAGAGCAGCGCGTTGTAGCCGATCCACTTCCAGTTGACCATCGTGGCGATCGCGAACCAGCTGCTCCACTTGGCCGCCCGCCAGTCCAGCGGGGCCTCCTGCCCGAACCCGACCAGCGACAGGAACCAGTTGGCCATGCCGTTGTCGCGGGCGAAGAAGATCGCGAAGACCAACGTCGAGGCCACCACCGGCGTGAGGTACGGCAGCAGGATGCCGATCCGCCAGAACGTGGTGGCCCGCAGCCGGCGGTTGAGCAGGTTCGCGATGATCAACGCGGCCAGCAGTTGCGGCACGGTGGAGAGCAGGAAGATGCCGAACGTGTTGCCCAGCGCGTTCCAGAAATCCTCGTCGCCGAACAGCCGCTGGAAGTTGCCGAACCCGGCCCAGCCGGTCAGCGTCGGGTCGTCCAGCCGCCAGTTCCGCAGCGCGACGATCCCGTTGAAGATCAGCGGGAAGACCCCGAAGATCGCGAAAAGGATGAAGAAGGGCGAGATGAAGACGTACGGGAGGGTCTTGGTGTCGAACCGGTAGAGCCAATGCTTGGACTTGCCGGGGGCCGGCGGCGGGACGGGACGACGCGACGCCGGCCGGAGTTCGGTGAGGGACACAGCCACTCCTAGGGGAGGGCGGGGCGGCTTGCCCGCCGCCCCGCCGTCGGATGCCGGGTCAGGCCTTACCGGTCTTCGCCACCTTCTCGGCCTGCTTGACCGCCTCGGTCCAGGCCGCCTCGGGCGTGAGCCCACCCTGCTGGACCCGGCGGATCACGTTCTCCACGGCCACCCGGGTCGGGCCGTTCTTCTTGCCCAGGTACTGCGGCTTGAGGCTCTCCGCGGTGGCCGCGAAGATCTGGCCGGTGGGCGCGTTGCTCATGAACTCTTTCTTGTAGTCGAGCACCGCCGGGTCCTTGTAGAGCGCGGGCTGCGAGGGCAGGTTGCCGACGGTCTTGAAGACCTCGATCTGCTGCGCCGGCTGAACCATCCACTTCACGAAATCGGCCGCGGCGTCGATGTTCTTGCCCTGGGCCGGGATGGTCCACCACGAGCCGCCCCAGTTGCCGCCGCCGCCGGGGATCGCGGCGATGTCCCACTTGCCCTTCTGGTCGGGCGCGGTCTCCTGGATGTGCCCGAGCATCCACGCCGGACAGGCCAGGACGGCGAACTGGTCCTTCTTGAAACCCTGGTCCCAGTTCGGCTGGAAGCTGACCAGGTTGGCGGAGATGCCGGCCTCGATCGCCTTCATGCTCACGTCGAAGGCGACCTTCGGGCCGCCGTTCATCTGGAGCTGTTCCTGCTCGTCGTAGAAGCCGGCCGGCTGCTGGGCGAGCACGGGGTTGAACATGTTGGTGCCGGAGTCGACGAACTTCTTGCCGGTCTTGGCGGTGTACTTCTTGCCGACCTCGATGAAGTCGTCCCAGTTCGTCCAGAGCTTCGAGACGGCGTCCCGGTCGGTGGGCAGGCCGGCCTTCTTGAACAGGTCGGAGCGGTAGCACATGGCCAGACCGCCGACGTCGGTGCCGAGGCCGATCTGCCTGCCGTCCGGTGACTGCGACGCCTTCCACTTCCACGACAGGTAACGCGACTCGAACTCGGCGCCGCCCTTGTCGAGCAGGTTGACAAACTTGTCGCCCTGGTTGCGGAACTGAACGATGAAGCCCTCGTCGACCGCGGAGATGTCCGGGGCGCCCGTGCCGGCCACCAGCTTCTTCTGCAGGTCCTCGTGCTGGGCGTTGAACTCGCCGGTGTTCAGCACGATCTTGACGTTGGGGTGGTCCTTCTCGTAGGCCGCCTTGAGGCCGTCGAGGCCCATGTCGCCCCAGAATGCCACCTTGAGCGTGATCTGCTCGCCGGCCGCGCTGTCCTTGTCGCCTTCGAGGCTCCGCCCGCTGCACCCCGTGATCACCACGGTCGCCGCCACGCCCGCAGCGAGTGCCCGCACAGTCCGATTGCTCAGTCGTCCCATTAACGCCTCCAGAGCGGAGAGAATTTACTGAACCGGATAAGTTGTGGAGACCGTATGACGGGCCTTGATGACTGTCAATACCGTGTTACAGGCGTGTTTTGCCGTCGTTGTCAGTACCCATTAAGCGGGATGAATCGGACGTAGTGTTTATACAGTGCGTGTGGTCCTCGACACTTAACCGATCAATGTGCGCCGACCCCGTTCGTTCATCTCGGCGAGCCTCCCTGTGAGAGCGCTCTACCGATCCCGGCACCGATAAACTCCGCCGGTAGGCTCGGCCGGGAACAGAGGAGACCGAGTGAAGCGGCCCACGATCGCCGACATCGCGCGGCGGGCGGGCGTGTCGAAAGGCGCGGTGTCCTACGCGCTGAACGGCCAGCCCGGCGTCTCCGAGGCAACCCGACAGCGCATCGTCGCCATCGCCCAGGAGATCGGCTTCAACCCGAACAGCGCCGCCCGAGCCCTCTCCGGCGCCAGTGCTCGCGCCGTCGGGCTGACCCTGTGCCGCCCCGCGCGCATCCTCAGCATCGAGCCATTCTTCATGGGCCTGATCAGCGGCTTCGAGGCCGAGCTGGCGGCCCGCTCCTACGCGCTGACCCTGCAGGTCGTCGCCACTCCCGAGCTAGAGGTCGAGGTTTACCGCCGCTGGTGGGGCGAACGCCGGATCGACGGTGTGATCGTCACCGACCTACGAGAAAATGACGTACGCATCCCCGTGCTGCAACAACTCCAACTGCCCGCGGTCGTCATCGGCGGCCCCGGCGACACCGGCACCATCGCCCAGGTCTGGTCCGACGACGCCGGCGCGATCACCGAGACGGTGCGTTACCTGGTCGCGCTGGGCCACCGCCGGATAGCCCGGGTCGGCGGCCTCCCCGACCTGCTGCACACGCAGACCCGCACCCGCGCGTTCACCGACATCTGCGCCGCCCTGGGCCTCAACGAGGCGGTGACAATGCCGTCCGACTACACCGGCGAAGAGGGCGGCCGGGCGACACGCCGGCTCCTGATCGGCGCCGACCGCCCCACCGCCATCATCTACGACAACGACGTGATGGCCATAGCCGGCCTGGCGGTGGCCCAGGAGATGGGCCTCTCCGTGCCTGGCGACCTGTCCATTGTGGCCTGGGATGACTCTCCCTTGTGCAGTCTCGTCCACCCCCCGCTGACCGCCCTTTCCCGCGACATAGCCGAATACGGCGCCCACGCCGCCCGCGAACTCCTGGCCGCCATCGACGGCAAAGACGTGTCCAACGTGGAGGCGGGCACAGCCCACCTCACCCCTCGCGGAAGCACAGCCCCACCCCGCTAGAGAGCCCGCCGTGACCTCGCATCCCGCAAG
>Ga0247764_1000568_pt1 | contig 12949 bp, 8 predicted proteins | sample UWRJL051202B4_FD_179932 | JGI IMG/M metagenome (GOLD analysis project Ga0247764, IMG submission 179932) | Plant litter microbial communities from Arlington Agricultural Research Station in Wisconsin, United States - UWRJ-L051-202B-4 | ecosystem: Environmental > Terrestrial > Plant litter >...
CTGCAATCCGTGTAGAGTCAGGGCCAAGCTGGAGTCATCCTTGACCTGGCGGATGGCCATCTCGGTGGGATCCCACACGATGCGTTTGTTACCGTCGAACGGCATGTACATGTGGTGCTCGTCGACCAAGTATTGATAGAAGAAGTTGGCGTTGTCGAACAACGGGTAGTCGTCGAAACGCAGCTCTGCCCGAGGTTGCCAGCTATGGTCGGTGCCGATATCGAACTGGGTGATCTTGGGCTGTTCGCCGTCCGAGATGTACAACCGCCCGCCGATGGCTTGGTAGTTGGCCACTCCGCCGAATTCGCGCGCGCCCGCTAAGGTGAGCTCGCTAAGATCCAAGCTGTCCGTGAGCTGAAAATACACGTTCCGTCCGTCGTCGACGCCGTAGACCGTGGACATCACGGCGTAGACAGACCCGACCTGATCCGGCGGCGCTGGCGCGATCGGTTCGGCGTCGGAACAACCTGTCAACGACCCCGCCATGCTCAGCCAGATCATGGCTGTGCGGCAAATCAGCCGATTCGTCGCCGAGCGCTGAGCAGGGGCCGGCTTGACCGTGCTGGAAGGTTTTGATACCACGCTGGCGATTTATTGAAAATGACTTTCATTTGCAAGTCCTTTCTTGGCCGCACCGCCCGACGGCTGAGTTGCCTCGCCTGCGTGGGGCTATTGAGCTTGCCGGCGCCCGGCCTGGGCCAGGAACAAGCCTCACCGAGCGCGGCCCCCGCGGTGGAACCGCCGCGGCTGCTCGGCGAGGGCGGCTCGGAAGAGCGCGCCGAGCTCGCTGCCGAGACTTCCGTCGAGCTGAAGCTGAGCATCGACGCGAGCGGTCGAGTCTCGGACGCACTCGTGCTCGACGCCACGAACCCGGAGCTGGCCGAGCTGGCCCGTCAGGGCGCGCACCGTTTGGAGTTCGAACCGGCACGCCGCGGCGGTCGTCCCGTGCCGGCGCGCGTGCTGTTTCGTTATGTATTCAAGCCGAGGCCGGCCGCTGCGCGCGTCCCCGAAGTTCCGCAGGCACCTCCAGCAGCGCAGCCGTCCCCTGCCCCCTCCGGGCCCAGCGCGAAGACAGAGGGCGCGGTCGCCATCTCCGTACTCGGGGAGCGCTCGGCCGCAGAGCAACTGCAACGTTCAGCAGACGCAGTCACCGTCGTCAATCTGCAGCGCGCCCAGCGACGCTCCGCGGACATGGGTGAAGTGATGGCGCGGACGTTCGGCGTTTCGGTGCGGCGCTCCGGAGGTCTCGGCTCCGATGTACGCTTCTCGCTCAACGGCTTGCAGAAGGATCAGCTGCGCTTCTACGTCGATGGAGTGCCGCTCGAACTGCGCTTTCCGTTCAACAACGACGTCTCGGCCGTGCCGGTCAATCTGGTCGAACGGGTGGAGATCTATCGCGGCGTCGTGCCGGTGCGCTTGGGCGGGGACGCCCTCGGTGGCGCCCTGAATTTGGTGGGCGATCCGACGTACCGCACCCGCGCTTCGGTCTCGTATCAGCTCGGCTCCTTTGGCACACAGCGCGCCGCCGCGGTGGCGCGCTTCCGCAATCCGGACACGGGCTTCGTGGTTGGGACGGAGCTGTTCGGCGACTACGCACTAAACAATTATCCCGTCGACGTGACGGTGCCAGATGACAGCGGCCGCCCCCAACCCGCTCGCGTGCGGCGCTTCCACGATCGCTATCGCGCTTACGGTGCAGCCATCGAGGCCGGCTTCGTGAATACGGCGTGGACGGGTCGGCTCTTGCTGCGCGCTTCCACGACCGCCTACGACAAGGAGCACCAGCACAACCTGGTAATGTCGGTGCCGTACGGGGAGGTTCGCTACGGTGAAAGGTTGAACGCCGTGGAGCTGCGCTTTTTGCAGCCCTTCGCGCGGCTGTTCGAGTTCGAGTTGCTGGCCAGCTACTCGCACCGCAGCGCCTATTTCACGGACAAGAGTCGGTGGGTCTACAACTGGTACGGCGAGCGCGTGAACGACCGCGCTATCTCCGGGGAGATCGAAGGCAAACCGACGGATCAGGAGCACTGGCAAAAGACAGTGTTTGCGCGCGCCGGGTTGCTGTTCCGCCCCGCTCCCGGCCATTCCCTGCGCGCAACGGTCACACCGCAGGCACCCTGGCGTACCGGCGTCGAGCATTTGCGTTCCAACGCCAGCGTGCGCGACCCGCTCAGCGCCAAACACGACATGTTCAAAGTGGTGCTGGGCGCCGAATATCAATTCAATCTGTTCAAGGCACCGAGCGGCGCGCGCGAAGCAGAGACCGCAGCGGGGCCGCTGGAGGGGCGGCTGCAAGGCGTCGTGTTCGCGAAGGACTACTACTACCAGGTGAACAGCGAAGAAGTGTTGCCTGGCAACATCTGGCGCGCGCGCGAGACGACCCGTCACCGCCAAGGCTTGGGCGCGGGGCTGCGCTGGATCTTCACGGACTGGCTCTACGCCAAAGCCTCCTACGAATACGCCACGCGCTTGCCCAACCCCTATGAAGTCTTCGGCGACGGCACGCTGATCGTGGCAAACCTCAAGCTTTCCCCGGAAATCAGCCACAACGGCAACGCCGGCCTGCGTCTGGATCTGCGAAGTCAGCGCTTCGGTGACCTGAACGTGGATCTCAACGCCTTCGTCCGGGACACGAAGGAACAGATCGTGCTGCTCGGCAACGACCGCAAGTGGTCGTATCAGAATCTGTACAGCGCCTTCTCGACTGGCCTCGAAGGCGCGCTGGAATGGCGCGCGCCTCGTTATTTGGCGCTCGAGGGTAGCTTCACCTGGCAAGAGCAGCGCAACACGTCGAGTATTGGTTCGTTCCTGCCGTACCGCGGTGACCGTATCCCGTATCGCCCGTGGTTACAGAGCAGCTGGGGAGCTCGCTTCCGCTTCACCCAACTCCTGGACCCGAGCGACGAGCTCGAGCCCTTTTACGTTGGCCGCTTCGTCCACAAGTTCTTTCGATCCTGGGAGAGCATTGGAACGGGGAAGCAGGAGGTCGACACGCAAGTCATCCACGGACTGGGCGTAACGTACGGCGTGCAGCGCAACTTCGGCAAAGTTTACTCGACGATCGAGGCACAAAACTTTACCGACGCGAAAGCGTACGATTTCGTCGGCGTGCAAAAGCCTGGCCGCTCCTTCTGGTTCAAAGTGCTGGTCGAGCTCTGACGCACCACCGAAGGCGAATAGCTATTGGGCGATGCAGGATTCCTGCAGAACGGACCAGATGGCGCCCGCGGTGGCGCTGGCGCCCGCCGCAGTCGGATTGAGACCGTCGCCTTGGATGTACTCAGCGTAGCGCCCTGCAAAGACGCTTCGAAGATCCAACCAATGGCACGGCACGGCGCTCGCGGCGCAGGCGTCTTGGACCAGGGGACGCAAGACGTCCATCTTGGCTCGCACGGCCGCGTCCTGCGGATCCGGATAAAACGCGTACAGCACCTGGCTTACGCCATCCGCCGCCATTTTGCTGAACAGGTCCCGCGCCGCGCTGACCGCGTTCGCAAGTACGGGGCAGTTGGCGTCGACGGAGTCGCACGAGCCGACCAATACGTCCGCGCCGCCGCCGTTCATGATCACGACTTTGACTTCCGACTCCGCCTTCCCGTTCGAGTATTGAGACAGGATGCCGTTACCGCTCAACGCCAGTGCGTTAGCGATTGCGCTGGAGTTGTCGCGGTAGCGTTCTCCAACCGCCAACGCGCCCGCGCCCCGCGCGAGATCCTCGAGGTAGGCCGTGACTTGATGCTTGTACGCAAAGAAGCTGTCGCCGATCAACAACACTTGATCGCCGGCAATTTCCCCGGTGGGGCAGGCCTGGCCGGAGCCCGCGGAGCCACCGCTACCCGCGCTGCCTCCGCTGCCCGTCGCACCGGCGGCGGTTCCTCCAGTGCCGGCGGCGGTTCCCCCAGTGCCAGTGCCACCGCCTCCGCCAGAGCCGCCGCTCGCGATGCCAGCGCGACACGCGCCGCGATCACAACGGTGCGTCGCTGACAAGGGCGCACAGTCCACGTCGTTCACGCAGGCGACGTCGCAGTAGCCGGTCGCCACCGTGCTCGCACACATCGCCGCGTCGTTTTTGGCGGTGCAGCGCGCTGCGGGCAGGTCTTGGCAGGTCGCTTGCTCACTGCAAGGTCGCGAGCACACCCCGCACACACAAGCGAAGTCTTTGCCGCAGGCAGCAGCGCTTGCGTCACAGCGCATGAGAAAGTGCGTCTCGCCACCCGTAGGCTCTTCACCTCCACGCTGACAGCTGAGCGCCAGGAGGACGCTCGACAACAAGCCGCCCGATAGCCGCAGCAGTCGCGCGCGCGCCGGCCGCGCTTTACTCACGCTCGTTACCCTCATGGAACAGGTTCTGTCCGACGTAGATCACCACACGCGTATGCCCCTCTGGCAGGGGGCGCTGGCTATTGTACTCAGTCACGCGCGTCCGCAAATCTCCTAATAGGCTTCGCACTTTCGCGAGCGAACCGCGGACCTCTTCTGCCAGAGGATGTTCATCCCAAATGTCGATGGTGTACGTGCTCCCGCCGATTTCGTCTTCCAGGGCGGTGGCGCGATTTTCACTGAGCCGCCCCAGCACCGTGGTTACAAGGGCCTTGAAGTGATCGAACACCGCTGCTTCCCAGCCAGCGGAGGCGCCGAGCGGGATGACCAACGCGCTGGCGTGGTAGCGCAGGGTACCGGCCTCGTCCGTCTGATCGATGCGGCCAGCGGCGAGCAAGCGTTGCAAGGCCGCCTCGATCACGGAAGCATCCGCCTGCGCCCTGTCCGCGATCTCTTTGAGCGTGAGCGGTCCTTCACGATACATCAAGGCGATCAACAGCTCGTCCGCGCCCTCTGCTCCTAGCTTGCGTTGCAACGTGGCAAGCTCCGTGTCGGACGCGGCACGGTAGGAGGTATTGAAGCCGCTGCCAGAGCTGAAGAGCAGCTGACTTTCGCACAGGTCGCGCAGCACAGCGCGGATCTGCGCTTCGTCATCGCTGGAGAAGCGCGTCAGGATCTCGCGCCGCGTGGTAAGTTCGTGGCTCTTGACGAACTCCAGCACGACCTCCCACAAGGAGCGTCCACGTTCGGTCGAACTCTCGCTGAGGCGTTGGATCTTGCGCCGATAGGTGCGAAGCCCGAGGCCGAACATGTCGGCGCTCACCTTGCGGCTGACGCCTTGCCGTTCGAGCTCTCGCACCAGATCCATGAAGACCTGATTGGCAATTTGCGCCAACGGGGCGCGGACCCCCCGAGAGGTAGCAAGCTGTGCGATCAGGATCGTGGTTTGCCGGACGATGGCGTGAATCAAAAGCTCGATGGTCATCAGGCCAAAACCGGAGCCTCAACTGTGGCACGAGCCGGCCTCGTCGAGAGGAGGGCACGATTGTCCTCCGATTGCTCGTCCCAGTGCGCCGAATTTCGCGCACCCTGGGTGGATACTTACCGTGTGAGGAGGAGGCAGGCAGCCGTCACTTCCAGCGATTTTTCGCGGGTTTTCAGCTGGTGGGGACAATTTCGTCCTCTTGATGCGTTCGCACTGCAATGTCATGGGTCCGCCCATGAAGCGAGTTCTGCTCGATGCGCGTTGGCTCGGCGCGTGGGTGCTCCCGTTGGCGACGCTCGCGTGCGGCAATGGGTCGGATGATCCAGGCACGGGCCAGGGCGGCGCGACCAGCCAAGGCGGCGCGAAGACCAGCAGCGGAGGGACCAGCACCAGCGGTGGCACGACGAGTCAGGGTGGCGCGTTGCCCACCTCGGGCGGCGCGACGAGCCAAGGCGGCGCGACGAGCCAAGGCGGCGCGACGAGCCAGGGCGGTTTGGCCAACGGCAGCGGCGGCGCCAGCGGCGGGTCTGGCGGCACCGCGACAGCGGGCTCCGGCAACGGTGGTTCGAGCGTACAGGGCGGCGCTGGAGGTATCGCGGGCGGGGGCGCAGCGGGCAATGCGGCGGGCGGGAGCGCACCGATGGCGGGAGCAGGTGGCGGAGGGACCGACACCTGCCCCATGCCTGCGCTCAAGTCAGGTGATTCCGAGCAAACCGTGACCGTGGGCTCCGCCAGCCGCACGTACGTCCTGCATGTGCCCTCCAAGTACGACGGCAGCAAAGCCGTGCCGTTGGTCGTGGACTTTCATCCGCTGAGCGGATCGGGGCCATCGGAACGCTCGGCTTCCCCGTACCCTGCGCAAACCGATTCGGAAGGCGTGATTATGGCGTTCCCGACTGGAAAGTCGGGCCCCTCCGGAGGCGCTTGGAACGTCGGACCGTGTTGCGTGAAAGACGTGGATGACGTGGCCTTTGCCAAGGCGCTCGTCGCGCAGGTCAAACAGAAGGCCTGTATCGATCCGAAGCGCGTCTACGCCGTTGGCTTCTCCATGGGCGGCGGTATGTCGCACTATCTAGCGTGTCACGCGGCCGATGTTTTTGCCGCGGTCGCTCCCGCCGCGTTCGACCTGTTGAAGGAGAACGTGGATGCCTGCAAACCGGCGCGCCCCATTAGTGTGGTCTCCTTCCGCAGCACCGGGGACAACGTCGTGAAGTACGCCGGAGAATACTCTTCCGTCGTGACGGGCATGCCGATCACGTTCCTGGGTGCGAAGGCGACGTTCGAGAAGTGGGGCCAGATCAATCAATGTACCGGCGCGGCTTCCGCCGAAGACAGCAACGGCTGCGCCAAGTACTCCGGCTGCGCCGGGGGCGTGGACGTGGTGCTCTGCACCAAGCAGGGCGGTAGTCACGACCAGGGCAACGCCAAAGTAGGTTGGCCGATCCTGAAGCAACACGTGTTGCCGTAATCAGCTCAGCTGGCGGCTGCGCGTAGGCTCTCTCGCGGCGGCTTGGGCAACGGCAAATCGATGCGAATGATGGTGCCCTGCCCGGGTTCGGACCAGACGTCCACGTCCCCACCCAGGTCTTGCGCGGCTTCACGCACGGCGCTCATGCCCACGCCGCGCCCAGAGGTCGTGTCCACTTGGTCGCGCGTGGACAGGCCATCGCTGAACAGCGCGTTGACCAGATCCTTTTGTGTGTTGTGTGGCAGCCCGCGCTCGGCGGCCTTCTTACGCACGCGATCCCAGTCGACGCCCTTGCCGTCATCGCCGACTTCCAGGATCAGGTGGTCGCGTTCGACGCGCGAGCGCAGCATGAGCTTGGCCTTCTGAGACTTGTGGGCTTGCACGCGGCGTTCCTCCGTCTCGATGCCGTGATCGACGGCATTGCGGATCACGTGGACCATGCTGCCCCAGAACGGGCCCCACGCGGCTGGCGGCAGACGCACCCCGCCGTCCTCCAAGCTGACCTCCAGGTCGGCTTTGCCCAAACGCTGGGCCAGGTTCTTGGCTTGATTCGCCAAGCGCCGCAGTCGCACCACGGCGCGTTCGCCGCGCAGCGTACTGAGCATGCTTTGGATCTGTTGATGTGGCACGCGGTCCTTGGTAGCGCGCAGCAAGGCGGAGTACTCGTTCAACGCGAGCTCCATCACGTCTTCGCTGCTGCTGCCGGTCAAGGTTTGCACGCGCTCCGAGAAGCTGCCCCAGGCCTGTTCTAGGCGGTCGAGCTCCTCGCTCTCCGCGTTGTTGCCTTCTGCCAGCTTGCTCTCCAGCTCGTGCGCGACCGCTCCGACCGACTCCACGCCGTAGAGCAAGCAGTTGCCCTTGATGGTGTGGACCAACCGCATCATGAGCTTCGGCTCCGGGTCCTTCTCAGTCACCTCCGTGACCAGTCGGCCCGTCTCTTCGAAGAACTCCATGAAGCCGGCGCGATCTTTCATCACGCGCTCGAAAACCGCGATGAACTCACGCTGCTCGGCCTCGCGCAGCGCGCGCTGCACCTGCTCCGTCACGTCGGAGACGACGAGCAAAGCACCGTCAAAACGTTCGCCCGCCAGAATCGGCCTAAACCCGAGCTCGAACAGACGCTCGCCGATGGTCGCGCGGCGCGGCAACTGATCCAGCGCGACCTCGAGCGGGAGCAGATCTTCAGCCACTTGCTCCCAGCCGATGCGCAGAATTCCCTCCAGCCGATGATCGCCCTGCGCCAGGTGCGTCATGAAGCTCACGCCCGGCTGCGGCGCACCAAACCAACGGTCGAAGGCTGCCGAACGTTCGCTGGATAACTGACCCGAGGGTTCTACCGTGACTAGGCCCTGGTCGACGTTGTCGAGCACGACGCGCATCTGCTCGTTGCGCCGCTGTAGAGCTTCCGTGCGCTGCGCGACCAGCTGCTCCAGGTTGGACCGGTGCTGTTCGAGCTCGCGGTCGCGCGCCTGGATGTTCGCGAGCATTTCGTTGAAAGCGTCCGTGAGGTGCCCGAGCTCGTCGCTGCTCAGCTTCTGCGCGCGCACCGTGTAATCTTGCTTCTCTCGCACCACGGCCGCCGCGCTGCTGAGGCTATCCACGGAACGCGCGATGCCACGACGGATCAGGAACGCCAACAGCACGGAGATGAACAGCACGCCGCCGGCAAGTTGCGCGCTGAGCCGCACGGAGCGCTGGGCGTCCGCCATCTTCGCTAGCGCGACGCGCTTCACGCCCTCGTTCGCCTTCTGCTCGAGCGAGGCGAGCACGTTGAGCACCTCACCTTGCACGCTGACCCAATGTTCGGCGTCACCAGGCAGTTCGTCGTCGGTATTCTCTAGCGCTGCTTTACGCAGTTCCCGCGCAAGTTGGGTGCTTCGTTTGCCTTCGACGTCGGCAAAATTGGCCACCAGATCATCTGTCGAGTGCAGCCGCAAGCTCTTGGCGTGCACTTCTTCCTCGGTCACGAGCGTGACGAGCAGCCGGAACGCTCCAGGTGGAAACGCGTGTGCGCTGAAGGCATACGCCAGCACGGCATGCTGCCGACTGATGCGCTCCTTCACCTCCATGATCTGGATCAGGCCAGTCAGATTACGGAGCAGTTCACCGTCTTCACTCAACTGGTTGAGCGCGGTGGTGGCCGCGATCAAGTTCTCGATCGTCCCACCATAATACTCGAGCGCCTGCAGCAGATCGGCGTCCGCCGCGGAAAACTTGGCGCGCTGCTCGCCGAGCTCCGCCAATTGTTTGCGGGCCTGGGTGAGGTTGCGGTTCAGCTTCTTCGGTAAAGCATCCAGGTTGCGCGCGGCCAGGAAGCTGTTCAGCTTGGAAACCGCGGCGTCCGTGTCGACGCGTCGCGCGCGCAGTCGTTCGGCGTCCGTATCCTTCTTGCCCAGGGCGAGCGACAGCTCGGCTCGCTCGCCTTGCACGTTGTGAACGACTCGGCTCATCTGCGCCGCGAGCTGCGCTAGGTCTTCGATGGAGCCTAGCGCGGCCGCGCTCTTGGCTCGGGTCTGCGCTTCACTTGCGATCAACGCCGACAGGATGAGCGCGCCGATGACGGGAACACCGGCCAACAGGGCCAGCTTCAAGCGGATCGAGATCGAGCTGAACATACTTTCTTCCAAATCAGAACTTCACGCACGCGGAAGGGTTCGAGCCGGAGCTGATGCACATCCAATCGGCCGGGCACGCGCCCTCATTCATCTCCCCCGGCAGACAAAGTATCTGTGTGCAAATTGGCAACTGCGGCGCACCACAGAGCGGAGCGTCGCCGCCACATTCCGTGGCATCTGCGCAAGCTTTGCCGAACTGGCTTTCTGCTTGGGTTGGTGCGCCGCCGCTGCCACCGCCAGCTTCGGGATCGCCGCTACCACCACCGCTGCCGGTGCTGCCACCGGTAGCTTTCGGTAGCGGCACGCAGCCGGCGTACTTGTACACCTGACCTTCGTCGCAGGGGTCGTCGTCTTGGCAGGCAGGCAGCGCCAAACCCGCCAAACTGATCGCGATCGCACCGAGCAGCGCGAAGCTCGTCCGCTTCGTGTGTTGAGTGTGCATACTACTTGACCTCCCCGTTCACCACGCGGGCAACGACCTTCACGTTGCCTTTGACATCCGATTCCGCCACATAGCCAATTGCACCGGGCTTGCTGCCGACCAGCGCCAGGACGGCGCCGGGAGTCGCTACCTTTTGCGGGGGCGGCGCGCCGCCGCGGATTTTGCGATCGATCCAGTATCGGCTGACGCGCTCAGGATCCAACCCGAGTACAGCCGCGTCCACGCCCTGTCTTAGCGTATTGGCTTCCGGCAGGTTGATGGCCACGACCTTTTCTCCGTGAGGCCACTCCGTCTTCGTGGTTTGAAAGATGGGCCGCAGCTCACCTTTGCCAACCTTGTCCACGGGGTTGCCCTTGTTGACGACGATGGCGATGATATCACCACCCGCCGAAGTGTCGTCGCTCCACGATGAGAGAGCGGCGACGCCGATCAGTGCGGCAAAGAGGCGACGCATTAGAACGCCACCACGATGCGAGTATAGAAGGAAGTCACGTTGTTGTCCGCCGGGTTACCGGGCGCGTGCTCGAGCCAGTTGAAAAAGAAGGCTCGGCTCGCCTGGTTCTTCCAAGTGACGGATTGGTTGAAGCGAACATTCAGACCCAAGGACAAGTTTGCGATTCCGTCACCCAGCGCGGTCGGTTGCTGGAAGACCTCACCGTACAGGTACGGTTCGAGTCCCGCCCACGGCAGCTGATGCGCCACCAAAAGGTACGCGCTCTGTTGATAACGATCAGCCTCGTAACTGCCTGGACCGAACAACGGATTGGCCGCAGGGCGCTTACCGGGGCGGTACTTTACGCGACGAACCAAGCCTTCGCTCCGGACGCGCGTGCGGCCGATGTCGAGAGACACGTCGACTCCCGCCGCCCACTCGTCGTACTCGAAGCTCGAGTGGCTATCGAAGCGCACGGGGTTCACGCCGATCACATCGACCTGTTTGTCCTGTACCCGACCGGCATAGAAGGACGCGCCAAACGTGGCGTTCAGGTCGCCCGTGTCGCGCTTCAGGAACGTACGCGCGCCAAACGCCATGCGATCCGTCAGGTTGTAATTGGTGAGCTCTTGGCGACCGTTGGAGACGTAGCCCTGGTAGCCGAGCTGCCACTCACCAAGGAATACACTGCCTTTCAACATCAACCCCGTTTGACGCAGCGGCACGAACTTCTGCAGTAAGAACTGCGGGAGCGCCATCGCAATCAGCGTGGGGGTTCCGTGGTCTTCGTTCCAGATACCGAAGGGCGTAAACCAGTTGCCGACACGGACGTTGAGGTACTGATAGCGCGTCCATTCCACGAACGCGCGCTCGATCACGGTCGTGCCCGGCCACATCGGCGCGTTGATGGCAGTAGCGTGGGGGTCGCTTTGCTCGACGTTGCGCCGCTGGAAGTTGCCCGCGATGCCGCCGAAGTTGTCGATCTCTCCCTGCGGCGCGTTGGTGAAACGGATCTCCACCAGGCTGCGCCAATTCTCGATCGGTTGCGCGTCGAAGTAGAAATTGAGGTTACCGATCACGTATCCCGACGAGTTGACGTTGTCGTAGAAGTTCGCGAGCAGCGTGCCCTCCTTGGCACGCGTGGTTTGCCAGCCGAAGTCGGTGAAACCGTAAATCTTAAGTGGTTCGGGCGCTTGCGACGCGGCAGCCTCGTTGGCCGCATCCTGAAGCGCCTTGAGTTCTTCGAGCTGCGCCTTCTGCGCGTCGATGTCCTGCGTTTTCAGTTTCAACGCTTCGATCTCGACGCGCTGTGCATCGAGCTGTTGCTTGAGGATGCTCAGGTCGTCTTGCGGCCCTGCTGCTGGCGGAGCTGCGGCAGGCGGAGCCGCGGGCGCTGCGGGAGCGAGCGCTGCGGGTTGCTGCGCGCCTGCGCGATGGCTGACGGTCAGTGCGAGCGCGAAAATCCCAGGTAAAATTGGTGGCCCAGTACGAACCGAGGATCTCCTGCTCGGGATCGAATGCATCGTGACCTCCTCTACTCTCGCCTGTCGCGCAGGACGGGAGTCCTTGTGGCATGCCAATACGGACGGCGTGCTCCGCCGTTAACTCGCGACGTTAACGCGATCTGGCAAGCTTTGGACAACTCCGAACGACTGACAGGATCCGCCGTCAGGAAGCTGACGTCGAACTCCGCACCTAGCCTGACGAACTTCGCACCTCGCAAAAGACTAGCGATGTGGTCAAGCGTAGTTCAGGTCAATGCGCCACGGCCTGCGGTGCCGGCGAAGCACTCGAATCGGCGAAGATCGTCGCCCCCGCGGCCGAATGACGCCCACGTCGGGTCACGGCCTAATCCGAGTGAGCTCGCTCGATGGCTTCAGCGCGGTTCGGAAGGCACCGCGCTCACGCTGCACTCCCCTTCTCCGCGGAAATGACCGATGGTTCGCGCGAGCGCGGTGACGAACGCGCCCAGCGTGGGAGCGCGCAAACCAGATTGGTCGTAGACCCTCACGTCGAGCGGAGTCGCGTCGAGTTCTTCTAGGGTGACTTCGCCGTCCGCGTCGGCGTCCGCGTTCGCGATGGCCTGGAAGCGTAACGACGTGAGGATAGTCGGATCGGCGGAGGACTGCAGCCGGTCGTAGAAAGGGTGATCGCCGTGCGTCGTGAGCTGAACGTCGATGTTGGTATTGTTGGTGACGACGATGCCCGGTTGGTCACGACCGTCTTGCTCGGCGTGACAGTCGGAATAGTGCGTGCCGATCGCAAAGCCCCAGGCGAACTTCTTTTCGAGCGTGGCCTTGCTGGCGGTGCCTGCGACGTAGACGCTGAACTTGCCGTCGAGCATCAACGCCTTGGCGTCTTCACCGGTGCTCTGCGCGAGCTCGGTGTCGGGCGTCACGGGCGCAATTTCGTAGCTGATGCGGTCCCAGGCCTCAGCGGGCACTTCAGCGAACGCGCGCAGAGATTTGACGCCTGCCACCGTATTGTCGACGAGCAGTGAGCGAGCTTGCATGCCGGCCGACTCGCCCCGGGAGTTCGCCAGCCGAATGCTCTGAAAGTTCACCAGGAACTTGTCGTAGCGAACGCTCCAGCCGTCGACGAACCCGGAGTGATCACCGTCGTCCGCGGGAATGCCCTGTTCGATGTACTCCTCTCCCCAGGTAGTGAACGTCACGCTCCCGGAGCC
>Ga0247764_1000569_pt1 | contig 12945 bp, 5 predicted proteins | sample UWRJL051202B4_FD_179932 | JGI IMG/M metagenome (GOLD analysis project Ga0247764, IMG submission 179932) | Plant litter microbial communities from Arlington Agricultural Research Station in Wisconsin, United States - UWRJ-L051-202B-4 | ecosystem: Environmental > Terrestrial > Plant litter >...
GTTCAAGAAATTGGATTTACATAATGAGCCACGATGGTATTTAGTGTATAGAAGTATTCCATCTATCTTGACAAGAAATTTTTTCCGATTCGCTTTAAATATGAACATTGTAGAAACCAGTCACGAGCTATGAGAGATCCCCTAGGTTCATTTCAGTCAATCAAAGACAATTTTATTAGATACGTCGAAACAGCATTCTCAACGAAATTTCCGGGCGTGGAGAAAGAACGAAATGATTTGCTTAACCGTGACAAAGTTTTGTATCGAATGCCTTGGATCGAGCCGCTACCTGATTATACATCAAGTAATAAAAAAATTGATGATTTAACAGTGGCCGACTTAGGTGACTTGTTAAAAGAATCTCAATTGGACATATTTAAACAACTCACTCAACAAGGGTTGTTCCCGTCTGGAATTAACCTGCATCATCACCAAGCTGAGATGCTAAGAGAGGCGCTACAGGGAAAAAATTGCATTATCACATCGGGAACTGGATCTGGAAAAACTGAATCGTTCCTACTCCCCCTATTCGCTCAGCTGTCTCGGGAATTCACAACATGGCAGCACGCTAATCTACCTTCTCAAGAATCTAATACTTGGTGGAAGGATGGCAGTGGATTAACCCCCGCCGTCATTGCCGATAAGGACACTCTATTGCTAAGTACACAAACTCAGCAACGGAGGCATGATAACCGAAAGGCCGGACTTCGCGCACTTCTCCTATATCCAATGAACGCGCTTGTTGAAGACCAGATGAGCCGACTGAGAAGAGCGCTGGATTCGGATGATGCCCGCAGTTGGTTTAGTGAACACGGCAATGGAAATCGAATATACTTTGGTCGATATAACGGTGCAACACCTATCGCTGGCGAATTGTTTACTTCTGACGGTAAGAGAAACGATTATAAAATAAATAAGTTAAAATTCGCGCTTAGTAATATTGAGGACGCCTTCGATAAGGTCTCCGACTATATAAGAACGGAGTTGCCGAAAGAGGCTGATTTTCAAATACTATCAGAGCAACAAAAACATGAACGAATAAAGGAATTAAAATCCTTCTTTCAGAGGCTTGACGATAGTTCTGAAATGAGATGTCGATTTGATATGCAAATATCACCTCCTGATATCTTGATAACGAATTTCTCGATGATGAGTATAATGCTAATGAGAGAAGTCGATTCTTCAATTTTTGAAGAAACAAGAAAATGGCTTGCGTGTGAGGATCTACCAATATCATCTAAAGAAGATTTAGCGTTAGCTAAGAAAGATCGAATATTTCATCTAATTATAGATGAGCTTCATTTGTATAGGGGAACACAAGGATCGGAAGTGGCTTATCTCTTAAAGCTCTTACTCGACAGGTTGGGGCTTCACCCACATCATGAGCAGCTTAGAATATTGGCTTCGAGTGCATCAATTATTGCTGATGAATCTGAAAATGGTAAAAAAAGCCGGAAGTTTCTAGAGGACTTTTTCGGAATAGACTGGAGTGTAAAGCCGTTCAAGATTATTGAGGGCAAAGTTAACCTAGATAATAAAATAAAAATTACTGATACACTGCCCATTGCTCCTTTTAAGGATATTGCAAAAGTATACACGGAAGTTCAAGGCGATGTCAATAATGCTCTATTTATAGACCAATGTCGTCAAGCAACAAACGAGTTAGCATCATTTTTTCAAATACCTTATGATCCGGAAGTTACCATAGTGTCGATATTAGGGCATGAAAATATTCAATTTAGAGAACGGCTTCTAGCTCCATTTGCAAATAATGAAGCCATATGCACGATTCGCCCGTTGGGAGACTCTAATGGTGGTGGAAAATATTTTTCAGAATTGATTTTTGGAAGTAATCACAAATTCTCTGATTTATGGGAAGGCATTCGGGGCATTCTTATATGCCGTTCTCTCGCGGATGAGAAAAGCTTCGATACTAAAATTACTTTAATCAATAATAAGAGGTTGCCGCGCTTTAGATTTCATTATTTTGTTAGAAACATTGAAGGACTATGGAGCTCTATCGATCGCAATGAAGTCGACAGCTCATCATATTTGGATGCCAGCCGGACAATTGGCAAGCTTTATTCTGCTTCCCAGATTATATCTGAACAGGGAAATAGAGTTCTTGAGCTTTTGTATTGTGACAATTGTGGAACCACTCTTTTCGGAGGTAGCCGATCCATCGGCAAGAATGGGAGTTGGGAGTTATTGCCATTGAGTCCTAAGATCGAAGGTATCCCTGAAAAGACGCCGGCGAAACTTGTTGAGAAAAGAACGTATCAAGAATATGCGATATTCTGGCCGCAAGGGAATCAAAACTTTGTAAAACACACCAAGAATCGAGGACCTCATGCGGGACAAGAGGCCGACAATTGGGATGATCAACCCGAGATTAACAAAGATGATTCACGTTCCTATGTAGCATCATGGATGCCGGCAATTTTGAATATTAAATCTGGAGATGTCGATTTCGGATCAAGAGATGATAAAGATACACCGAAAGATTGGATCGCAGGAAGGGTATTTAAAATAGCGTGTAATGGAGACGATGTGGGAAGTGAGAATTGGTTAAAGCTAAACGATGTAGTAGAAACACATTACGCCTTGCCATGCGTTTGTCCAGGATGCGGGACAGATTATTCGGAGAAGATCAATAGAAAATCACCCATTCGGGGATTCAGAACAGGCTTTTCTAAAACGAGTCAAATATTTGCTAAAGAATTAATGCTCCAACTTCCTGATAACAGTAAGGAAAGAAAGCTTGTTGTATTTTCAGACAGCAGAGAAGACGCAGCGCAGGTAGCAAATGGAATTGAGCGAAATCATTTTGACGACCTACTTAGGGAAACTTTGTTGTTTGAACTGCATCATAATTTTCTTTTGCAGCAGGATCTGATTAGCGCATTTGAAAATGACAATGATGCGATAAAACGATATTTCGAGGCCGATCATCCTAATATATTTGAAGACGTTAGTACTATCATCTATCATGCGAAATCTCCGAATAAAGCCCAAAGTGTATCCGCCAAAAGCAAATTGGATCTTTTGAAGGTAGGCTGTGTGTCTGTCAGGGAATTAATCGATTTGTCGCCTTCGAACAATTTAGCACCAGTAATAAAGAAGTTGGCTTACTTAGGTGTGAACCCTGGCGGAATGAATATTGCAATCCGGCAAAAGGAGATAGCAAAAGGTATCTGGCGTGATTGGTACGAACTAATTGATTTTTCGATTGGCGAATGGCGACCACAACAAGATTTGAATTCCTTTGTTCAGGAAATAAGAGAGAATTCCTTTACAGAACTGTCGGAAATGTTCTTTGGTCATTTGTTTTATTCATTCGAATCCTCTGGCTTCGGTTACTTGTCCATTAATCCCAACGAGGGGTTACTGAACACACACTCGAAAGCGCTAAATATTGCGCAAAATCTATTTACCGATATAGTAAACGGAACAATAAGAATACTAGGGGACCGATTCAAACACAATCACTCTGATTTTTCCAATAAAACTACATTTTCTGATTTCCGCTCGTTCCCGGCTGCTCTTCGTCGCTGGATAAAAAATGTTGGCGGGAAAAACCATATCGATACCACACAACTAGGAACTGCGATTTACGAGACTCTATTAGGCGGAGGAGTATTAGATACTCAAAAGGGGCTAATTATTGAAAACCTTTATATAGTAATTGCAAAGGAATCCACGCCGATATGGAATGGATCCCTAATCAAGCGGCCTCATTTGCACACTGCTGGCGGGATTTGTACTTTTAGTGGAACAACTCGAGATGACGTAGCATCAACCAGTTTATTAAGAACCAATGAAACATGCAGTAATCTTTGGCAGAAAAACTATCTATCTTTTAATGCCATTTCTGGAAAACGAAAACCCATAAGAATTCATTGTGAAGAGTTAACAGGGCAGACCGATGATCAATTTGAGAGGCAACGACATTTTCGGAATATAATTCTTCCATCTGAAGGTAATCCTTCTGTTAAAACAATTGATCTCCTTAGCGTCACGACAACGCTTGAAGTCGGCGTAGACATCGGATCGCTGCAGGCGGTTATGCTAGGTAATATGCCACCACAAAGGTTTAATTATCAACAACGTGTTGGCCGGGCCGGTCGAAGAGGACAGGCATATTCAGTTATATTAACTTTCTGTAGAGGTAGAAGTCATGATGAGTTTTATTTTCTAAATCCGCAAAAGATCACTAATGATCCACCCCCAACACCGTTTTTGACAATGAATGAACTTCGGATAATGAAGCGACTATTATCGAAAGAAGTTTTACGAAAAGCCTATTCCTTCAATAACATAAGATTCCCCAACGACGAAAAGTCCAGTATTCATGGAGAGTTTGGTTCTATAGGAAATTGGAATAGTTACAAGGCATTCATTAAAAGCTGGATAGTCGAAAATAAAATTGAAATTGAAAGAACCGTGGATATTCTTATCAATAAATCTTTAATGATGCATAGGGATGAAGTCATTAAATGGATTTTAGATACAGATTCCCACGAGGGTTTACTAGGAAGAGCTCAAAGCATAATTGACAATCGCGAAATTTCAGCAGACGACATCTCTGAAAGACTAGCAGAAGGCGGGCTGTTGCCAATGTTTGGAATGCCGACTACTGTAAAAAATCTCTACCATGGATACAATAAGTCTTTCGAACCGCTACTCATTGATAGAGACCAATCAATGGCAATTTTTGAGTTCGCACCAGGGTCACAGAAAACGAAAGATAAAGCTATCCATACAGCTATCGGTTTCACAACGCCTTTCACGGAAAGGCTATCCGAATTTAAAAACAGCAATTTCAGAGGAAGTCCATTTTATATAAATAGGTGGATGACTAGATGTAAAAGCTGCGGAACATTTAAAACTTATGATAATCAAACCGAATTTCGAGGCGCTGATCTAATGTGTCTAAACTGCGGTGAAGACAAAGAGAATTATCAACGTCCAGCTATGTTGAAGGCCCCATACGCTTACAGAACAAATCTATCGCAAGGAAAAGATCGACGGGATGATGTTAGTATTTTATTGACAAAACCGCCCATATTCGCAGAATCGAATGATCAAAATCTTAAGAAAACAGCGACTATAATTAAGAATACTCAATTGTCAATCGCAGACCGGGACGTTACATGGAGGGTCAATACCAACGGAGATAATTTGTTCCATGGAAAAATGTTTACAGTGATGAATAAATTCCCGTTTGGCAGAGAAAGCGGTTATAACTTTGAGCAACAATGGATTTTGAATGATTTTTCCTCGCGGTATTCCGACAACAGCGGCTACATTATGAACTTAACCGAGTTGCATGGTGCCGTAAATGAAACAATAGCAATTGCTAGTCACAAAAGCACTGAAATATTAAGGATTTCGCCGGCGAAAGTTAGTAGAGAATTATCCCTTAATATGATTGCAAAAGTAGACGATGAATCTTACTTGAAGGCTCAATCATATGGTGTTAGGGCGGCATATTATTCAGCGGCATTTTTGTTACAAAGACTTATGGCTGACAGACTCGACATAGATCCAAATGAGATAGAAATTGCAGATATTTCACGAAAGACACTCGAATCTATCCCAGAAAAGTACGTCGCTGAAATAACATTAACAGATGAATTGCCGAATGGGTCTGGCTTCGTCCGTCACTTATATGAAAACTTTGATTCTATATTGTCGGATCTCTTAAATCCCACTGAATTAGATTCGTACATAAGCGAAATTCATAGCGAAAAACACAGTATCAAGTGCAAGGACTCCTGTTATGAATGTTTAAAGGGATATCGAAATATGAATTATCATAGTTTACTTGACTGGCGACTAGGTTTATCTCTTTTGCGAATTTTAAGTGATGATAATTTCCTTTGCGGAGTGGATAAAAATTTTAAATATCCGGAACTTAGAGATTGGCTAAGTCATACGATTTTATTAAGAGATTTATTTGCAGGCAGCTTTGGTTATCACAGAACAGATTATATTGACACATTGCCAATTATTAGATGGGGACGAAACTCAGCCAATATCATAATATTTGTCCATCCCTTTTGGAATATAAGCAATATAAATGGAGATGAGAATTGGCTAGCCAAAACAATTACTAAAATTAGGAAGGATGTTTCTTTGAATAATGGCACACTTAGTATAGTGGATACCTTTAATTTACAACGCAGACCTGGATGGTGCTATCAAAATCTAATCAATCGGCCATGAGAAAGATTCCATCGTTTACTATTTCACCGATGAGTCGACTCTCGCCCAGTCAATATGTTTCAATGAAAAGTTGCCCTCATAAGTCTTTATTGGCAGAGTCTTTTGGTAAGAAGCCTCTTCTTCCGATTTCAGCAAATTCGTATGTAGGAACAATTTTGCATAAAATGATCGAGTTGATAGAGTCCGGTGCCATCAATAGCGAAGAAGCGTTTGACATAAGGTTTGATGAAGAGGTGACTCGTACAGAAGATGAATTAATTTCTCAAGGTTTCGGTAATTTGATTCCTTTGAGGGATATGGCTAAGGACTTTACTATGAAAAAGATACTAGTTAAGGATTATCTAAAAACCAGATATCATGGTGTAAAAAGAGAATCGGCAGTCAAGTATTACCCTGAAAAATGGCTAGAATCAAAAGATAAAAGCATTTGCGGGAGAATTGATTTGATAATTGAATCTAATGGAGAGATTTCACTATTTGATTTCAAAACTGGGGCAATTACACAAGATATTTTAGATGATGATGGCGAGAGCTTTAGCGAAATTAAGATGGAGTATCAGGAACAAATGAAAATCTACGCATATTTGTTTTTCGACTCAACTGGAAAGATCCCATCCCGAATAGCCCTTGTCGATCTAAATAAAAAATACTTTGAAATACCAGTTTCCCTACCTGAATGTAAGTCTATTTTCGACCGTGCTAAGGAGTTATTAAGCAATATTAACCAGAGTGTTCGTCTTAACATTGACACTGCGAATCCGACACTAGTTAACTGCAAATTTTGCTTGTACAGGCCAGCATGCAACAAATATCTTATGCGAATTGCAAACAACCAGATATTTAATGATGTAGCTGGTACCCTAGTACAGCTATTAAAGTTCGGTAATGGTAGTATCGCAATCTTTTTAGAGACTAAATCTGGACGAATTCGAATTTCAAATTTGCCAGCTTCTTATGGTGATACTCTTTCGAAACTAAATGGTTGTAAGGTCGCTTTCTTCAATTTGGGAAAAGAAAAGTCGAATGACCGTTTCTTCGGCACCTATTACACAGTTCCCTATTTAATCTAACAAGTCTCCATCTAATATATCTACAGCCGTGATTTCGATTGCAATAAACAAGCGAATTTTTAAATAACTACTATGTCGATTACTACCAAGATGCCAATTCTATCTTTTTATTCCGGTGGTGGATTTCTTGATATGGGGTTCGAAAGGGCTGGATTTCAAATAATCTGGACAAATGAATGTGATAGTATAATTGCTAAGCTTCATTCCGCCGGCATTACATCGTGGAGGAAATCGAGAGGTAACGGTAGTCGAGCGGAGATATTCAATACAAAGCCAATTGAAGAAATTAATACAAAAGAAATTATAAACGAAGCTTTTCCCAATGGGAAGCCGAAACACTTCGGAATTATTGGAGGTCCGCCTTGTCAAGATTTCAGCGTTAATGGTAGCAGAAAAGGATTTAAAGGAATCAGAGGGAAACTGATGGTCATTTTCATAGAAAAGATCCTAGAATTAAAGCCCACCTTTTTTCTTATCGAAAATGTTCACGGTCTGCTGCAGTATAAATCTCATAGGGAATTCATGTTTGAGTTACTTGATAGGCTCAGATTACTGTACTCAATTGATCACAAAATACTAAATGCCTTAGATTTTGGTGTACCCCAGTCTAGAGAGCGTGTTTTTTTTATTGGAATACGTAAGGACTTTGTAGCTAAAGAATATCGAAAAAAACAAGCCCACAACGGATTCTTCCCTTGGCCAGAAAGTAAAGTCTATACAAATTCATTATATAAGTTCAATTGGCCGATTAGTAAACCCTTTGGGACGAAAATAAGTAAGGCTCAAGATATTCCATTAGAGCTATGCGTTGAAAGTTGTCTTATCCCAACATCAAATGAAAAGCTGGTTCCAAATGCTTCAGAATATTTTAACATATACAAAGATTTAGATTCTTTAAAACAAATCAGTGAAGGGGAAACGAATCGTTCATCGTTTAAACGACTCCATAGATTTCGTTATAGCCCAACGGCGTGTTATGGGAATAATGAAGTACATTTACATCCATATAAAAATAGGCGCCTATCTGTGAGGGAGGCATTGCGCATTCAAAGCGTGCCTGACGAGTACGTTCTTCCAAGCGATTTGCCTCTGAGTAAAAAATTTAAAATGATAGGAAATGGTGTGCCAGTCTTACTCGCAGAAGCGGTAGCTAGTTCCATAAAACAGTATTTTATAATACGCAAATTTCATTGACACGGAATGGATTTTATAGATCCAGCGCGACGCAAGGAGTAATAAACATATAAATAGAAATCTTGCAGCCATCCAACTACCAAAATAAAGTGATTAAAGTTTCCAAAAAATAGATCAACATTGAGTAAGTCCTATCTAATCGAGATTTTAAAAGAGCGATATGAACATGAACAGTTCAGGAGAAATAATTTTGATAATGTAATTAATGTACCCATCACTATTCTTGGTTTGCTTATCGGTGGTTTTTCAGCATTTGCCTTTCAAGACGAACAATCTTGGGGATTTTTGAAATTTGGGGCATTAATTTGTGTTGGAACCATTGGTCTTTCTATTTTCTTTTTAATTAGGGTTTTTTATGGAGCTAAGAGAAAATATGGCGTTTTACCTACAGCTCAAGTTGTAAAAGAACAGTATGAAAAATTGATGGCTTACCACAGAGAATTAGCGCCGACTGCCTCAAACGACGATTTGCAGAAGCAGGTAGAAATTTATTTTAATGATGATCTAATAAAATGGTACGCTGATAGTTGTGATGCTAATTGTGATATTAATGATAGACGCGCCGAGTTCCTTCACATGGCCAAATTTTGGCTTATTATGAGTTTAATCCTTACCTTTATATTGGTTACATTTAAAATCATATTCCTGTAAATATGGCGACAGACAAACCGCAACCATCACGTCCAGCAACGCCTCCTATTAGACGGGAGCGAGGATCACCGCAGATTCCCACTCCTAAGCCGCCGAAACAAAAATAGTAGGCCTGAGAATTATGCGCTTAAATAAGCGTATACAATAAACCATGCGTAAAGCGTATGAACACTCAGCGCCTTCACACCTTGGTAAATATTTTTTACTATCCGAATTGCTTATCACGCATCCAATCGTAAAGCGGAAATAATTTTTCAAATTCGGACAATACCACGTTTGGAAATTGGGCAAGCGACGCTTCTGCATTTTCTATTTTATAATCCCTACCGATAATGAAGTGGTTCGTACTCCGATCCTTTTTACAATATTCGTGAAGTTCTTCGGCATTTTGAAAGATGAGTAGATTTCTGGAATCATCTTGTCCTTTTCCCAATGAAATATAATAGGGGCCAGGAAGCAGCGCTTTACATCGTTTAAAAAATTCTTCGCGATAGGCAACACGTTCCATGTTTTTTCGAAAGTGATTTCGATCTATTTCACTACCTCCATTGGCTTTAGCGAAGAAGAGCCAAATACCTAATCCGTTTTCCCAAATAATAACCTGAAGTCTCGCGTGATTAATAAAGCTTTGATTGTCCTTTTCGGAATCGTCGTCGTAGTGAGGAGAATATCTCTTTTGATATTCACGAATAATATCGCGATTCTTACCGTAACTAAGCCACATGCTATCGAGCTGCTTCGAGGTGTAGCCGTCGCGGTGCTCATAGTGGGAAATTGTGAATTGTTCGTTCCGATTATGATCAAGCCCTCGAAAGGAATAATTGGAAAACAATGGAAAGATGAGTTCGTGCAATTCATAAAATCTATCGTAAGCGTAGCGACGTTCACGAATGGCTGCTGGGGTCCTATTCTCCCAAAGTATCGAACGAAAGGCCGAATGATGTTCTCGTTTGAAATAGCGATTTGAAAAATCAATTCGTTCTAACTTATCTTTTTTTACTGGCTCATTAAATTTTGCGCGTGGTGAGCTCCGAACAATCCGCTCGATTTCCTTCGTATGTGTATATCTTTTAATATACGCCTCAATATTTTCATCATTTAGTAGTGCAGATGTCTCGAATAGCTTAGTGAACCATTCCTGAACTTCTATACACCTTTCTTGATCCTCAGTGATAAAATTCAACTCAATATTATCGTTGAATGCCCCCAATGTCATGTTCGCGGAACCAATGACAGCAGTCATCTTTAATCCGTGCCAGATCAAGTAAACCTTGGGATGAAAAGTCTTAGACGTTTGAAATAATCCTGCAATAAACCTATCAGACTGTAAAGCTTTAATTGAAGACAGTGCTTCAGGCTCTGTCGGCAAATCGGTTCCAATCAGAATTTTAATACTTGCCTCGGGAGGGACTTCTTTAAAGAAAGACTTAAAGGCTTTGTCTTTCACCAATGCCATTGCTATCCAAACCACATCTGCGCCTTTTAAAATTGGGCGAATATCGTTCAATAAACGTTTTGCGATCATTATCTATTGATTATGCTAAATATAGCTATTCTGAATATACACCAATTATACACGCTGCAATTTTGCCATCAATAGACTCAGCTTGCGGACAGTTGATCAAGATATACTGCAGTATTTCCTCAGTGAGCTCGACCTTTTTCCATTCGCTTTTGAGGCTGTTGAGATTTAATGCCTTCCTTCGATTACGAGGCAAGTCGCGCATATTATTAAGATACGGCTGCATTACATCCAACCACAGTTCCGCGAGAGAATAGAAATCCACCACTTCACTTTTGATTGACTCTCTGAACAGTAAGAGATTGTCCTGTAAGAGTTGTCTTTTACCTACCTCTTTTTCTCTATCAAGCTTTTGCGTTAGGATATATTCAGCCACCTCTAAAGCTCGTCTTTTCTTTTGTGGGAGCAATAACTTTTCTTGCCCTCGAAATTTTTCCAAGTATAAATCTAATACCAGTTGTTTCCATTCTAACCGACTACTTTCTACTAAAGGTAAAAATTTTGTGAGCTTCTTAGCGACTTCAATGAAATCGTATATTGGCTCTTCTTCCGATTCCAGGAGTATCCATTTTGGTGACTCTTTTAAAGAACCTTTAGTTGCTATAAAACACCAATTTTTATTCGCCTTATAAAAGGATACTCTCACTTTAATCGAACCCTTTATATCTTTAACAAGTTGATAGAGATCATCGGGGACGAATTTCTCTTTAAGTTGCTCAATTGGTCTAAAAAAATTCCTGGAACCTTCCCATCCTTTTTCACCACGCTTTTCCTCCAATTCCTGTTGGATAGCCTCTATGCTTTCGACATTTTCGAAATGCTTATCCATTAACTCCGCCGGAATTTGATAGTTACCTCCAATGGTTGTATTAACAAAAACTGAGGTGTTTATTAAACGTTTATCGCCTCTAAGCGAGAACTCATCACTGTCATTGGGCCACAAAACATCGATAGTATCATGATTTGTGTCCATTCTGTCTATTCGACCTATTCGTTGCTCGACGAGCCTTACAACAGATGGCAGATCGAGTAGTATTAGCGAAGACGCACCTTGCAGATTTACTCCCTCTGACATCATATCGGAGCAAAAAATTACTGTATCCCTATATGTTGTTGCTGCTGAGCATATACGTAACACCTTCTCTACATTCGCCTTGTTTGTACCTGTTGCAATATAGGATGTGATATTTGGATTATTTTGAAGAATTTTATTTAGAAAGTCAAGGGTAATAAGCTTCGAATCAAAAGCTATAACAATATTATTCGTTGTTAGAAGCTTAAGAATTTCATCGATTTTGCCATTCTCCCTACTCTCAGTTAGCTGAAGTGTAAGATCTGCTATTTGATTGTATATGGATATCTCTTTTTCACAAGCCTCTTGGTATGCTTTAATATCCGTGAGCCATATAGGAAAGTCGTTACTCTCAAATCCAAGAACTGGCTGATTTTGTGAAAAATCTAAAATCGTTTGAATGACATTACCAGAATCTTCTTTCGTTGTATTTAGTCCATATTCTGAATTTATCTTTTTGGTACCAAATAGATATTCAAGCAATGCAACTTTTGACGATCTCAGACAAGCTCGTATATTGTATATAGATAGATGCTTGGCACCTTCAATCCTCTGGGAGATATATTTTCGTTTATCGTCTTCCGTTTTAATCAAGTGTTTCTTTGGATCAAATTTATTCAAGTAATTAATGCCTTTTAAATCTTTTGCTAAAGTTGAAATTTGGTCAGCAATGATTTTGTCCCTGCTTGTTTCCCTTGTTGGATACGATAGATTGTTTACTCTTGGGAAACGGCAATTTTTTCCGCTTTTGTTTTTGTAGCTTTCTGGATCCTTATCAATGATGGCGTTTAATTCTGATTTTGTCCTTCGCACAAGAAAGTTGTCGATGAAGCTTCGCAAGCGTTCCCGATCATGAATATTTACATCACGTAACTTATTTTCTTTGATCGATTTATAATGATCGAAGTCGCCATCCGAGAGATTGTCAATATCGAGTAGTTCAATAATTCTTATTAAATCTTCTAGCTTTTTATTAACAGGTGTGGCCGTGATTAAAATTTTAAAGTCAGAGTTGTTAGTGCTGACATTGCGGCTTCTGTTGGATAAAGGATTTAGAAGATTGTGCGCCTCATCTATGATCAAAACATTTGAAATATTAATTTCCTTTAGAATATCTTTCAGATTATCTTCCGTTGCATTGCTGAGAATACCTAATGATCTAAGTTTGTAATTTAAAAAATCCAGGTCAGTCATTTCCGCTTCCCAAT
>Ga0247764_1000571_pt1 | contig 12928 bp, 11 predicted proteins | sample UWRJL051202B4_FD_179932 | JGI IMG/M metagenome (GOLD analysis project Ga0247764, IMG submission 179932) | Plant litter microbial communities from Arlington Agricultural Research Station in Wisconsin, United States - UWRJ-L051-202B-4 | ecosystem: Environmental > Terrestrial > Plant litter >...
AGCGGCTCGCGGTGCTGAGCGTTTCCGATCCGGGCAGCATCGAAAAGATCCCCGGCTTCCTGGCGCTGGCGTGATGGCTCGACGCGGCCTGTCGAATCGACGCGCTGCGTCGTTACTGCGTAGCCCTCTACTCTGGGGCCGCAACAATCGTCCTTCGGCGAAGCCTATGGGCGTTCTCCTTGCGGAGCGCGGGGCAAGCCGTGCTAAACACGCCCGCGCCGTGCTTCCGGCCGCGTAAAGCTCAGATGTTCGACCTCAGCAACAAAGTCGCGCTCGTAACTGGTGGTTCCCGCGGAATCGGGCGCGCGATTGGCGAAGCCCTGGCTCGCCAAGGCGCGCACGTCGTACTCGGCTACGCCAGCGGAGAAGCAGCCGCGCTGGCGGCCGTGGAAGCGATCACCGCCGCGGGCGGCAAGGCCGAGGCCGCGCGCATCGACGTTTCGAACGGCCCTGAGGCGGAGCGCCTGATCGCCGAGATCGCCAAACGCCTCGGCCGCCTGGATGTCCTGGTGGCGAACGCGGGCATCGCCGTCGACAATCTGCTGCTGCGTTTGGAAGAGGACGAGTTCGATCGCGTGTTGTCGGTCAACTTGAAGGGTGCGGTCGCTTCGGCGCGCGCCGCAGTGAAGGTGATGATGCGCGCCCGGACCGGTCGCATCGTGTTCATCTCCAGCGTCGTCGGGGAGATGGGTAATCCCGGTCAAACGGCTTACAGCGCGTCGAAGGCGGCGCTGCTCGGCGTCACGAAGTCCATCGCACGTGAATACGCGTCCCGCCGCATCACCGTGAACGCGGTGACGCCCGGCTTCATCGACACCGACATGACTGCGAACCTGACGGAAGCGCAGCGGACCGCCATCACCACGGCCGTCCCGCTCGGTCGCACCGGCACCGCCAATGAAATCGCCGCCGCTGTCGTGTACCTGGCATCGGACGAAGCCGCCTACGTGACGGGCCAAACGCTGCGCGTCAACGGCGGCATGTACATGTAGAATCTCGGGAATACTCCCAGGAAACCCAAAAACGCATAGCAATGGGCCGGCCTCTTTTGGTAGAGGCAGCCCCTTCGGAGAAGACACCATGGCTGAAGGTCGCGACATCACGGCCGAAGTGAAGAAGATCATCAAAGAACAGCTCGACGTCGATGAGAAGGACATCAAGCCCGAGTCCACGTTCATCGACGACCTGGGAGCGGATTCCTTGGGTCTGGTAGAGCTGGTCTTGGCTTTCGAAGAAGCGTTCGAGATCGACATCCCGGATGAGGAGACGGAGAAGATCCGTACGGTCCAGGACGCCGTCTCGTACATCGAAAAGCATCTGAACCACTGATTCGGAAACACAGTCCGCAAGTCGGATGCGCGGAAGCGGGCCCGCCGAAGGCACCTAGCAGGGTGACCTGGGGGCGGGCGGCAACCGAGGTATCGCTGGAAACGGCGGTAGCTCGAGTGCTCCCGGCTTGCGGTCGCGTGAGGCAGATCCTCATGATGTCTGTTGTTGAACGGGGCCCGTTCGGCCCTGCTTCGGCAGCAGGCCGCTTGCCCCGCGGAGCTCGAAGACGGAAATGGAACGCATCGTAGTCACTGGCATCGGACTCGTTACGCCGAACGGCGTCGGTACGGATGCGACGTTTCAGTCGCTGATCCAAGGGCAGAGCGGCGCTGGACCCATCACGCTGTTCGAGGCGGGACCCGAGTACGCCACGCGCATCGCGGCCGAAGTGAAGGATTTCGATCCGACGCTGTTCATGGAGAAGAAGAAGCTGAAGGAAGTTTCCCGCTTCATTCCCTTCGCCATGGCCGCCACCAAGATGGCCATCGAGGACGCGCAGCTCGAGCTCACGGAAGAGGAGCGAGATCGCGCCGGCGTCTACATCGGGGTTGGTTTGGGTGGCCTCGAAAATCTCGAGAAGTGCACCCTGACGCTGAAGGACAAGGGTCCCGGTCGCGTCAGCCCTTACTTCATACCCTCCTTGATCGCGAACATGGCGGCCGGGCAGGTCTCGATTGCGTTTGGCTTCCGCGGGCCGAGCCTGGCGCACACCAGCGCCTGCTCCTCCAGCGCGCACGCGCTGGGCGAGGCGCTGCGCTACATGCAGCGGGGCGATTCGGAAGTGATGATCGCCGGCGGCGCGGAAGCGACGATCACCCCGATCGGCATCGGTGGCTTCAGCGCGATGTTCGCGCTCAGCCGTCGCAACGACGAACCCAAACGCGCCAGTCGCCCCTGGGATCGCGGACGCGACGGCTTCTTGTGCGGCGAAGGCGCCGGCACCTTGGTGCTGGAGACGCTGACGCGCGCCAAGCGCCGCGGCGCGAAGATCTTGGCGGAGCTGGTGGGCTACGGCGCCTCCAGCGACGCCCATCACATCACCAAACCGGCGGAGAACGGCGCGGGCGGCGCGCGCGCGATGCGGCTCGCTTTGAAAGACGCGCGGCTCGCACCCGAAGCCATCGACTACATCAACGCGCACGGCACCTCGACGCCGGCCGGGGACATCGAAGAGGCGAAGGCCATCGCGGACGTGTTCGGCACCCACGCCACCGACAAGAAATTGTGGGTGAGCTCGACCAAGTCGATGATGGGGCACTTGCTTGGTGCAGCCGGCGCGGTGGAAGCCGCGGTGTGCATCAAGGCGATGAATCATCGCGTCGTGCCGCCGACGATCAACCTCGAGGATCCCGATCCCGACGCGAAGCTCGACTTCGTGCCGCTCACGGCGCGTGAGCGCAAGGTACGTTACGCGATGTCGAACTCGTTCGGCTTTGGTGGTACCAACGCCACCGTGATTTTGGCCGCGTTCGAGGGCTGAGGTAAGTGCCGCCCGCATCCACCCAAGCTCGCTTGGATGGATGAACCAAACAAGACACCGACATGACAGACTTGGGCATTAGATCGAGGCAAACGAGGTCCTCACTGCGCTGTGGACCTCGTTTGCCTCGATCCATGCATGCGGTCATCGGTGCAGGCAGCAGCCGCCATGCAGTGCCCGTTTTGTCGTGAGATGGACAGCCGGGTCGTGGATTCGCGACTCGGCGCAGGCGGCACGGTCACCTGGCGTCGTCGCGCGTGTGACGCGTGCGGCCGGCGCTTCACGACGTACGAACGCGTGGAGCATCAGTTACCCGTCGTGGTCAAAAAGGACGGACAACACGAGCCGTTCGAGCGCGAGAAAGTCCTGCGCAGCTTGCGCATCGCTTGCAACAAACGTCCGGTCACGGCGGACGCACTGGAAGAACACGCAGCGGCGCTGGAGCGTGAACTCGCCGAGAGCGGCGAGAAGGAAGTGTCGTCCCTGGTCATCGGCGAGCGGGTGATGGAACGCCTGAAACAACTCGACGATGTGGCGTACGTACGTTTCGCCAGCGTGTACCGCTCCTTCCGCGATATCGACGAATTCATGGCAGAAATGGGCAAATTGGTGCGCCCACGCGACCCTGCTGGCGGCCAGGATGACTGACCGACTGGCAGTGGCGCGGCCGCGCGGCTCGCAGCCGCGCCTTTACAGCGCGCGGCCGCCGAGGAATTGAAGAAAACGGCCATGGCGGACGTGGATACGCAGATGATGGGACGGGCGCTGGAGCTCGGCCGTCACGGAGATCCTTCTCCCAACCCGCACGTAGGCAGCGTGCTCGCGCAGGGCGACGTCATCGTCGCGGAGGGCTATCACGAAGCCGCTGGCCGCGATCACGCCGAGATCGTCGCGCTAAAAGCGGCGCCGCCCGGCACCACACGCGGCGCGACGCTGTACGTGACGCTGGAGCCCTGCAACCACGAGGGCCGCACCGCGCCCTGCGTCGACGCCATCCTGGCGGCTGGGATCCAGCGCGTCGTCGTGGGCACCGTCGATCCGAATCCACGCGTGGCCGGTGGCGGCATCGAGCGTCTGCGTGCGGCGGGCGTGGAGGTGGTGGAGGGAGTGCTCGAAGCGCAAGCGCGCGAGCTCATCAAGCCGTGGGCGAAGTTCATCACTCAAGGCGTGAGCTACCTGACGCTGAAGCTGGCGTTGTCGATGGATGGCCGCATCGCGACGCGCAGCGGCGCTTCGAAATGGATCACGGGTCCCGAATCGCGCCTGCGCGTGCAGACCCTGCGCGCGCAGCACGACGCTGTCGTCGTCGGCGTCAACACCGTGCTGACGGACAATCCGCGCCTCACCGTGCGCGACATTGCCGGGCGGAGCCCCGTGCGCGTCGTGGTCGACAGCAAGCTACGCATGCCGCTCAGCTGCCAGCTGGTCCAAACGGCCCATCAGATTCCGACCTGCGTAGCCACCACCGCTCAAGCAGCGCGCAGTCATGTGGAAGCGCTGGAGGCCGCCGGCGTGCGCGTGATCCGCGTACCGACCACGGCCGAGGGGCGCTGTGACACCGTGGCTCTCCTACGCGAGCTGGCGGCGCGCGAAGTGGTGAGCGTCATGTGTGAGGGCGGCGCGGAGCTGGCCGGCAGTCTGTTGGCTCACGCTTCCGTGGATGAGCTGCACGTCTTTATGGCGCCGCGCTTACTCGGTCCGCGTGGTCGGCCTGGCGCCGTGGACTGGGCGGGGCCGGAGAACCCGGCGGACGCCCCGCATATCGAACCCGCCCACTGGGAACTGAGTGGGGTAGATGCGTACGTGTGGGGGCCGCTCGTCTATCCCAAACGCGCCACCAAGGCCTGAAATCCAGCGTCGCCGGACGCTTTCCTGGGCGCTAGCGCGCGGCGAGTGCCTCATTCCAGGGGGTCGGCGTTGCGAGCCGGGAGCGCGGTGTTACCTTTCCCGCTAGAGAAAGCCCCATGCTGCGCGACATTCTGAAGTACCCCGACCCCCGTCTGCGCGAGGTTGCCAAACCCGTTTCGGAGGTCACGCCCGAGATTCAGACGCTGATCGACGACATGGCGGAGACCATGTACGCGGCGAACGGTTGCGGCTTGGCGGCCACGCAGCTCGGCGTCAACCATCGCATCTTCGTGCTCGACTGCGCGGGCGAAGACGAGCCCAGCGACTTTCGCGTGTTCGTGAACCCCGAGATCATCGGGACCACCGGTGACCAGAGCTGGAGCGAAGGCTGCTTGTCGTTCCCGGGCGTGAGCGAGGAGATTCGTCGCGCGGAGACGGTCACGGTGCGGGCCCTGGATCGCTCGGGCAAGCAGTTCCAGATCGAAGCGGACGGCTTGCTCGCCGTCGCGATCCAGCACGAGCTCGACCATCTGAACGGCGTGCTCATGATCGACAAGCTCAACGCCGTGAAGCGTCGCATGATGGGGCGCAAGCTGGCGAAGGCCAAGCCGGGACAGCCGGAAGCCTGAGTCTGAAGTGCGCGGCAGCCGCGAGGGCCGCGCACGATCAGCCTAGAGCGACTATTTCTTCGCGGCGCCGCGCTTGATCGTAACCTTCTCGATCTTCGGCGGCTTCATGGCGCGATCGCCCTGAACTTCGCTGTTGGCGAGCTTCTCGATCACGTCGCTGGGGCCGCATTTACCGAAGATGGTGTAGCCGTTGTCGAGGTGCGGCGCCGAGCCGTCCATGATGAAGAACTGCATGCCGTTGGTGTTGGGACCGCGGTTGGCCATACACAGGTAACCGCGCTCCGAGTGGTAAGCGCCGGCCCAAATCTCATCTGGAATCACGTAGCCAGGTTCGCCGGCACCGGTGCCAGCCGGATCGCCGCCCTGGATCATGAAGCCTTTGATGATGCGGTGAAACGTGGTGCCGTCGTAGGCGTTCTTCTTGGTCCACTTGCCGGAGGGATCTTTGAAGGGGCGCAGGCCGCGGGCGAGGCCGATGAAGTTCGCGACGGTGAGCGGCGCGCGATCGTCGTACAGCTCGCACTCGAGCTTGCCGGCGTCGGTCTTGATTTCGGCGATGAGTTTGCCCTTGCCGGCCAAGCCTTCCGCGGCCTCCGTCAGCGTGAACTTGCCCTTGAGCGGATCGTCCGGGCTGGGCGTCACGTCGCGCACCGGTTTGCCCTCCACTTTTCGGTGACCGGGCGGGATTGGAATTTCGGCGACGGGCGGCGCTGCGCTAGCGGGGGCCGCGGCAGAGGCGCTTTGAGCAGCGCGTGCAGCCGACGCGCTCGCGGTCGCTGACGGACTCACCGCGCCGCCACCGAGCTCCGCGGCTGGGGCCGGCGTGGGTTCTGTGGTCGCAGCCGCGGACGGCGCAGGCGTGACCTTGGCGGGCTCCGCGGGCCGCACGCTTTCAGGTTCAGGCGGCGTTTGGCGTGAGCAGGCCAGAACTGACAACAGGGCAATGGGCGCGAAGCGGGCGTTCATGAGGTCGGCAGCAAATCCAGTCTCTTGCTCCGAGTCAAGTCCGGATGTTTCCAAGCGGTGGGTGCAGCCGTCACTCGACCTTTACTCGCATTCCGGCGCGCACGCCGTGACGCCGGCACCACCCCGCGTTCGTCTCCAGCACGTAGCGGGCTGGACACGGCACGCCCCGTGGCTCCTGATTGAGCACGGGCACCTGCTCCAAAACGCCAACGATCAAACCATCCGCGGCGATGAACAGCATGTCCAGCGGAATGCAGGTATTCTGCATCCAAAACGTGCGGGGCTCTTCGACTTGCCACTCGAACAACATGCCTTGCTCCTCGGGCATGCGCGTGCGGAACATCAGCCCGCGCGCGTGCTCCGCCCCGGTGCTGGCGACCTCTACCGCCAAGCGCGGGCTGCCATCGGCCTCTGGAAAGTTCACGTAGCCGCGGCGGAGCGCCAGGCGGGGAGCCGTGTCCGTGTCTTTGGGGCACTTCGCAGCGGGCTTCTGCTGGGGCGGTGCCTCGCTGGGCGTGGCTACGACGCAGCGAACTTCGGCTTTTGCTTCGGCCGGAGCTGATTCGGCGCTCGCGGGGGGCGAGGGCGCAGGCTGAACTGCCGCGGCCGTCGTGGCGACGGGGGCGGCGTGGGCGCTGGGCGAGGTGGGAGCCGGTTCCGGCTGTTTGCAAGCGCTCAAGCCCATGAGAACGGCCGCCTGAAGGGCAGCCATCAGCAGCATCCAGCCACGAACCAGCTTCATGCGCTGTCGTTTACCACGCGCCTCCGCTTGGGGGCGCGCCGAGTCACGGGACAACTCGGGCGCCTCCGCTATGCTTGCGGCGTCATGCTTGGGAGGCGATTCAAAGCGGGTTTTGCTTGCCTCGTGCTCGTCTTTGCGTGTGGTGGCAAATCGGGCGAGGAGGACTCGGGCGGCAGCGGGGGGCGCTTCGACGGCTTTGGCGGTGACGGCCTGGGCGGCACCACCAGCCGTGGCGGCCGGACCTCCTCGGGAGGTACCGGCGCGGGCGGCGCTTTCGTCGATCCGGGTTGCCCCGACCTGCCGCTGCCCCCAGCGCGCATCGAGTGCGACGCCTTCGGCGACTCCTCGGACTGTCCCGTGGGTAATGCCTGCTATCCGTTCGTCGACCATCCGTTCGGCAACGGCTGCGGCAAAGAAGTGTTCGGCGCGCGCTGCGTGTTCGCGGGACAAGGTACGCAGGGTGCGTTCTGCGGCGATGGCACCGACGGCTGCGCCGCTGGCTTCTTGTGCGTGCTCGGCGGTCACGCCGGCCGCCACTGCGAAAGAATCTGCGGCTTCGACGGGAAAACGGACTGCCCAGCTGGTCTGGTTTGCTACGAGACCGACATCATCGACGTGGGTGTGTGCGGGTGACTGGCAGCGGCAAAGCCCGCGCAGCTGCGCGCCTTGGGTTGGCGCCGCTGTTCTTGGCCGCGTTCGCCAGCGTCGACTGCGGTAGCCGCTCCACGTTGCTCGAAGGTGAAGATCCCCGCACTCCCTGCGTGTCGGATCCGGATTGCGGTCCACCGGACGCGTGTGGGCTCTTCGTGTGTGCCGCCCGCTTCTGCGTCCGCCGGGAGCTCGATTGTGACGACGGCGATCCTTGCACGGAAGATCGCTGCTCCAGCTCAGCAGGCTGCGTCCACCGCGAGCTGACGCGCGATGAAGACGGCGACGGCCATAACAAGCCACGTCCCGGCTTCGATCCCGACGACGCGCAAAGCTGCGGTGACGACTGCGACGACACCAACAAGAACGTCTACCCCGGCAATACGGAGACGTGCGACGCAGTCGACAACGACTGCAACGGCATCGTCGACGATCGCGCGCAGTATCGCTTGTCGTCCACGCCGCCGGTGCGCGTTACGGGGATGGAGAACAAACGCGCGGATTGCAGCTCGCTCCTGGCCGTGGGCGACAGCTTCGTCGCCGCCTGCGATGGTCGACAAGGCACGATCCGACGCAGCTTCTTGGTCGGGCTGAGCGCCAGCGGCAACAAGCTATTCGAGACCTTCGTCTCCGACATCAACGCGGAGAGTTACGCCGGCACTCTGGCCTGGTCGGGGACGGAATTGTGGACGGCGTGGGACGACGCGCGCGACGCCCAATTCGACGTCTTTCTGGCGCGCTTCAACAGCTTCGGCGACAAGCTCGCTCCGAGCACGCGCATCTCGAACGCGCGCGGCTTTTCGCTCCATCCCGATGTGCGCTTCACGGGCTCGGAGTTCGTGGTCGTGTGGGACGATCGTCGTGGGGAAGAAGACGTGACTGGCGACTTCTCGCGCATCTTCGCGCAGCGCGTGGACGTCACGGGCCAACCGATCGGTCGCAATCAAGTGCTGATCGCCAATGACCCGGTGCCAGAAAATCCGGCGTTGGCCGTCAACGGCAAGGCCTTCGGCGTGGCGTACACCAGCATGCGGCAAGAGGTGCTTTCGGATCCGCGCCTCGGCTTCCGCACCTTCTCGAACACGCTGGAGCCGCTCGGTAGTGCGGCGTTGTTCAGCAGCGAAGCCCACGGCCCCTCCACCTACTGGCTCCAAGACCGCTATGTCGTGCTGTGGAGCGAATACAAAGACCAAACCGGCCCTGGCTCGAACCTCTTCGCCGCGTCCTTCTCCCCGAGCGCGCAGCCCATCGTAGCTCCGCGCAGCATCGTCAGCGGTCCAGCTCGCCGTCATCCGCCTCAAGCGGTATCACTCGGCGACCGTCTGCTCGTGGTGTGGTCCGAGCTCGTCGGCGATCAATACGACTTGTTTTGGCAAGTGCTCGACGCCGATCTACAGACGCTGTCACCGCCGCAACGCATCACCTCCACGGCGGACGAGACGCTCAGTCCCACCTTGGCGATCGGTCCCGGAGGCCGCGTGGGCTTGCTCTACAACGACGCTACGCCGACGCAATCCATGCAGGCGTACTTCACGACGTTCGAGTGTCGCCCGCAGTGAGGTCGGGACCGAGCGCCTCATACGGCGTTTCCAGGCGTCGCTCGCGAACAAGGCGTTGCTGCCAGTTCGATCTACCCCCGTGGGGTTGGTCGAATCGAAGGCGTGCGTAGACGTCGCGGCCCTGCTTGGTGCACTTTGCCGGGTAACTTACGACCGATCACGCGCTCCGCGGTTCTGCCCGCTTCGATCAACAGATCCAAGTCCACGCCGGTCGAGATGCCCATCTCTTCCAGCAAATAGACCAGGTCTTCCGTCGCCAGATTGCCTGCGGCGCCAGGCGCGTACGGACAGCCGCCCACACCCGCGACCGAGGCGTCGAAGTCGCGGAATCCCAGCTCGAGCGCGACGAGCGCGTTCGTGAGGGCGGTGCCGCGCGTATCGTGGAAATGCACCGCGAGCTTGGCGGCGGGGATCTCCGCCAGGAACCGCTTCAGAATCTCGCGCGTCTGGAGCGGAGTACCGACGCCGATGGTATCGCCCAAAGAGACTTGGTAGCAGCCGAGCGCCAGCAATTTGTGGGTGATGTCGAGCGCAACGCCCGTATCGATGTCGCCTTCGTAGGGGCAGCCCCATACGGTGGAGACGTAGGCACGGACTTGGATCTGGGCTTTCAACGCGGCCGGCACGACCTCTTCGAAGGTCTCCAGCGATTGCGCGATGGTCTTGTTGGTGTTCTTGCGGTTGTGCGTCTCCGACGCGGACAGGAACACGGCGACTTCGCGCAGCCCCACCGCGCGCGCCCGTTCGAGTCCCTTGGCGTTCGGACACAGCGCGCTCAGGGTGACGCCGGGCGGCGGTTGCAGAGCGCGCGCGAGCTCCTCGGCGTCGGCCAGCTGCGGTACCCAGCGCGGCGAGACGAAGCTAGTGAGCTCGATCCGCGTCAGCCCGGCGGCGATCAGCGCGCGCACCAGTTCGAGCTTGCCTGGAGTCGGGATCGGCGCGGCTTCGTTCTGCAACCCGTCGCGGGGCGAGACCTCGTAAATCGAAACCGTCGGAGGCAATTGGTCGAGCACGGTGAGATCTCTAATCTACCGTGGACGCAGCCCATGAGCGCGCAACGGCCAGCGTCTGTACTGTAACCGGCCGTAACTTCTAAGAAATTAGGCGAGAGCCTCAGCAGTCGAGCAGGCGCATTTGCCGCAGTTTGGGCGGTGGCGTGAATTCCACCGGGTACTGCCCGCTCCAGCACGCGTTGCAAAACGACCCCGAGTTCAGCGGCTGCACCACGGGCAAGCCGCGACCGTTGAGCTTGATGTGCTGCTCCACGCGCCCGGCCAACACCGCTTGATGCATCGCCTCGATCGACAGATAACCGAGGGTGTCGCTGGTGATGTACTGGTTGATCTCTTCCACGCTGTGGGTGGAGGCGATCAGCTCGGCGCGCGTCGGCGTGTCGATGCCGTAGTAGCAGGGCCACTTGGTCGGCGGGCTGGAGATGCGCATGTGCACCTCCTTCGCGCCCGCGGCGCGCACCATCTTCACGATCTTGCGGCTGGTGGTGCCGCGCACGATGCTGTCGTCCACGATCACCACGCGCTTGCCCCGCAGCGCGCTGGCCACGGGGTTCAGCTTCAAGCGCACGCCGAAGTGACGGATGCTTTGCTGCGGTTCGATGAAGGTGCGACCGACGTAGTGGCTGCGCACCAGCCCGAGCTCGAAGGGGATGCCCGCGGCTTCGGCGTAACCGATGGTGGCAGGCACGCCGGAATCAGGGACGGGTATCACGACGTCCGCTTCGACCGGATGCTGCTTGGCCAGCTGGCGCCCCAGGTTTTTGCGGGCCTCGTACACGCTGATGCCGTCGAGGATCGAGTCGGGACGCGCGAAGTAGACGAACTCGAAGATGCAGGTGCTGCGCGGCGTGTCGCCGAACGGCCGCACGCTGCGCACGCCGGTGCGATCGATCACCACCATCTCGCCGGGCTCGACGTCGCGCTCGTACACCGCGTCGATCAGGTCGAAGCTGGACGGTTCGCTGGCGACCACGTACGCCCCTTGGTTCGGCATGCGTCCGATACACAGCGGCCGAAAGCCCATCGGATCGCGGACAGCGATCAGCGAGTGGGGGGTCAGGCACAACAGCGAGTAGGCGCCGCGCAAGCCAGCCAAGGCGTCGGCGATGCGATCTTCCACTGCGCGCTGCGTGCTCACGGCCACCAAGTGCACGATCACCTCCGTGTCGCTGGTGGTCTGGAAGATAGAGCCCCGCTCTTCCAGGTTCTCTCGGACCACGTCGGCGTTGGTGAGGTTGCCGTTGTGGCCGATGGCGAGCGAGCCGCGCGCATACTCGACCGCGATGGGCTGCGCATTTTTTAGGTGCGAGCCGCCGGCGGTGGAGTAGCGGACGTGTCCGATCGCGTTGTCACCCTTCAGCAGCGCAAGCTGCTCGGGCGGGAACACGTCGATGACGTGCCCCATGCCGCGGTGCAGGCTGAGTTGCTGCCCGTCACTCGTGACGATGCCTGCGCTCTCTTGCCCGCGGTGCTGCAGGGCGTGCAGGCCCAGGTAGGTGAGGTTCGCAGCCTCTGGGTGACCATAAATGCCGAAGACGCCGCACATCGGAGCATGGGGAACCGGGGTTCGGCGCAACGGTTACACGGATCGCGTCCGCTACCGGTGCGCCCGGTTTTCGGCGCGAACTCTGCCCGCTGCGCGCCCCCTGCGCCACCTCCGGCGTACGATTTCGGACGCGCTGGCAGGATCTTGCGAGCAGAGGAGACTTGCGTCTCCGCTAGAACACCTGCCGGACCAAGGTTCGGTTTGTGCCCCATCGGCGCACATGCATCCCCTTTTTCGGCCGCAGAATCTTCCGTAAACCTAGAGCATCTCTGCGGTATTCTGGAAGGACTCGATGGGCGCACTCGACGACTTGCTGGTTCGGTGGCGAAACGATCCCAGCGCTGATGCCACCGTGGCGCTGTGCGCGCAGCTAGGCGCTAGCGTCTCGGGCGACGATCAACGCGTACAGGAGGTGACGCTGCTGGCGAACCGGCGCTACCCCAACGACCCGAGCGTGCTTCAGGCCGTCGGGCGTTTGTATCTCGCCGTGGGACGACTGCCCGACGCGCAGCACGCGTTCGTCGCGGCGAGCAAAATTGACGCGAGCGACCCGGTGCCGTTTCGGCAGCTGGGTGATGTGCTGCTGCGACGCGGCGATGCGGTGCGCGCGGAACGAGTGCTCGCGCGCGCGATCGAGCTCGGCGCTCAGGACGCGCACGCCTTGCACGAACGCGCGCACGCGCTGATGGCCGTGCAGCAGCGCGGCGGTCACGCGGCGGTCGCTGCCGAAGTAGCGGCCTCGTTGCGCGGCGCCCGCGTCGCCTCCGCGCGCTCGGCGGCGCCGCGCGCCGTGGCGGAAGCGTCGGTGCGACCGAACTCCAAGGTGGCCGCGGCGCCACAGCCCAGCATGCCGTTGCCCAGCTTCGACGCGCACGATGCGAGCGAGCGCTCGGAGGTGTACGAGCGTAAGGCTGTTTCCCGCGCGGGCGGTGGAGCGCGTTCGGCGTCGCCGCGAGCCTCGGGTACACCGGCGCGCCCAACGGCCGCGAGTCGCGCACCCACGCCAGCGCCGGCATCGTCGGCGCGCGCCCAGCTACCGCCTCCACCGCGCGCGCCACGCAAGCAGGAATCGTCCTGGGAAGACGTCACGGATGAGATCGGGAGTTCCCCCAGCTTCCCGGATTTGGACGCGGAGGCGCAAACCGGTCGTCGGCTGCCCAGCTTCGAC
>Ga0247764_1000572_pt1 | contig 12921 bp, 7 predicted proteins | sample UWRJL051202B4_FD_179932 | JGI IMG/M metagenome (GOLD analysis project Ga0247764, IMG submission 179932) | Plant litter microbial communities from Arlington Agricultural Research Station in Wisconsin, United States - UWRJ-L051-202B-4 | ecosystem: Environmental > Terrestrial > Plant litter >...
CGGGCGCTCGCCGAGGCGCGGGCCGGGGATTGCGGGGCCACGCCGGGCTCACCGCCCGGTCCGTTCGGGTCGCCCGAGAACGCCGGGGAGCCGAACGCGCTCGGCGGCGGCGCCGCGCGGTCGTCGTCGGGCCGCGCGAAGGGCGAATCGGCGGAGAACGCGCCGGAGTCCTGGTCGTCGTCCCGCGCCTTCGACTCATCGTCGGCGGGCGCGGGCCGGCCGTAGACCCGGGCCTGCGGAGCGGCGGCCGGGAGCGGCAGCTCGGTCGCTTCGACCGGCGCGGTGCGGCTGGCCGACGGCACCGAGGCACTCGCGGTGATCGGACGGGCCGAGCCCACGGCCGCCGGATTCTCGGCGGGGTCGCGCGGCGCGGGCACCGAACTGCTGCGGGAGTCGGCGGACGCGGCCGAACTCAGGGCGCCGAGCGCGGCGCCGGGGACCCGCTGCGGATAGCCGTTCGGGTTGTCCTCGGACTGCCCTGGCCGCCGGAACATCGCGTGGTCGTCGGCCTGATCGTCGTTGTCGGCAGCGAAAGGAGACGCCGGCCGGGCTGCACCGTAGGCGGCACCGGGCTCGCGCACCACGCCGAACGGCGAGGACGACTGCTCGTCGCCGGACTCGGCCGCGGCGCCGGGGCGGTGACCGAACGGCGAGTTCGCAGCATCGGGCCGTGCGCCGAACGGTGAGCTTTCCGCGTCCGACCGCGCACCGTAGGGAGAGCTCTCGGCATCAGGCCGGCTGCCGAACGGGGAGCTTTCCGCGGCGGGTCGGGCGCCGAAGGAGGAGCCCTCGGCGTCGTTCTGCTGGCCGTCGTTCTGCTGGCCGTCGTCGAACGGCGACACCGGGCGGGCCGAGCCGTAGGTCGGCGAGGCGGCGCGGGGCGCGGCCGGGGAGTCGTCGTGACCTGCACCGTAGGGCGAGGTAGGACGGGCGGATCCGAACGCGCCGGAGTCACCTTCGGGCTGTCCGTAAGGTCCGGCCGGCCGGGCGGAGCCGTAGACCTGGGCGCCACTCTCGGGAGCCGCGGGGCGGGCGGAGCCGTAGACGGGCCCGGCGGGTCGGGCGCCGAAGGCGGAGTCGGACGAGCCTTCGTCGGTCGGGCTGAACGGCCGGGCGGTGCCGTAAGCCGCGCCGGCCTGCGCCTGCTGACCGGCGGGCTCGCCAGTGCGGCCGAACGGGTCAGGGAGGCCGTCGCGCTCGAAACCGCCGGGCGCCGGGCCGGCGGACTGTGCCTCCGACGACGGGCCGCCCTCGGTCGTGGAGCGGCCGAACGGGTCGGCGAAGGGCTCGGGACGACCGTAGGGGTGGGGCGGAATCTCGTCGGCGGTCCCACCGAACGCGCTGAAGCCCTCGGCCGCCGCCGGGGTGGCGTCGGCCGGGTAGCTCGCGGGCGCCCCGAACGGAGCCTGCTGGCTGCGGACCGGGAGCTCGGCCGAAGGCGTCGCGGCGGGCTGGGCCAGGGAACCCTCGAAGGTCGATGCCGGGTGGCCGGGCTGCTCGAGATCGTCGGGGGTGCCACGTAGCGGGAAGCCGCCGCTGTCGCCGCGACGGGTGGGGAAGGCCGAGCCGCCGCCACTACGCAGCGGGAAGCCGCCGCTGTCGCCCGACTGCGAGGCCAGGTCGTTGTCGTTGGGCTGCGGGGTGAAGCCGCTCGGCGCGGCGAAGCCGTTGTCGCCGAGTTGGGCCGGGAAGCCACCGTTGTCACCGGGGCGTGCGCCGAAACCGTTGTCGGTGCCGCCGTTGTCACCGGGCTGCGCGGAGACGTCGCCGGAGCGGTTGGGCTGCGACGGGACGTCGGGCAGACCGGTGAGGGTCGCGCCGGGGACGCGGACGGGCTGCGCACCGAAGGCGGAGACCCCGGGCGGACGGCTGGTGGACGGGTCGACCTGCTCGGGCTCGGCCGCGCCGCGCGTGGCGGCCGCGGCGAAACCGTCGAAGCCCTCGACCCCGCCGATCGGGTTTCCGGTGGGTGCGTTGCGCTGCGGCAGCGGAGCGCCGGGACGCTGGATGAAGGCCTGACCGAGCGACGAGCGGCCCGGGGTCGCGGGCGGCGATCCCCAGACCGACTTCGGCTCGGCGGAGGCCGGAGCAGCCTCCCGGGACGAATCGGACGGCGGAGAGCCGAAGACCGAGGACGGACCGCCACCCTGCGCAGGGCCGAACGGGGAAGCCGACGTGGCACCGTAGCCACCGGCGTCGCTGGGCGAGACCGACCCGTAGGGCGAGGCAGCGCCGCGCTGCGGGAGCGCGCCGCCGTCGTCGGCCGACGGAGCCGGATTGCGCTGCGGAAGGCCGCCGCTCTCGTCGGAGGCGGGGACGCGGGCCGACCCGTAGGACGTGCCGGTCGCCGGGCGCGGGCCGTCGGGGCCCTGCCCGAAGGTGGGCACGGCGGGGACGACGAACGGCGAGCCGCCGTTCGGCGTGGCCTGCGGCGGCGGGCCGTAGGAGCTGGGGAAACCGTCGGCGGGCGCCGGGGCGGAAGCCCGGCCCGAAACTCGCTGCCCGTCGGCGTCGGACGGGAAACCGTCCGGCCCCGGGCCGCCCGACGTGGCCTCGGCCGGCTGTGAACCGGCGTAGTGCCCCTCGGACGTCATGAGCGCCTCCTCATTTCATGCGGCCGGGCCAGCTCTGCACGGACGTCGGTCAGCGCCGGCGTCGTGCCCAGCTCTGAGGCCAGGCCGTGCGGGACTCCGACCAAGATCGGAAGCCCGGCCCCGCGCCGACCGGCCGAGCCGGCTCGTTGACCGTGCCCAACCGTACCGGTCGAGGGCGGCAGGAGGAATCCCGGTGTACGCCCCGGAGGGGACGGCAAACCGATCTTTAAGGATGTCGTGAAAATGCGAACGGCCCACCCGGAAGGATCCGGGTGGGCCGTGGCGCCGTGGGCGGTCAGAAGCTCCGGCGCTGCGCGAAAAGGGCGATCTCGTCGCGCATCGACTGAGAGGGCGCGCTCATCCAAGCCCGGTCGATGGCACGGTTCTCGCGGTTGATCATTCGACGCCGGCGAACGCGGTCGACGATGCTCATTGCTTTTTCACTTCCCTCGGGCCGGGATCGCCGGCCCATCGTGGTGCTGTCCCGATGTGACTCCATGATGCGTCACATCGGGACCTGCTGCCAACGATTTGAGGGGTGATGCTGCGCACTTGCCTAACGATCGTAGGTCAACAAAATCTATTGCCTAAGGAACGTTCGTATTCCTAGCTCCACGACAGCAGTGCTCCCTCGGGGTCGGTGAGAAAGTCGCCGAGATCGCGCAGGAACTTCGAGCCGAGTTCGCCATCGATGACCCGGTGGTCGAAGGAGAGCGCGAGGGTCGTGACCTGGCGAATCTTGATCTTTCCCTTGTGTACCCAGGGCATTGGCCGGATCGCACCGAAGGCCAGGATCGCCGACTCGCCCGGCGGCAGGATGGGCGTGCCCGAATCGACCCCGAACACTCCGACATTCGTGATGGAGAAGGTGCCACCGGTCATAGCGGACGGCGGGGTCTTCCCGGACTTCGCGACCTGGACCAGGGAGTTCAGGGCTTCGGCGAGCTCCCGCAAAGTGAGGCGGCCGGCGTCCTTGATGGTGGGAACGATGAGGCCGCGCTCGGTCGCCGCGGCGATGCCGAGGTTCACGTACTCCTTGACGACGATCTCGTTGGTCGCCGCTGACCAGGTCGAATTCACCATCGGGTGGCGCTTCGCGGCGAGCAGTACGGCCTTGGCCACCAGCAGCAGCGGGGAGAGCCGCACATCGCGGAACTCACGCCGGGCCTTGAGCTTCTCGAGCGTCTTCATGGTGCGCGTCACGTCGATCGTGAGGAACTCGGTGACGTGCGGAGCCGTGAACGCCGACGCGACCATGTTCTCGGCGGTGAGCTTGCGGACACCCTTGACCGTGATCCGCTGCTCCCGGCTCGCGTCGAAAACAGCCGCGGCCCCGGCGGTGGTCACGGCGGGCGCTTCCGCCACGGTCGCCAGAGCCTGGTGTACGTCGTCACGAGTCACCGACCCCAGGGGCCCGGTGCCGGTGATCGTGCCGAGGTCGACTCCGAGATCCCGGGCCAGCTTGCGGACCGGCGGCTTCGCGAGCACGGGACCGCTGGTCCGCGCGGTGACGGCCGGAGCGGGCGGGGTTACCGGGGCGCGGGGCGGGGTGGGCGGGGGTGCGGTTGTCGTGGCTCCAGCCGGCGTACCCGGGCGGGGTCGCCTTTTGGCTGTTGTGGTCTTGGGTCCGTAGCCGACGAGGACGGCTGTGCGGCCGCCCGGCGCGGGACCACCGATCAGACCCGGCTCGACCGCGCCCTCGGCCGGCGCGATCTCGACCGCCGCCAACGACTCGGCCGACGGGACCGGACCGGGCAGGTCGGAGGGGAGCGGACCGGCCGACGGATCGGTGTCGATGGCCACGATGGGCGCTCCGACCTCGACCGTCGTACCGGCCTCGTGGAAGATCCGGGTGACCACGCCGGCCCACTTCGCGGGGATCTCGACCGCGGCCTTGGCCGTCTCGACCTCGACGATGAGCTGGTTCAGCTCGATCGTGTCGCCGACCTTGACCAGCCAGGCCAGGATTTCGCCCTCGGTGAGTCCTTCGCCGAGGTCGGGCAGGGTGAACTCCTTGACGCGCGACATCGGCGTCACCAGCCGAACGAGCGGTCGACGGCGTCGAGCACCCGGTCGAGGTCCGGCAGGTATTCCTCTTCGACCCGGGCCGCCGGATAGGGGATGTCGTAACCGGTCACACGCAGCACCGGGGCTTGAAGGTAGTAGAAGCACTGCTCGGAGATGCGGGCGGCCAGTTCGGCGCCGAGGCCGATGTTGCCGGGGGCCTCGTGGACCACGATGGCGCGGCCGGTGCGGCGGACCGAGGCATAGATCGTGTCGTAGTCGACCGGGGAGAGCGAGCGCAGGTCGATGACCTCCAGGTTGCGGCCGTCCTCGGCGGCCGCGGCGGCGGCGTCGAGCGCGGTGCGCACCATCGGCCCGTACGCCAGCAGTGTCGCGTCGGTGCCCGCGCGGGCGATTCGGGAAGCGTGCAGCGGGTACGCGCCGGCCAGGTCGGCGGCGAGGTCGACCTCGCCTTTCTCCCAGTAACGGCGCTTGGGCTCGAAGAAGACGATCGGATCGTCGGAGTTGACCGCCTGCTGGATCATCGAATAGGCGTCGGCCGGGTTCGAGCAGGTGACGACTTTGAGGCCGGGGGTGTGCGCGAAGTAGGCCTCGGGTGACTCGGAGTGGTGCTCGACCGCGCCGATGCCGCCGCCGAAGGGGATGCGGATCACGATCGGCAGCCGCACATGGCCTTTGGAGCGGTAGAACATCTTCGCGACCTGGGCGACGATCTGGTTGTAGGCCGGGTAGACGAAGCCGTCGAACTGGATCTCGCAGACCGGCCGGTAACCGCGGATGGCCAGGCCGACGGCGGTGCCGATGATGCCCGCCTCGGCCAGCGGGGTGTCGATCACCCGGTCGTCGCCGAAATCTTTCTGCAGGCCGTCGGTGATGCGGAAGACGCCGCCGAGCTTGCCGACGTCCTCGCCCATGATGATGACCTTGGCATTTTGCTCGAGCGTGCGGCGCAGGCCGTGATTGAGGGCTTTGCCCAGGGTGATTATCTCACTCATCGGTGGTCAGTCCCCTCGAACGAGGCGTGGTAGTCGGTGAACTGGCGGCGCTGCGCGTCGACCTCGGGCGAGCCGTTCGGATAAGCGTGGTCGAACATGCTCACCGGTGCCGGGTCGGGCATGGCCAGGACGCGCTCCCGCAGGTCGAGGGCGAGAACCTTGGCCGACTCGTCGACCTCGGCGAAGAAGCCGTCGTCGCCGATCTGCTGCTTGGCCAGGAAGGCCTTGAACCGGGAGATCGGGTCCTTGACCTTCCACGACTCGACCTCGCTGGCGATGCGGTATCGGGTCGGGTCGTCCGAGCTGGTGTGCGCGCCCATCCGGTAGGTGTAGGCCTCGATCAGCGTCGGGCCCTGCCCGTTGCGCGCGTGGTCGAGCGCCGCCCGGGTGACCGCGAAGCTGGCCAGCACGTCGTTGCCGTCGATCCGTACGCCCGGGAAGCCGAAGCCGGCCGCTCGGCGATAGAGCGGGATGCGGGTCTGCCGCTCGAGCGGCTCGGAGATCGCGTACTGATTGTTCTGGCAGAAGAAGACCATCGGGGCGTGGAAGACACCGGCCCAGACGAACGCCTCGTTGACCTCGCCCTGGCTGGTCGCGCCGTCGCCGAAGTAGGCGATCACGGCCTCGCCGTCGGGGGTGCCGGTCTTGCCGTCCATCGTCACGCCCATCGCGTAACCCGTGGCGTGCAGAGTCTGCGAGCCGATCACGATGGTGTAGCCGTTGAAGCGGTGCTCGTTCGCGTCCCAGCCGCCCTGGTCGACGCCCCGGAACAGGCCGAACGGCATGATCGGGTCGATCGATCGGGTGTAGAGCACGCCGTGCTCGCGATAGGTCGGGAAGGCCATGTCCTGCGGACGCAGCGCCCGGCCGGAGCCGACCTGGGCCGCTTCCTGTCCCAGCAGACTGGCCCAGATGCCCAGCTCGCCCTGGCGCTGCAGGGCGGTCGCCTCGGCGTCGAGGCGGCGGACGGTGACCAGATCGCGGTAGAGCCCCCGGTATTCGTCGTCGGTGAAGTCGACGGAGTAGGTCACGCCGTCGGCGGTCGTGACGCTGTCGATCCGTTCGCCGTCGGGGGTGAGCAACTGGACGAAGCCGCCTGCCGGTGCGTCAGCACCGACGTCGCTTACGCCGTTCGCCATCGTGTCTCCCTGTTCATCTCTGCGCCCGCGACGGGTGTCGCCCGTCCGCGCGGCGAACCGGTGGTTGCCGCGCCTGGCCCGGGTGAGGTTGCCGCGCGACAATTCGGCGCGGGCCTGGACCCCGCCGGGGAGTGACGATCCCCACCCCACGCTCCGCTGGGTCGGCGGAAACGACGGCGGCGGTGCCGTCGCTTCCATCCTGACAGAGAACGTGAGCCGCGTTACAGGTCGGGTCGATCACAGTCCAGAAATTCCCCGGTGACATTGGTGCCCGTTTTTGTCCGAATAAAAGGCTTTCGTACGGCCACTACCGTACGAACGGTTCCCTCACGCCACTGCCGGGAGGCACAAGCGTCGTTCACCCCGATAACCGCGGTGAATCGGTGTTGATCATTGCACCTCCCCGCGCCCGTCGATGCCCGCGTGAGAGGGGGAGCCGGTAGTGCCGGACCAGCGCGACGACGACTCCGTGCCGCCGATCAAGGTGATGCGCAAGCGTCGGAACGGCGTGTACCGGGCCGACGCCGGGTTCTCGGGACCCACTCGACGTTACGTGCTGATCGTGGCGATGCTCGTGGGGCTGGCCTCCATGCCGACCCTGGCGGCGATCACAGCAGGTTCGCGGGAGATCTCGGGCGGGCGTGCGGACACGATGGACATCCCGTTCCTGCCGCCGGCCTCGTCGGGGCCTGTCCGGCCCCGCCCGTCGGTCTCGTCCGGGCCGAATCCCGGGGACGGGTCGGCTCAGGGCGCGGCGCGAAGTGCGGACGCGGCGGTGCGGGCGGGGCGGCTGATCGGGCCGGCGAGGAAGCGTGAGCCGGCGGCCCCCCGGCACGGCAATTCCAGCGCGGGCTGGTCTTCGGACCATTCTCCGCGTCCGGGCGGGGACCAGGGCAGCCGCCGCGACAGATCGTCCGACCACGATGACAGATCGTCCGACCACGATGACAGATCGTCCGACCACGATGACAGATCGTCCGACCACGATGACGGGCCGTCCGACCACGGTGACGGGCCGTCCGACCACGATCGACCCGACCGGCGCGAGCGCCGGTGCGACGAGAGCAAGCAAAGCCGGAAGACCCACCGATCCGTAACCCGTCACCGGTCACCTGACCGGTCTGAACACAGCCGGAGGTCAGCTGTGGCCGAACGTCCGCACAACATCCGTCCGACCGCCATCCTCGAGCGCGGCAACGCCAACAGTGGCAACCACGCGAACCGCATGATCCCGGAGACTCGCTCCGAGGAGAACCAGATCGCGAAGCGCTCCTACCGCGGCGGTCATCGCGCGGACGGGACGCACCACACGGACGACCAGACCGCGGCGCAGCAGCGTGGCTCCCGGGTCGGCCGCCATCACACCGAGCACAGCGAGGACCTCTCCGGCCGCTGGTAAACGCGCCAGCACCTGTTTCGGTGACGGGCGGTCGACAAGGTTTCAGGAGCCGTCGAGGCGGTGGCGGTTGGCCTCGAGCCAGGCGTCGATCGCCTCGGCGTCGTTCGGGTCGACGCCCTCGGAGATGAGCTGGGCCACGGCCGCGGTCGCCGGGCTGCGCTTCTCGCCGGTCGCGTAGAGCCGCGCGAACTCGGGGATCATCTCCTCCACCACATCGTCGGTCTGCTCGACGGCCGCGGCGGGCAGGTCGCGCCGCCGCAGCGTATAGGCCGACCAGGCCCGCGTCACTCGGGGCAGCATCGCCGCGTCGTCCATGTCGAGGACCGCGCGCCGGTGCACCCAGTCGAGCAGGAAGAGCCCCGCCACCGCCGGACTCCAGCGCAGCGGGTCGGGGTCGGGCAGGCTCGCCGCGTGGTCGAGGATCAGGCTGAGGCAGAAGTGCAGCGAGGCCAGCTCGTCGTCGGCGTGCACCCGGTCGAGCCCGAAGCGGGCCGCCTCGGGTGCGGCCAGGAAGTCGCGTACCAGATTTGTGCTGGACAGCGCGGGCGGTTCGCGCAGCGGTGGCGTGGTCACGACGGGCAGCAGGGCCAGCCGCGCGCCGGCCAGCGCCCGGTCGGTGGCCAGGGAGCCCTCGGACGGCAGGTCGGTCAACCCGTCGGTGATCTCGAGGTGGCGGTCGACCGCACCGCGCAGACGGCCCGGATCTTCCTCGCGGAACCAGGTCAGCTCATCGCCGGAGCACATCTGACGCACCTGCTCGAGGATCCGCTCGGCCGAGGAGCCGACGAAGACGTCCTTGGCGATGCCGATGTTGTGGTCGATCAGGGCGACGACCGCGTGTTCGGGGCCACCCTCCTCGGCGTCGTCGTAGGCGAAGGTGACCAGATAGGACGTCTGGTCGCCGTAGACGTCACCGTAGGCATAGCAGCCCGTGGCCCGCACCTTGCCGAGCTGGCTGCTCCACGACGGCGCCTGCGCGCCTGGCCGCACCTCGCCGGCACCCTCAGCGTCGGGCACGAGGGCCGCGAAGACCTGGCGGATCGTGGTCGCCGAGGCCGCGCGTCGGCGGGTCGTCGAGGAGAGGAACTCGCCGACGAAAACGCGCACGGCGTCGGCACGGTCGTCGTGGGCTACGGCGTAGACGCTGCCCAGCAGGGCTGTGCCCACCAGCTCGGCGTCCAGCGCGCAGCCAAGCTTCGCCACGTCGCGGGCCGCGTGCAGGACCGCCTCGTACGGAGTCTGTGGTGCCGGCATGCCGCGAGCCTACCTGCCACGGTGCGTGGTGGGACTACTACGAACGCACGGTGGTGAGAGCTTCACGCGCTTGTGCGTAGGCATTCAGCACTTCGCGGACCGGAGCCACGACGTATTCCCGCCCGACCTCGGTCACCGCCGCCCGCAGCCGCTGCTCGGCTCGGTGCTTGGCCCGTCGCGCCCCCCACCCCACCACCGGACGCAGGGCGAGCCACAGCAGAACCCCGAGGAGGAGGCCACCGACGAGGAGAACGGTGGGCAGCGGAACCACGCCGACCTGCGGATTGTCCAGTTCGGGCAGTCCGAGCAGGCGCAGCACATAACCGAGGATCAGCCAGCCCAGGCCGACCACGGCGGTCCCGAGGAACAGCCAGTGCAACCAGCCGATGGCCCGCCACCAGAGCGGGGTCTTGGTCATTCCGAGGTCGGTGCGGCCGACCGCGCGGTCGAGCGCGTCGGACAGATCGGCGGAGCGTGACCGGGCGGCGGCGGCGAGGGCGGGCTTCCACACCTCGGGCAGCGGCGCGGCGGCTCGGTCGGAGACCGCCCGCACGGCCAGGCCGACCGCGGACTTCTGTGCCGCGTCGGCCTCGGGCAGCGAGGTGCGCGGCACGATCTCGGTGGAGACCGCGTCGGTCTCGGCCGGCTTGCTGTCGAGGTGCAGGCGGCGTAGCGGGTCGGGCCGCAGGCGGCGCAGGCCCCGGGTGAGCGGCCAGCCGGTGGCGGCCGCGGCCCGGTGTCGGTAAGCCCCGGCGGCGGCGTCGGCGACCGCGTTGACCCCGGCCGAGGCGGCGAGTGCGTCGGTGAGCCGGCGTACGGTGGCCCGGTCGACCTCGTCCTCGGCCGCGGGCGGCCCGATCAGGCTGGTCAGCGGCTCGCCGATGGTGTCGAGGTCGCCGGCGACGCGGCGCAGCGCGGCCTGCCGGTCAGCGACCGTCGTCTCGAGCGAGGTGCGCAGTTCGGCGAGCATGCCGGGTTGCTTGGCCGAGGTGGCCAGCACCGGCGCCGCACCCAGGCCGTCGTCGACGAGCAGGCGCTTGAGGTCGCCGAGCACGGTCTCGGTGTCCTGGGTGGACAACCGGTCGGCCTGATTGAGCACCACGACGGTGACCGCGGCGTGCGAGCGGAACTGCGACAGGTAGGCCTGGTGCAGGATCCGGTCGCCGTACTTTTGCGGGTCGACCACCCAGACGATCAGGTCGACCAGGCCGAGCAGGCGGTCGACCTCGAGCCGGTGACCGCGCTCGACCGAGTCGAAGTCGGGCAGGTCGAGCAGCACGAGCCCACGCAGCGAGGCCTCGTCGTCGGCGTCCAGCGCGCTCTCGCGCATGAATCGGTGACGCGGGAGCACGCCGACCCAGTCGAGCAGCTTGTTGGCCGGTTCCAGCGGCCCCCAGACGCAGGCGTGGGCCACGCCGGTCGTCGGCCGCCGCACGCCGACCGGCGAGAGCTTGAGCCGGGCCAGGGCGTTGAACAGGCTTGACTTGCCGCTGCCGGTGCTGCCGGCGAGCGCGACGACGGTGTGGTCGCGGGAGAGCGTGAGCCGGTTGCCGGCCCGCTCGACCAGCGTGTGGGCGGCCACCAGACCACTGTCCGGCAGGTGGGGGTCGACCAGGCGCAAGAACCGGTTCAACGCCTCGAGTCGCAGCACCAGCCGCTCGGCGTCCACCCGGTCGTCGTCCGCCATCGCCTCGCGCACCTTTTCGATCAAGGTCATGTCTTCGATCAAGCTCACGTCGCGCTCCCGGTCAGCGCGAGTTCGGTACGGGCAGTCTCCACGTCGGCGGCGGCCTGTCGCAGCCGGGCCCCCGGTTCCTGGTCGAGGCCGACGGCGGCAAGCCGGTCGGTGAACCTCGCGGCCTCCTCGTCGAAGAGCTTGCCCGCTCGCAGCAGCAGATCTTCCCGGGCCTGGGTGGCGAGAGTGCGGATGGCCTGGTCGCCGAAGATCGCCTCGAGCACCTTCTGGGCGGCGATCGCGCTGCCGGCGCCGGCGGCCACCTCGAGCCCGGTGGGGAGGAACGCGGTCGAGGTGAAGACGGCGATCATCACAGCCAGCCCGGCACCGTTCACCGCGTACGCCGCGCCGCGCGCCACCACCCGTTTCCCCGCACCCTCGGCGCGGACCAGGCCGAGCACCCACTGCTGCCAGTCGCGGACCATGCGGTCGGCCCGTTCGGGCAGGTCGGCGGAGGGGCGCTGGAGATCGAGGTCGAGCAGGGCGGCCCCGGCCGGGTGCGCCTGCCAGCCCGCATAGGCCTGCTCGGCCGCGTCCGCCGAGATCGCTCGCAGCAGGGTGACCAACTGGGACTCGAGCGCGGCCTGCAGATTGCGCCCGGGCAGCGGCCGGCCGGTGAGCGCCGAGACGAACCGGTCGCGGAGCTGGCCGACCTTGCTCTCGAGGGTCTTGAGGAACTCGCCGGTGCCGACGAACTCCTGCCACCGGGCCAGCACCTCGCCCCGCAGCAGCCGGCCGTCGCGCAGCCCGTCGGCCATCGTCTGGCGCCCGGCGCGGTAGGCGGCGGTGACCCGGTCGCCCAGCGCCTTGGCCGCACGGGCCTGCTCGTCGGCGGCGTCGCCGAGACCCGCGACCGCGGGGTTGAGCGACATGAGCGCGCCGTCAAGGGTCTGCCGCACCACCGCGGCGCGGGCATCGGCGTCGGCCGCGAGCCGGCCGAACCAGTCGTGCAGCGGGCGGATGACGTCCTCGCCGATCAGGCCCTGAGCGTCCAGCTGGGTCTCGGGCAGCACGAAGAGCGGGGCGGTGCCCAGATCGCGGACGTTGAGCATGTCCTGCAGGTGGGTGGCGATCTCGGCGGTGGCTTCGACCGGCACCCGGTCGAGCACCAGGGCGATCACGGTGCCGCGCAGCCGGGCAGTGGTGAGCAGTTCCCAGGGCACGGCGTCGGCGTAGCGGGCCGCGGTGGTCACGAAGAGCCACAGGTCGGCGGCGGCGAGGAGCTGCGCGGCGAGCTTGCGGTTGCGGTCGACCACCGAGTCGATGTCGGGCGCGTCGAGGAAGGCCAGGCCGGCCCCGAGCGCCGGGATCGAGACGATCTGCAGCGCGGCGGCGTCGTTGCTGGGCTCGCGGGTGCGCACCAGCCCGGGCAGCAGCTCGCCCTGCTGGAACCAGGGCAGGTCGGCCGGGTTGCTGACCAGCACCGGGGAGCGGGTGGTCGGGCGCAGCACGCCGGCTGTGCTGACGGGGGCGCGCACGAGGCTGTTGACCAGCGTCGACTTGCCGGCACCGGTGGAGCCGCCGACGACGACCAGCAGCGGCGCGTCGAGCCGGGCCAGGCGCGGGAGCAGATAGTCGTCGAGCTGCGTGACCAGGGCGGCGCCGACGCGCTGGGCCTCCTCGGCCGAGGGCATGACCAAGGGGTACGCCGTACCGCCGATCGCGGAACGCAGGTTGCCGAGCGCCTCGGCGAGTTTTTTGATGCCCGGCGGGGGTTCGGCGGCCGCGAGCGCGTCGGCCTCACCGAGGTCAGCGGGACGGGCCGGGACAGGCGCGGAAT
>Ga0247764_1000573_pt1 | contig 12912 bp, 10 predicted proteins | sample UWRJL051202B4_FD_179932 | JGI IMG/M metagenome (GOLD analysis project Ga0247764, IMG submission 179932) | Plant litter microbial communities from Arlington Agricultural Research Station in Wisconsin, United States - UWRJ-L051-202B-4 | ecosystem: Environmental > Terrestrial > Plant litter >...
TTTACTTGGCCCTGCTCCAGCACAGTAATGCGCTGCCGCATCTCCTCCATCCTCGCCACGGTATACTCGGCACCGCGCGTCTCCATCGTGTAGACACGGGTTTCCATCTTCACCATGTACGCCAGTAGCGAAGCCCCGCCCGCAGCCAGTGCAGCCGCTTGCGCCAGTAGAAACATGACCAGCGTGTGGTTGTCACGGAACCACGAACGCATCTGGCCTACCATCACGCCCTCGATCGCAGCTCGGCCCGCAGCTCGGCCAGCTCTTTGCGCAGCTCCTCGATCTCGGGGTTGTCCTTCAGCGGCACGACCTTGCTCGGCGTGAAAGTCTTTGCCCGCAAGTCGAACACCTTGCCGCTCAGCTCGGCCTGCGCATCGCCCCCGGCGTAGCCCTCGATCTCGATCAGGTAGTCGTTGGCAGGGAAGACGCCGCTCGCGTCGGCGTTCACCGCCGCAACAAGCAGCTCACCTTCGTGCGGGTGGATCGTCGCCAGCAGCGTGCCTCGCGTGAACTTCTTGCGGTACTCGTACCAATCCTCGCCAGTGTCATCGCGCCTGCTAAATATGATGCCCTGCTCCGGTTTCAGCTTGAGCTTCTCAAGCAGCTCCGGTGGTGCCGGGTAGAGCGTCCACTTGCCGTGATCGATAATGTTCATGCTGTTCCTGCCGTGTACCAGCCGCCGTCGATGAGATACTGAAGATACCGATAGCGGAGCGTGATGCCGTTTGAGAACAGGCCGGTCGCTCCCGTGACAACTGAACCCGGCCAGTTCTCCGCCATGCCTGATGCCAGAGAGTGGAATAGGTCGGCGACGTGAACCAGCCGGTTCGCGCTGACAGCGGATGGGAGGCCGGTGAAGTCCCGCGTCGTCCAAAACTTGTAGTAGTTAGCGCCGTGCGAGCCTCCACCCATGTAGAAGTTGCCATCGACGTTCATGGTGATGTTGGAGAGGAACACGGTAGGCCAGTGGAACGACAGCGCCGGGTAGCCGCCTCTAACCTCAAACGGCCCCGGCCCGGCGGCATTGACGCCCGGCAGCGATGACTGGATGAAAGCGCCGCCGTTGTGCGTGGTCTGGCCGCCGAAGGATGCCGTAGTGCCGACACTCAGCGACGCGCCGATCGCGGCGGTAGTGCCGACAGACAGGCTGGTCCCGGCAGAGAGGCTGGTCGCGGCATTGATCGCCGCTGAGCCATAGACATCTCCACCGCTGAACTGGAAATAGGTGCCGTTGAAGCCAAGATATTTCGAGCCGGAATTGCCGTAAAAAATGTAGCCGGTCGTAGGCGATCCAGACCGATAGACCGTGATGTCGTTGGTGAAGGTGGACGCGCCAGCGATCGTGGCTGTGCCGTTGACCGTCAGGTTGCTGGTCGCAGTGATGTTGGTGGCCGTCAGCGGCCCTGAGAATGTCGCGGTTCCGGTGGTGTTGATTGTGCCGCCAACCGTGATCGACCCCGGCATCGTGACGTTGCCGGTCGCCCGCTCGATCTTGAACGGCGTGTCGATCAGCGCACCAGCGTTGGTGTAGCGGCGGATCGTGAAGTCGGATCCGGTTTGCGTCGAGCTTTCGGCGAGCGTGTCGCCAAAGTCCACGCGCCACCGCGCGATCGCGTTGGTCTGGCCCAGAATGTAGCTGGCCTGCCCGGTGACGGCTTTGTCTAGGATCAGCGCCGGGTTGGCCTTGTCGATCGCCAAGTCGCCAACCATCACGTCGCCAGCGCGATTGACCTTCTTGTCGTCCATCACCTTGTCGGTGTCGAACCACGCACCCCAGACACCGGCCACCTTCTGCCTGACGTAGAGCGGCCCATACGGCGTCCCGGTGTTGGCGCGAGCGTGGACGGTGGCGTGATCGCCAGTGAGGTTCTGGTAATACTCGCCGACAAAAGCATCGACGGCGTTCGGTGCCGCCGTCGCGCCAGCTACAGCAAAGAACGAGCCGCTGACCCACGGATGGCTGTCGAAGTTGGTGACACTCTGGAGCGCGATCTCGCCCTTGAGATTGAGCATGGCATCGCGCGCATTGTTCGCGCCGGTGCCGCCAGACAGGATCGGGCGCGCGTTGTTGAGGTCGCCCTCGATGTCGTTGACGAAGCCGTTGTACACCACGCTTTCGATCGTGGTGTTGTGGATCACGTCAGGAAATGGCTTGTGATAAATCGATGAGCCGTCGCGTGGCATCAATCCCTCCTGACATTGCTAGGAACGTAGCCAGCGCCGCCGCCGGTCCATCCGCTTTGCACCAGATTGCGGATCATCTCCTCACGCCGGGCGCGGCTCGGCTCAGCGTCCAGTATACGCGGGATCAGATCGCGCAGCTCGTCCGGGTTGTTGGTCGACATGATCCGCGCGATGCGATCGCGCGTGGCGCGTCCGCTCTCTTGCATGATCTTGTCCTTAGCCCACTGCGTGCCGCGACCCAAGATGCCGGTCAGCGTCATGTCCAATGGGATCTTGCCGCTGTCGACGTCGAGCGCCTCCTTTGAGGCCTGACGCTTCGCGGTCTGAGAGCCTTTTACAATGTCTTGAAAGCTTTCACGGAACGTCCGCTCATTCTGCAACAGATCATACATCTGGCTGGCGCGCTCCCGGCCAAACACGGTGGATAGCTTCTGCAAATTCCAATCCTCTGGCTTGCCCAGAGTGTTCTCCAGCGCCAGCAGATCGTTTTTGTTGCTGCCAACAATGCGCTCCAGTTCACCGCGCAGCGCCTGACGCATCCGCACCGGCTCCGCTGACGGGCCAATGTTGACGCCTTTCGGCTGCGACGCTGCCTGAAGCGTGTCCTCCATCTCCTGCGGCCACGTCACGCCGGTGCGGTCCTTGATGAAGGCGCGCGATCCCGGGCTGGCGGTCGTCAGCGCCTCTGCCTGCGTCCCCAGTTCAGCGTAGCGACTATCCAGTTCGTGGATGCCGGGTACCTTGGTCCGCAGCTCGTCGGACAGCTCGCGATAGATCCGCTGGAGCTGTCCGCGCGTCGTGGCGTTGTATTGGTCGCTCTCCATCATGCCGCGAACTTGCTCGCGGGTGGCTTGCAGTGCGCGAGGGTGCGGGTCGAGGTGGCCGGGGTTGGTGGGGATGTCGAGCATCGCCCTCACCTGATTGACCACGGTCTGCGTCTCGCCACGCTCGTTGATCGCTAGCGTCTCCAGCCGCCGCGCCAGCGCGCTGTTGTCGATCGCTCGCACGTTAGGGCCGTTCAGCAGCGTTTCGTACTCCGGGCCGATCTGGCGCATGCGGTCGCGCACCTCTCCCTCGACGTGGCTCGGGGGGCGTGCGGGGCCGTAGATCCGGTTTGTCTCGTCCGTGATTGTGCGCGCAGAGCTGGCGTCGCGTGACGTGAGGTTGCGCTCCAGCGCCGCCTGCCCCGGCGTCATCGCGCCGCGTTCGTCCGGTAGCACTGCGCCCTGTGCCAGCCCCTTCATCGACGGGCCGCTGTCAGGCAGCATGGCCCGGTCGCCCTTGCGCATCAGCGTCCGCACGCCAACGACGTCGCTCTGCGCCGCCTGCGCGATCGGGCCGGGGATCCCGCCGAGGTAGCCCTTGTCCATGATCTTCTTGGCACCGGCACCGACAACCGCACCGACCGCAGGCGCAGGGAAACCCAGCACGCCGCCGATCGCCGCGCCCTTCCCGGCATTCTCGACATAGTCCATCGGGTTGCCGGTGTAGGTGCTGCCTGCGCCCTGCGCGGCACCAAGCACCGCGCCCTCGCCAGCAGCGGCTCCCGATCGCGCCAGCAGCGACGCGCCGGGAAACCGGCCAGCGGTCGAAAGCCCGGCCTTCGCCATGCCGACCCCGCCAGACACGCCGCCGAGAATGTTGCCCGTAACGACCGCCGTGGGATCCTCGCGCCAGTTCTTTTCGTCGATGTCGGTCTGGCCTTGCAGCGCGTCGGAGTAGCTCTTTACTCCGCCACCCGGCACCAGCATTTCAGGCGGCACCTCGCCGCTGTAGCGCGACGCCATCGGAGCGCCGGGTACCGTCTCGTTGGCGGCCTGCATCCGGTTCGCCATGCCAAAGGACGCTACGTTAGCGGCGGCACGGAATGCCTTGTCGTAGAACGAGAGTATGTCCTCGGCACGCTCCATCCACGGCTTGTTCTTTGTAGGCACGAACGTGCCGGGTTCGGCGTCTTTACGAAACTCCGCATACGGGTCGTCACTCTGCGGCGCGATGCGAAACTCTGCATACGGGTCGTCAGCCATCACCGTGTCCTCATCGGTACTCTGCCGGGCTGTCCGTCAGGCAGGATGAGCCGCGTGCCGGGAGGCAGACCCCTGCCCTCCTCGGCCTTGCTGATTTTCACCGGCTCGCGCTCGCCGTTCTTCTTGTACTCGTAGTTGTCGTTCTCCTGCTGCACCTTCTTGTGCAGGATCTCCAAACCGGCTCGACCGCTGGTCTGCTCGATCGCTGCTGACATTGCGCGGCGACGCGCCGTCTTATCGGCAATGTCTTGGTCGGTGTCGCCGGGTCTGGCGAGGAAGGCAGGCAAGTTGCGGCCAGCCTCTGTCGGCGACACGGCCTGACCGCTGACGTGCGACAGAAACGCAGCGCCCCAGTTGAGCGAAGCGTCGCGCGCACGCCGGTACTCGTCCGACACCAGCTTGTTGCCGACACCCGGCGTCATGTCGAGCGCGGCATCCTTGAAACTGGTAAGCGCCTTGCCGCCCTGCAGTTCGTGTTCGAGCTTGTCGAGGTCAGGCTTGGTGCGCAGCACGAACTGCACAGCCTTCGCCTGCGTCTCGGTGAGATCTTCCTTTGGCTGCGGCGCTCCCGGCGGCACGGCGTAAGGGCCGGTCGGGGTGCCGCTGGCGTCGTAGGGCCGCTCCATCGTGGTGCCGCCGGTCGAGATGCTGTCGGGCTTCGAGACGTTGCGGCGTGCCTGCGCGATGCGGAGGTTGGCCTCCTCAAGCGCCTGCCCTCGCGGGACGCCCTGCTTGAAGATTGCTTCTTCAAGGTCAGCTCGGGCCTTCTCCAGATCAACGCGGGCCTTCTCGGCCTCCGCAGGACGCAGTGACGCCTTGTGCTGGGCCTCCTCGATCGCGAGCCGCTGAACCTGTTGCGTGATCGCACGCACCGGGGCCTCGATCCTGTCCTTCTGCTTGGCGAGTGTCGCGGCTTCCCACTTTTCGCGATCGTTGATGTACTCGTTCTCCTGCCGCGTCATCAGCTCTTTGCGGTAGCCCTCCTCGGCGTCGTACATGCGCTTGGCGTGGTGCTGCATCTGCTCGCTGACGCGAGGGTTGTTCATATACTGCGCCCAATAGGCCTGCGCCTGCGACGGTCCCAGCGCGCGTGGGCGCACTGGTGCCGGGCCGGGTTCTGGCATCTCCTCGACACCGGCAGGCGGGATCGGCTCGCGCGACGGAGGCATGTTCGGAGCTGGCGTGATGCCCTGCGAGCTGTCCTGTGCCGGGCGAGGCCCGCCAATGATCAGGCCGCCGGTGTCGTCGACCGTGCCGATCCCGCGAGCCTGCGCAAATTTACCACCATTCGAACTCGCCGGTGAGGTCATCGTCGGGGGCGTCACCCCCGCCTGCGTAGGGTCCGGGTCCGGCACCTCCGGCACCGGCGGGTCGACGTTGAGCTGCTGCTGCTGCACTGCGTTGTAGATGCCCTGCCGCGCCTTTACGGCGGCGGCGATGCCATCGTCGGTCGCGCTGCCGACACCGCCAATGCCCGGCAGTGGCGCGTCGCTCATGACGCCAGCCCGGCCCAGCGACGCCGTGGCGGATCCACCGCCGCGCGATCGACCGCCGCCGACAACCTCGTTCATCAGGGCCTCGGACGCGATCTCTCGCTCGGAGGGCGGCCCGTTCTGCTGCTGCATCAGCGCCGTGGTCACGGCGTCGCGCGGGTTGCTGGCGACCTGTGTGCCGCCACCGCCCGGCCCCACGCCCGGCGGGAAGCCGTAGTAGGCGTGCAGCCTCGACAGCGCCGCCTGCGGATCGGCAGGCAGCTTGTTGACCGCAAGGTTGCGCGCCGGGGGCAGGCGGCCCTCAGATAGCGCCGTGTAGCCGCCCAGACCCTGCTGGTGCGCTCCGGCGAGGTCTTGGAAGGTTGGGTCGCGCCCCAGCTTGGCGCGCAGCCCAGCCTCGTTTGCTTGCGTCAGGCGGGTGCCTGCGCTGAACGCCGCGTCGGGGTCGTTGCGCATGTCGCCGTTGCGACCGACAAGCCCGTATTTCTGTCCGGTGCCTCGCGTGAACTGGAGCGGGCCGGTCGCGCCGGTCGATGAGACGTCATTGAGCTTCCCGCCGGTTTCCTTCAGCGCCATCTGGCGGAGGTAGTCCCTGTACTGCTCGGGCTGGCGCTGGATCGCGGCCTCCCACGCCGGTGGAAGGGCCTTGCCGCCGTAGGCGAAGCCCCGCGAGGCAGGCGCTGGGGCGGCGGCCTGCTGCGGCGGGGCCAGACCGGGGCCGGGGCCTGCGGGGCCGGGGCGCGGTGCGCGAGGGTCGACCGGCGGATTGACGGCTGCGGTCGGCATCGACATCGGAGGCTGTGGCGGGCCGCCGGGGCCACCCTGCGGGGGTTGCTGCTGCGCCAGCTCAGGCGGCGGCTTCACCGGCGACAGCGGTGCCGCCAGAGCGGCGATCTGGTCTTGGTTGTAGGTCGGGCCTCCAGCCATGTTGCCGGGCGGGATCCCAGCCTGCGGGCCGCCCTGATTTTGCATCCGCGCATTGTTGAAGGCGAGCGCCTGCATGTCGGGCTGCTGCGCGGTCGGCGGCTCGCTGGTGGGCGCGTAGGAGGCGTTGAAGCGCCGGGCGAACTGCGGCTCCGCTGCCGCCACAGGCTCGGGCGGCGGCTCGGGCGGTGGTGCCGTTGTCGGATCTTCCTGCGGAGGCGACAGCGCGGCGACCTGATCGGGCGGCGCAATAACGCCGCCGCCATCGCTGGCGGGGCCGGGCGTGTAGGCCGGTGGAGCCGCCGGTGCCGGTGCCGGTGCCGGTGCCGGTGCAACGGAAGGCCGGGCCGGTGCCGGTGCCGGTGCCGGTGCCGGTGCAACGGAAGGCCGGGCCGGTGGCGGTCCCGTCTCGACCGGCGGGATGTAACCGGTGCCGGGGGCGCGCTGGTGGATCTGCTGCTCACCGGCCTGCTGGCGCTTCTCCATCTCGCGGAGCCGCCAATCGCCAACGGCCTCGCCAATGCTCTCGCCCAGATACGTCAGGCCCTCGCCCACGTTCTTTGGGAAGCCGCGCTGGCGAGCCGCCAGTGCGGAGGCGATCGCGCGGCGGCGCTTCAGCTCCTCGTAGCTCAAGCCGTCATTGCCGCCAAAGATGAAGGTGTTGAGAGCGTTGCCGCCTTCCTCTAGTGCCATGTCACGCCACCTTCAGGATTGAACCAAGCCGCGCTTGGTCGATGTACTTGATGCCACCCTTCGTCTTGACGGCGCGCTTGTCGACCTTCTCGACGTCCTGCGCCATCGGACCAACGTGACGCTGACCCTCTGGGTCATGCTTGTAGCTGTACTCGTAGATCGGCAGCTTCTCTCGACCGCCCTCTGGATCGGTGGCGAACACTGTCGCGAGCGGCACCACGTTCTCCTTCATGCGCTCGTCCGACATCTTCATCATGCCGCCAAGCATGCCGAATATGCCGCCCATCAGCGCGTTCTGGTTCGCGCTCTCCTGCTTGTAGACGTCCATGTCCTGCGAGAACCGGCTGTTGATCAGACCGGCGACGTCAGTGGTGGGGATCTGGTTGTTCGGCGTGTTGACGAAATTCGGATTGCTGATCTGCGAGCCGCTGAGCAGCGACGTGATCTCGTTGATGGGTTGGTTGCGCGCCGCGTACTGCTCATTCATGTACTGCTGGCGCGACAGGTTCTGGGCATTGAAGCCCGCCTGCTTCTGCTGGAGCTGCTGCGCCAGACCGGCGTTGGAGAACTCGCCCTTCGCGGCCTCCTGCGAGAACTGGTTCGCCTGCGCTTGGTTGGCGAACTGTCCGCTCTGCAAGCCCTGCGCAAAATTCTGCGTCTGCGCTTCGTTGGCAAACGTGCCACGGCCCTTCTGCTGTTCGTAGGCCTGCTGCTGAGCTGCGTTCTGGAAGCCAGCGCGCTGCGCGGCCATGTCCATCATGCGCTGCTGCTCTTGGCCGCCAGCCTGCGTCACGCCAAGCCGGGCGTCGTTGGCCTGCCGGTTGTAATCGTCCATCGCGGAGTTGTAGGCCTGCGAGCCGTAGCGGATGCCCTGATCGGCGAGGCGCTGCTCGACGTTAGCCCGCTCGCGCTGGAGCTGCGGGTTCAGCCTGCCGTACAGCGCGTCCTCGACGCGGCTGCGATCGGAGCTGAAATCATCCGCCGGGCCGTAGCTGCGCGTGATGTCGCCAGCCTCGCCAAACGTACTCTGCTGCTGGCCGTAGTCGCCCAGCGCCATCTGCTGCCGCCCGGCGTCGCCGAATGTGGTCGCGGCCTGCTGCTGCCCGGTGATGCTGCTGGCGTCGCCAGCCGCTGGGGCGGCGCTGAGATCGATGTCGCTGGCGAGATGCTCCGACAGGCGGCTGCTCTGCGCATTCGCCATGCCCGCCAAATTGAACTTGGCGGAATTAGTCTGATCTTGGATCGCCTGCTGCTGCGGCGACAGCGACTGCGTCGCCGTGAAGGTCGGGATGTTGACCGCCAGCCCGGTGTAGGGGTCGTTCCAAGTGTAGCTGCCGGTGGGGTCATAGCGCAGCGACCCATCCGGCGTGATCTGGTTGGTGTTGTTGAGGAACGCATTGGCGATCGACGTGCCGACATTGGTCGACGTCGAGGCGCGCGCGGTGTCAGCCGGATTTGGTGCTGGAGGAGGACTAGATTTGCCGCCCATATTACATCCCCATTCCCGGTGGCTTCTGCGGCATGCCCGGCATCTGCATCGGCTGCGGCACGCCCGGCATGGCCTGCGGCGGCATCTGGCCGCCCGGCAGTCCCGGCACGCCCATTGGTGACGGCATTCCCATTGGCGCAGGCATGCCCGGCGCAGGCATCGCCGTTGGCGGCATCCCCGCTCCACCACCCGGCGGCATCCCGCCACCCGGAGGCGGTGGCTGCACGCCTGTCGGCGTCGGGATCCCCGGCGGCATTGGCGTGCGTGGGGCCGGGTTCTGGACGTTCATCAGCGCCTGCGTGATCGCGTCACGCTGCTGGTTCGCGCCATCCGGTGGCATCGGGTAAGGCATCTCAGGCTCCCATCATGCTGGGCGCTGCGCCCGGCGTTGCTTTGCCGCCAAATCCAGACGATCCGCTCGGCTGGCCGGATGCCGCAGTAGCAGCTCCCTTGCCGCCCATCATTCCGCCGTTGGAGGGTGCGGGTGGCGTCATGCCACCGCCCTTGCCAAACAGACCGCCCTGACCGCCGAAATTGTCGTATTCGGTGCCGCCACCGCCGCCCCACATGCCGGGGGCGCGCAGGCCGGTCATGCCGGGATCATTGGGGACGCCTGCCTGCGCCTGCCGCATGGCGGCGCGAGCCGACATCTGCTGCTGCAATGGGTCAGTGACACTGCCGGGATCGACACCCGGATTGGACGTCGCCCACTCGCGCTGGGCTTGGCCGGGATCGAAGCCGCCACGGCGGCTCCAGTGGCGAGACATCGCCTGCTGCGGCATCGCTGGGTCAGCCGGGACGGACGGCGGCGGTGCCGCCGGTGCCGGTGCCATAGCCTCGGCAGCGCCGCCCATTGCGCCCATGCCGCTGCCTTCCATTGCGGCGCGCTGCATCAGCGTCTCAGCGATAGCGTTGCGCTGCTCGTCATCAGCCATCACGCCGCCTCCTTAAGCAGCGGCACCACATGGTGCTTCAGCCGCCTGTTGAACCGATTATTCTGCCAATCCTCGATCGTAAGCGTGCAGATGATGCCGTCGCGCTCGCGCCCAAACATGCGCGGCACTTTCACGAAGCAGTAGTCGTATGACGCGAGCATCCCAAGCAGATACTCGTTGTCGGCAGGCGTGCGCTGGTAAACCATCTGGCATCCGCACACCACGAACGGGTACTGGTACATGCGCGCGATCGTGCCGCGCGACAGCCACCGCTTGTCGATCGCGGCTCCGCTGATCTCGATGATGCCCGCGTCAGGGTCATAGTTGTGATAGACCAGCCCGGCGATCAGGCCGCCGTCTTCATCGACAACGCCGATCGTCTTCGCCGCCGCGCCAAAGCCTCTGGGGCCGACATGCGGGATCATCGCGGCGACGAACTCGCCGACAACCTCGTCTTGCCCGTAAACGTATCCCAGCATGTTCAATCGTTCTGATATTCGTATTTGATGTAGCGGCTCATGTCGGGCTGCTCCACGACCGGCGTGTCGGTGGGCTTCCTGTTGTTGTAGGCCTCCTGCGCCTGCGTGTTGGAGAGCAGCCTCGCCGCGATCGCGTCACGGCGTCCCGCCATGTCGTACTTGCCGCCCTGCGCCAACACTTGCAGCGCCATAGGATCGATCGCCCCGCGCGGGTCGCCGAATGTCAGGTTGTCAGGGATAGCGCCTGCGCCGTAGGGACCGTAGCCGACACCGGCACCGGCGAACGTCCCCTCGTTGGGGTCGTGCCACTCGGGAGGCATGCGCGTCTCATCGATGCTCGCGTTGGTCAGCGAATGGTTCACGTCATTCCAAGCCTGCACGGCGTCGATCGACGGCTTGAAGCGATTGATGTAGGCGGGAGCAAACATCCCATTCAGCGCGCCAACGCTGTCGTAGTTTTCGAAGATGCTGCCGGGCCTGCGAGCTGCGCCGGGTTCATCACTCGGCACGGCTTGCCCCTCTGCGGGGACCGGCACTGGAACGGGTACTGGTACGGCGGACATGAGAGGCTCCTAGACGTTGACGCCTTGACGCTCGAACACCGCATCGATGGCGACCATCTCTACGGTGGGTCGCGCAGTCTGCGCGACGGTAACCTGAACAACGGGTGCGTGCGTGTAGCCGGTAGTGCCGATCGACACCCACCTCGTGCTGCGAATTGCGGGAGCTGGCAGCGCGGCCTGATCCCACAATGCATCGTTCCACAGGCCTTGGCCCCAGACATCGAAGGTGTCGATGTCGGTGCCAGCGTCCGGTGGTGAGGGTGGCGCGATGACGAAATTAACACATGAGCTGAGCTGCGGAAGGAAAGGTTCGCCGGTCTGCGCGATAAAAGTAGCGCGGGCCTGATGCCACGTCACCTCCGCTGGCTGCGATTGCATTGCACCCCAGCCGCCAACCAGCGTCGCGACGTAGGGCTGGCCGTTGTCGTAGCCGCTGCGGTCGGCGTGCATGATCGCGCCGGTCTGCGTGCCAAAGAACAGGTTGTCGCGCATCTTGAGCCAGCACGTCGCGTCCCAACCAGTGAACCGGCACCACGCGCCGGTGCCGGTGTTGACCACGGCGCACAACTCAAAGCCGGGGCGGCCACCCGGCCACGTTATGAACAGGCCGCCGTACTCGTCCCACCGCTTCATCGACCACGACCAATCGCGCTTGTCGGCGGCCTCGGCCCGCCACATGGAGCGGATGTTGTAGGTGGTCTTGGCGAGGTCGAGCGCCTCGGCCTCCTTGGTGATCGCCGCGCTGATCGGCACGATGCCGTCCGTGGTCGCGATCAGCAGATCGCCGCCAAGGTTTATGTGCGCGTTCATCCCCATCGGCGGGTCGATCTGAAAGCGCCCCTCCTGCCGCCAGTTGGCGGCACTGGCGGGATCGCTGCCGGTAAACACCAGCAGCTCGCCCAGCGACGTAGCCAGAACGAGCTTGTCGTCCACACCGTCGCCCGCGTCCAAAGACCAAGTTGCGCCAAACACCAGCTCGCCGCCCATGTTGGCGGCACCCGACAGCGGGATCATGTTCAGCTCGCCGCCCACGGCGTTGAGCGGCAGATACCACACGTTCATCGAGCTTTCCTCGATGAAGAACAGCCGGTTGCGGTACTTCCAGACGTAGACCAGATGCTCACCGTCGATCACCTTGGCATCCGGGTATGTGGTCAGGTTGACCGTGATCTTGGACGGGAAGCCAACGCCGGGCGTGTAAGCCGGGTTAAGCGTCTCCCACACCGCGCCGTTGAAGCGCAGCGGGAAATCGCCTGCGTCGTTGACCGTGACCATCCAATCGCCGCCAGCATTGGAGAGCTGCGCGGCGGCATAGTTGCCGGATCCCTGCCCGGCCTTGACCAGTGTCGGTGTGCCGGTCACGTCATAGAGCTTGGTGGCGTTGGCGGCGAACATCCGCTCGACGTTGCTGCTGATGTATTCGAATGACGAAATAACCGGCGTAGGCTCGGGGAGCTGGCACCACAGCACATGACCTCCGCGCAGCTTGACGCCGCGCATGGTCGGCACCCAATTGTCGCAGACCATCGCGCCGCCGGGCTTCATGAAGGCGAGGTTCTCGCTCAGCACCAAGCCTCGCGTCGGCGCTGGCATGGTCATCGCCATGTTCTTCTGCGCGACTTGCTGCGGTACCGGCTGACGCCGGAAAGCCATGTGGCCGCTCATGCTGGCCCCTCCGTTGTCATTGTATCGCCTTCCATGCGCCGCCGTCTTTCACAAAGGCTGCGACCGGGTGGACCCAGACGCCGCCAACCTTGACGTGAGTTGTGGTTTCCTTCCACACGCCGCCCACATTCACCCACGTCTTTCCGGTGGGTGCGCCAACGGCAAAGACCGGCGTGACGGGCTGACCGACAATCGGCACCGCGCCGCTGACTATGATCTCCCTGCGGGCAAATACGTCAGCCAGTGTCAGACCAACCAGCGGCACGGCACCGGCGGTTATCGTGTCGGCGTAACGCTTGGTGAAAACCGGCGTGATAGTCGCGCCGGTAATCGGTACCGCGCTGGGCGTGATCGTGTCGGTGTAGTTGATCCCGCCAGCAGAGAAGATCGGCGTGATCGTCGCGCCGCCGATCGGCAGATCGCCTGCGGTGATCGTGTCGGAGTAGCGCGCGGTATAGAC
>Ga0247764_1000574_pt1 | contig 12904 bp, 8 predicted proteins | sample UWRJL051202B4_FD_179932 | JGI IMG/M metagenome (GOLD analysis project Ga0247764, IMG submission 179932) | Plant litter microbial communities from Arlington Agricultural Research Station in Wisconsin, United States - UWRJ-L051-202B-4 | ecosystem: Environmental > Terrestrial > Plant litter >...
GCGGATCCCGATTCGCAAGACAAGGTCACCTTCGACCGCGTGTGGCGGATGCCATTGGCGCGTCGGCCCTATTATCCGTACGAGCTCGCTCTCACTGCGGGCCCGACCTACCAGGGCGAGTGGAGTACAGCCTTCGCGGCGCACGTTGGCGTCATCGGTGGCCGCGAGAATGACCCACCTTCCAAAGCCGGTTGGTTCTGGGGGCTCGGCTTGGACGGCCGTCTAGCGCTTCGTCCGGCAGGCGCCCGGGGCTCTGCCGGGCCCAGCTTTCGACTAGGCAGGGCGTTCGGGACCCTCGCACCCGACAAGCCCGCGCCAGGGACGAACCGCGGAACGTATGTCTATGGGCAACTCGGAGCGGAATGGGGTTCCGACGGTCCGGTGGCGGTCACATCCCTGGGGCTCACCACCACCGCCCTAGCGGAGCTCGCTCTCACACGCCACAACCAGACCGGCAACAACGCCTACCTCGTATCTTCCCTGATTCGGTTCTAGGGGCCGCCGCGGTGAGCGAATCCAAAGCAGGGCTCGGCGATGCTGCGGGGCAACGCAGCGAACCGGTAACTCCGTCCCATCCGCGCGAGACATCACCAGTGGGCCGACGGCGAGTCGCCGGAGAAGTCTGGTGACCGTGCGCGAGCGATCGGTGGCGGGGTGCTGTCGACGCCGGGCTGTCCACGATACGCCATGCGACATGAGCATTTAGGATGAGCGCGATGAAGCGGAGCTCGCCGCCACACCGGCGAACTAGGGTATCGAGGTCGTGGACACGTTTCAACAATCTGCCCACTGGATGCGCGAGTCGAGCCCAGCCCGCGAACAGCCCGTCAAATCAGTGACACCGTGAGCGCGCTTAACACCGTTGAGTGAGTCAATTGGCTGTTGACGCCGCTGCATCGAAAATCGTATCTACCTTCTTCGCAGCGTCGGAGGGATGCTGTGCGCTCGTACTGCGAGCAGGAGGCTATTATGAATTCATTCAAGGCCAAGTTGTTGAATATGGGTTTAGTGATCGCCGGAGTGGTTGCCATCAACGGCTCCGCTGAGGCTCAATCGATTAGCAGCAGTTTCGGGCCCGTTTGCGCGGTGGAGTACGCTCAGCAGAATCCGTACAGCAGCACGGCGCCGGCGTTGCGCATTTATATTCCGGTCACGGGCACGGACTGCAACACCGCTCAGGTTCGATATGTCGTGTCGCCCAGTACGTCCAGCGGGCAAGCGCAGTGCGCGGGCACCAGCTATGCAAACTATCCAATGGATATCTTTAATTCGCTCTACCAGAATGCAGTGAATGCGCAGATTGCGCGCTCCTGGATTTCGGTGAGCGGCGGCGGCTGTGGCACGTCCGGCGGCGTTTTAACCTGCTGCGTGTCATCTTCGGTCACATTCAAAGCCGCTCCCTGAAAGCGGAATAGCCGCGCGAAATTCGCGTAGCAAAGGGTCTAGATAGCCGCGTCACCCCACGGCGACGCGCCTATCTAGGCCTTTCAAAGCATCCGACAGCGTGGGGGCGCTTCGAGCGGTGAGCTGCGCGAGGCTGCCTTCTTGGCCACAAATCTTCGCAGACGGGCACCAGCTCCTGAATGCACTCTAGCGCCGAGACTCCGTGTTGCCGAAGAGGCGCGATCTCAGTCAATTGCTGCGCGATCTCCCGGCTATCGCAGCGAGCCGCCACGGCGCGCTCGGGCAGCGACGCACGATAGCGCTGCGTGTAGTCAGCCACCCACTGCCAGAGCGCGGACTCGTCATTCGAACTCGAATCGATCACCCCGCGACGTTAGCACTTCGGTCGGCACTGACTCAGACACCCAGATACTTTGCAGTGATAAGCTCTGTTGGTGGGGCTCAGGGCAATCGAGCTTGCGCTCAGGAATCTTGCCTTGGGGTGGAGACGTCCGACACGCCGCGATTATCCCCGGTCGGTGCCAGCACTCGCATTTTGCGTCATGTGCGTGCGGCGTGGAACGCGACGTTTACGGAGCATCCGCTCGAACAGCAGACGCTGATCGACGGCAAGCCAACTCCTAGGAAGCGCGGCCGTGGAGCCGCATGACAATTCGTGGCATCACGCTCGATACGGGCGCGCTCATGGCGATCGAGCGTCGAAAGCAGAGGGGAACTTACCTGCTCCAGCTTGCCAAGCAGCGACTCGCCGTCCTGGCGGTGCCCGTGCCGGTCACCGCCGAGTGGTGGCGTGCTCGGTCAGACGGTTACTTCTCGACGGACCCGAAACCTCGCCGGAGCTTCCCGAGGGCGCGGACACGGCGCCCGCCACCGTCGCGCACATCTTCACGCCGCAGAATCCGAGCGGCCGCTCATGGCAGCGCGGAGCACTGCGCATCTGCTTCGACGGCGGCGGCTGTTGCTCGGGAAGCTTTCTCAATAACGCGGCGTTGCGAGACCCCTAATAGCAGTCACAAGAAAACGTGCTGCCATAGCTGGTCTTCTTGCAGTAGTGGATGCCTCGGCTCCTCTTGGGCGGACAGTACGCATTTCGGCAGAAGGATTGCGCGCCTCTGATCTGCGCGTTGCTGCATCCTCCACTCAAGCTCTGGCTGGTCTGGCTCACCTCCTCATCAGTAGGCTGGAATGTCTCTAGGTCCTCAGTGGTCGTATCGGACGATAGAAAGTGTTCGTTCGATGAATCGGCACCGCAGCCTGCTGCGCCAATGAAGAGACCAACCGTAGCAACCGCAAGCAACAATCTTCCCTGAAAAATTTGCATCTTTAACCTTTCACAGTGCGCCGTGCGCGAATTTAAGCCTGCCCCACACACTTGCGTGGGGGTCAAATTGGGGGTTGGAATCACCCGTCCGTTGTCCCGCCCTAATCCCTCAATTGCGTTGTAGCGCGAAGTCATCGAACTGAGTCCACCCTCTGCCAGGGGAGCTCAACGCGATGGCCACTTTGACGCGAGCGCTGGCGGGTACGGCGACGTCGGTGATCGCGTATCGCGACCAAGTACTGTCGCTCGGGAGCGCGAGCTCGCGAGTCTTTACGTCGTTCACGTAAACCTCCAGCACTCGCTGGTTGAATGAGCCTCCCGCGCGCGACCAGACCGCTGCGGTGAAAGTGCCGGCGGCTCCGCTGGTGATGGGTGCGCTCTGGAGGCTCGCTTGGTAAGCGCTGGTGCCCCAAGCCTTCACGGCTTTGCCGCCGCTGTGAACTTCGGCCGCCGCGGTGGCCACGCTCGCGTTGCCGGTGACGGTCCAACCCTGAAGGTCGCTCTCGAAGCCCGGGTTTTGTAGGGGTTCGTCCGCCACCGTCGCGCCGAGCCGCAAGTTCCAGTCGCCGCCGTTTTCGGCGTAACCCGGCGCGTTGATGGTCGGAACCCCCGCCGCGTCGAAGGACAGCGGGTACCAGCCGTAGCGCCCCGTATCTTCCACTCCCGTGGGGGTCCTGAAGTTGCTCCAGCGATCGCCGAAATAGACGTACGTCGTTGCGGTGGGACCCGCGATCGGCAACACGAAGTCGTGCTGGGTGTTGAACGAGTCACTCGAGCTCGGATTGGTCGGAACGATGGCGTTCTCGGTCCAGGGCCCCGCCATGCTGGGGGCGGTACGATAACGAGTAGGGCTCGATTTCCAGCCGTTACACAAGGACGTGAAGTAGTAGTAGGTGTCATTGCGCTTGAAGACGCCCGCGGCTTCCTGCACTCCCGCCATCCACCGACCACCCGAGAATTCGACGTAGTTGCCAGGAGTGGGCTCGAGGGGAGTCATGAAATCTGGAGCGAGCTTGATGATCGCTTGAGCATAATTGGGCTCAGGCTTGTCGAAGGTATAGAGCAACCAAGCCGTGTTCCCCTCCGCATAGACGCCCAAGTCTCCCAGGTTGTATTGCACGTCAGCCTTGTTGGTAATGTCGCGAAGTCTGCGAATGAGCTTGCTGCTTTGATACGTCCACGGCCCGTCGATGGACGGCGAGGTGAGAAACGCATACTGATTGCGAATATCGCCGCCACCTCCCCACTCGAGCGCCATGACGAAGCGGTTGTCGTTGGGGTTCCACGAAACCCAAGGCCTCCCCACCCAACTTCCGGAACCAAACGGGACACCGGGTGAGCCTGGACGCAATGCGGGTTGTTGTTTGGTCCAAGCCTTGAGATCGGACGATGAGTAGTGGTTGATGCCGTAGAAGCGAAAGTCGCCGACGCCACCGAAGTCAGGGCCAAACCAGTGGTAAACGTCCCCCACTTTGGTGATACCGCCGCCCTGAGCCTTGATCTCCGCGCCGCTGGTATCGCGCCAGATGGCTCGATTGTCGATCGTGACCGTCGTGTCGACCAGCGCCGAGCTGATCGCGCCGCTGGCGGAAGGTGACTCGAAGGGCGTGCTACTGGTGTCTCCGCCACAAGCCGGGACGAAGAGCGCGGCGCAGAGCGCGACGAGGGAGAATCGATTCGGGTCCAACACGGGGGGTTGGTGCATGACTCGTGTCTAAGCAAGACGAGTGCCGGCGCCGGCCCAACGTTTCCGAGCCAATTCGAGCCGACCGCAGAGCAGCCCCGTCGACTGCAGTCGACAGTTAGTCGGGTCGAGCCGACAGTTCGCCTGCGTCGCGACCCAGCCGGTAGGGATTGGGAGGGGCCCTGTCCGACGACGAGCTGGCGCGCGGCGCGGTGCGGCGGGCGACGGCTCGTGACGGGACCGACGGCGAGGGTGGGGTTGCTGGCGAGGCAGCGCTCGGGGAGCTCTCTGCACGCGCGAAAGGCGGCGGTACGGAAGCGACACTGGGAAGTAGCGGCGCTGCCGTTACGAGTGGCGGTCTGCTCGGAGCTAGGGCGGTGCGTCCGGCTGGCGCACGCTCGAAGCTGGGACTCAGCAGTACGCCGCCCATCGCGCCCGTCACCAGCAGCCCCGCGCTCACGACGAGCGCAGATCTCGAGCGTCGCGGCGCCGCGCTCTCTCTCGGCAGCGAAGAGCTGGTGGGCTGCGGATTGGCGGGCGCGCGCGCAGCTCGACCTGATTCATGTGGGGGCGACGCGAAATCGAGAGTCAGCTCGTCGGGTAGTCTTCCAGAAGGGACGTCCGCGTGGGCCGATGCCAAAAGGCTTCGGAGCACCCGACGCCGCTCGGCGAGCGCGGGGCCGAACGCCGCCAGCACGTGGCGTGAGACCTCGTCGGCGCCGAGCAAGAGGCCATGGTGCGAGAGCACTTGCTGTAGCGCTTCCGAGAACTCGTGAACGGTCTGGAAGCGTGCCTCCGGATCGGTGACGACCGCCCGCTGCAGCACGGAATACAATCCGGGCGGCAGCGATGAATGGATGGCCGAAGGCAGCCGACCTTGGTCGGCTACCGAACCGTCGACGCTACCGGCCTCGTGCGGCTCCGGATCGCGTCGCCCCGCGAACGCCTCCCGAGCCACGACGCCGAGCGAGAAGACATCTAGCCTCTTGTCGGAGCGACCCGTCTCCAGGTATTCAGGAGCACAGTAGGCGCGCTTGCCTCGGACCGTCCCCGGGTCTGATGCCGTGCGGTTCGCGCCGCGGCTCGCCTTGGCCACGCCGAAGTCGGAGATGCGCGCGATTCCATCGACTCCGACCAGGATGTTCTGCGGACTCACGTCTCGGTGTACGATGCCGAGCGGGTGGCCCGCGAGATCGGCCGTTTCGTGCGCAGCGTGGAGACCGCGAGCGACATCGAGGACGATGCGGCCCGCGAGCGCGAGGCTCAAGGGACGCGGACTGGCCAGGAGCTCGGACAGGCTGGCGCCCTCCACGTACTCCATCACCAAGGTCACCTCCCCCCCTTGCTCCTCGACGTCGAGCACCGCGACGACGTTCGCGTGTCGAATCGCCGCCGCGATGCGCGCCTCTTCGACCAAGCTCTTACGTAGAGCGGACTCGGACACGAGGTGGGCGTGCGCGCGCTTGATGGCGATCAAGCGTGAGAAGCCCCCCGCGCCGCGCTGCACGGCTAGGGAGACCGTGCCCATGCCGCCGGCCGCCAGCGGGAAGAGCACGCGGTAACGAGGGGATGCGTCGCCGCCCGTCACCGAGGCGTATCCCATTCGACCACGAACACGCCTAGGACGACCGTGGTGCCGACCGAGAGGAGCGTGCCGCCCAGCAGCCAATTCGTGCGAGCTTGCGAGCTCATGCCGGCACGAGCATGAGCCTCGTCGGGCTCGTTCCGGAAACGCTCGTACCGGGCGCGGGTGTCGATCGCAGACACGATCGTCGCCGCGCTGAGGGCGGTCGACACCCCCGCCGCGAGCCACATCCAGGCCGGAGAAACTCGAGCGACTCGCCCTGCCTCCGGCGCAGGGTCTCGCCGCGAAGGCGCGGCGACCGTGCTCGATTCGAGACGAAAATCCAGCTGCTGCGCTGGATCGATGCGAATCGGATACACGCGAGACGAAGGCCCCGACGAAATCCAAAGCTCATGCTGCCCCACCTCGACGAGCCGCGAAGCGCCGGGCTCGAGCTGTTGGCCAGCCAGGCGCGCCTCGCAATTGCCGCACAAGACGCGTAGGGTTCCCACCCGCTGCTCGAACTTGCGGCGCACCAGACGCGCGACTGCGATTACCCGCTCGCCCCGGCCAGTCGCACGTTCCGCCAGCGCCATGGCCTCCGGCGCCTGCGAAGTGCGGAGCGCGGCTCTCAATGCAAGCTCGAGCGTCACATCGTTGGGGAGTAGCGCTTCTGCGCGAGCGAGTGTGCTCAGCGCTTCCTCGAAGCGCCCCGAGTCGTAAGCGGACGCGCCGCGATCGTAGAGCGCCGCGGCCGTGACGGCGGGCGCCTCTTCCGTGGCTGTGGCGAGGACGGGCTGCGTCACTACGAGCAGGGCCAGCAGCAAGCCTCGGGCACCGAGAGCGCCTCTCGGTTGGCTCTTCACGGAAGGGCGCTCCGGGCTGCCGGGGGCCGGATCGTTCGAGAGTCCATACCTCGACAGCTATCACGCTTGAACTGATGGCGCACCACGCGCCAAGCGGAGCTCGTCCGCTCGTGGTTCGCGCAACGCGACGGTATGCCCACCTCGACCTACCGCAACGGTTGCTCGCGCCGGGCAAGCAAGCTGTAATAACTGGGTTGAGAGAGCGACGGCCGATCACCGCAGCGAACCAGTCGAAAGCGCGCTCGGTCGCCGCCCGGATGCTCCTGGCGGTGGCCGCGGCTGTTCTCGGCGGCTGCACCTACGATTTTTCGCTCACGCCGCCGCCGGAATCGTCATTGAGCTGCGACGTACCGGGGCTCAGCGTGGTGTTGTGTGACGACTTCGACCGCACGCTCGCATTCGCGGCGCCGCTCTACGAATCCTCGACCGAGACGCCCTCCATCGCGCTCGAGGGCAAGAACCGCGTGCTCGAGATCGCGCCGCCAGACGATCGTCAAGAGTGGCTCCGTTCCGTGGACGCGCAGACGACCGAGCGAGTCTTGCTCGCGTTCCGGATGAAGGTTTCGACCGGCCCGGACTCGGCGTATCGCATCCTCGTGCCGATCAAGCTGCTGCTGGATGGCGGCGAGCTGCACGTGTACTTGCGGTTGAAGCCCGGCGGCCGGCTCACGCTCGTCGACGAGTATCAAGACGCGGCCGAGCGAATTACGTCCTACGAGCACATTCTTCCCGACATCGGTCCTGGCTATCGGTCCTTCAGGCTGGAGATTGACGTGCCCGCGCAGCACCTGAGCTTGGAGCTCGATGGCGCGGAGCAAATGCCACGAGGAGAGCTGTTCCCCTCGCTCGAGCAGTTCTCGATCCCAGCGCGGGCTGCGGTTTTCGTAGGCGCCGGCTACGCCCCGCGGCCTTCCACCGCGGAGGAGGCGTCGACAGCGGCCGTCGACGTACGGTTGGACGACGTCGTTTTTGCGGTGCATTGAGGGGCGGGTTCGGGGCCCAATAGGTATGCTCCGAGTGTGAAGGCTACGGAGAGAACGGACACCCTCGCCGCGCCGGCCGCGCGCGTCGGACCACTCGGCGTCGTGCTTCGGGCCGTGGGAGCCAAAACGGTGCCGCCGGAGCTGCACCTTCGCAGTGGGCGTTGCACGGTGGGGGCACAGCGAGGCTCGGACTTGGTGCTGGATAGCCCCGCCGTCTCGCGTCAGCACCTGGAAGTAGAGCTCGTACCCGAGGGCGTGCGGCTCACGGATCTCGGAAGCCGCAACGGCACGTTCTACCTGGGGCAGCGCATCGAGCGAGCAGTGCTGGCGCCCGGCTCACGTGTGCGCGTCGGCGACGTGGAGCTCGTCTTCGAGGTGCAACGCGGCGAGCTCATCGACGTGCCCGCCTTCGACCGCTCCGAGTACCGCGGGCTCGTCGGCGAATCAGCGGCCATGCGCCGCCTGTTCGGCTCGCTGTCGAGGCTCGAAGGCTCGCTATTGTCGGTCTTGCTCGAGGGCGAATCGGGGGTAGGAAAGGAGCTGGTGGCGAGGGCGATCCACGCCGGCTCGAGCCGAGCCGCAAAGCCGTTCGTTGCGCTCAATTGCGGAGCTTTGCCACGTGAGCTGTTTGCCAGCGAGCTGTTCGGCCACGTGCGGGGTGCCTTCACCGGAGCCGCGGACAAGCGCTTGGGCGCCTTCGAGCAGGCCGACGGCGGCACCATCTTGCTGGATGAGATCTCCGAGCTCCCATTGGAAATGCAGCCGGCACTGCTGAGAGTTTTGGAGCAGCACGAGCTGAAAGCAGTCGGAGCCGACCGCACCCGGCAGATCGACGTGAGGGTGCTCGCGGCCAGCAATCGCCCCCTCGATCTCGAAGCCGCGGCTGGGCGCTTCCGCGAGGATCTCTACTACCGACTCGCGGTGGTGAAGCTGCGCGTGCCGCCGCTTCGCGAGCGCACCGACGACATTCCGGCGTTGGCCGCGGCGCTCGCGATGGCTAGCGGTGCGAGCTTGCCGCCGCACGTCATCGAAGCTCTAAAAGCTCGCCGGTACCCTGGCAACGTCCGAGAGCTCCGGAACGTAGTGAACGCCTACCAGGCACTGGGAGAGCTGCCGCCCGAGTCCGAAACCCGACCCTCGCTGCTCGACTCGGTTCTCTCAGATTCCATCGACGCCGACCGCCCGTATGCAGAACAGAAGGACGAGCTGCTGCAACGCTTCACGCGCGCCTATCTGAGCGCGGTGCTCCACGCCACTTCCGGCAATCAGACCCAGGCGGCGGCGCGAGCGGGCTTGAGCCGAACCTACTTGTCGGAGCTGATGGCCAAGCTCGGTCTCACCCGGCGCTGAGAAAAAGCCTCAACGCTTCGGTCGACTGGTGCAAGAGGAGGCTCCAGCCAGCGACGTCATACTCCGGATGTTCCTTTGCGCTGTTGCCCAAGAGACAGCTGGTGCACCTAGTCAATTCGGCGCGTGACTTCCGGCACGGGCGCACGCGGCGCTTACGCCCAGTTCGCAGGCTCGGGCAAGATCTGCGCGCGAGGCATCGCTGTGACCGAGTTGGTGAAGGGTTCCGCCGCGCTCGTAGTAGGCTCGACCGTTTTCGGGGTTGGCTTGGATGAAGCCGTTCCACATCGCTGCGATTCGGATCCATTCGCGGCGTTTCGACAGCGCGTAGTCGAGCCGTGCGTGGGCATAAAAATCGTGGGGATGGCTCTTTGCCTCGCTCTCCAGCTTGGTGATGGCTTGGTCGGAACCGTCGAAGCCGCTCGTCAAAACCGCGAGTCGTCGGCCTTCTATCTCGCGAGTCGGCGCAAGCTCTGCCGCTTGATCGAGCAGACGAATGGCCTCTTCTTCGCGGCCTTCCTGGTGCGCCTTCCAGCCGAGGGCGGTGAGCCCCTTGGCGACGTAGGGTAAGAGATTGCGCGCCTCCTGAGCCGCAGGGTCGAGCTGAAGGGCGAGTATCAGGTCAAGGTACGCCGCGCGCCAATCTTGTGTCTCGCTCCGCGTGTAAGCTCGCGCGCGATCGAGCAACAGACGCTCATCGTGGGGACGGAGCTCCAGACCGCTCGTGATGGACTCGAGCGCGAGCTGCGGTTGATTCTTACGCGCGAGAATGTCGGCGCGGACGCGCAGAAAATCCGCTTCCTCTCCACGCGCGCAAGCGCGTTCGATGTACTGGAGTGCACTTTCGAGATCGCCCGCTTCGATGGCAACCTGCGCACGATCGCTGTCGGCGTAGCCGCTGAGCACGGCGAAGCGTGGATTGGCGGAGAGCGGTGCTGCTCGGACCGCCTGCGCCATTTCCTGGTAACTGCCGCCCCAGCGCGGCTCGAGACCGACCAGGAAACTGACGCGCACCTGAAAGCATCCGGGGCACAGCGCGAACGCACGCTGCGCGAGGGGGCGGAACTGCGCGTGGTGTTCGCTGCCGATGAACGCGATGCGGAGCTGGTCACGCAGCGCGCGAATCACCCGCGGGTTCTTGGACAGCACCTGCTCGAGATCAGCGAAGGCCATTGCGAACGCAGCGTTCATCCCGAGAAAGTTCTCCTTCTCCGTCTTCGTTGCGTACGCCGAGCCGCGCTGTGCGACGCCGACGGCCACGCGGTGCGAAGCGCGTGCGAGGTACGGCGCGAACGAGTCCGGAGTTGCGGAAACCCAAGCGTCGAGCCTCGGTTCTAGCTCGCGCTCTGGGCTCTCGAAGGCTTCCGCGGAGTCGTTGATGAAATACTCTGCGTGATAATCGGCCTCGAAATCTCGCTGAAAACGCTCCAAATACTGCGTCAGCTCTGGATACTTGCCGCGAAGGAGCAGAGCGCGCAGCCCGGCGCGATCCACGTACGAACGCGGAGTGCCGTTCTTGTGCTTTCCCGCTCGTTCAATCAGCGGCACCTTCACGGGTAGCGGCGGCAACGCGACGATGGCCGCGGGACTGACGCGCTGCTGCCGTCCCTGAGCCGCTTCCGCTTGCCGCACTTGTGCGCGACGGACCCTGTCCTGACGTACGAAAAATGCGACAACCCCGAACGCAACAACGACGGTCAGAACCAGCGCCACAATCAGAACAGGGCGCACTCGCGGCTTGTCCTCAGCGCCTACTCTATCCGCTCTGGCCGAATCCTGACTCCCTTTGCCCATGGTGACGCGGATCCTAGGACACAAAGGGAGTCGCGTGACGGTGGATGTTCGGCCTTCGACGCCAGTGTCTAGGCCTTCGTCGAAGCCTTCACCGGCGTGCCGTGGTCGGCGCCGCTCAGCGACTATGCTCGTACCCTCCCGCCGCTCGCGAGCTACGTCGAGCGGCTCCGCGCACTACTTACCTGCTCCAGCTTGCCAAGCAGCGACTCGCCGTCTTAGCGGTGCCCGTGCCGGTCATCGCGAGTGGTGGCGGGAAAGAACTGACGTCCGCGAGAGAATGCTCGACGTCGTCAACGTCGAACCGCTGTCACTGGCCGTTGCGAAGGCCGCTGTTGTGGATAGGACGACCAAAGTCCCTTCCCCGGTTACAGAGTGGTCTTATGCGAATCGGGTCGCATCCTCCCCGATTCGACCGCTTCAAGCGGCTGGCGTGCGCACGCCGAGGTCTACGGCGATGGTCGCTGTGCCGTGCACAGAAGCGCGCGACTTGCGCTTCTGCAGGGTCTTGCCGTACGTGTCGAGCCAGGCTCGCGCGTCCTCCTCGCTCCACGAGTGCGCGGACTCGCACGCCCGCAGCGCCGCTTGCAGCGTGCGCGCGCCATCAGGCCTGCGCGCCGGGGCTTTCTCGAGGCAAGCGAGCACCAGCTGCTCCAGATCCGCGGGCAGCGGCGCGCCCAGACGCTGCGAAGGAGGCTGAGGTGGTGTGTGCAGATGGTGACCGCATACCTCGACGAGCGTGCGCCCCGTGAAGACGTGCTGGCCGGTCAGCAGAAAGTAGCCCACCGCGCCCAAGGAATAGAGGTCCGTGCTCGCGTTCAGGCTTCCGGGCGCGGTGAGTGATTCAGGCGACATGTATTGCGGCGTGCCCGTGATCGCGTTGTCGAGCGTGAGCGGCGCGACGTGTCTGTCTTCGATCTCGGCGCGATCGACCTGCTTGACCAGCCCGAAATCCAACACCTTCGCCACATCGGGTACCCCACCCTGCTGCGTGAGAAAGATATTGGCGGGCTTGATGTCGCGGTGGATGAGTCCTATCGCGTGCGCTTCACTCAACGCTCCAGCGACTTGGTCCAGCACCTGGATCACCCGACCGGGAGGCATCGGGCCCGTCTCCTCGACGATCTCGTCGAGCGAGGCACCCTCGAGGTACTCCATCACGTAGTAAAAAACGCCTTCGGGCGTGCGGCCGTAGTCGAAAACGCGGATGGTGTTCGGGTGCGTGAGCTCCGCGGTGAGCTGCACTTCGCGCTCGAAGCGTGCCGCGCTCTCCGGGCCCAACTTGTCGGGTGGTAGCAGCTTGATGGCGCTCGGGCGCCGCAGCATTGCGTGCCGCGCGCGATAGACGATTCCCATGCCCCCTTGGCCGAGCTTTTCCGTCAGCGTGTACTGACCGAGCCGCCGCGCGTCTCTCACTTCCTGGCGGAGGCCGTAGATCACCTTGGAGGTAGCGGTGGTGATCGCGAGCCCGGCGACCCACCAGATCCCGGCGACGACGGTCCAGCGCGTTGCAATCGTTGCAGCGTCGAGCCGGAGCCGTGGGTCCGACAGAAGCGTGTACACGGAAGGGTCGTGCTTCGTTCGGTGAATGAAGAACACGCTCAACAGAAACGGCACCGCGAACAAGAGGCCGTAAACGAGGGTGCGACGCGCGGTGCTCGGCACCATGATCGCGCGAAGAATCAGCGTGTAGCTCAGACACAAGAGCAGGATGAAATCCGGATGCGCCGCGTAAGAAATCCGCCAGGCCATCATCGTCGCCGCGCCTCCGGCGATGCAAAGGCCCGAGAATTCGAGGAAGCGAACGAAGCGTGACGAGCGCGGGCGCCCCCGGCAGAGGAGCCACTGCGCAGCGAAGGCCGCGACCGACACCGCCTGCCACGGCAGAAACGCCATGCTCGGGCTGTCGTCGCCAGCCACGACGCTCAGCAGGCGCCAGACGAA
>Ga0247764_1000576_pt1 | contig 12850 bp, 17 predicted proteins | sample UWRJL051202B4_FD_179932 | JGI IMG/M metagenome (GOLD analysis project Ga0247764, IMG submission 179932) | Plant litter microbial communities from Arlington Agricultural Research Station in Wisconsin, United States - UWRJ-L051-202B-4 | ecosystem: Environmental > Terrestrial > Plant litter >...
CCGCCCAAGCTGACTCCTGTACCCCGAAGGGAAAGCCTTGTCAGCTGCCCTACATCGCCTCCTTGGTGTCAGACTCGACATTCCCGTGGATTTTGCTGCTCTAAGTGTCTAGTACAAGTACAGCTAAATGCCTAACTTACCAATCAACACAGCTTTACGAGGGGTGTAAAATTCAAAATGCGACTTGCGCCGCCTTGAGCGGCTATGGAAGCTTCATCGATTAGACTCCTTGATGAATCAGGCAATCGCGGGCGCCTAGATTTATATGGATTGATGTTATCTCCCGTACGGCATACAACGTGGGTGCACCGCGCAACACCGCTCTCCGGACTTATGACGGCATCTGCTGCCATTTTGGGGCGTGTCGCTGTCATGTGCCTTCGCTGACTTGGACCTGGCGATGCTTCGAATTGACTCTGGAGACATGGACGCTGCCACAGCTTCATGCAGTCTGATCTACGAGGTCCACGGACGACATCTGTCCAAAATATATATCTACCTTTAGATTCATTCCTCTCGCGACGAATCACGCCCATGTTCAACGCCGTACCCCAGACAAACCCGATGGTAAGTTATCGTGACTATCGATGTTTCCATTATTTGAGATCGCCATTGGTATAACAGAATCGTGACACGGAAGACCTTGGACCTTCCCTACAGGGCCTCAATGGCTCCATCCGAAGCACGATGGCCTCGGTACACGATCTCAACATTGCTATCCTGAACATGCGCACCGGCGCCAGGTTCAGCGAGGAAATTAACCGCTTGAAGAACGCGCTAAAGCACCACTGGACTGGCGTTACTGACTGCCTGAACAAAGGCTGGTTCATTATTGACGAACTCTATACACTGTCGAAGTGGGTCGGTCAAGAGCCAGCCTCGGAGTGTATCATCCTACTCCAGGAACTGTTACCGAAGATGACTGACGTTGAGAAACAATATCAGTCACTTGTTGCTCAGAACGCCGAGATTTCAAGGACGTTCCAAGCTGCTAGTCGCCGTCTCGTCGTGCAGCGGAGGAGTAGCGCGAATGATCACTATGGGCCGTCATCGAGGCCCCCATCTGGTGAGAGTCCCTTCCATGTTTCGTAGCCTTATATTTTGACTAACCACCAAATTATTGCAGTTACACTTGGGCTATCACCTGAAATGCGTCAGTTCGTCCAATCCAGCCTGGCTGCCGCCTACCCGGACACCGTCTCCTCGACAGTTTCGGTATCTTCATCCCTTGCCCAGACGCATGCCAGACTTTCCTCCATTTTTAACTATTTCTCGAACATACGCTCGGTTACTCAAGAAATTATAAACGCACCCAATACACACCAAGGATCCATCCTAGAAGACCATTTCAGACGATACAACTCGGTCTGGTTTTCTAACCGTAATGAATTGTTTGTCGCCATAAGCTCCGTGAAGAGCTCGATTATCGCGATGACGGTTCCTGCCACTCCAACACCCCGACGGCGAGCAAGTCATGCTACGCTTCCCGTGCTTACCTACACTCCATTGGTCCCGTTCTCTAGGGTGGTACTTTCATTACCACCCATCAACCCACCCATCAACCCGACCAACAGCCCACCCGTCCCAATGCAGTCGGCCCCTCGAGTTCCTCTCACAAACACACGACCTCCCGTCGTAAGGCGTGCGTCAGCCTTCACGAATGTTCGTCGATCAGTCACCAAAGAACTTCCTCCTCTTCCCCTCTCTCACGCCTCGCAACACCGGGGCACACCAGGGTCTGCGCCATCGTCATGGAAAGGTATCTTCAGCTTTGGAGGAAAGAGAAAGAAGGTCTAAGGTGGTTAAATTGGAAACGAGTCGTTAATCATATTGCTTCTCTTTTCTGTTCTATGGTTACCATTTTTTCTCGTTGGCATCTGTCGCAAACCATTGATACCCCCTGTTACCTACATTATATGTATTATTTAGTGTAATGACCTTAAATTGTACTAATGCTTACGAATGCCCTGGGTGCAGATTCAAAAAGATTTCTGCAGATTCGTGGAGGTTGGCTGAAGCCGGCGATTTTGCCCATCAGAACCACTTCGCGTATACATAGGGAGGCCTTTCTGAAGGATTTCAGGATTTGTAACCCTCTCAGACAAGTGAGGCTGATTGCCTCATTGAAGTCAATGTGAGCTATTGGCAGTTAATATCTAGGTCACCAACTTCGTCAATTCCCTTCCCATGTCTGCTAGGAGCTCGAATATGACTCAGAGGTTTACTAGTGCTCATTATTGCCGATTATGTATTACGTTGTCAACATTCGCGCCCGTCGAGCGCTTGACTTTTTGGGCTACAAGTAGGTCTCTAACTATGTACTGAGCAGAGGAAAGTCGAGTTACTTCTTGCCCTTCCTTCGCTTGCCCTCAGTGCCACTGGTCTCGGCTCCACTGAGTTCGTCTCCGCTGGTTCCACTGACAGCACCCTTTTTGCCAGCCTTAGTTTTGCGGAGATGGTGCTCAGGAATCCACTCCTCTTGGTATCCCCCAGCACCAGTAGCGGTGACAGTTCCAACCGGGGCACTGACAGCGGCTTTGCGGGACTTCTTGGGTTGGGGAACAAACGAGCTATAGGCGATGTAACCCAATCCTCCAAGGATGGCAAGTACCATGAGATAAGTAGACAACCTGATGGGGGGATTTAGTACAGGTAAGGAATTGCCAAGGACTAGAACATACATCTTCAGGTCAAAGATGGAGAGGTCAGGATCGACAACGGTCACAACACCATCATACGCGTCGACTTTATAGGTTCCATCCTGTTTCTAGGTTTAGTTTCGAAAACGCATTATTTGAAAACAATATGCGTACCTCCGTAGCATGTTCCAACCAAATATTCAAACGATGATCTCCAGGCTAGCACATGGAATTATAAACAAAACGACGCGGTAGTCAAATATGAATTACCTTAAGCCTGGAAATATAGAAATGAGCACATTGAGTCACATATCGAATTGGCTGTACTCACTCGCTGTGGAAACTGTAAGGGATCTGCACCTTGGTATTCTCAAGTAGCGGAATCCCATATTTGAGGCTGGTCAACTGTCAAGTGTTTAGTTGGTCGTCACTCTCGCATGAAGCGCTCGGCATACGTTCTTGATCACAGCGTTCGTATCGGCGTTCAGCAGGGCACCGGCAATATTGACCAATGTAACTTTCCGGTTTGACTTGTTCTCCACTGCAACGTTAATGGCATTCTTCTGTCCGTTGACGACGTCTGCAGAAAAAACGTTGGTGAGTTTGAGCTGGGAAAGACACAACATAGTTTACGCACGGTTGAGAGCATTCGTTTCTGGAAATGCCGCAGTTGCGACAATTTCCGGACCGTTGTCCAAAGGCGCAGCTGAAGAAACCGAAGTGCTCAATGACAATATGTTGAAGAACAAGAAGTGTAAGAAGTACCTGAAGCGACAAGGAGGGTCGCGAGCGACAGAGCTGAGCTGAAGAGAGTTCCAAAGCGCATGTTATTGACCAAGACGACCCGAGACCGCGACAAAAGAAGTAGAAAGTAAAGAGGTTTGAGATATTTTGATGTGCTCGCTGCCACGTCCTCACGAGAGTTGATCGCGCTGTCTCGTGATCACTAATCTAATCTTATCTTTGCCGATGCCTCCAGCACATGAATGTCGGAAGTCTAGCAGGTATCGACGTTTGTAATGATCAATACCAGAATGTCTGCCAAAGACACGAACTCTGTTGCGCAGATATTCATAGGCTACAAGAATAAGGAGACGATAATGTGCAGATGATACACGTGCTAGACGCAAACGAGTGCAATTAAGAACATAAGTATACCATAATTTCCAGATCGCTAGGCTACCCTCTTCTTCAGTAAATCTTTCCCAAGCTCTTCAGAATCACCGGATAGATCGGGAAGCCAAAAAGCCTAAAAATTCTTCAATATACCACCCTCAAGAGAATAAACGCCGACGAACCAGGTCAGATCCCGCAGAGCACATCATTGCTAATCTTGGGTTAAATTTCACGCATCTTGACGGTCCTGGATGCCCGTCGAGAACTACAAGAGGTTGTATCCGCAACGGATGCTTGCTGCGCTCTCCTTCAGGGCGTTGTGGAAGATTCTGTAAATCCCAGACAAAAATTTTGCCATCCAGACTTCCACTGATCACGTATTTGCTATCTGACGTCCAGTTGACCTCTTCACCACTGATTCCCTTTTGTGGTTCGATGGACAACGGTACATTCATATTTTTCCTTTCCAAACCAATATGACCTTCGAGTTTTGCGATCAGGACCCCGTCGAACGCATCCAGAACGTAATGAGCGCCGCCAGAACATCCAACCAGAAGATATTTTCCATTTAGAGAGAATGACATCGAAGTCATGCAGATCAGCCGAGGTGGGTAGCTGATCAGGGATAGTGTTGGATCCTCAAGAGTAATGGTGAGGAACGGGGCTTTGTCATAGTTCGCTTGGTCGTAAAGAAGTATGCGAGAATAGTGGTTGATGGCAACCGCGAAGACCATTCCTGTTGCATCGTACGCAACAATGGGGTTCGAAGGGAGACTCAGAAGACCACGACACGTTGGCGTTCGCAGATCCCAAAGGCGGACGGTCTTGTCCATCGAAGCAGACATGAATCCGTCATCAATGGGTGATACCTCCAGAGACACGACCAATCCTTTGTGCCCTCTAAAGTATTGAAGATACTTGTTGTCGTGCATTGAGATGTAGCGGATGGCGTCGTCTTCCTTTGTGGACGCGTAGATAATGGCAGTGCTCTTGTGTGTAAAGCGCGGTAGGTCAACGCCGTATTTCTTCGAGTAGAGCGTCTTTGTAAGCCTTTCCTCCTTGGATTAGCAGAGCACAATGGAACGTAAGCGTCAATGGTAGACTCACTTCCCGGTTCTACAGCTATACAACTTGAAAGACTCATCTTCCCCAGCAGCAACGAGAACATCTCCCTTGTCATCGAATGTAATACCCGTTATGCTTTGAGTGCCGGGCGGCTTTGGTTGTTGGCTCGCCGATGCAGCAGGCGCAGGGGTGGCTTCAACAACATTCTTGAAGATTTTAGCAATCTTCAGCTTGGTCTAGACAAAATTCGCAGGAATCAGACTGGGTCAAAGGAAGTATTTTAACTTCGTACAATGATTTGATTGTTGAGGTTAACCGTTGACGATTGAGTGTTGCCATTGCTGGATCCTGGTGGTGGAGGCGCCATTTCGAGGAGCTACAAGGCAGCAGGGGCCACGCTAATCGGAGTTACAACTCACAAATATTTATTTTTCTAATTTCAGAATTTGCTATTACATACTTACGAAACCGCGTTGCCCTCTACATCCATGTCTGAAGTCGACGAAACTGCGAAACTATGGAAGGTCAACCGCACAATCCACGAACTCGTGAAAGATAGAGTCAGCCAATTGGGCAATTTCTTCTGAACCTCGTTCTGACGGTCAACGGCGCGTAGGGTTTCCTGGTTTCGGACGATGAATTGACCATGGACCTTGAGTGGTTCCGCAACAGCTTTGCGGCGAATGGATCTGTCGAGTGAGTTTCAAGGCATTCCTTCAATATAGCTATCTAAATATCTTTGATTTCGTGCAGTCGCAGTAAGCTGAACTTCTACACGACGTCAAGGAGCAATCCTTCAGATCAAATTTTCGTATTCTTTACCGAGGAACGAAGTGTTGGCGTTAAGACCATGAGAAAGTACGTGAATTCCCTCATTTTCGATAGGCTATGCTCAATTGACACCTGTTCAGGATGCTTCTTGTCTTGGACGAGCAAAAAATTCAGCGGGGCATCATTGTCTTCCCGGGAAATATGACTCCTTCTGCCAGAAAGGTGCGCCATGCTCGAAGTAGCGACACGCCCATGTCTCTCATGCATTTCAGGTTATCGTTGCAATGGCAGCAGAATATCGGCTAGAAGAGTTTTCGGAAGCTGATCTACTAGTCAACATCGTCCATCACACACTCGTTCCTCGGCATGAAGTGTTGACAGCTGAAGAGAAGAAGCTATTACTTGAGAAATAGTCCGTTTTTCTTTCTTTCATGAATGGTCGGCCTACTGATCAGATATGATGTTTCCAGTCGTCTCAAAGAAACACAGCTACCGCGCATCCAGTTGGCGGATCCTGTGGCACGGTATTATGGTCTACGCCGAGGGCAAGTTGTGAAAATCACAAGACCGAGCGAAACAAGTGGCCGGTATGCCAGCTATCGTATATGCTTCTAAGATAATTGGCCGTTTCTACCGTGACAAGGATACGTTGGGGCCGTGTTTCTGTGATGTATAACTGTTTTCTCCCCCCGTCCCGATTCAGTATTTTGCGCATTTGTTGCTGCATTGTTCTCAATTCTATCCACCATTGAACTATGCTCATCGTCTTCAGAGTTAACCTCTACATATCCTGATTAAGATCACTAGGTATAACTCCAGTCACCCTCATTGTCGCCGAGGTTTCCGTGGATCCAGTGTTGACAAACTGCCCGCTCATGCGCGCATCCGTCCGCCTTGCACAATGGAAATACCTTTATTCTGACTACCCTGTAATCTCCCAGACTTGGCGTGAAAGATTTGATGCTACAGCAAATAAATCGTTTCAATCGCCTTGTTTTCAATGTGCGTAAATTGCTGATGCTACCACTTCACCTCCTATTTGCCAGTGGAAACAGCACTGAAATATCTTGGAGACTTCACTTGCGTGTAAAATGGCGACAGGTACTCCAACTCTAACGATCTTGACATTTGCCTGACCACTAGTTGACTGAAGTTTTCATGCCTCAAACATCACGCACGCAAAACTCTCCGTTCGAGCTCATACGCAACCTTCTTGACGCAATCTTCAGCCTGCATTACCACGTTTCTACAACCAACCAAGGCATTTGTGGACAAATTTTCCAGTCCTAAATCTCCGTTTCTCGATCTGGTGGCCATATCTACGCTCCTATCCCCACTTGCACCGGAACGAACGACGTACGGGTACCTATTTTTGGTCTGTAACTATGCCCCATTACTCGAAAAGACTTAGTGCACTCAAAGCAAACTGTCTTCCCCTTAAGTTCTCCTCGTCCTTCTCCGTGCCTTTCGATAGAACTACCCAGCACACGCGTTCCTCGGGCAATATCACCCCGGCCAGTACTAGAAAAACAACGTCCAAGGCCACCTCGAATACGTAAGTTACCTTCTAATCTGTTTCTCGTGACCATCTTGGTCTAACCTGATCAGTCAGTGGCCACTTCGATTGCGGCCTAGTATCCCAACCCCTTTGGTTCCGCGCCTATTTGCGTGCACTGCTATTCAAAGATTCAGCGTGAGGGGAGTCCGGCGTTGGCTTCAGCGCTCCAGGGATGATCTCTTCCTATTGATGATGCATGACTTCCGTGGGGCTCTCCGAAAAAGTCTATCAGGCATTGTAAATATTCCAGGTCACCTTGTTCTCTTCCGAGAGGAAATAAACTCACAAGGGCCCGAGGCCGCGTAAGACTGATTTATTGCGTACCTCTCGTCAGTTTTGCACTTTTGTCGGTGGCAAATACCTCACCTTTGTTACTATCCGTCGGAGACGAAATGCAGGGTTTAAAAACTTACCGCGGACAAGTTTGTAGTCAAGGCATTTTGTGTCTGACTTACCTCGTCTTTTGAGGCCATTTAGTAGCCCTCTCTACGAGGGTCAGTGTATCAGCCTATGTTTTTTCTGCATTCTGATGCTGTTCTTGTGTACTTGGTAGCGACTAACAGTGTTATTAGGCTTGCGACATGATGCCTCCGTATACTGTATTTCATTTTGCGCACAACTCACGTGTCAGGGACTCAGGACGTATCCGAGGCCCGGTTCATGGCGCTCATTCTTGGCAAAGCCTTGACTATTGATAATCGTTCATACATTATAAGCGTCTTGCAACGAACACTGGGGTCTCGAAAATCTGGCTAGCCCTCACTAACACTCGCTTCTACACTCCTACAATTTTCATACCAACGAATCTTTAAGGAATGTTTACACATGTGCTGCGATCCTATAATTGGGAGATCCAGAACGGCCTCAACCTTTCAAGCAGCTGTCTCGACCTGGTCCATTGCTGGGTGCGTGGACTATGGCTATTTCTAAATGACATGCTAAAATTCATGATTATAGAAGGAGGCGACGAGCGTGGTACAAGGTTTGGCTTAGGCTCCTTGTGAGGATTATGTATGGAAACCCGCGGAGGACAATCAAACAGAGGGTTTTTTGTAACTACTGCGATTGTAAAGGGGTCACAGCTTGTCTATAGTCTATCAAGACCCACAATTGCTATTTTACGACGTGTATTTCAAGTGAGAGATGGCACATGATGTCGTTGCATTCCACTCGAATCCGATCGTATCTCGGTTAGAAAAGTTATGATCCTGTACTCTTATCTCATCTAGTGGCCACACGAATCCGACTTCAATGATGCCGCTGAAAGTGTGTTAGAGACTGCTGAAAGAGGCCGATGAAAAATAGGCAATGTGATTAGATTCTAGTCCAGACAGATTGTGTACTGAAGAGGTCTGCGAATCGACGGTACCCAGAGTCCAGTATCATTTCATAGTGATGAATGGACAATCAGCGCACGTCGAAGGACTAGAAAGCAAGAGCAAAGATGTGACTATATACTGAGAAAGTTTATTGTCTACAGATAAATAAAATGACTCCTGGCGTGTAAACTTATTTTCTTCAGCATTTCACGGAGGATGTGACAATTTAGGAAAGAGAAATGCTCTGGATAGGAAAGCGGCATCCTGGCAAAACAGAATTGCTAAACCCCGTGGACGTGCCGGAGATGCCGTACCTGTATGGAAAACTCAATGTTCTCTTCGGATATGCTTCCATGTATTCTCTGTCTCGTCAGCGAGATCGGGACCAGCTTCCTAACATGAACTACTGTTCCTGCGGAAGTTAACACTTTAGGTAGCCTTGGCTCAATTCTTTCAATATATCTCTAGATTGGTAGATTTTCGTAATGGACAAACTCTCGATGAGATCGGGCTTTCGTAGCGATCTTCCCGGTTAGATTAGAGGATGAAAATGGGGGAAGGCACCTTATGCCTACTCCAGAATTTATATAAAGGAAGAGGTCAGATTTCTGCTATACTCACTCCCCAAGTTCAGCGACATTCGAAAAGTCTCTCAGCTCACTCCTCACACAACTCTAGCTTGATAAAAATGTCTTCTTCTCCACGACAGTTCATTCTGCCTGATCTACTCTCGAACTGTCCTTTGAAAGACGCAACCAACCCTTACTACAAGGAGGCAGCTGCTGAGTCTCGGGCCTGGATCAATAGCTACGACATTTTCACCGACCGAAAGCGAGCTTTCTTCATCCAAGGACAAAACGAGCTCCTCTGCTCACACGTCTACTCGTTTGCCGGCTTTGAGCAGCTTCGCACCACCTGCGATTTTGTAAGTAATCTTTCCCTGCCAAAAAAATCTTCTGCTAATAGTCTCCTCAGGTCAACCTGTTGTTTGTTGTCGACGAAATCAGCGACGAGCAGGATGGCAAGGATGCCCGAGCGACTGGTCAGGTCTTTGTTAACGCCATGAAGTATGCTAGCTGGGACGATGGCTCGATTCTTGCTAAGATCACGAAGGAGTAGGTCTACTTTTCTCTACAGACAGAACGCACATACTCACGACAAGAAATCAGATTCCGCGCTCGTTTCCTTCGTCTGGCTGGGCCACAAAACGTCAGGAGGTTTGCCGATCTATGCGAAACGTACACCCAGTGTGTCGGCAGAGAAGCAGAGCTTCGTGAGCGTGGCCAGGTTTTGGGCATCGATGACTTTATCCCTCTCCGCCGACAAAACAGCGCCGTTCTCTTATGCTTCTCTCTCGTCGAGTATATCCTCGGCATTGATCTGGACGACGAAGTTTACGCGAACGAAACCTTTATGGACGCCTACTGGGCCGCGTGCGACTATGTCTGCTGGGCCAATGTAAGTATCCCTTCCGCTCAAAAATCACGACATCTAACTTGATTTTAGGACGTTTACTCATACGACATGGAGCAGTCTCGAGGCCTGACCGGGAATAACATCGTCACAGTCCTCATGAAGGAGAAGAAAATATCGCTTCAAGAAGCCTCGGATTTCATCGGAGACCACTGCGACCTCCTCCTCAACAGGTACCTGACCGCACGAAAAGCACTCTCGCCATCAATAGGGGTAGACGCCGCCCTCTTTATCGAATCCATCGGCCAGTGGATGATCGGAAACCTTGTGTAAGCCGCTCAATTATATCTTGTTCATGTAGCGGATGCTGACATTTTTCGTAGTTGGAGCTTTGAGACGATCCGTTACTTTGGCCCTCGTCATCTCGAGGTCAAAGAGACTGGGATCGTTGTCCTTCGCCCACAAGAACTCTCGGACGACTCTTGCTCTGAATCATCCGACGAGGAGTAAAAATTTTACTTCTTTCTTTTCGCACACACTAGACATGCTATATCTATTCAATCCATAAAGAGCTATCGGAACAGGCTGCACACTACTAAACAACTATTTGATTAATTTCTTACTATGTATATCGCTTATACCCCTTATATATCTTGAATTCAAACACACACACTTTTCTTGTGACCCTTAGTACAACTGGGTAATACGCAACGTACATGGACTTCATCAACTTGATCAAGGAAGCGGTTGATTCCAGTGTGTAGATCTCTACCAAAAGGAGTAAGAGATCGATCGTGGATCGGGCTGTCACAGGTGTTCCTGAGCGAGGTCTAATTTAAGCGCGCACCTCGACTAGTCTACCTTGGCAACTCTGCTCAAAGTCGATTGCGTGTATAAACGAGTGGAGAAAGAGAAGGCACCCGTTCTGTACTACACACACGATATAGTGCAAGAGTAGAACTTTACCAAGCGCCACGTTGCACCGGATGTGACTGGAAGCGGAATGGCTCATGGAACCCATTCGTGTCGATATTGACACATACTGGCTATCCGCGTCATCCCAGACGTTCGGTCTGAATATGGCACGAGAATGCAGTATACAGAGAAGCCGGAAGTTGTGTCAGGATTCGAAAGAGAAAGATATACACCCGCTACAGCCGTCGTGTTGTCTTCGTACCGTGTATCATGGGTGTTGATCATAATATCGGTCAAGTGCATTCAAGATTTCTGCTACTGCTGAGTAAAAGTACAATTGCGAAAGCTACCCTTGATGCGTTCGAGCCGCACGCGGCGCCTCTCTTTGAAGTCGATCTAGATCTAGCATTTTCGAGATTTCAGGTGCAGCACGAGTCATCCAAGACCGTTGATGGCGAACAGGAAAACGTCGAATTCGAGAAAAGCTCAATGAAAGGCACAGGATGCCTTTAAACGTACATCCAACGGCCAAGTCCATCAGCCCACTCCGGCAACTCCGCCACAGTGCTGGAGAGGAACGGTGGACGTAAGGGGTCGAGATCGATAGTGCCCTTAGCAGGCCCATCCGCGATCTGACCAGGGGCAAGCTCACGAGGTGTCGGGGTATCCGGAGGAGTCACTTGTCCTGTTTCTTCGGGTGCATGTGGGACGTGAGATCCACGAGTTCGATATTCTGGGTATGGGGATAAGATTCCAAGACCACTTCCACCCACAGATGTGAGATAGGGCTGGAAGCCTTCATCGTTTAGGTCATTGATTAGATCCTGCAACTGCTCATCCTTGAAGTCTGTATGATTGGTTGTTCCGCATCAGCCTCGTGAGGTCCACAGAGCTGAGATAAAATACACTAACCATCAGGAATAATCGTGACAGCGCAGCCTCCACCTCCTGCGCCTGTGAGTTTGGTGCTGAGACCATGAGGCACCTTTGTCTTTTCCCTGATGGTTTCGAGCGATGGGTGCGAGACTCCCAGAGTCACAAGGTGTTGATGGTTTTCGTCCATCAGTGCCTAACGACACATTTAGTCAATGCAACCTAGGTAGATAATCTACATGGTCGACTCACAGATAGTGCGGATAGCAAAGAATCGCGAGGTAGTTCCGGATCCCCCAGTGCCCTCCTTGCCTCGTCGCTAATGCTTTGAATGGATTCCAAGATATTGTTGACGAGCTCGGGTTCCTAGAGGATGACGAGCTTTGAGCACAACAATGTAGACCACACCAGAGAATGCATACATTGGCTTTCTTCTCCCCAACGCCAGCCACCAATTTCTTCGTATCTCGTGGCACCTTTGAATTTGTCAACAGGAACCTCAGGGATTTGAATCTGGGGCATAGATTCAATAGAGATACACAATCAGGTCCAACGCAATCGGTGAATTATTGTGAACGGAGCTTACCCCTGGATCACTTCCATACCGCTCTTCTTCCCGAACCCAGTACGAGTGTAGGCGAGAGCACCGCCAAACACCGCTACACTGTTATCAACTCCACTGGGATTCCCATGTAGGATCTTCTCCGCCACAAAAGCCCATCTGTTGATCTCCTCTGCAGTCGCAGGAGGAATGGCACGGCGGCCTTGGTGGGAAACGTGGACATGCTCAACAGTTGTAGGAGCTGGTGGTTTGGGTAGGCTGATCCGCCGATGTACGAGTAGTGACGTAGTAGCCACACAGACGGAGTACGATGCAGATGAACCTAATCCTGCGCCTACCGGCAAGGTTGATCGAGCGGTAAAGTTGAACGTAGGCCTGAAAGAGTAACGGGTGGAAACAGTCAGGTAAGGCACACAATGATGAAGCTATTATGAAATAAGGACTAGAGTGTCGACCGCGGAGGAGGGACGAGGACGAAGCGAGAAGGACGATGCAGAGATAGGGTTACTCACCGGTCTTCATTTCTGTTCAAGGTCATGTAGAGATACAGGAACGCCAGACTAGCTCCGCGAGCCGCTTTCCTCTCTTCATCGATCCTGTTTAAAACTGTGTCATTCAA
>Ga0247764_1000577_pt1 | contig 12832 bp, 10 predicted proteins | sample UWRJL051202B4_FD_179932 | JGI IMG/M metagenome (GOLD analysis project Ga0247764, IMG submission 179932) | Plant litter microbial communities from Arlington Agricultural Research Station in Wisconsin, United States - UWRJ-L051-202B-4 | ecosystem: Environmental > Terrestrial > Plant litter >...
ACGCCGGATCCGGGCATTGGGATGAACTCCGAGCACGGTGGCGTCGCCGGAGCCTTTGGCGCGCTCGGAGGAGCGCCGAGCGGAGTCGGAGGAGTGCCGAGCGGAGGAGTGCCGAACGGAGTCGGAGGAGCGCCCAGCGCAGTCGGTGGACGCACGGAAGCACCGAGTTTTGGTGGAGCGCCAAGCTTTGGCGGTGCTCTAATTAGCGCGGGTGGCACGGAGCCTCTGGGCAGCGGTGGGCTTATCGCGAGTGCTGGCGGGACGAGCAGTCAGGGTGGTGACGGGACGAGCGCTGCAACCGATCGTTTCAAGTTGCTCTTCCGTGATGACTTCGAGCAGCTCGACTCGAATCGTTGGCAGCTGATGACCCATTCTTGGGACAGCAACCTGGCTCTGTTTTCGCCGGAGGCCGTGGCGGTCGAAGCGGGCGTGCTCGCGTTGCGGCTGGTGGCTGCGCCGGCAGGCACCGTGGACGACACTGGTTCGCGTAAACAATTTCTGGGCGCCGAGGTCCGCTCGAAGCAAACCTTGACCTATGGTCGTGTGCGCGCGCGCGTCCAATTTGCGAAGGGCCCTGCGGTCGTCTCGTCACTGGTGACGATCTACACGCCTTGGCCGGCGGATAACTGGAACGAGCTCGACATTGAGGTTCTTGGCGCGCCACCTACCTCCACGCAGCTGAACGTCATGGTGTACACGGGGCAGGCGGTCACGCCTCCAGTCACTCAATCAGTGGCGCCCACGCAGGATCCGTTGAAAGTCGACCTCGGCTTCGATCCTGCGACCTCGTTCCACATCTACGAGATGGAGTGGACTCCGGAGCGTGTCCGGTTTCTGGTCGACGCTCAGGTCGTGCGCGTGTGGACGAGTCGTATTGATCGTCTGACGCTGCCTCAGAACGTGCTGCTGACGATCTGGGCTTCCTCGAGTGCGGCATGGGCGGGAGCCGTAAACGCGGACACCGGGCAAGCCAAGGCGCTCTTCGACTGGGTGGAGCTCTACGAGTACACGCCTGCGCCCCGTGGCTGAGGACGAGGAGCAATCGCCGTCGCTGGGGGGACGGCCCCTCGGTGGACCCGATCGACGTCTTGGCGCTGCGTCGGGGTAATTCGGCGACGAGAAAAATTGCTAAGGCCTGTCGAGAAGCCGTGTTCCGCTCCGACGTTCTTTCAAAGGCGCCGAGACGGGCGCCACACACAGGAGCTTGGAAGATGAAATTCATGTTGATGATGAACGCGCCACGCGGCGATGGGGACTACGGCGTGAAGGATTGGTCGGAGCAGGACTTCAAAGCTCACATCGGCTTCATGAAGACACTGAACCAAGACCTGAAGGCTGAAGGCGTGTTCGTGGGCGGCGAAGGGCTGGCCCCGCCTGGGCAGGCGCGGCTCGTGCGAGCCGGCAAAGGCGGCGCTCCAGAAGTCACGGACGGGCCGTTTGCGGAGGCCAAAGAGTTCCTGGCTGGTTACTGGATCCTGGACGTCGATAGCCCCGAGCAGGCGTATGCCATCGCGGCGCGTATTTCTGCGGCGCCGGGTCCGGGAGGCCGACCCATGAACATGGCGGTCGAAGTGCGTCAGGTGATGAGCGCGCCGTCGGTTTGATGGTTGGCGCACGCGCATGACCGACATCGTGGGCTTCAGCGAGCACCTGTTGCGTGAATTGGCGCCGCAGGTGCTCGGCGCGGTCGTTCGAAAACAGGGCGACTTCGCCGCGGCAGAGGACGCCGTGCAGGAGGCGCTGATCGTCGCAGCCTCGAAGTGGCCGCACGAGGGCGTACCGGACAACCCGCGCGCGTGGCTGATTCAAGTCGCGCATCGGCGCCTCCTCGACAACGTGCGCGCAGAAGCGGCGCGACGACGACGCGAGACGGATCTGCTCGCTGAGGAGCAGGACGCACACCTACCCGCGCCAGATAGTGATCACGAACCTGAGCGAGAAGACACCTTGTTGCTGCTCTTCATGTGTTGCCACCCTGCCTTGACGCGCTCTTCCGCGGTAGCGCTGACGCTGCGCGCGGTCGGCGGCTTGACGACCGCGGAGATCGCGCGAGCATTCCTGGTGCCCGAGGCCACGATGGCTCAGCGCATCAGTCGCGCCAAGCAGCTGATCAAAAAATCAGGTGAGAGCTTTCGCATGCCGAGCGCGCTGGAACGCGATGAGCGCTTGGAAGCCGTGCTGCACGTGCTCTACCTGATCTTCAACGAAGGTTACACGAGCAGCGGCTCGAGCCTCGCGCGCGTCGATCTCTCGAGCGAGGCCATCCGACTCACGCGCGCCGTGCAGCAATTGCTGCCCGAGGACGCGGAGGTTGCGGGCCTGTTGGCCCTGATGCTGCTCACCGACGCGCGCCGAGCCGCACGCAGCGACGCCGAGGGCGAGTTGATTCCGCTGGACCGACAAGATCGCAGCCTGTGGGATCAACAGGCCATCCAGTTCGGTGTGGAGCTAATTTCCCGGACGTTGTCGCGCGGTGAGATCGGTAGCTACCAACTGCAGGCAGCGATCGCCGCCCTACACGACGAAGCCGCGCGCGCAGAGGACACGGATTGGCCGCAAATTTTGGGCCTGTATGGGCTCTTGCTGCGCATCACGGAGAACAATCCCATGGTGCGCTTGAACCACGCGGTGGCTGCGGCGATGGTGCAGGGACCGAACGCGGGGCTCGCCTTGCTGGCGCCGCTCGCGGAAGATCCGCGCACGGCGAACCATCATCGGTTGTTCGCGGTACGGGCACACTTACTGGAACGGGCAGGTGATCTGGCCGCAGCGGTGCGCGACTATCACGCCGCTGCGGAGCGCACGACGAGCACGCCAGAGCGCAACTATTTGCTGCTGAGCGCTAAGCGCTGCCGCCACTGACCGCGGCCAGCACCGCGAGCTGGATCGAAGCGAGCCGCTCGCCACGCAGCGCGCGCCCTTCTTCGTCCGTGACGCAGAACCTGTCTTGGGCGATCCCTCCCTCCGTGTGGATGGAGGAAGATACGACCTCGACTCCGCGGCGATGAAGCTCGCTGGTGATGGCAAATAGCAGTCCCGGATAGTCTTGGGCTTCCACCACCAGCACCGATTCACCTTTCTGGAGGGCCATTTCGTCCACGTAAACCCGGTTCGTTTCGCTTGGTCCGACCGGGATCGTGGCGCTGTGCGCCGCCGGTTTCGACGGCGCCTCGTCTTCCAGGATCAAGCGCGACAAGGTGATCGCGACCTGCGCGATCACCTTGTCGTCAAGTGTTGAGGGCTGTTCGATGCGGCGCACCCAGAACAGATCGACGGCTTCCACCGCGCCGTCGTCACGATCACGGCAGAAGATCTGCGCGCTCATGACGTCCAGGTCGTGGTCGTCGAACGCCATCATGATCAGCGATAACAACCCGGGTCGATCGTCGGCCACCACACAGATGGCGGCCCCACCGCCGCGCAAGGCTCGCCAGATCTCGATGTGGGCTTCTTTCTCACCTCGGGCTTGGACGATGCGGAAGTGTTCGCTGGCCTCTGCTGCGGAAAAGACGCTGGCATAGGGCGCAGGCATAGTTTGGGCGAACCGTTCAGCATCCCCCGAATGTGCGCTCATCAGGCTGACTGCTCCCATCATTCCCAGAATGCCCGGGGCTCCGTAACAGCGCCGTTTCGAGCTAGTTTCCGGTTTCGGCCGAAGGCGCTCATTCGAAGCGGATGTGATCGAACGTCATCGGGAGCGAGCCACTCCGAATTACGGCGTCGAAGCTCAGGCGCAGCGTGGCGCCTGCGTACGCCGTGACATCCGCGCTGAACGGCGTGCCGAAGGGCGCGCTCGTCGGCGTGCTGGCTGTGGTCTTGAAGAGCGTGGCCACCACGGCGTCGGTCGAAGGATTGCGCAGCGTCCAGGCGAAGCTCTGCGTTTCGCTGAACCCCGCGTCGTTTCTGTAGAATAGGTCCCACTTCAGCTGGGTTGCGCCCGGAGGGACGGTGACTGTTTGATACATTCGGTGCTCGCCCGCGTCGGTTTGAAAAAACGCAGCCAAGCGCGCGCCGTGCGAGGCTTCATAGGTGAAGGGTAGGTGAGGCGAGAGCAGGCTGCGTGTCGTGTTGCTCTTGAAGTCGAACACGTTTTCCCCTGCGGAGATGAGCTCGCCATCTTGCAGGTTGGCCCAAACGCCGAAGCTTCCTGCACTAGGAAAGCTCCATCCCGTGTAGTCGCCGGTCTCGAAGCTGCCGTTGAGCAGCGCCGCAAAGTCGCACACGTAGCTTATGCTCGTGATTTCGGTTGGCGACAGTGCGGTGTTGCCGTCCAGATCGAGCCCTGCTTCCACGCGCTGTCCGCCCGCGCCGCAATGGGTGCCCATGGGCTCCACGCTCACCGTAACCAGAGCGATGGCGCCGGACGCGCTGCTATTCGAGCCGTTGCTCCCGGGCGCGCCGTCCGCGCCATCGCAGACGTAGCGGGTACCCTCGATTTCCGCAGCCGCCAGCTCGCCGTTGTTATCATCGTCGAGCCCGTAGCGGAGCCGTTGGCCGCCGTTCGGACATGCGGAACCGCTAGCTTCGGAGTTAACTACCACCAGGGCGCGCAGCGCATTCAGGCCTGGCGCTCCCGCGGCACCGGCCGCCCCGCGGCACACCGAGCGCGAGCCGCTGATCTCGCCGGACGAAAGTGAACCGTTGCCGTTGGTATCCACGCCGTAGCTGAGCCGTTGGCCGCCGAGCGGACACAGCGCGCCGCTCGGTTCATTGCTCGTCACGAGCAGGCTCAAGGCAGCGTTGCCGATGGCGCCACCGGACGCCGTGGCTCCCGCGCACACAAAGCGGGTGTCTGCGACTTCAGCGTTCGACAACGCACCGTTGGCGTCAGCGTCGAAGCCCACGCGCAGGCGTTGTCCACCGGCAGCGCACTGCGCGCCGGCCGGCTCCGCACTGACCACGATCAAAGAGGCGGCTCCGTTCGTGCCGTTGGTCCCCGCGGCTCCATTCGCGCCGTCTCGGCCGTTGCACAGCAGGTGTGTTCGCGTGATTTCGGCGCCGGTCAGCCGCTGATCGCGATTTTGATCGCGTCCGGTCTCCACGCGCTGCCCGCCTCCGGGGCACTGAGCGCTGGCGGCTTCTGGTGTCAGTTGCACGAGCGCGGAAGCGCGATCCGCGCCGGCTGCGCCCGCGCCGCCGGCTGCGCCGTCACACACGAAGTCAGCCTCCGTGACTTCCTCTGCGTCCAGGTTGCCGTCCGCATCGCGATCCAGCCCAAATTGCAGGCGTTTGCCGCCCGCCGGGCACGCCGCCCCCGCCGCCTCCACGCTCACTCGCACCAAGTTGGCAAAACCGAGCGGGGCGCTGGCGTCGACGCCGTCCTTGCCATCGCAGACATAACCTTCGCCGCTGATCTCGTCGAAATCGAGCAGCATGTTGCCGTTGGCGTCGAAACCCGTGCGCAGCTGGTAGCCGCCCGCTGCGCAGTGAGCGCCCGCCGGTTCACTGGTGATATCCAGCAGCGCGCTGTGGGCGTTGCTGCCTGGCGTGCCGTTGCACAGGTAGCGTGTCTGCTCGATTTCTTCCGGCTCCAAGAGCTGATTGGCGTTGGCGTCCACGCCAAAGTCCACGCGCTTGCCGTCCTGGAAGCAGCCGGTGTCCGTGCCCGCGGCCGACACTCGAAAGATCGCGCGGCTGCCGTTGGGTCCCGCCACGCCGCGACAGACGTAGCGTGTGCCCTGCACCTCGGAGTTGTCGAGGACTTGGTTTTGGTTGTGGTCCTGCCCGAAGTCGATGCGACTGCCGCCGCCGCTGCAGGCCTCACCGGGTTGAACCGGGGTTACCTGGACCAGCCCGCGCGATCCGTTTCCGAATGGATTGCCGTGACACACGCTCGCGCTGCCCTGCACCTCCACGGCATCGAGCTCTGCGTCGGCGTCCGTATCCAGCCCATAACTGACGAGCTTGCCGCCTTCGGGACAGTTCGGACCCGGGATTTCCTCCGTGACCGCGACGAGCAGCTCCGCGCCGTCGCGCGCGTCGCTGCCGTTCGCCCCGTTACACACGAAGCTCGTGCTCAGCTCGGCATCTGCGTCGGGTTCACCGTCGGCATCTGCGTCGAGACCGATGTCGATACGAAAGCCGCCGTGTTCGCAATGGGCACCGGGCCCCTCTTCCGAGACGCTGACCGCTCGCAGCTGGCCGTCGCGACCATGGCTGCCGTTGCTACCGGTGGTGCCGGGCTCGCCGTCAGCACCGGGCTCGCCAGCACACACGTGCTCCGTCCCTTCGATCTCGTTTTGATCCAAGAGCTCGTTTTGGTTGGTGTCGCGCCCGCTGTCGACGCGGACACCTCCAGCGGGGCAGCGCTGTGAGCTTTGTTCTCGCGTGATCCGAACCAGCGCACGCGTACCTGCTCCGCCCTGAGCGCCCGCCGCTCCGTCCGACACGCTGCAGGCCGGCAAGACCAGGCACGCTCCGCCGAGTAGTGCGAAGCGCGCGCGGTTCGCCAACATCTGCCGAATCATGGCGACGTTGCTCCGTTGCAAACGTAGCCGGTGCTGGAGATCTCGTTCTGGTCGAGCTGACCATCGCGATCGGCGTCGAGTCCGCTGTCGACGCGCTGCCCTCCGTTGGCACAATCCGTACCCGTGGGCGCTGCCGTGACGAGCACCAGGCTGTTCAAGCCGGAGCTACCATTGGTACCGGCTTGGCCTGGGCTTCCGTCGGTGCCGTCGCAGACGTAGCGCGTACCGTCGATCTCGGCGCTGTCGAGCGTCCCGTCGCGATCGTCGTCCAGACCGAAGGTGACGCGTTCGCCGCCGGCACTACAAGCTGTTCCGGGCGGTTCATCGCTGACCCGGACCAGGCTATCTAGACCGTTGGTACCTGGGCTGCCGTCCGGGCCGTCTTCGCCATCGCAAACCCAGCGCACGCCGTCCTCCTCCGACAGTTCGAGCGTGCCATCGCGATCGTCGTCCAAGCCGTAGGCCAGGCGTTCGCCACCAGCGGGGCAGTTGCTCGATGCGGGGGCGTCGACGATGCTGATCAGGCTGTTCAGTCCGCTGACGCCCGCCGCAGCATCGGCGCCGTCGCAAACGTAGCTGTCGGTGTCGACCTCGGCGGCGTCCAGCGTGCCGTCGTTGTCGTCGTCCAGACCAGAGCGGATGCGTTCACCGCCCGCGCTGCAATGACTCCCGGGCGCTTCATCGACCACGCTGATCAGGCTGTTTTTTCCGTTGGTGCCGGGCGTACCGGGCGCTCCTGCTTGGCCGTTGCAGAGATAGCGGGTCACCGCGATCTCTTCCGGCTCCAGCTGGCCGTCGGCGTTTCCATCCAAGCCATGACGCAGACGAACGCCCCCGCTCGGGCAGCGCGCGCCGGCCGGTTCTGCGTCCGTTTCGAATAGGCTGGCGAGCGCATCTTCGCCGTCTTCACCGTCGGCGCCGGACGCCCCGGGCGTGCCGTGACACAGGTATTCGGTTTGCGTGACTTCGCTCGGCGCTAGCGTCCCGTCGCTGTTCGTATCGCGCCCCAGCTGAACGCGTTGTCCCCCAACGGGGCACTGTGTTCCTGGCGGCTCGTCGCTCAGAGCGATCAAGCTGGGCGTGCCATTGCTGCCGTCGGCGCCAGCCTGGCCCGAGCACACAGTTTCGCTTTCGGTCACTTCATTCTCGGACAACTCGTTGTCGTCGTTGATGTCCATGCCGACGCGGATCGATTTGCCACCTGCAGGGCAGCTGGAGCCGGGCGCGATCTCGGAAATCACGATGCGCGTCGAGTGCCCAGACGCGCCGCGATCCCCATCGCAGACGTACTGAGTTTGCAAGATTTCGCTGGGATCCAGCACGTGGTCGCCGTTCGAGTCCAGCCCGACTTCGAGCTTCTGTCCGCTCGCGGAGCATCCTCCGGCGGCGTTGACCGACGTCACGTTGATCAGGCTGGAAGCGCCTGGGCTGCCCGCTTGGCCGTTGCAGACGTACTCACTGCCGTCGATCTCGGCGTCGTCCAGGCGCGTGTCGTTGTCGTCGTCGACACCGAAGTCGACGCGAACTCCACCCACCTCGCAGTGCACACCGCTGGGTTCGGTCCGCACGTTCACGAGGCCGTCTTGGCCGCTCAAGCCGTTGTCGCCGTCACACACGAAGCTGACACCCTCGACCTCGTCGGTTTGGAGCGCGCCATCAGCGTTCGCATCCGTGCCGTATTCGAGCGCGATCCCGCCGAGGGTGCAGCGAGGGCCGGGCGCTTCGTCGCGCACCGTCACCAGGGCGGCGCTGCCGTTGACACCGTCCTGGCCGCTCGCGCCATGACACACGTAGCGAGTGGTCACGATCTCGTCGTCGTCCAGCGTGCCATCGGCATTCAAATCCAAGCCCTGGTCGATGCGCTGGCCGCCGTGGGCGCAGTTGGCACCTGGTTCTTCGTCGGAAGCGGTGATCAGCGCGTCGCGACCCGCCTCGCCGTTACTGCCGTCTTCACCGTCGCTGCCGTTTTCACCGTCGCTGCCGTTTTCACCGTTGCAGCTGTAGGTCGAGCCCTCGACCTCCATCGGGTCGAGTTGGCGATTGCCGTTCAAGTCGATGCCATATTGAATCTTGGTGCCGCCTGCTGGGCAGTTTGGTCCCGGGCTCACCGGAGTGACAGCCACCAGCGCATCGCCGCCTTTGGCGCCGGGCGGGCCGTCCTCACCGTCCGAGCTGCACCCTGCCGCTGCGAAGGCAGCAAATCCGAGAATCCACGGCTTCAATCTGCGCACCGCTCCACCTCTCGTCCCTGAGGTACGAAACGCCTGTTTCGAGGCTCTCCGCACGCGCCGACGCTACTCGGCCGACGAGGCTTTCGCACCTGGATCCCGGCTTGCTCGGCGCCGGACGCGACGTTTTGGCTCACCTTCTGCCAAGAGATCCCACGTCGCGTCACACGCACCCCCGGCGAGCTTCGACTCACCTCGGCAATCGACGCGCCGGGCCGAGGCGTGAAGCTTGCAAAGAACTTCAATATGGACTCGAGTTCTGATGGATCGTTGCCCCCTCGAGAATCGAGGCGGTTGGTGGCGCTCAGCGTTGGGGCCTGCGTGATGGCTTTGGGCGGTGTGCTCCTGGTGGCGCACTACCGCGCGGCGCACGAGATCGCCACGGCGCTACCGCCGGCGGCTCCGCTGCGCTTCTCGGTCAGCGCCAATAAACCAGCTAGCGAGACGGCGCCAGAAAACGCGGCCGCGCCCGTATCGCCCCCGCTCACGGCGGAAAACATCGCGAGCGCACTGCAAAGTGAAGCGAATCCCGAGGAGCCTGCTGCTCAGCCGGCGGCCACTGCCGTGAGCCCAAACCTGCCGGCAGCCGAAAATCCAGCGCCTGCTGACACGCCCGCAGCGAGCGTGCCCTCTGCCGTTCCTGCGACCCCAGCATCCGCACAGGCCGCGGCCGGGACCAACGTCGCTGCTCGAGAAGCGTGTGGAGCGGTGACGTGCGCAGCGGGTCAGGTTTGTTGCAATGCCAGCTGCGCAATTTGTACGGCGCCAGGCGAGCCGTGTTCCCAAGAATTGTGTCCGCGCTGAGTCGTCGCTGAGCGCTTACCGCTTGCGACCGAGCCAGGCGCCGACGCCGAGCGCAGCTGCGAGTACTGCGTAGACCGCGCCCAAGGCGGGCGGAGAAAGCCGCTTTTCAAAGCCGGGCGTGAGCCGGCGCGGCACGAGGTAATAGTCGGTGACGTACGCGAGGCCGGAGACGGTCGCTCCGATGCCCAGCGCACTGAGGGGGCCGCGTGCACGCGGGAACAACAACTGCTGCACGCTGGCCCAACTGACCATCGCAGCCGCGTTGATCACCGCACCCACGAGCGTGTGCCGCAAGTCGGCCTTGTCTTTGCTGGCGGCGTCGTCGCCCCACAGGATGTGGCTTGTCGCGTTCAGCGCGGCCGCAGGATGACCCGTCTCGCGGAAAGCGAACCAAGAAGAAGCGCCGCTGGTTGCGGCCGTCGCGACCGCGCTGTTGAGCAGGATGCTGCTCCAAGTCGAAGGCTGGTCCATGGCGCGAAAGCAGCACAGGTCGTGCCAGGCTAAGCAACCAGCTTCAGCCTGTGGCGAAAACTGACACTGCGTCAGGTATGTACTTTGAAAGCTGACATATATGTCCTTCCATCCCAGGAGCCAAGTGCTGGTACACTCCGCTGATGCAACTGCGGGTACTCCTTGTTGATGATCACCCGCTGGTGAGAGCCGGGCTCAAGTCCTTGATTGAGTCACAGCCAGACATGTGTGTCGTGGGCGAAGCGGAGGACGGCTTGGTTTCCATCGACATGGCCGAACGGACTTCTCCGGACGTCATCGTCATGGATCTTTCGATGCCCAAGCTGGGCGGCGCGCAGGCCACGGAGCGCATCAAACACAGCAATGCGAACGCTCGGGTGCTCGCGCTGACTGCCTTCGAAGATCGCGGCTACCTGCAGCTGTTGATGGAGGCCGGTGCTTCCGGCTTCGTGCTGAAGCGCTCCGCAGCGGAAGACTTGGTGCGCGCGCTGCGAACGATCGCAATGGGTGGCACTTACATCGATCCTGCCGTTCCTCCGGAGATGTTCGCGAATGGCCGTCGAACTGGCGATTCGCAGCCCTGCGCGCCGCTCAGCGAACGCGAGTCCGAGGTACTGCAGCACTCGGCACAAGGCCGATCCATGAAAGAAACGGCGGCTGCGCTGGACTTGGGTGTACGCACAGTGGAAACCTACAAAGCGCGTGCGATGGAAAAGTTACAGCTGCGTAATCGAGCGGAGCTGGTCCGCTACGCGCTGAAACGTGGTTGGCTGCGCGACGGCTGAACTGCGTAGTTTTACGGCTAGACAGACGCCTCGGTCTGCCTACTATTTCGCGCGTGGACCAAGTAGCATCCGGATCGGATTCTGCGCGCTACTTCCCAGCGGTCTGTGCCGCCGGGCATCGACCGTACGTAGTGCGCATCGAGCTAGCTGCAGCGGAAATGCACGCCCCGCCGTGCCCCGAATGCGGTGGCGACGGGCGCTTCATACCGGGCGCCTATTACTCCGCAGCGTTCGTCGAGACCGTCGAACGCGCGATCGAAATAGTCTACTCGGCACGACTTTCAGCTTTCGTCGCGCAAGAGGCGGCACAAACGCTCGGTCAGTCGCTGGCGGATCCGTCCCCTTCGCGACTCCGTGCCTTGATTGCTCGCTATGAAGGGCTTCATTCTCTGCGCGGGATGTTGCCGGAGGTGATCACCGCGGCCAATGTTCGCGAAGCGCGGAACTTGATCGGTCTGGTCGCCGCACTCTTGCCCGCCTGCGCGCCTGTTGGGAGGTCGCCCGCGGGCGACGCGACCAGAGGAAGCGAAGCGCCGCCGCCCGTTAGCGAATCTTCGAGCGAGGGTTCAACGGAGGTGACGGACTCGAGCAATCAGGGCGAGAGCCGCTCGGCTTAAATCATCGTTAGTTGGGCCAAATTGCCACGCCGGACAGATTGCGAACCGCGCCAACTTGTTCCGAAATAGAGCATGCCCTCGGCTAGCTTGGAGCTTCGGAATCGAACCCGAGAAGCACACAGTCGCTTGGCGCAATTGCCGTACGTGCAGTCGCTGCTGAACGATAGTCTGGCCCTTGAGGACTACGGCGGACTGGTGCGCGCTGCGGCCGTCATTCACGAAACCGTCGACCGGCTGCTGCGCGCGAGCACGGCGCGTGCCCTGAGTGAGCTGTCGCGCTCGCGGACGTCGCGCACCGAAGAGCTGCTGGCAGATCTGGTCGCCTTGGGCGAAGATCGTTTCCGCGTCGATGCGCCGGCGCTGCTGGCGGAGCTGTTCGGACAACGTTTGCGCTCGCTGCTACGAACGGAACCAATGGCGCTGGTTGGCGTGGCTTATGTGCTCGAAGGACCAGCGGTCGCAGCGCCCCTCGAGCTCGCGCATGTGCGTTCGCGACCAGAGCTCCGCAAAGGTGAGCAGGCGTTCGTGCTGGTGGGCGGCTCGCTGTCAGCGCTCGAATTCGAAGAGTTCGAGCGGCGCCTGGACAGCTTGGTGCTTGCGCCAGCGGAGGTCGACGCGGCCGTGCTCGGCGCGAACGAGACATTCGTGGCCTTCGAGAACATCTTGCGCGGGCTGTGCGTGAGCGGAATGACGCGTGCTGGCGCGACGCTATTGAATGTGGACGCGGGTCACCACGCGCTGCCGGAAGACTTGAGAGAGATTGCGGCTGCGCTGCGCGCTGGCGAAGTCACCTGGGAAAAGTACGGCTACTACGACGCGCGTTTCGGCGAACGCGGTAAGAGCTTCACGCGCAGTGATAGCGCCTGGCTCGCCGCCTTGTGCGCGTGCGACCCTCCGCTGATCGTTCGCGAGGTGCGCTGGTTGGGCAGTGTGCTGGCGCACCGCGGAATGCCTCGTTACCTGCTCGAGGATCATTTGGGCGTGTTGCACGGAGAGTTGTGTCGTGCGGTGCCGGCGGCCACGCTCCGCTATGGGCGGCTGCTCGCTGCGCGCGACGATTTACGCGCTGAGCGCCAACAGCGCATCGACGAGCCTCACTTCGCGCGGCTGGCGCAAGAATTCGAAGCCGCGTTGCCGAGCAATCTCGCCTACAGGCTGCGAGGCAGCGGCGTATTGCCGGTGGCCGCGGCAATCGACGAAGCCTGCGGTCTCAGTAAGGCCGTCACCAGCCTTGCGTCCTGGTGGAACGAAGGGGGCCGTTTGCCGGAACCCCTGCGGTTTGCGTTTCAGAGGACGCTGGCTGCGGCTCGGCGTGCGGCTAGCCCTTCCGGCCCAGAAATTCAGCTGAATTGAGCGATCGGATGCGGAGCTAGCTCAGCGCGTCAGCTTTCGAGTGGGCGATGTGTCCCATCGGAAATGCTGCAGAAACGGCGCACCCGCTAGTACGTCGGCCCAGATGA
>Ga0247764_1000578_pt1 | contig 12831 bp, 8 predicted proteins | sample UWRJL051202B4_FD_179932 | JGI IMG/M metagenome (GOLD analysis project Ga0247764, IMG submission 179932) | Plant litter microbial communities from Arlington Agricultural Research Station in Wisconsin, United States - UWRJ-L051-202B-4 | ecosystem: Environmental > Terrestrial > Plant litter >...
GGCTAGGCGCAAACGCAGGGGTTGCTCTGCCGGTGCGCTGACGCTGCGTTCGAGCGCGAGCAAGTGGTCCATCACCGGGGCCGCACCGGTGAGCAAGCGTTGGCCGACCGCGGTGGGAGTCAAGCCGCGCGCCGTGCGCTCGAACAAGGGCTGACCCACCTTCTCTTCCGCCAACCGCAGACCGCGACTCACGGCGGATTGCGTGAGGTGCAGCAAGGCAGCGGCGCGCACGGTGCTGCCCGCGCTAGCCAGAGCCAGCACGATTTCGAGATCGCGAATTTCGAGCTTTGGACGCGGCTTTGACGGCGATATGCGCAAAGTGACTAGCTCCTAGCAGACCTATGCGTTGGACGCACGTGCAGGGTCCGGCGCACGTTCAGCCCCCATGAAGCTGTACTTTTCACCCATGGCGTGTTCGCTCGCGAGCCGCATCACCATTTACGAAGCCCAGGCTTCTGTCGAGCCGGCGATCGAATTCGTCGCGGTCGATCTGGAGCAGCAACGCACCGCCACGGGCGTTGACTACCGCAGCATTCACGCGCTCGGTCAGGTGCCCGCCCTGGAGTTCGCAGATGGAGAATTGCTGACCGAAAACGCCGCCATCCTGCAGTACTTCGCGGAAGAGTTCCGCTCAGCGAGGCTGTCACCTGAAGACGTGCGCGGTCGCGCGCGCCTCCGGCAGTGGCTCAGCTTCATCGGCACGGAGCTGCACAAGCTGGTGTACCAACCATTGCTCTCGCGCAGCGCGCCCGAAGCCGTGAAAGCCTATTCACTCGCGGCAGCGCCTGTACGCTTGTCCTGGCTCAGCGCTCAGCTCGGTTCTCGCCGGTTCCTACTGGATGAGTTCAGTGTAGCCGACGCCTATCTCTTCACCGTGTTGACCTGGTCGGCTGTCACTCCCATCGACCTAAAACACTGGCCGACGCTGGTGAATTACCTGTCGGAGCTCAAAGCTCGCCCCGCCGTGCAACGAGCGTTGACAGAAGAACTGACCTTGTATCGTCGCGCGAGCTGAGCCGGTTTTCGTGCCTCGAGGCTCCTGACAACCGCGACTGTCCCATGAGCTCGGGCCGCTTGCGCGAGCAGCCCGAGCGCTCTCCTCGACGAGACGCCCGTCCGCTGCGGTTGGGAGGGCCCGCTGCGAAGGAGAAAGCGGGGCCTTCGGTGTTCCGCCGGGGAGCGCGAACAAATAAACGCCGGCCGGAAGTCCGAGCGTGTCGCAGCAAAGTCGCTGATGGACACTCGGGGGGCGCGAGACCACACCGAGCGAGTTGCGAAGGCCAGGCGCCGCAGCGTATACGTACTTCCGGTGGTCGGAACGGGAGCTTGCTGCACGTTACACGAGCGTCTGGCGCCGGTGGCTGAGCGATGACTTTAAGCAGAACCGCGATGTTTGCGAGCCCGCTAGGGGAGCGGCTCAACTTCTACTCCATGATGGGGCGGGAGGCGTTGGGGCGACCGTTCAGCTACGAGGTCGACCTGCTGAGCGAAGACGATGCGATCGATCTCGCGGAGCTGCTGGGGCAACCGGCGAGCGTGATCTTGGAGCGCACGGACGGCTCCTTGAGAGAGTTCAACGGCTTCGTCACGCACTTCTCGCTGGTGGGGCCGTACGGCAGGTTCTCGCGCTACCGCGCGGTGCTCCGGCCGTGGCTCTGGTTCCTGAGCCAGAACAAGAACTCGCGGATCTTCCAGGCCTGCAAGGTGCCCGACGTCGTGAAGGACATCTTTCGCGAGCACGGCTTCAGCGACTTCGAAGAGAGCTTTTCGAATCCAGAGTATCGCAAGTGGGAGTACCTGGTTCAGTACCGCGAGTCTGATTTCAACTTCGTGAGCCGCATCCTGGAGCAGGAGGGCATTCACTACTTCTTCAAGCACGCGGACGGCAAACACGTGCTGGTGTTGGCGGACTCCAACAACGCGCATGGCCCGAACGACGGCTACGATGAGGTGAAGTTCTACCCGCCGCTGAAGAACGAGCGGCGCACCGAAGAGCATTTGGACACCTGGACGACACAAAAACAGCTTCGTCCGGGCAAGTTCACGGCTCGCGATTACCAATTCAAGAAGCCCGAGGTGATCGAGTCGAAGCACGGCGCGCCGCTCGAGACGGCCCACGCCGAATACGAGCTCTACGACTTTCCTGGCGAATACGAAGACGCCGATCAGGGCGATGCGCAAGTGCGGCTGCGCTTGGAAGAGCACCAGCTGGAACATGAAACCGTCCAGGGCAGCGGCCCGGTGCGCGGCTTGTCCTCCGGTGCGCGCTTCAGCTTGACGCAGTTTCCGCGCGACGATCAAAACCGTGAGTACCTGATCACGAGCGCGGCGTACGAGATCCGCGTGTCCGAGTACGAGTCGAACATCGCGCACGACAAGGACCCGATCTTCATCTTCCGCCTCACGGGGATCGACGCCAAGCGCCCGTACCGCGTACCGCGTTTGACGAAGAAGCCGGTGGTGGAAGGGCCGCAAACCGGCGTGATCGTCGGGCCGGAGGGCTCCGAGATTCACACGGACGAATACGGCCGCGTGCGCGTGAAGTTCCACTGGGATCGGCGCCCGCAAAAGAACGAGGAGAGCTCCTGCTTCATCCGCGTGTCGCAGTTGTGGGCTGGTCAGCAGTGGGGCGGCATCCACATTCCGCGCGTCGATCAGGAGGTGATCGTCGATTTTCTGGAGGGTGACCCGGATCGGCCGATCATCACCGGGCGCGTCTACAACCAGGCGCAGATGCCGCCGTATGATCTGCCGCCGAACGCGACGAAGAGCGGCATCCAGAGCCGCAGCAGCTCGGACGGCGCGCCCAGCAACTTCAACGAGATCCGCTTCGAAGACAAAAAGGGCAGCGAAGAGCTCGGTCTTCAAGCGGAGAAGGACATGAACACTCTGGTCAAGAACGACCAGAGCACGACCGTCAAACACGACCGCTCCGCCAGCATCACTGGCAGCGACTCGATCTCCGTCGGTGGCGATCGCTCCGTCAGTGTGAAGGGCAACCTCTCCGTCACCGTGCAGGGCGGCGGCAAGAGCGCCGTGCACAGCACGCACAGCGTGACCGGCAAGCACTCGGTGGACGCTTCGGACACCATCGATATGACGGCGCCGAACCACATCAAGCTCACCGTCGGCGGGAGTTCGATCTTGATCACGCAATCCGCGATCACCATCACGTCGGGCACCGGCTCCTCCGTCACGTTGAACGCCAACGTGCTCGCGAAATCCAGTGGCGCTTCCAAGCTGGAGCTCAGCGGCGAGGCGCACATGGAGGCCAGCGGTAAAGCCAAGGTTCACCTCGACTCGACCGCGACCATGGAATCTAGCGCCAGCAGTCAAGTCAAATTGGACTCGAACGCCGCGGTCAAGAGCAGCGGCAACGTGACGTTGGACGGCGCCACGGTGGTCGGTACTGGTTTGACAGAGGCCAGCCTGAAGGTGGCCGCTCAATCCGTGAAGTGCACGCCCGCCAGCGTCGATGTGGCCGGCGCCACCGTGAACGTGAACGGCAGCATGATGGTCTCCATCGCCGCCGGGCTCGTGAAGATCAACTGAGGTTTGGATGGAGTCGATCGCGAAAGGGATGCGCCGGCTGCAGGAGGACGCGGCCTGGTTCGCGCGCGCCAAGGAGCTGCGCCTGCTGCACGTCACCACCACGGCGGATCTGGCCGGTGCGGCGTTGAAGTTGTGCGTTGGTCAGGAGTATCACGCCGACAACAAGAGCCTGTTTTTGCTGTTCGAAGAGCCACATCTGCTGGCGAATGACGGCTGGTATTCGCGCAGCCAAACACTGCGCAAACAGTACACTGCCAAGCAGCAGGGCCTGGAGAAGGAAGGCATTCGCCTGGCCGCGCTGCGCGCCCCAGAGAAACGCACGCCGCCGATCGCGGAGTTCACGCAGGTACTGCAGGAGATTCTGTATGGCTTGGCCGCGCCGATCGAAGGCGTGGTGTTGGTGCTGGCGCCGACGCGCGTGGAACCCGGTTCGCCGTTCGTGCAGGAGCTGCGCACGATGATCCAGAGCTCGACGTTGTCGAAGGTGCGATGGATCGTGATCGAGCGCGATGACCTCAGCGCGCGACCGTTGGTCGACGAGCTGCGCGAGCGCGCCCTGGCCAGCGAGTGGTTGCGGGACGAAAACGAGGCGAACAAGGATCTGGCGGCTTTGGTAGGGCCGCCGGACAAGATCGCGCAATCGGCGGAGAAACCGCTCGGTTGGCAAGCACCGGGCGCGATGCCGGATGTGGAGCCGCCGCCGCGCGTGAACGCGGCGCCTCCGCTGACGGACGAACAGATTCGCGAACAAGGACTCTCACCGGAGTTCGTCAAAGGTGGCGGACAGGCCCTGCAAAAAGCGCTGCTGGGCGCGGCGCTCGCGCTCAAGCAAGGCAATCACACCGACGCGATTCGTCTGCAGAGTGTCGCGGTGGAGTTGTGCGGCAAGCTGAAGATGCTCAAGGAGCAAGTCATCAACACGCTGGTGCTGGGGTCGTATTACCTGGCTTCCCAATCACGTGGCCCCGCTCGCAAGAGCTACGAACAAGCCGTGGGCCTGGCGGCGCAACATGAGCTCCGCGATCAAGAAGCTCAAGGTCACTTGGCGCTCGGGTTGCTGGACGCAGTGGAAGGCCAACATCAAAACGCCATGGCGCACTACGCGGCGGCGGCCGAGATTGCCGAGGCCGCCAAGAGTGACATCCTGGCGCTGGAAGCCTGGCGCACGGCGGGCCAGCTCGCCTACAACCTGAACTCGCACGACACGGCGTTGCAATCCTGGCTGCGCGGCTTGAAGCTGGCCGCCACGCTGGAACCCAAGCAGGCCAAAGCCACCAGCGCGGCCGAAATCGCCCGCGGTGTTGCGACGATCTTTCGGGCGCGCGGCAATCATTCGGAGGCGGGCACTTTGGATCAGCAGGCCTTCCGCTACGAACACGGCCTCGATCCAACCGCCGTAGTCCCGCAAGCTTAGCTAGTTGCGCGCAGTTGCTCGCTCTTTTTTGCGCCGCTGGGGAAAAATCGCACGGTCGCGCCCAGCGCCGCAACGGAGTAAGCTGCGCCGGTCATGGATATCGAAGGCCGTCGGCGCTCAGAGAATTTCGAAGACCGGGGTCGTGGCGCGGGAGGTGGCGGTGGCGGTGGTCTGCCCGTGCAGGCGCTGTTCTCGCTCTTCAGTTTGCTCGGACCCAAAGGCATGTTGGTCGTCGGCGCGATCGCGGGCGCTGGCTACTTTCTGTTGCCGGCGTCCATCAAGCAGCAGCTGTTCGGTGCCTTGACGGGTGACGGCCAGGCGCAAAGCAAAGGCGGCGCCGGCAGCGTGTGCAAAGCGTCGCCTGGCAACGAAAAAGCCTGTGACTTTTCGCGCGCGATCTTGGCGTCCACGGAAGACACGTGGAAGGCGCAGTTTCAAAGCTCGGCCCTGCCCAGTTACTCCGGCAGTGGCGGCGGAGCGTACGTGGAACCTTCCCTCGTCGTGTTTGCGAACGCGGTCGCGACGGGTGGCTGCGGCAACGCCACCTCCGCGGTGGGCCCCTTTTATTGCCCGCGCGATCGCAAGCTCTACATCGATCCAGATTTCTACGAAGTGATGGAACGCCGCTTGAAGGCGCCGGGGGACTTCGCGCAAGCCTACGTCATCGCGCACGAAGTCGGGCATCACGTACAGAACCTGATCGGGGCCACCAGCCTGAAGGTCCGCGGCGAATCCGAGAATCAAGTCTCCGTGCGCGTCGAGCTCCAAGCCGACTGTTTCGCCGGCGTCTGGGGCCACACCGCCCGCTCCGATTTGAAGATCGACGAAGGCGACTTGAAAGAAGCGCTCAACGCCGCCCACGCCATCGGCGACGACGCGCTCGGCCACTCCAGCAGCTCCGACTACACGCACGGCAGCAGCGCCCAACGTATGCGCTGGTTCCGCCGCGGCTTCGACGGGGGCGACGCGCGCCAATGCGACACCTTCAGCGTCGCCAAATACAGCGAACTTTAGCGCCCGTGCCTGCGGGGCCGGCTGAACCCGTTACATCGCTGACTTCCCTAGCTAGCATCGCGCCGTGAGCGGCTACTTCGGAAGGGCAATCTGATTGATGCTGTAGGAGCTGGTCGTCGCGCGAAGGAGCGCCTGGTGCAGGTCCGTGTACCTGAGAGAGAGGTTCTCACGATTGACGAGCTCTTGCCCTGCGTCCCAAAGCACGGGAGCGATGCCGCGGTCGTGCGCCGCCTTGGTCACGTACTCGACCCAATACCTGCGATAGGGCTGCGAGCTCGCCGTTTGGAAGGCGGCGCCGTATTCGCCCATGATCACCGGCAGACCTTTGTCGATGTAGCTGGCCTTGATTTTATCGAACTGGGAAAGCACATGGTCTTCCTGCCCGAAGTTGCCGGTGCCGTCGTTGGCATTCGCGTACGCGGCGCCCCAAGTGTGCGTCTCGTTCGAGAGCGTGAACTTGTAAGGGTCGTAGTAGTGATAGGACAGGATCAAGTGATTCGACACGGAATCGGTCGGAGCCTTGAAGCCCTGCACCGTCTGATCGATGTTGGTGTTGTATCCGGGCACGACCAGGAAGCGGTTCGTGTTCTTGCCCCCGGTCGCGCGGACCGTGGTGACGAACGCTTGGTTGAGCTGGTTGACGAAGTCGTACCAGCTGGCTTCGGGGTTGCCGTACCCCTGATGAATCTCATTCATGCTCTCGAAGACGACGCGGTTATCGTAGTCTTTGAAGTGTGTCGCGATTTGCTTCCAGACGGCGTTGAACTCGCTCACCACGGCCGCAGTGTGCGTCTCCGTGACTTGGCCGTTGGCGTCGACGATGTCGAGCCATTGGGTGCCTTTGACGTCGTCGGCTCCGTCGTGGTGGACATTGACGATGACGGAAAGACCGGCCTTGATCGCGTAGTTCACCACGGCGTCGACGCGTGACATCCAACCGGGATCGACAGCGTAGCTCGGTCCCGGACCGAGATGCTCCGACCAGGTCACCGGGATGCGCACTACGTTGAAGCCCAACGAGGCGACGTAAGACAGCATGCCCTCCGTCACCATTGGGTTGCCCCAACAAGTCTCCGCGCCTGCCGCTCCGCACCCGTTGGCATCCAGGCTGTTGCCGAGGTTCCACCCTAGCTTCCAGGCCGCGACCAAGTCGGCTGCCTTCGTGGCTTGCGCGATGACGGAGTCCGGCACGCCACCGGGCGTGCCGCCGCCGACGCTGCCACCGGACGCGCCGCCCGAACCGCTCGTCGCGCCCCCCATCGCAGAGCCCGAGCCGCCCGCGGCCATCCCTCCGCTCAGCAGTCCGCCACCTGAGGATAAGCCCGCTGAACCACCCGCAGCTGCGCCGCCGAGCGCCGCTGAACCACCCACGGGGGTAACACCACCGGAACCCGTGAACCCGGAGCCGCTCACACCGCCCGACGCACTTCCGCCCGAGGCGCTGCCGCCGCCGCGGCCCGCTCCCGCGGAGCCATTGGCACCCCCGCCACCTAGCGGCCAGCCCGACCCGGGCATGGCACCACCAGCGCCGGCTGGAGGAACGTCATTCGAGCCACACGCGGCGAGGAAGCAGAACCCGAGCGCAAGGGTTGCGGAGCGCACGCGGTACAGTGTCATCGGCATGGTCTCGGAGCTCAACTTTCGTGTTTCCCACCGTGAACGGGTCGTCTGGTAACCCATTGCCGCTTGGTGAGACGGCGGGCCTAGCGTAAGCTGGCCATTGGTGGTGAGTGGGAGCCTTGACCGATGGATTTGAGTAGGACCGCGTTTTTTACGAGCCCGCTAGCGGACAAGCTGATGTTCTATCAGATGACCGGGCAGGAGGACCTCGGCGGGCTATTCAGCTTCGAAGTGGATCTACTGAGCTCGGATGAGGCAGTGGATCTCGCGGAGCTGCTGGGGAAGGAAGCCAGCGTCCACATCGAGCGGACGGACGCCTCCGTGCGCGAGTTCAACGGCTTCGTCACGAGTTTTGCGCTGGTCGGACAGCACGGCAACTTCGCGCGGTATCGCGCGGTGCTGCGGCCGTGGTTGTGGTTTTTGGGACAGAACCAGAACTCGCGCATCTTTCAAGAAAGCACCGTGCCGGACATCGTGAAGGAGATCTTCCGCGAGCACGGCTTCAGTGACTTCGAGGAGTCGCTCACGGGCGACTACCGCAAATGGGAGTACCTGGTTCAGTACCGCGAATCCGATTTGAACTTCGTGAGTCGGATGCTGGAGCAGGAGGGCATCCACTACTATTTCAAACACGAAGACGGCAAACACAAGCTGATGCTGGCCGACTCGAACAACGCTCATTCGCCCAGCCCAGGCTACGAAGACGTCCCGTTCTTTCCGCCGCTGGCGCGCGAGCGCCGCCAGGACGAACACATCAACAAGCTTTTCTTGCACCGCAAAGTGCGCCCCGGCAAGTTCACCGCGCGAGACTGGCAGTTCAAGACGCCAGAGATATTGGAAAAAGACCGCAGCTCCCCGCTGGAGTCCGCGTTCAACGAATACGAGATTTACGATTTTCCTGGTGAGTTCGAGGACATCGAACAGGCCGCCACGCAAGCCCAGCTGCGCCTGGAAGAGTACCAGGTGGACTACGAGACGGTGGAAGGCGGCGGCCCGATCCGCGGCCTGTTCGCCGGCAGCCGCTTCGCCCTGACTCAACATCCGCGCGAAGATCAGAATCGCGAATACTTGATCCTCAGCGCTCGCTACGAAGTTCGCGTCTCCGAATACGAATCGAACGTCGTTCGCGACACCGAACCAATCTTCGAGTTCAAGTTCGTGGCGATCGACGCAAAACGTCCGTATCGCGCGCCGCGCCGCACGCGCAAACCGCGCGTGGAGGGCGTACACACGGCCAAGGTAGTCGGCGCTGCGGGCGAAGAGATCCATACCGACCCGTTCGGCCGCGTACGCGTGAAGTTCCATTGGGACCGCCGCGCAGAGGAGAACGAGCAGAGCTCTTGCTACGTTCGCGTATCGCAGCTGTGGGCTGGTCAAAACTTTGGCGGGCAGTTTCTGCCGCGCATTGGGCAAGAGGTGATCGTCGACTTCTTGGAAGGCGATCCTGATCGCCCGATCATCACGGGGCGTGTTTACAACCAAGCGCAGATGCCGCCCTACGCGTTACCCAACAACGCCACGCAGAGCGGCATCAAGACGCGCAGCTCGCCCGGCGGTAAGCCCAGCAACTTCAACGAAATGCGGTTCGAGGACAAGAAGGGCAGCGAGGAGTTCTATTTCCAGGCGGAAAAGGACATGAGCACCCTGGTCAAGAACGACCAAGCCACGACCGTCAAAGGCAGCCGCTCGGCGTCGATCTCACACGACGACTCCGTATCCGTCACCGGAGATCGCTCCGTGAGCGTGGGCGGCAATCTCTCCGTCACGGTGAAAGGCGGAGGAAAAAGTCCGGTACACAGCACGCACAGCGTGAAGGGCAAACACTCGGTGGACGCCAGCGACACTATCGAGATGACGGCCCCAACGCACATCTCCTTCACCGTCGGGAAGAGCGTGATCATTCTCACCCCCGAAGCCATCAACTTGATGGCGCAAACCGGGGCCGCGATGGCGCTCGATCCCAACGTGTTCGCCGTCGCCAAGGGCGAAGCTCACCTGATGTTGGATCCGAATGCCTTCATCATGGCCAAGGGCGGCGCGTCCTTGCTGTTGGATCCCAACGTGGCCGTCACCTCTGCGGAAGGTGGTGCTCAGCTGCTGTTGGATGGCAACGCCGCGCTCGGTGCTCAGGGCAACGTCACCCTCGACGGCATGACCGTCGCCGGTACGGGCAAGACCGACGCCGGCTTCAGCTGCGTGACCCAGTCGTTCGCGCTGACTGGCGACACCAGCACGCTCGGCGCGGGCATGATCAACGTGCAGGGCATGGGCATGGTCTCCATCGTGGGCACTTCCGTGAAGGTGAACTGACTCCCGGGTCGTTCGGCGCAATTTCCTACCAAACCCCGGGTTTTACTCCGCGGCCGAGCGTCCACTCTGCAAATGTCTTTCAAGGGCGCTCCGCGAGTTCGCAAATCGGAGCGCTTCTGAGCGCGTGGCAATCGAGAGCGGCGGACCGAACGACCAGGACCCGACGGCCAGTGCTACCGTAGGGGGTCGATGACCGAACTGCCGGAGCTGAAAGCGCTGCACTGCCTGGTTCGCCATGGCAGCTGGGTGAAGGCAGCACATGAGCTCGGGGTCAGCCGCGCCCAACTGACGCAGACGGTAGCGCTGCTGGAACAGCGCTTGGGCGTACCCCTGCTCGATCGCAGCGCCGGAGAGGTACGCCTCACCGAAGCCGGCATCGCCTTCCACGCGCGCACCGGCAAGGCCCTGGACGAGCTCGCCAAGATCGAAGCGGCGCTGCAACACACCGTGGTGCGCCCGAACGGCAAGGTGCGCGTCAGCGCGCCCGTCGTCTTCGGTCAAACCTACGTGGCCCCCTTGATTGGCGAACTTCGCCGACGTTACCCCGAGCTTGCCGTGGAACTGTCGCTGATGGATCGCTTCGTCGATCTGGTGCACGAGGAGGTGGACCTCGCGCTGCGCGTCGGCTCCCCCTTCGACTCGCGCCTCGGCAGCCGTCGCCTCTGTACCAATCGTCGCATCCTGGTCGCCTCGCCCAGGTACTTGGAAGAGCACGGCGCCCTGGAACGCCCCCAAGACCTCAGCGATCACGAGTGCATCCTGTTCACCGCTTTCACCAACGAAGGTCAGTGGAAGCTCACGGGCCCCGAAGGCACGGCGGTCGTGCCGGTCAGCGGCATGCTCTCCACCAACAACGGCTACGTGCTCAACAACCTGGCCGAACAGGGGCTGGGAGTCACGTTCGGAGCCACGCTCTCGCTAGCACCCGCGCTTTTGGATGGTCGCCTGGTGCGCGTCCTGTGCGACTACGAGATGGAGCAAACCGGCATTTTCGCGGTGTATGTCGCGCGCGACGACCTCCCGACGCGAGTCACTGCCGTGATCGACTTCTTCGCCGAGAAGCTAGCGGATCCACCGTTGTGGGAGCGGCAGTTGATGGGGCGTGTGCCAGGATTTTAGCTGACATTGCCGTCTTCGAGCCCGCTAGGTAAACCCGCCGTAGCGACGCGTCAGGTCCGCGAGCGACGTGCGGAGTTGATAAGCCAGACTGACGAGGTCGAACGGCAGGGGCGGGACGGGTCGGTTCCAGGCACTCACCGAGTCGGCGTCGCCGCGAACGGCGCGAACGAACTCGCCGAGTGTCGAATAATACGATGGATCTTCGAGGACGTCGCCGTGGCCGCGGCTGGAGATGTAGACCAAGCGCTTGCGGCCGTGCGCGACGCTGTCGAAGTTTTCGCGTGCTTCGTGGGGGAATATGGCGCGATCCTTGGCGCCGTGCAGGACCAGCACGGGCAGCTTGCAGCGAGACAGCTTGCGCCGAGGATCGAAGGTTTGCGCGTCTGCTTCGTTCAAACGTTCCGGAGCTTTCACGCCGCGACGCGAAAGAATTCGCAGCGGATCCCCCGGGGCGCTCTCCATCACGATCGCGTCGACAATCGATGGATCTTGCTGGGCGATCTCCGCCGCACAAGCGCCCCCCAACGACCTGCCTAGTACGACGAGGGGTGACCGAAGACGCGCCCCGAGCTCCTGCTTCAAAGCTCGCAGGGCCGGCACGGCATCTGCGATGCAGTTTCGAAACGTCGGGTTGCTGCTGCTTCGACCGTAACCCCTGAAATCGATCACCGCGAGATCGGCGCCGACCTGCGCGTGATAACGCGGCGCATACCTGTCGTAGTCGGCGACGATCTCACCGTTACCGTGAAAGACTACCACCGTTGCGCGGCTGCTCTCCGAGCCGTGCCAACGCGCGTGCAGGCTGACATCGGGCGCAACGTTCAACGCGAAGTCGCAGGAACCGGCCGCAGGTCCCCCGGCATCCGCTCGGGGGAAAAACAGACGCTGGTTGAACGCTTCGGCGTCGAACGGCGAGGACATGCACGCAGAGCGTAGCGGAGAACCCCGCCGCAAGCCTGAACGAAAGTGCGGCCCGGTGCCGAGCTCACAACGTCACGCCGAGCGACGCGATCACGGTGCGTGGGGGCGCCGCCACGGTGTGCACCACCAGGGACGCCGGTTGTTGCCCCGCCTGCAAACTCCAGTTCGAGATGAAACGATCCGCGGTGTCGGCGGCGCGCAGGTTCAGCAAGTTGTAACCCTCGAGGCCAAATTCCAGCGGACCGTGACGCAGCCGTGCGCCGGCGTTGAGCGCATGCGTGGCGGGTCCACGTAGCTGATCGGAGATGTGCGCCGCGGCGGCGAAGGTGTAGCCGACGCCGAGTCGGCCGCGCAGTGGGCGCCGATGCCACGTACCGAGCGAACCCTCCACGACCGCATCGGCGCGCCACAACAGCGGCGGGACGTTCGGAACTACATGAGTGATGCCGGGCACGCGCGTCTGATACTGAGCGTCCGTGACGGAGAGGGCCGTGGACAGCAGCAACCAGCTGTTCGTCCGCAACAAGAGCTGCGTGACCAGCCCGCGGCGAATGCTGGCGTTCTGCGTCTCCAACCCGCCCTCTTCGGCGACGAAGACGAGTTCATTACCGACCCAGGTTTGAAAGAGTGCGACGCTGGAACGCAGCGCGCCTGTGCGATCTTTGGCGCGAAGTCCGAATTCGACGGAGCGCACGCGGGTGAAGGGCTTGCTGTTGCCCTCCCGGATGCGCGCAGGGTCCAGGGAGCGGAAGCCTTCACCGTAGGCGGCCGCGAAGGAGAGCTCGGGCGTGAAGGCGTAGTCCAGGCTGAGGCGCGGTCCGACAGCGACCCCGGCGGCTGCGCGGCGCCCAGGTTTGCGCGTGGAGGCGAACTCGCCTTCG
>Ga0247764_1000579_pt1 | contig 12830 bp, 11 predicted proteins | sample UWRJL051202B4_FD_179932 | JGI IMG/M metagenome (GOLD analysis project Ga0247764, IMG submission 179932) | Plant litter microbial communities from Arlington Agricultural Research Station in Wisconsin, United States - UWRJ-L051-202B-4 | ecosystem: Environmental > Terrestrial > Plant litter >...
CATAGAACATGTCTTCATATTCCCTGTCCTTCATCGCATCAATCTTTAGCCATACGCACTACCTTCGGCAAAAATGTTCCCTCTACTGCCACAAGCGTGCCCTGGCTCTTCATAACCAGGTCTATGTCCTTGTAGGCATGAGGGGCTTCTTCGGTACTGCCGCCTATCAGCGTAACTTTTTCCGCCTGGAGTTGCTTCTTCATTGCGCTCACCGTAGTAGTTTCACGTGCCTTGAGCCGCGACAGCTTCCGACCTGCACCGTGTGCCGCCGAGTTCAATGCCACGCTGTTACCTAAACCACGAACGATATACCCTGGCGCGATCATACTTCCCGGAATAATACCATACACACCACTTGCCGCGGGCGTAGCACCTTTACGATGAACAATGTATTCGCGTCCATCATCAAGAGTTTCCTGCCAGGCAAAGTTGTGATGATTCTCAACCATACACAGCGTCTTTACACCCAGCGCGCGGCGAAGGTTGTGGTGAATACGATCGTGACAAGCCTTGGCATACTCACCTGCAAGGTTCATAGAACGCCAGTACTCCTGCCCTTCCTCACTCCGCATATCGAGCCACGCCAGCGACTTTGCCTCACCGGGAAGCTTACACTTCTCCATGGCTATCTTTGTATACTGCTGCGCTATATTGGCACCCAGAGTACGTGAACCCGAGTGCGAAAGAATAGCCGCATACTTCGATGCCGGCAGACCCAATGTATTATCGGCAGCAAGCTCTACGATGCCGAACTCGACAAAGTGATTTCCCGAACCCGAGCTCCCTAACTGGCGCACAGCTTTACCATGCAAGCGCCGCAGCAGCTCGATAATTTTGAAATCCGGGTGGTCCAGTACATCATGATCCTGTTGCTCCTCAAGACCACCGTCGTTACCGAAGTGAGTGTGCTCCTGTAACGCTTTCTTCAAGGCATATGTATTGTGCTCCACATAGCTGCCCGGCAGATCGAGGATACTCAACGCCATTCGACAACCTATGTCCATACCGACACCATACGGCATAACCGCCTGCTCGGTAGCCACCACGCTGCCAATAGGCAGACCGTAGCCAGGGTGCGCATCCGGCATCAATGCGCCACGCACAGCAACAGGCAACCGCATGGCTACCGACATCTGGTGGACAGCATTGTGCTCAACATGCTTGCTGCCGAATACTTCGAACGCTCTCGGCTCGTCCAGCAGCTCAAACACCTCGCGAGACACGCTAACTATTTGCGGCCCCGCCAATTTATACGCCAGTATACCCAACGTATCGTGGGTTTTGAACTTCTCCGGCTCCAGGAGAACATCTTTTAATAATTGTAATTTCTCATCGTTAGAAATATGCTTGAAGTGTCGGTTCATAATGTTCAGACCGAGGCTTCGTGCCACTTCCGATGGAAACGTTATAGTATGAATATCTTTAATATTCAGTTTTTGTTTGCCCATAGGGATAAGAAGGCATTGACAAACCGGGTAAAGCATAGCCACTACTCAGCTGCAAACGCAGCATAAGCATACAGCCCGTTCATTACCTGGTAAAAACGATCAGGCAACAAAGCCATTTCCCGGCAACAATGCCTGGATTTAAATAATTAATGAAATTTAAAATAGATAATACTGCTCAGATCCGGCAGAAATGTTGCCGTGGCAGTTAGTAGGCGATATATAATTTCAAAACAAGCATAACCTTCTTCCCCGGTTTAAATAAAACAATAGAGTTGAATTGTATTACAAAGATAGCGTTAATACGAATACACGTAACGAAGGTTACAGCATTACACAAAAATTATTTGCAGTCAGCCATGCCTCAGATAATCGGCCAGGAAAAATATGCCGTAAATCCAGAAGTTGTAAAGTAACGTATACGTAACTCCAATTCTTATGCATGCCAAAACATCGCCTTTGCTCTTCGCGGAATGTCTGAACACTAAACGAAGCGCGCGAAAGAAAACCCAATACAGCATTCCCATAAAAACCATAACAACAGCAACAAAAACATTGGACACTGTCCAAAGTATAAGCACTGCAAAAATGGCAATCAATATCCAGGTTATAATGGCAAGAATAGTGTCGCCCAGGTCATCCCCACCATCCAGATCAGGAACTTCTAGTTTGGGAAGACTGTCAACGGCATCATAGTCAAATTTAAAACGATCAGCGTTCATCCGGAAAGTATCTTTAAAATCATGCTTAAGTTTCACCCCCCGGTAAAGGCCCACAGCAACAAATGAAAAGAAGGCGGAGGAAAGAATGGTCGTTGTAAGAACAGAATTAGCAAGTAATGAACGATGATTAACCATCCCTTGCACGTAAACAAGAACAATGGTGATCACGATAACCAACAAACTAATAAAAAACACCTGGCGGGCTCCCACCAAACGATACGTGCGCAACCGAGGCTTTTGCATGTGATAATAGTAACGTAAGAATGACAGGAATACAGTAACCCTTCAAACCTTAAGATTTTACGAAATCCCGGGCCGAAGGGTTACAACACCGACAGGCCTTTCCCCGACTCACCGGATACCTTCTCTATGGCTTCCCTATGCCTTTCCTATGGATACCCTATACATTCCCTATGGGAAGCCTATGAAAGCCTGTGCCAGACGTCCCATCAACCACAGCATCTTCAACCATCTCATGCTATCATAAGCCTCACCATACCACAACATACCACTTCGTCCATTATTGACAATCCGTTACCAACAATCTAGTCCACCTCGTCAAACCCTTCATCTCCACACATCCGCACGATCTTCGGCATGAACGATCCTAAAACATCCACCAGGTCTTTCTGCGATTCCATAACCTGGCGTATATCCTTATACGCCATTGGCGCTTCATCCAATCCGGAGCCTATAACTTCCACACCCGCCTTTGCCAGGAAAGTCTGCACATCCTTTGCGTGAAGCGTATCCTTCGCCTTCGTACGCGACATAACACGCCCGGCACCATGCGACGCAGAGTTAACAGAGGCCGCCTCTCCTTTACCACGCACAATGAATCCCGGCGTAGCCATAGAGCCTGGAATAATACCCATCACGCCCGCCCCGGCAGGAGTGGCACCCTTACGATGAACAATGATCTCGTTACCGGATGCATCCTTCTCCTTCCACGCAAAATTATGATGGTTCTCGATCATCGCCAGCGGCGTCTCTCCCAGCGCCTGCGCAACACGCTCATGGATCTGGTGATGACACGCCGAAGCATAATCCCCGGCCAGGTTCATCGCCAGCCAGTATTCCTGCCCCGCCTCGGTATTCAGATCGAGCCATGCCAGGTGACGCGCCTCCTGCGGCAGACGGCAAACATCCATCGCAATGTTCGTATAGTGACGCGCAACGTTCGCGCCAAATCCACGCGAACCCGAATGCGACAACAACGCCAGATAGGTGCCCGGCTTTAAATTATATTCAGGTACAGGTTGAGTAACTTCAACAACACCGAACTCCACAAAGTGATTACCTCCGCCTGACGAGCCGATCTGTTGCCATGCACGATCCTTAAGCTCGCGCGCGATCTGCAAATCGCTGAACTCGGAACGCGAGAAAATAGCATTATCCTTTGGCTTCTGGAAAGTAGCTCTGCCAAAACGGGTGTTATCCACCAGCACCTTCTTAAGGCGGTCCTTATCGGTAACCGGAAGCGACGCAGGCAGATCATAAAGCGTCATACACATACGACAACCGATGTCCACACCAACACCATAAGGAATTACAGCATTATCAGTAGCCAGCACACCACCGATAGGCAATCCATAGCCCTGATGTGCGTCCGGCATCAACGCCCCGGCTACAGTTACAGGCAGCCGCATAGCCGTTTCCATCTGTTTAATGGCACCCGCCTCGATAGCCTCAGCACCGTAAACACGGTAAGGCAGGATCTGCTCTTTTAAAGAAACGGTCTCAGCTGTGGCAACCACCGGCGCGATCAGCGCAGCGCTCAACGGGGCCAGTATCGCATCCTCACGATATGCGGCAGGATCTTGCAAAACATTCTGCAGTAACGCCAGTTGCTCCTGTATTGTCAGCGCGCTGTAATGCTCAGCAAGTTTTAACGCTACTCCCATTGCCTTACCTTCCGTAAAACCAATTGCTTTCAGATCGTTTCCTGTTAATTTCATTTCTGTATTTTCAATAATCAATATCCAAAAGTCCCATGCCTGTGCGCAATCTTTCTGCGCAGTTATCGGAAGGCGTTTCTTTTTAAAAGAACCCGACAAAAAAGCTCATTTTAAGCGATTTTTAGCACATTCATGGCTCATACGGATACAATAATATTCAAAATAAAAATGTAGAATAATTGGAAAAGGTACACTTCTGCGCAACCCTTTTGCGCAGAGAGCAAAATTTTGCGTCATTGATAAAAATTTTACTCCGGATGCCGGTAAATCGAAACGCGCTCATCCGTTATCGCACGCTCGATAACTGCCTGAGAAATAAATATAAGAAGTATACCCTCGAAGACCTGGTGGACGCATGCTCCGAAGCCCTCTATGAATATGAAGGCATAGACAAAGGAGTGAGCCGCCGCACCGTGCAGATGGATATTCAGGCGATGCGCAGCGATAAGCTCGGCTATAATGCCCCCATCGTTATACAGGATAAAAAATACTATATATACGAAGACCCGGAGTACTCCATAACCAACATACCGCTAACTGACCAGGATCTTGGCAAGCTTACCGAAGTGGTAGAGATCCTGAAACAATTCAAAGGCTTCAGTCATTTCCAGGACCTGACCGGCATGGTACAACGTCTTGAAAACAAGATCCACACCGCCAAAACCAGCCAGGAGCCGGTAATAGATTTCGAAAAAAATGAAAACCTTAAAGGATTGGAATATATCGATCCGATCTATCAGGCCATAATAAACAAGTGTCCCGTAGAGCTTGGATATCAGTCGTTCAAAGCACGCGAGGGGAATGTATTCAAATTTCATCCCTACTACCTCAAAGAATACCGCAACCGCTGGTTCGTGCTCGGCATTAAGAAAAGAAAAGAGCCCGTCCTGACACTGGCACTGGACCGCATTACCGAGCTCAAACCCTGCAGCGATACCTACATCGAGAAGAAGAACGATTTCCAGATCGCCGATCACCTTCGCGACGTTGTCGGCGTAACGGTAAGCATAGGCGGCCAGACAGAAACCGTAACCCTGCTGGCCGACTACCAGACAGCACCTTATATCATCACAAAACCCATCCATCATTCACAGGAAGAGATCGAGCGACGCCCCGACGGCGTGGTGTTCTCATTACGCGTACAACTCAACTTCGAGTTGGAGCGGGAGATTCTCGGCTTCGGCAACCGGGTAAAAGTACTTACGCCCGAACGACTCAAACGCAGAATAAAAGAGAACCTCGAGGAGGCACTCGAAGCCTATCAGTTCGAGATGAGCGAATCGACAATATCGGGAGCCATTCAAAAGTTGAATCACCGCGGACATGCCACGCTGCACAACATCTTCAACCGCAAGGAGCTGAACACCATTAAAAGCAAACTCCAGCAATATTTCAAAAAGGCCGAACTTGGCGAGAACGTGCATGCCGTACGCGATATACTACAACGCTTACCCGAGCTTAAGCCGCTGCTGATAAACAAACGCCTCGTTCACATCCTCAAAAAAATAAACCCCAAACTGTTCCTGACCAAGGCTATATACTTCGATAAAACACCCGAAGCCAACTGGTATGTAACCTGGCACCAGGACGCCGTTATACAAGTATCCGAAAAGATCGAAACAGAGGGATATTCCGGCTGGACACGCAAACACGACGCATTCGGCGTAACCCCGCCTGACACCATCCTGAACGACACCGTTACCATCCGCATCCACCTCGACGACACAACCACCGCCAACGGCGCACTGAACGTCATCCCCGGCTCACATAACAAGAAACTCACGGACGATGAAATAAAGCTCATCACCGAAAGCTGCGCTCCCACGATATGCGAAATCCGCGCCGGCGGCATCCATCTCATGAAACCATTACTGTTACACTCGTCCTCCAAATCGACAAACCAAAAACCCCGCAAAGTCCTCCACCTCGAATTCAACTCCCTCGATCTCCCCAACAACCTCACCTGGGCCGAACGACTGCCCCTTATATAAGACAAGGCCTCCGATAATAGATCGGAGGCCTTACATTAATCAATCCTGTACATCCTTAAATCTTTAAATCCTGCCGTGCCCCGAGATCTCGTGGGTTCTGACAATTTTATATCTTATGTCGTATCTGGCTTACCAGGTGCTGAAACCGCGTATCCTCCCGAATACCCGGGTTCCACGCCAGTCCCATTTCGATAAGATCCAGGGTTTCCGTAATCGTAGCACCTTCCTTATCCTTTTCTCTGGCCAGAATAAAAGCCGTATCGGAAATAGCCAGCGCATTCTCTACATCGTGACTCACGATAAAAAGGGTATTCCACTCATGCAATGTGGATATCTTCGTTAACAGATCCAGCACACGATCGACCATCAACGCATCAAGACCGGAGAACGGCTCGTCCAGCAGAATGAAACGATTGCCTGTCACTACCTGTTGAATTATGCTGACACGCTGCCGCTGACCGCCGGAGAGCTGCATGGGATAACACTTGAGATGATCCACCAGGTCGAAACGTTCGGCATATTCGGCAACAAGCTCGTCCTTTGCCTTCCGGGTAAGCGGCTCGTCTGTATGTTGCATAGCGAGGCGCAGATTATCTTCGATGGTACGGTGATTGAACAGAATATAGTTCTGTGCCACCACGCCCACCTTACCGGGTTCCACTGGCTGCTGCTCTACACCTACCTTAACGGTGCCGCTGTCTGGCGTGTTAAGACCGGCCAGGATCCGGAACAACTGAGTCTTGCCGACACCGCTACGACCGATTAGCGATATAACCTGTCCCTGGCTGATGTCGGGCCGGACGATGTTCTGAATACGAAAATTTATATCGCGGAGCACGGGCTTGTCGTACGTCAGGTTTACGCCGGACACATCTACAAGCACTTCATGTTTTGAGTAGATCATTTACGGATCGTTAAAGTTGTATAGGGGAAAAGCCAGTGACGCAGATGCTTCAGCAAGAGATCGAACAGCACACCGATACCGAAGATGATCACCAGGATGGCAAACACCGTACTCAGGTCGATATACTTATTAGACTTGATGAGCAAGGTGCCCAGGCCGCCTTCGGACATACTGATCCCTTCTACCATCGTGATCATCATCCACGCTATGGCAAAGTTCTGCCGTATCACGTCAAGCACCTGGTCTAACCGGCCGCGTATAACTACTTCGAACAAGGTTTGCCATGAACCCATACGTAAGGTTTTACACAGATCGTATTCTTGATCCGGAATGGCCGCTATCATAGACAGCAGCGATGTAACGAAGAAGGGAACAATACCGAAAACCAGCAGGGTCAGCTTGAGCTGGTGCCCGTCATGGGTAAGCAGCGTGAACAGGAAGACAAGCCCCGTAAGCGTAAGATACCGGCACTTCATCACGAAACGCGCCAACGGTGTGAATACCGGCACCAACGACAGATAGCTGACCAACAACGCCATCGCGATTGAAAGGCCCACACCACTAAGCATAAGACCAAGACTGCTGAAGAAGTTATCTACAAACTCCGCCGAGGTAATGATGCGCAGCACAGCCTTCATGATCCGGACCGGACCGGGTATCAACCCGTTCTCACCAAAGACCTCCCAAAGAACAAGGGCGGCTGCCGCCTCTGCGCTGATCAGCAGCACGGCAGCACGCCCCCGTAGAGAAGCCAATGGACGTATAAGTAGTTTTATAATATCCATAAGCTGGTTTAGCTATACATTACTCACCCAATACAATCTGTACGCGACGGTTCTTAGCGCGGCCTGCTGCGGTCGTGTTATCAGATACTGGCTTTGCAGGACCAAAACCTTTCGATTCGATACGGTTCTCCGGCAGACCTTTGCTGACCAGGTAGCGCTTAACCGATTCAGCACGACTTTCAGACAGAACCCGGTTTGTCTCCGCGCTACCCGTGTTGTCGGTGTGGCCATACACACCCACTTTCAGACCTTCTGCCACCACGGCGCTTTGTTGTATTTCATCCAGCAACCTGTACGACTCGGCGCGAATCACCGCGCTACCGGTTTCAAACTGGATCTGATACGACCTGGACGATACCTCGCTGGTAATAGCATCCGAATACGTCTGCTTCAAAGCCTGACCTTCCATCAGCTCCGGGTGGTTTACGATAACGGACTGGATAAACGATTTATCTACCACGTTAGAGTAAGCCGGGTATGTGGCCATGTATTCGGGATACATCTTCGACAGAATATCGCCGAAGGTTGTATACACGATCTTATAACGGTCTACACCATCCTTACCCAGGCCGAACATATTCGCGGCATCCTGTAGGTTGAACGCCATAGAGCCACCGAGCGCAACCTGGAGACCCTGCACGTCATTCTCTACAACACCGTTATAGTATTTCAACCAATACGCGGCATCCTGCTCGTTATACACCTTCGCGGAAATACCGGCGGCGTAACGCTTCGCTTCGTTGAACGATCTTACCTGGTCGCCCGCCTGGCTTAAGCCCATGATAAGATTCTCGATATCGGTACGGTGGTCGTACGCAAACTTCTTAATGGTGATCGTGATGTTCGGCATCTGCGACGAGTACTGTTTGGTCGAGGCTATGGTTACCAGGCCTCCTTTCTGCCTGGCAACGTTCACGTCACCAGGAGTCCAGGTAGCTACGGCATCCACACCTACCGTGATCTCTTCGCTCACTTTCTGACCGTCGCGTATCACTTTGCGCTTCTCCTGGTAACCGGCTATGTATTTGTTAACCGCATCCAGGAAGTCGTTAGCCGCAACCAGGTTGATCGCATCTTTGTCGTATGTGGTCTCGTCGGGGTTAACTTTCAAATTATTATCGCCCGCCCATTTCAACAGGATGTTCATATCACCATCGCGCAACACACAAGCTACTGTTTTACCGATAGCCGACTCCGGATTCTTCTTCCAGTCCGCAGGCCCCATCAACTGGTCTTCGCCATACGATTTACCCATAGCATAAAAAGCGATGGGCTGATATTCGGGGCCAAGTGGCTCGAGCTCTTTCGAGAGCGCTGCGAAGAACGCCGGCATACCGTCGCCCATGAACGAGGCAAATACACCAGCGGTTTGCTGAGGGTTTGCCTTATACTCCTGCGCAAACTTTACCACGTCGGCAATAGACTTGAAACAGTCGTCTTGTCGTACAATCTCGATTTGCAGCTTAGCCTTATCAGCCAGCGAGCCCTTTGTAGTAAGCGCGCCACCGTTGGCATAGAGCAGGGGGAATTGCGAGTTCCATGCCATGATCTTCCAGACGATGCGGGTGCCCCCGTTAACAGAAGGCTCTGTTGAGGGTAGCGGCAGCATTACCGCGCTGCTGCCAAGCGATGCCTCAGGTGCGTCAGGCAACGCCACTCGCCCGATGTTATGTGACGCCTTCGCTTGCTGGGGGCGCTTGTCCCACCAATAAATTTTGCCCACATAGATGGTTGCCAGCAGCAACACGATCAGTAGAATTTTTCCAGATGACTTGATTTTAATTGCCATAAATGTTCAGGGTTAAAAGAGTTTGTTATTCGGTTTATTTTAATAGATCATTGAAGTCGTTACCCAAAGCCGGTTTGTCGGGACGCGTGGCAAGCTTGAAGTCATTGCCCGTATTGAACGACTCCAGCATCCGGAGACCTTCCTGTTCGTACGTGGCATTGTCAAGGTCAATCGAGCGCATGAAGTCGGAAGAATAAACAATCGCCTTCTTCATGTTAGCCAGCTTGCCGGCAATGTCTTCCTTCAGGAACTCCATCGACTGCTCTACCAGGAGCTTCTTCTCAGGATCGCCCTTGAAAATTCTCAGCGCAGAATTCAACGCGCGGTTACCCGATGTCACCGAGCGATACAGATCGCGTTTCAACTCCAGCTCATTCTTTGCATCTTCTATGAGATAGGCACTGTTCTTATGTATACCTGTGAGATAATCTCCGATACGCGACAGGTTATCCCGAATAGGCGTGAGCTGACGTATGTATTCATTCAGTCGGCCGATCTGCCGGGAAGCATTACCCAGCTCGGGCATCATATGCTTATCGCGCGCCGTCTGCGCCCGGAGCATAAGCTTGCTCAGCTCGCCTTCCTTCTCTTTGATCTTCAGGTTGATCTTTTCCTTCTGCGCATCAACATCCACCGACTGCTTGTAAAGCTTCTCGCGCTCCTCCGTCATATCCTGTATATAATCCTCGGCGATGATGAAGGGATCGAGCTCGATCACCACACCCACAAGCTTCTTCATCAGGATCTCATAGAAATAGAAGAGACCAAGCCGCAGTTTACGGTGCGTAACCGCATAGAGAAATACGCCAAGAGAAGCCAGCGCAACACCGAAGTTGAAAGTGTTCCAGACAATGCTCGTTAGTACAGGCAGAACATAATAGCCCGCTGCTGCCAGCAAGCCTACGCCCACCAGCGTACCGAACTTTCCGCCCGGCCGCTTCCAGTACGACTTGAGTTGTTTCTGCGTGTCGTTTGGGAAAAATTGTGTCTCCATAGGTTAAAGTATAGTTTGTATTTTGTTTATGTCATCATCGATCTTCCGGATCATCGCATCGCAGGCGACCACATAGCCCTGCTTGTTCTTCTCCAGTTTGTTCTCTTCTTCGGCAATCACGTCCTGCAAGCCCTTCATCGACTGCTGCGCGGCACTGATCTCCTGGGTAAGCTTCTGTATAAGCTCGGCGTGTTTGGCAACCGTAACCTCCAGTTGCTTAAGGTCCTGCCGCTTCTGTCCGATGTCATGCTCAAGCTTCTCCTGAGCCACCTTCTCGAAGCGGTTTCTGTCTTCGCTTATCAGCGTTTTGTATTGCTGCGCCGTGTCGACAAGTTTCTCCTTCGTGAGACCTTGAATAGACAGCGAGGCAAACGTGGCTGCAACACGCGATCGCTCGTCGCGAATGTGTGCTGCAAGCGTCTCCATCATCTTCCAGAACTCGTAGTAATCCGGTCCCGGCAGGTTGGCCTGATCGAACACTTTCTCGAAGTGTTTTTCGAATTTCTCGATGTCGTCTGCCTTCAGCGCAATGCTTGCTACGGGCACACCTTGCGGCGGCCTGGGAAGCTGTGTTGCGGATGGGGCAGACGGTGCCTTGTCCTCCTCGAATTCCACGAAGAGGCCAATGGCCTTTTTAAAAATGCCACTCATAGTTTTACTGGTTTATTGTTAAGAAAAAAGAGAACGCATCAACCCGTCTACGCAACGGACAGGACCCGATCATCATCGGGGCAGACAAAAAGCTTCCTTGCCAATGCAGCTATGCTTATGGCATGTTTATGCAGCAAGAAGTAAAGAGAGAAAAAACACCAGCCTTCGTCAGGATTAAGAATGCGCCGGGGGATCAGAGATCATGTTACGTTTGTAATTTGTAATGAGAGAATAAACGACGGCGGTTACGAATAGATGCAGGTTTCACACCATATATTTATTTATCAACAATCTTGGAAATGACTAACAATCTGTTATTTCCTTAATATATATGTATATAATATATAGGTTATATATTCGCAAACGCCGCAAAGCTTATATTCTATGCCTGCACTGCCAACCAGCCAAAGGTTATATGCCTACCGCAAAAATCGCAAGCTTCGCAAAACATCAAAAAAACATTACTTTTACATCAGAAAAACGCTTTTACGACAGCAATAGCCATGGCAGAAAAATCACAAGCCCAACAACGCTTCCTGGGCATTATGGATAAGATACTTCCCGTAGTGAAGTACGGCACACTTTCATCAAGCACCATAACCATAAGCGGCGAAGAGTACGAAATTCCCGAAAGCGCATTGCCGGTAGTATTTCCCGTAGCGTTCGATACATTATCGATTGTGTTTGCCGTAGACGATGGCTCCCACGTTCGTTGGCTGCAAAACAAAGACATAGAAATAGCGCAAGGCAGACTTGTTATCGACGACGTGCTGACAAAAGCATATCAGAATTTATTCAACAAGATAAAGGACACCATCGGCGTTACCCGCATCAACGAGCACACAGGCATGCTCACCAACTGCCTGACCTATGAGTCCAGCTTTTTTGTAACAAACGAGATCTGGCAATACATCTCCCAAACCCTCAACACCGCCGACATCATATTCGCCATCCCCACGCAAGACACCTTCATCTTCTGCGACGCCAGCTCTACAACCGACATCAGTTTCATAAGAGAAAAAGTAAATGAATTATTCAACGACGATTCCACAGTTAAAAAAATCAGCTCCAAACTGTATCTGAGACAGGCAACAGGAGAGACTTCGATATACGAGGAGTAGTCGGAACAGAATTAATGGATGTAAGGATCCCGAGTTGCTCGGGACACGGTGGCAGGATGAATAAATCCGTGCAGGCGAAAACATAAGAAAGAAACAGATACCACAAATGTTCCTTCGGCCTGGAAGCTGGCACAAGTCTGTGACTTGTGCTCATCATGCCGCATAACCACAAACAAGTAAGGCCTCAGATCAACCTGAAGCCTTACAACTATTTTGGCAATACCTGCCTGATAGCATCACTCATAACAAACTTACGACCGACAAATACTCGCTCAACACGAATACCGCTTACGATCTGGCTATTGAATTCGTCCAGCTGCTCAGCGGGCACCCAAAGCTCCTGGTGATGGCTAAGGCCAACGGTTTGAACTTCGAATGTTTTAAAATACACATCCGGTATTTCGAAAGCGGTTACAAAGCCAGCATCATCTCCTTCCGGATCGCGCATGTTCCAGCCTTCAGCAATATCG
>Ga0247764_1000580_pt1 | contig 12818 bp, 16 predicted proteins | sample UWRJL051202B4_FD_179932 | JGI IMG/M metagenome (GOLD analysis project Ga0247764, IMG submission 179932) | Plant litter microbial communities from Arlington Agricultural Research Station in Wisconsin, United States - UWRJ-L051-202B-4 | ecosystem: Environmental > Terrestrial > Plant litter >...
GCGCGAGCAGTCCCCAGACGCCGATTTGGGCGAACAGCCCGCCGAAGTGTGAGCCGCTGCCGTCGTGCGGTGTGATCGGCACGGTACCGGCTGACGGTGGCCGGTGCCCGGAGGAGAACATGACGTGCGGGGCGAGCAGCACCAGGCCGGTCACGGACAGGCGCCGGTGCCAGATCGCGGCCTTGTCGATGCCGTCGAACCACACTTCGACTGCCGGGAGCAGTGAGATGAGTGCCATGGCGAGCGACATGAGCAGCACCGCCTCGGCGCCGGCGAGTTGCCCGAGGAAGGACGTCCACCCGCCGCCCGGCCGCCCGGCGACCACCCACAGCACGGCGAACGCGAGGGCCAGCGCGGCGACGCTGAGCGGGCCCACGGAGCGCGCCGGCGGCAGCAGCGATCTTCTGGTCTTGACGGCGGGCCGTGCGAGATCATCCACCGTCATAGAGTCCCACCCCCGGCGAATCCCGAACACGGCGTCAGCGAAACCCCCGCCGCCCGTAGGGGCTGGACCGGATTCCGGTCACCGGGCACCGGCGTTTTCTCGGTCGTCAGGCGGCTGGGCCAAGCACACCGCAACGTTGCGGGCGGTTGTCGACCGTGATGGCGGTTCAGGACGCCTTGTGGGATCGATCGCGATGACGACCAGGGCCGGGGACGGGGCGGAGGGCACGGGGTTCTCCTCGCCGGACCAGGAATCGGGTCCGGCGAGGAGTAGAGCAACTTCGGGCTTACCGACCTCTCGAGCCACTTTCGCCGGCGGTCATGGCGGGGGCGCAGGCGGTTCGAGGGCCGGCCCGAAGGTGGCATGTGTTTCCCGAGCGAGACCCCGGCCACAACCTTGAAGATCATGGCTGCAGACCCTGATCTCCGCCACCATTCAACATGTTGGAGACCTTCCTGCTGCCGGTGCCTTGACCAAGAGAGGTGCCGATTTTGATACGGACCCGCCCTGGTGGCCGGGTCTGTCAGATCCTCGCGGATCACACCGGTCAGGCGCACTGGTTCGGCGGCAAGTCGAGTGTCTCAGACGGCCGGTGGGGTGAGCAGGCGGCGGAGCTGGCTCTTGTCGGGCACGCGGCCGGTGAGGACGACCTGGTCGTCGATGACGAGGGCGGGGGTGCTCATGACGCCGTAGCTGAGGATGGTGGGGTAGTCGGTGACGGCGGTGATGTCGGCGGTAAGGCCGAGTTTGGTGAGGGTTTCGCGGGTACGTGCTTCGAGGGTGTGGCAGTTGGCGCAGCCGGAGCCGAGGATCTTGATCTGCATCGGGGTCCTTTCAGAGGATGGCGTTGAACAGGTAGCCGGTGGCCAGGATGGCGGTCGCGACGACGGCGACGAACGCGGCGAGCAGTTGGGGTTTGAGGACCCGGCGCAGCAGGATCAGTTCGGGCAGGCTCAGCGCGACGACGCTCATCATGAAGGCCAGCAGGGTCCCCATGGGCATGCCCTTGTCGTGCAGGGCTTCGATCAGCGGCAGGATGCCGGCGGCGTTGGAGTACAACGGCACGCCCAGCACGACGGCGACCACCGGCGCGAACGGGTTCTGGGCTCCGGCGACGCGGGCGAAGAAGTCGGCGGGGGCCCAGCCGTGGATGGCGGCGCCGAGGGCGATGCCGGCGAGTAGGTAGGGCCATACCTTGCGAAGGATCTTGGTGACTTCTTCGCGGCCGAGGGTGACGCGGTCGGGCCAGGACAGTCGTTGTCCGGCCATGATGGGCGCGCCTTGCAGGGTGGTGGTGTAGACGAACGGCTCCACCCAGCGTTGCGGGCAGAACCGGCCGAGGACGTATCCGGCGGCCGTGGCGATGATCAGGCCGGAGCTGATGTACAGGGCGGCGATGCGTAGCCCGAACATGCCGTAGAGCAGGACGACGGCGACCTCGTTGATCAGTGGGCTGGCGATCAGGAACGACAGGGTCACCCCGAGCGGGACGCCGGCGGCCACGAAGCCGATGAACGCCGGCACCGCCGAGCAGGAGCAGAATGGGGTGGCCACGCCCAGCCCGGCGGCGGCCAGGTTGGCGACGCCCTGACGTCGGCCGCCGAGCAGCGCGCGGGTGCGTTCCAGGCTCAGGAAGGAACGGGCGACGGTGAGAACGAAGATGATCCCGACGAGTAGCAGGGTGATCTTGACGGTGTCGGCGAGGAAGAAGTGCACGCCGCTGCCGAGCCGGGATCCGGGGCCGAGGCCGGCGACCCGGTACACCAGCAGGTCCCACAGGGGCACGTTGGCGAGGTAGGCCACCAGCCAGCCGATGGCCACCGCAGTCAGGGTCAGCGGCAGCCGGCGTCCGGCCCTGCTGGGCTGGGTGGCAGCCGGGACGCTTCGGGTGCTCATCGGGCACCTGCCGGGTGGAGGACCGGCAGCGGCGAGCCGGCCGGTGTGCGCGACGGGAGCGGCGGGACGGGCAGAGCTTGGTGCAGTCGCTCGACGGCGCCGTCGGTGAGGTTGTAGTCGATCCATCGGCCGCGGCGGGCGGCTCGCACCAGGCCGGCCTCGCGGAGCACCTTCAGGTGGTAGGACAGCAGATTCGCGGCCACGCCAGCGACCGATTGCAGGTCACAGACGCAGCGGGTCTGACCGTCACGCAGCGCCGCCAGCAGGCGCCACCGCACCGGGTCGGCCACCGCCGCGAGCAACTCCCATGCTTCAACCGTGTTTGCTTCAAACGGCATTGAACTGTTCACACCTCAACCGTCGACCGGTGAGCCGCCGGTCGGTAGGGCCGAACGCATCCCTTCGGGGTCAACGGTCCCGGCGAGGCATCGTCGACGGCAACGCTCTGGTGTAGGCCGTGGTCTACTTCGCTGTTCACCCAAAACGATGATGGTGACGCACCTACCTGGCCCCCGCGATGACACTCGTCCGCTTCCAAGGCGGACCGGGCCGCCGGTCCTCAGGCGAGCCGCGTCGGTTCATCAAGGCCAGGATGGGGCGCCGCCGAGTAGCCCCAGGTTGATCCCGACTCCGGCGGCCAGGACCACGGTCAGGACGACCGTGATGTTCATGGTTGCGAGATGGGCAGTCCGGCCGACGCGGCATTGGTGACGTCGTCGTCGACGGCGACCACATGGCGGCCCGCGGCGGCGAGCAGGGACGCGGCGATCGAGGCGCGGTAGCCGGCGGCGCAGTGCACCCACACTTCGCCGTCGGGTACTTCTGCGAGGCGGCGGGGCAGCTCGTGCAGCGGGATGCGGACGGCGCCGTCGATGCGGGCCTCGACGACCTCGAGGTTGCGGCGGGTGTCGAGCACGATCACCGGCCGGTGGTGGCGAACCTGCGCCAGGTCGGCGAACGTGGCCCGCGGGAACGACTCCAGCTCGTGGCCGCCGGCCCAGCCGGCGGTATCGCCGGTGGCGTGCGCGGCCGGCCGGTCGATGCCGATGCGCGCCAGTTCGCGCAGGGCCTCGGCGACCTGTTCCGGGGTCTCGGCGAGCAGGGTGAGCGGGGTACCCCAGGGAATCAGCCAGCCGAGGTAGGTGGCGAAGCTACCGTCGAGGCCGAAGTTGAGCGTGCCGGCGACGTGTCCGGCGGCGAAGGCGACCCGATTGCGCAGGTCGACGACCCACTCGCCGTCGGCCAGCCGTTTACGCAGCTGTTCGGCGTCGGCCCGCTCGGGCGTGCTCAGATCGGCCGCGGCCGGTCCGGCGCTGTTGGTCGGGCCCATATGGGCGTAATAGGCGGGCCAGGCGTCGAGGCCGGCCAGCAAATCGTCGACGAACTCCTGCTCGGCCTGGGTCAGCACGGGGTTTGCCCGTTTCTCGGCGCCGATGGTGGAGGCGGTCGCGTCGGATTGGGTCGCGGAGCAGAAGCTGCCGAACCCGTGCGTCGGGTAGACACCGGCTGTTTCGGGCAGCTCGCCGGCCAGCCGGTGGGCCGACTGGTACTGGTGGTGGACCAGGCCGTGGGTGTGGGCGGGGCCGAGCAGGTCGGGGCGGCCGACGGAGCCGTAGAGCAGGGAACCGCCGGTGAACACGGCCACCGGCTCGCCGCCGGCTTCCAAGGCGTACGACAGGTGGGTGAACGTGTGCCCGGGGGTGGCGATGACGCGTACGCGCAGGGTGTCGCTGACGGCGATGACATCACCGTCGCGCACCGGTACACGGTCAAAGGTCACCGGGTCGTCGGCGTTGACGTGATAGGCGGCGCCGGTTACCTGCGCGAGGGCGTAGCCGCCGGTGACGTAGTCGTTGTGGATGTGCGTCTCGAAGACATGCGTGATCTGCACACCCTTGGCCAGGGCCAGGGCCAGGACGCGGTCGATGTCGCGTTGCGGATCGACGACGAACGCGGTGCTGCCGTCGTGGACGAGGTAGCTGCGGTCGCCGAGGGTGGGTGTGTCGATGGGCAGGACGCGGAACACGGTGATGACTCCTTCGTGCGGGTGGGAGCGGCGGTTTCCGGTTCAGATGGCGGCCCGGCGGCCGTGCACGACCGGGTGGCCGGCGCGTTGCCAGGCGGCGGTGCCACCGGCGACCGACCAGGCGTCGATCCCGGCGCGGTGCAGCAGGTCGGCCGCGGCCAGGCTGCGGTTGCCGCTTGCGCAGATCACGTAGACCGGCACGTCCCGGGGTAGGTCACCGGTGCGGGTGGCGAGCCGTGCCAGCGGGATCGGTTCGGCGCCGGGCACGTGCCCGGTGACGTACTCGAACGGCTCCCGGACGTCGATGACGACAGCACCGTCGCGGTGGCGGATGGCGAACGTCGCCAGGTCGACCTCACGCATGTGTGTTTCTCCCTTGATCTTGTATACCCCTGGGGGTATCCCGTCTCGACCATAGCGCGCGAACGCGGGCAGTCGTCAACCCTTGGACCCGTCACGCCCGAGCCGTACGGCTCAGGAGAAATGCATACCCCAGGGGGTATAGTGAGTTCCAAGGGGAAGGGGCTCGCCATGCATCTCGATGAAGCCGGCAGCGCCGACGTCCGCCGGCGGCTGAGCCGGGCGGAAGGTCAGCTGCGCGGGGTGATCGCCATGTTGGACGATGGCCGCGAGTGCACCGACGTGCTGACTCAGTTGGCCGCCGTGACCCATGCGTTGCACCGTGCCGGCTACGCGATGCTCGCCGGTGGCCTTGAACAATGCCTCACCGCCCCGGCGGACGGCGCGCGCGAGGAGAACGTCGACCGGCTGGAGAAGCTCTTCCTCGCCCTGGGGTGATTCCAGCCCATGACTCGGGTGCCGGCGCGGCCGGCGAGAAAGGAAACGTCATGAGTACGACTGCCCTGACGATGGAGACCTTCGAACAGGCCATCAGCGGTGACGGCATCGTGCTGGTCGACTGGTGGGCGTCCTGGTGCCGCCCGTGCCGCCGCTTCGCCCCGGTCTTCGAACAAGCCAGTCAACAGCACACCGACATCGTCTTCGCTAAGGTCGACACCGAGGCTGAGCAGCATCTGGCGGCCGCGGCCCGGATCTCCTCCATCCCGACCCTGATGGCCTTCCGCGACGGAATCCTCGTCTTCTCACAGCCTGGAGCGCTCCCGCCCGCGGCGCTGGAGGAACTCATCATTGCCGTCCGCGGACTGGACATGGATGAGGTCCGCGGCAAGGTCGCGCAGCAGCGCAGTGGTAAGGCGGCCCCGGCGTCGAAGTGAACGACGGCGGCGAACGGCTACATACCCTACGGGGTACCATGGGAAAGGCTGACGACGAGGAGCGTGCGGGATGCAGGTCGACCAGACCGCGACAGGCGATGTGATCAAGCGGCTGCGCCGCGCGGAGGGACAGATCCGCGGCGTGATCGGCATGCTGGAAGAGGGCCGCGACTGCGCCGACGTCGTGACGCAGCTCGCCGCGGTCTCCCGCGCGCTTGACCGGGCCGGTTTCAAAATCATCGCCAGCGGGCTGCAGCAGTGCCTGACCGCCGAGGACGGCGAAGACCAGAGCGTCAACCTGGAACGCATGGAGAAGCTGTTCCTGTCCCTGGCGTAACCGTTTCGCCAACGAGGTAGGCCTTGGCTGTGACCGGCTTGCTGCGGCTGGTGCGGGCCTGACCGCCTCGCCGCTGCCCCCAGCCGCCGCTCAGCTGCGGACGGCTGCGGTCTACGCCTGCGTCCGCCATCCCATCTACAGTGCGATACTGCTCGGCGGCGCCGGCCTCGTGGCGCTCGGCGGCCGGGCGTCCCGCCTGTAGGCCTGGCTCGCACTGCTCGGATTACTCCTGGTCAAGACGTGGCTGGAGGAGTGAAAACTCGCCGTCCGCTTCCCTGGCTACCGGTCCTACGACCCGGCTCGTGCCTGACCCGCGGCGCTGCTGGAACCGGCTACCGGCCCGTCGGACCGATGCGGCGACGACACAGCCACGTCGTCACCGGTGAGTCGGTCAGAGGAAACCTGCCCTGCGCGGGTCGCTCGTCGCCTTCGCAGCGATTCCCGCAGCATCTGGGTTCGATCCGCGGTGACTCAGGAACTGCCCAGCGTGCGGACGGCGGTATAGGCGGCGACGAGCAGGATCAGCACCGCGAAGGCGCGGGTGGTGATCTTTTCGGGTAGGTGGTCGGCGGCTTTTTTGCCGGCCAGGCTGGCGGCCATCGCGGCGATGGCGAACGGCACGGTGGTGGCCCAGTCGACGTGGTCGTATCCGGTCCGGGCCACCAGCGCGGCCAGCGAGTTGATCGCGATGATCACCAAGGATGTGCCGACCGCTGCGGGCATCGGCAGGTCCAGGACCAGCACGAGCGCGGGAACGATGACGAATCCGCCGCCGACGCCGAGGAACCCGGTCAGGAATCCCACGGCCAGGCCGGCCGTGATGATCTTGACAGTGGTCCGGGTGCGGGTCGCCTGAGCGCTGGCCGTCAGCTCCAAGGTGCTGACCGGTCCGCCGTTCACCGCTGCACCGGTCGTTCCCGGCGTGTGCCCCAGCTTGCCGCGATGACGCGGGACGAGCATGCCGACGGCGGTGACGACCATGAGCGCGGCGAATCCCAGGAGCAGGACGTGCGGCGGCACGTGGCGGTTGGCGATCGATCCGGCGATTGCGGCGACGATACCGGTGAGGCCGAAGGTCAGGCCGGTGCGCCAGCGTACGTTTCCGGCCCGGGCGTGCCCGGCGGCGCCGACGACGGCGGTGGCCCCGACGATGATCAGGCTGCTGGTGGTGGCGTTCTGCGGGCTCTGGCCGAGCAGGTAGACCAGGGCGGGCACGGTGAGGATGGCGCCTCCGCCGCCGAGGCCGCCGAGGACGACTCCGATAACCAATCCGAGGCCGGCGGCGGCGAACAGTGTCATGTCACCGCTCCTTGCTCGGCGCGCGGCGGGAGAGGCGGTAACGGTTCCGGGCGGCACAGTTGTCGTCGCCGGGCCGCCACCAGGGTGCGGACGGTGAGGGCGGTGACGAGCAGACTGAGCACGGTCACGGCCAGGACGGCAGCGATCCGGTATCCGGTAGCGCCCGCCCGGGACTCGGTCAGAAAGGCGCTGGTGAGCGCGGCGAGCGGGAACGTGTACGCCCAGGCGGACAGGGTGAACGGCAGTTTGCGCAGGGCGCCGGACTGCGCGGCGAGCAGGAGTGCCTGGAAGGTGGCCAGGTGCAGCAGGATGCGAGCGGCCGGGTCGGTGACCGCTCCGCCGAGGTGCAGCCACGCCAGGTAGGCGACGGCCGGCGGGGCGATCAGGATCGCGAGAGTCGGTGCGAGCCGGGGTGGTAGCGGGCCGTGCAGGAACAGGCGGTTGAGCACGATCGGGAGCAGGGCGATCCAGTAGCCGAGGCCGACGGCGAAGAAGAACCAGGAGATGTCGGCCGGGGCGTGGGCGGTGCCGGCGAGTGGGACGACGAGGTTGCCGACGACGGGGATGAACCAGGCCGGGTGGACGTGACCGGGTGCGAAGCGGGGGTCGGCGATCCAGACGCGCAGCACGTACAGGGTCAGGACCAACTGGGCGACGGCGCCGGGCCACCACAGTGCCGTCGACAGCGGCCGGGACGGGCCGAGCAGTGCGGCGGCCAGGATCAGCATGGACACCGGGATGGTCGCGGCGAAGGCGAGCATGACGGGGTGCCGCCATTCCCGGCGTACTGCCGCCGGATACCGGATCGTCTTGGTGGCGTAGGCAACGCTCACGGTGGCGAAGACCACCAGCGCCGTCCAGGCAAAAACTCGTCCAGGGATCGGGGACAGTTCGAGGGTGGCTGCCGCGCGCTGCCAGGCCAGCGCACTGCCGCCGATACCCATCACGGTGGCGAAGATGCTCACCGGTAGGTGGGCGAGGCCGGCGGGGGACTGCGCGCCGACCGGCGCTGATGGTTCGGCGGTCCTGGCCGCCGGTTCGGTGACGGGAGAGGTCATGACTCCTCGATTGACTCTCTGATTGCGGGTAGGGCCCGCGCCGCGCTGGCCGGGGCCCACGCGGCGCGGGAGGCTCACGCCCGGCCGCGGAGCATGCCGTGCCAATACAGCTGCGGCAGTCCATAGCGCTTGAGCAGATACATGTCGTAGCGAGGGCGCATGGTGTCGATGAACGGGAAGCTGGGACGCGGGGTGAGGCTGTAGTCGAACTCGGCGAGCAGCATCCGGTTGTGGGCGGTCACCACGGGGCACGAGGTGTAGCCGTCGTACCGGGCTTCACCCGGGTTTCCGCGCCGGGTGGCAAGGACGTTCGCGGCAACGACGGGGCGCCTGTTTGCGGATGGCGGCCCCGGTCTTGGAGGTGGGTAGGTTTGCCGCGTCGCCGAGGGCGAACACGTCGGGCCAGTCCGGGTTGCGCAGGGTGTGCTTGTCGACTTTGAGGTAGCCGTACGGGCTGTCGGGGTCGGCGAGCGGGCTGTCGCGGATCCAGTCGGGGGCGCTTTGCGGGGGCGCGGTGTGCAGGAACTGGAAGTTGAGTTCTTCCTTGGTGCCGGTGGCGGTGTCGAGCAGCACGGCGCGGCGGTTCGGGCCGTCGACTTCGGCGAGTTCGGTGTTGTGGCGGACTTCGATGCCGTAGCCGGCGGCGACGCGTTTGAGGACCTCGCCCCAGTCGGGCTGGCTGAACATGGCCGCGGTCGGCATCACCATGATCAGCCGCATCCGGTCGAGCATCCCGCGGCGGCGCCAATAGTCGGCGGCGAGGTAGGCGATCTTCTGCGGGGCGCCGGCGCATTTGATCGGGCCGGGCGGCGTGACGAACAGAGCCGTGCCGGCCCGGGCCTGCTGGATGAACTCCCAGGTGCGCGGGGCCAGGTCGGCGCGGTAGTTGCTGGACACGCCGTCACGGCCGAGGGTGTCGGCGAGGCCGGGGATCGCGTCGAAGTTGAGCTGGATCCCGGGTGCCAGCACCAGTTGTTCGTAGCCGAGCGTGCCGCCGTCGCCGAGGGTGACTGTGCGTGCCACCGGGTCTACACCGGTGGCCCGCTGACGGATCCAGGTGACGTCCTTGGGCATGACGGACGCCTCGGGCCGGACGGTTGTCCGTACGTCGGTCTGGCCGGCGCCGACTAAAGTCCACAATGGTTGGTAGTAGTGCACGTCGGACGGTTCCACGACGGCGACGCTGATGCCGGCCGTGCCGCCGCCGACGATGACCACCTCGTGCTGGCGGGTGTTCATCGGTTTGCTCCGCGGTCGGGGCGGGTCGCCAGGTACCAGTCGGTGAGCTTGACGTCGTGGTCGGCGAGCCGGGCGTCGAGGTCGTCCTGGGTGGTGGGTGCGCCGAGGACGACGTCGTCGCCGGGCCGCCAGTTGGCGGGGCAGGAGACACCGTCGCGGTCGGAGGTCTGCAGGGCATCGACGAGGCGCAGGATCTCGGGGATCATCCGGCCGGCGTTCATCGGGTAGTACAGCACCGCCCGGACCGTCTGTTCCGGATCGATCACGAACACCGCGCGTACGGCGGCGGTCTGTGAGGTGCTGGGGTGCAGCATGCCGTAGGCGCGGGCCACGGCCATGTCGGGGTCGCCGATACGCGGCAGTCCAGCGGGTGCCGCGACGGTGATGTTCTCGGTCATGGTGTTGCTCCCTGCGGTGAGCGATACCGGTGATCAGGCGGTGGTGGGCTGGTGGGCGGACTGCCAGGCCAGGTAGCCGCCGAGCAGGTCGGACACGTCGGGGTGGCCGGTGCGGCGCAGCAGGCTGGCCGCGACCGAGGAGCGGTATCCGCTGCGGCAGCAGGCGACCACGGGCCGGTCGGTGGGCACCTCGGACAGCCTGGCGGGCAGCTGTGCGAGCGGGATGTGCCGGGCGCCGTCGATGGCGCCGGCCGCGACCTCGCCGGGGTTGCGCACGTCGAGCACGACCGGCGGGCGCTCACCGGCCAGGGCGGTGCGCAGCTCGGCCACGGTGAGCCGGCTGGCCCGGACGACGAGGTCGGGCATGGCCAGGAAGGTAGCCTCGGGCTCGCGCAGGTAGCCGGCTACGTTGTCCAGGCCGATGCGGGCGAGTCGGGTGATGATCTCCTCCTGGCGGTCCTGCGCGGTGATGACGAGGATGCGCTCCTCGGGTTTGACGACGGTGCCGGCGGTCTCGGCGAACCGGCCGTCGGCCGGCACGTTGAGGGAGCCGCGCAGGTGAGCGGCGGCGAAGTCGGCGGCGTCGCGGGTGTCCAGGACGATCACTCCGGCCTTGCGGGCGGCCCGGAACTCGTCGGCGTTCAGCGGTGTCGGCTCGGCAGTGTCGAACAGGGGGTGCTTGCGGCGGTTGAGTACGGCGTCGTGCACGAAGTAGCCGGGCGCGGCCGGTTGTCCCTCGGTGACCATCGCGAGGAACTGCTCGGCGGTCATCGGCGCGCAGGCGTAGTTCGTGGCGCGCTGCGCCCCGATGGTGGAGGCCCGCTCGGTGGACAGGTTCTTACCGCAGGCCGACCCCGCACCGTGGGCCGGGAACACCCGCACGGCGTCGGGCAAACCCATGAGCTTGTGCTGCACGCTGTCGTACAGCATCGCGCCCAGCTGCTCAGCGGTGTGACCCAACGAGGCGAGCAGGTCCGGACGGCCGACGTCGCCGATGAACAGCGCATCGCCGGTCAGCACCGCGTACGGCACCTCGTCGTCTGCGTGTTCGTAGACCAGGACACTGATCGATTCCGGGGTGTGGCCGGGCGTCTCCATGATCTGCAGGGTCACGTCGCCGAGGCTGATGCGCTCGCCGTCGGTGAGCTTGCGGATCGGGTAGTCGGCCTCGGCGCGCTGCCCGTACCCGATCCAGGCGCCAGTCTTGGCGGCGAGCTCGAGGTGACCGGCGATGAAGTCGGCGTGGAAGTGGGTGTTGACGACCGCCTCGATCGTCAGGCCATGCTCCTGAGCGTCGGTCAGGTATTCGGCGACGTCGCGGCGCGGGTCGACCACCACCGCTCGGCGGGTGTTTTCGTCGGCGATCAGGTACGAGGCCTGGGACAGGCAGTCGAGGTAGTACTGGTTGAAGATCACGTATGCCTCCACGATGTCCGATACGGCTCCAATGGTTCCACCATACCCCCGGGGGTATGCGTCAGTGATGGATGAGAGACCCTGATTGACGGGACTAACGTCCCGTGGTGCTGGGTCTGGAAGAGCGTTGGGGCGGCAGAGCCGCCCCAACACGGGTGTTGTTATCGGGTCGACCAGCGGGTGAAGACGGTCAGGTGCCTCTGGGAGGCGGCGAGCAGGTTGGTGTAGGCCTGCTTGACGTCCGGGGCGGTCAGCCCGTTGGCCGACGCCTTGAGGTCGGCGATGTCGTCGCGTTCGACCTGCTGCCCGGCGGCCAGGGCGGCGGTCAGGCTCTGCCGGCCCTGTGCCAGCAGCTTGTCGTAGGTGGCCTGCACGGTCTTGTCGGTGAACGTGCCGGCCGGCTGGTTCGCGGTCGGGTCGGCGACGCTGTAGCCCTGCAGCAGCGTGCGGACCACGCTCAGGTGCTGCGTCTCCGCGGCGGCGATATGGTCGAAGACGACCGCGTCGTAGCGGGCGGCGAAGGCGACGTACAGGTCGTGGGCGAGTTTCTCCTCCTGGGCCATGGACGCCAGCGTGGTCTTCTGCGCGGCGGTGAGCGTGCCCTGTTGCGCAGTGATCGGCAGCCGGCCGCAGACGCCGCCGGAGGCGGACCCCATGCCATAGGCGGAGCCCATGCCGTACCCGGATCCCATGCCGAAGCCGGAACCGCTGCCCATGCCGTAGCCGCGTGCGCCGGGGTTCGCGGTGGCGGCGCTGGACGGGCCGGCGCCGAACGGGCCGTTGCCGGCCAGGGCCGGAGCCGCGACCGCCAGCCCGCCCAGGCCGAGCGTGCCGGCCGCTACCAGGATGGCTGCGCGGCGAGTGATGGTCTTCATGACTACCCCTTTCCTTGTCTGACACCTTCACGGTCACTCGCCGGCATGGTCGCGGTGTGCAACCGGTATGGAGGGGGTGTGGAGAAACAAGTCGGCGTCTGGTGGCGACCACGGCGGCGTCCCGGACCGCACCCGCGTTCTGCGCCAGGCCATCCCGGATGTCTGCGGTGCTCACCCAAGGGGTCGCTCGGCCCTGTCCGGGGTGCCGGGTGCGGGTGCAGGGTGGAGGGTATGTCCGGTGCTGTGCTGGTGGTCGAGGATGATCGTGAGCTGCGCGAGCTGGTCCGCCGCTATCTTCAGCGCGCCGGCCATGCCGTGCGTACCACCGGCTCCGGTGCCGAGGCGATCGCGCTGGTGTCCGGCGGCGGAGTGGATCTGGTGGTGCTCGACCTCGGGTTGCCGGACATCGACGGGCGTGAGGTGCTGGCGGCGGCCCGGGCGGACGGTCGTGAGGTGCCGGTGGTGGTGCTGACCGCGCGCAGCGGCGTCGACGATCGCATCGAAGGGCTGCGGCGCGGCGCCGACGACTACGTGACCAAGCCGTTCTCGCCGACCGAGCTGGTGCTGCGGGTCGAGGCGGTGCTGCACCGCACC